>Ga0181528_10000927_pt1 | contig 18959 bp, 17 predicted proteins | sample PEATcosm2014_Bin_47_FD_119742 | JGI IMG/M metagenome (GOLD analysis project Ga0181528, IMG submission 119742) | Peatland microbial communities from MTU Mesocosm Facility, Houghton, MI, USA - PEATcosm2014_Bin10_10_metaG | ecosystem: Environmental > Terrestrial > Soil > Wetlands > Peat | place...
ATGCCGATGCCGCTCCCTACCGAATGAAATCGGAGCTGAATCAAGGCCAGGAGATGGCTTCGCCAATGGTTCAGCGCCGTGATGGCTCGCGGGAGCGCGACATCATCCAAATATTGCCGATCGTCTCAACCAGCGCCAACTCGATTCGGCCGCCGGCCGCCGACCAACCTCCGTGACCAAAGCGCACGCGCCCATGAAGATGCTGCACAGCAAAGGGTTCGCCCACCGGCCGGTGAGAGCTTGCGTCAATGTGCTGTCCCCAGACGCAGTCATGTCTATCTCTCCCGGAAGTAAAATACAGCTTGTTCCCATCGGGTGACCAGTTGGCATAATCGTCGGCACCCGCTTCGGCGATAGTGATCCAGGCACTTTCCGGAATCGGCTTAGGGCCATCGACAGGCGCAATCGCGATGCGCCCGCGGCCTGGCTGGGTCCGAGCCGTAAAACTAACCCAGCGATTGTCGGGCGAGTACCGGGCGTATAGCAAGTTATAGGCCGAATGCGTCAGCAACGCCGTCTGATTCAGCGAGACGATATCGAGCACGTTGATCCGGTATGGACTGCCTCCAAACACCAACAGGCTCTTTTCATCCACGCATTCCTGGCGACTCCGGTTGCCGGCTCCGGCGGCGGCGACATTTCTTTAAACGCCGCGAGCCCGGTGGCTCTCTCTGAAAGCGCCCGGAAACTGCTTCAGCAGCGAGTGCAGTTCGGCCGATTCGGACCAAGGCGCTGAGCGAAATAGCGAGGGTTTTGAGCCAGCGTCGGCGGGGAGCTGGAATTACGTCCCTTCGTCACTCGGCATCGCCCGGAGGTCTTTGATTGCCATGCGGACCTCGCCCAGGGCGCGCCCCACGGTCTGGAGCCGCCGGCCGTAACGCTCCTGGGCCTGCGCGACGGCTTGGGTTCCGAACCGGCCGGCGGCTCTGGCACGGTCGGGGCTGGCCGGGATTTTTCCCCAGCAACCGGGCGTAAAAAAGTTGTACAATCCATGTCACAGTTTGCACGCAGTTCCTGTTATGTAAGGTGAGCGGCCGCCACACAGCGCTTCGCCGCCCAGATCTAGACATGGAGAGGAAAAGAGCATGACTACAGCAAAGACCGTGTTTATTGCGGGGGCCGCAGCGGTGATTGCGGGCGGCCTGGTATTCGCAATCAGAATGAACCCAGCTTCAACCAACGATGGACGGGGCACCATTGCCGCGCCGGAGCCGGTTGCACCGGTAAAGCAGGCCGGTCAAACCGACCAACTGAACCCGTTCAACCACGAAGCATCAATTCCGGCAATTGTGGACCCGGCGACGATCCGGTTTGAGAAACTCAAGACGGTCGAACTGGCTTCCAAGACGCAAACCAGCAGCGACCCCCAGGATTGCAAAGAACGGCAGTCCCGCGAACCGGACGGCTCGAACTGCGAGACTGTCAAGGTGGTAGAAAAAGTCAAAGCCATCGAGGCAACGTACTCCTACAGCGGACCCGTGCTTTCCACGGGCGAAAACGCTCCTGGCCGCGAAACTTTCTCGGTGTATTTCCGGCCGGAAGAAGTGGCGGCCGACGGGCCGGTGGGGAAACTGAAGCGCGATCAAGCGGCATCGTTCTTCCAAGTGAGCACCTACCGTCCAACGGTGGAGGAAAAAGTCATCGACAAGGCGAATTCTCACTTCTGTGAAGGCAGCTATGTCGATGGCAGCTGGGTGCGCAAGGATCCCAAGTGCCAGGACCAGGTGCAGTACACCAAGCAAACCGTGCCCTCACCCTATTTGACGGTGCAGGTCGATCTGCGGAACCCGGTCGCCACCAAGTAAGAATGAAGGGCGAGCCCGGCTCGCCTGGACAAGCTAAAAGGTTATCCTACAAGGTTTTTCCCAGCACATCGCAGGCCTCCCTGGCGGACGGCCTGCTCCCCGGATGCCGATCGAGCATGCGCAGGATCAGGCGATCGGCTTCCGGGGGAACACCGTGCCGCAACGAAGCAATTGCCGCCACCGGGCGGCATTCAATCGCCTCATACACATCCAGCAGTGTCTCCCCCGCAAACGGATGTTGCCCCCCCGTCAACTCATATAAGACAGCTCCCAGCGAAAAAATATCGGACGCACTGGTGGCGGTCTCCCCGCGAAGAACCTCCGGCGGCATGTACAGGAGGGTTCCGGAAAGCGTGCCGGATATGGTTCCCGAGGCGCCACGCGAATTCGGTTCCGGCCGCACCACGCCTTCATCGCGCGCGAGACCGAAATCGAGGATCTTCACCACCCCGTCTTTGCGCAGCATGATATTCTCCGGTTTGATATCGCGATGCAGGATTCCCGCGGTGTGGGCGGCAGACAGAGCCCGCGCGGCCTGGCCACCCCAATCCATCGCCTGGGCGATTTCCACCTGGCCGGCGTTCATGATGGAGCGAAAGGTAGAACCGTCGACCCACTCCATGGCGATGAATAACCCCGTGGGGGATTCACCGGACCGGTACACGGTGACGATATTGGGGTGGCATAACGCCGAGGCGGCACGGGCTTCCGTCTCGAAGCGGTCCACGGCCTGCGCGCTGACGATCAGGTGGCGGCGGAGGATCTTGAGGGCGACCGGCGTTCCCTGGGGGTCACGAGCCAGATAGACTTCGCCCATCCCGCCGATGCTGATCAGCGATTCGACCTGGTATTCGGCCACGCGTTCACCCGGCGCGAGCCCACTCGGTTGACCATCCAACAGGTCGGCCACCACGTGGGTGGGTGGCGCCGCCGGAAGCCCGTCCATGGAATCGGCTTCCAGTAAGGATTCGACTTCCTGGCGCAGTTCCGGGCTGACGCCATTGAGCAGTGCTTCGCGCTCGCCCTGCGGCAATTCCAGCGCTTCGTGATACAGGCGCTCGATCTCCTCCCATGACGGCGGCGGGTTCATGACGATTCGCGATTCATCTCGCGGATCAACCAACTGCGCGCCAATCGCCAGTCGCGAATCACGGTACGGGTGGAAACGCCCATCGCCTCGGCTGTTTCCTCGATGCTGAGTCCCCCGAAGTAGCGCATCTCGACCACCATGCTTTTGCGCGGGTCGACGGCGTGGAGAGCTTCGAGCGCCTCATGGAGCGCCACAATCTCCGCGGCCTCCTGGTGGACGGCGGGTTGGACATCGTCAAGCGACACATGGGCCATCCCGAAGCCGCGCTTCTCGGAAAGGCGGCTCTTGGCATGGTTGACGAGAATCTGGCGCATGGCCTTACAGGCTACCGCAAAGAAATGACAACGGTCCTGGAACGAAGCATTTTCTGCATTGGCGAGCTTCAGGTACGCCTCGTTGATCAGCGCCGTGGGTTGGAGAGTGTTGTTATGCGGTTGCTGGCTCCAGGCGCGGCGCGCGATACGATGCAACTCGGCATAGACCAGAGGCATCATTTTGTTGAGCGCGCTCTGGTCGCCGCGGCTCCACTCGGCCAGCAGTCTGGTTACTTCGCCCTGCGGATTGGTCTCGGACACCCTCGAATGGAGTATACAGGCCGTTGATTGCAAATCAGTGACGGCCAAGATGTTGCATCTCCCACAGATCGCGTGGCGTTTGCGAGAGCAGGGGGCGGACGGCCAGCATTCCGGTGGGTCCGATGCTCTTCTCCAGATACCGCAACTCCTTGAAACGGCTCTCCAAATCGGGGTCTGGAGGTACTTCGAGGCCGGCTTCGCGGCGCATGAGATCGCCCTTGGCGCGAGCGCTGAGTTCTAACGTCAGGTGGAGAAAGGTGAGCATGTCGCCGCGCACCTCGGGAGGAAAGGCGCCGTTCAAGGACATCAGATAGGCGCCCTGCCGAGTCTGTTTGAATTCGCCGCTGGCGATCATGGCGATCATGTCGATATCCTGGTCGAGCTTACCGCCCAACCAGCGGCTGAGAGACTGCTCACTGAAGTAGAATACCACCATGAAAATCACCGTAAGCCCTACTACTGGGGCCGCGGTTAACCCGGCCGGCGACAACATGCCCTGGTTGAAAAAGGAATGGAGCAGCATGGCCAAGAGCAGTCCGGGTGCGAACTGACGGATGCCGCGCCACTGGCGGCTTTCGGACAGGTATACCGAAATGAAGGCTCCAATGGCCGCCACCCCCCCATGCATGACGGCTGTGCCGAAACCGCGCAATAGCCAAACGCCGAGGCCGCGTCCTTTGAGCACTTCCAGGTAAGTGACGTTTTCGACCAGGGCGAAACCGGCGCCGATGGCGAATCCGCAGATGGCGGAGTCGACCATGAAGGCGACGCGCGCGGCGGCAATCAGAAAAACCCAGAACGCACCCTTGGCGAGTTCCTCCACCACGGGCGCCCCAAAATGGATGTACAGCTCAGGGTTGGCGTGAAGCTGCCGGAAAGCGACGGTGTTGATTCCGTAACAGATGGCGGCCGCGACGGCGCCCGCCGCGAGCGCGCTCCCGACCGTGGGCAGCGATACCAGCTTATAGCTGTCGAAGACACGCAACGCGGCCAGAAACAGCAGGACCGGCAACAGCGCCACGGCGCACCGCAGCGCCTCGTCTATCCACATCGCATTGCCATCAGGAGCCCGCCGATAGGGCGAAGGTGAGACGGTTCCAATCGTGATCGCGGCGATATGCGATGGACGGGGCGAGCCGCTTCACCAGAAAGATGCCGAGGCCTCCGATCGGCCGGTCTTCCAGATTCAAAGTCACGTCGGGCGGCTCCGCCGTGAGAGGATTGAACTCCACTCCCTGGTCGGCGATCTCTACGCTCAACTCACCGGGCGCGGGAACCGAATATGCCAGTTCGACAACCCCCTGCCTGCCGCCGGGATAACCATGCCAGCACACATTCATGAAGATCTCCTCGATGAGGAGGTCCAGCTCGCCGATGCGCGCTTCCGGCAGGTTCGCCTCGAGTGCGCCCGCGCGGACGAACTCCAGCGCGTCGTGCAAACAGCCGGCGTTGGCGGCCAGCCTCAAAGATCGAGTGGCGGTAGGCACGCTCTCCATTTACCCTCCAAGCGCCGCCTCGACCGATTCGTAAACGCGGAACATATCCAGGAGGCCGGTGATTTCGAAGACCTGTTTGACTAAGCCCTGGAGGCGGCAGATCCGCAGCGCTCCGTGTTTTTCCTGCAGGGTCTTGGCTATAGCGATGAAACTCCGGAGGCCCATGCTGCTGACGTATGTGAGTTCGCCCAAGTCGACGACCAGAACAGTAACGCCCTCGGCAATGCAGGCTCTACACGTCTGTTCGAACTGGGGCGCACTCTCGGCGTCCAGACGGCCAGAGACAAGCAATACCACCCGGCCCTCTACCTGCTTTTGCTCGACAGTCACAGTGTAGTATTCTCGCACGAAACGGTTGCAATTCGATGACTACGAGGGGGGCGCCTAGATATCTCATTCCGCCGTGCCGGTGCAACGGCCGGACGCGGACTGGTTCAAGCAGCGATATTATGGGCACTCCGAACACTACTACGACGACAATTTCGACGGAAAGCGGGGGGCAAACGCGGGTCCGGATTTCATGAATCGACACCCAATTTACGCAGCCGCCGGAGTACCGCTCCTGCGGGGGCAGGCCGTCGCAGCCGTCGGGCCTCCTTTTTTTGGCGGTGGCGATTTTCAGCGGATGGCGGAATACGGCGGCGCCACGCGCTTCAGCAAGCGCCTGGCTTCGATCCATATATTGCCGTCATGTTAGCGTGTATCAAACGGTAATGCCTTGGACTCGAATTGCGCTGGCGGTTTTGGCCTCGGGAATCGTTTCGTCTATGACAGACTGGCTATTCATGGGCGACTGGCTTTACAAACGCTACGACAAGCATCCCGAAATCTGGCGATACCGGGGAGGGCAAGGCGAAACGAGAGCGATCGTCTGGGCGAGTCTGCTTCCGTTTCTAACCTGCTCCGTGCTTATCCTGGTTTGTGCCCGCTTACACCTGACATCATACGGCGCGACTCTGCAATGAGCGCTTGCTATCTGGCTGATCGGACCCTTGCCATTGACGATTGTGAACGCCATTTTCATGAAAATAGCTGCCGCCATTGCTGTGGCTCACGCTTGCGGGTGGATGGTCAACCTGGGGGGAGCCGGGCTGGCCGCCGCGCTATTCGCGAGCTATTGAGCCTCGCGGGATTGGGTGGCGACTTCGGAGATGCAGTATTGTGGCGTTAGGCTTCAGCCTGGCGGGTCGAGACTCTGAACTCCTGAGCTCGTGGAATTGAGCCGCGACCGGTCGAGAAGAGTCTCGACCCAGCAGACTGATGAAGTCTGCGCCACCTATCGGTCCAGGTGATTTCCCCGCCCCCCAAATTGTGGAGACCACTTTAGGAGTTCGCAGACGTCTCGCCCGTTTTTCCCACGCACAGAACACGCCGGCAATCGTGCCCTCGCCACGTCGGCTTGTCAGCCAAATCTGCGAGACTCAGTGGGACAGGCCAAACGTTGGTTAGCTTTGGATATGGAACCAACGTCGGGCTACTTCCCTCCAACATTTCTCCCTTTCCGGGCACTTTTTCGGCTTTAATTAGTTAACGACGAAATCACACAACACGACGGCGTCGGGTGGCGCCGTTGAAGTGGCCTGAGGGGAACTTACTTGCAGCTGCCCCCAGCGCCAGTCCAAGTCCGACGGAGGAGTGTAGATGATCGAATTGGCAAACCGGATTCCGGGCTTGTTTAGCGCCGTAATCCTCGCGGGCGGCTGCCTGTACGCTCAGACCGTGACGATTTCTCCGGGATACGTAAATGTCCCTTTGGGCGGAACGCAACAATATACCGCTACGGTAACCGGACTATCTCCCGCGACGGTAACCTGGAGCGTAACAGCCGGCGGAGGAACGATTACGCAGGCGGGCCTGTACACGGCGCCTTCGGCAGTGCCCAAGAATGGGGTCCTCATCAGCGCCACGTCCAAGGCCAACTCCAAGATTTCCGCCGTCGTGTACGTCAACCCCGAAGGGCCGGGCCCGACGATCACCGCGATGTCGCCCAATCCACTGCCGGCGGGCAATCCCACGATTACCATCACCGCCAGCGCGAGCGCGCCTTTTCTCAAGGGCGCGAGCGCCGTGTGTAACGGTGCGGGGCTCACCACTGTATTCGTATCGGCCACTGCGGTTACGGTAGGCGATTGGGTGAGCGCCAGCACGCCATCGGTGACCTGCTATGTTTCCAACCCCGGTACCTGGCGGAGCAACTCGCTTTCGGTGCCCGTAGCCGGGACCAGCACCCCGCCGCCCGCCGCGCCTGTCGTCGCGCCCGCCACCGCGACCGTGGGGCTTGGCGCGACGCAGCAGTTCTCGGCGAGCAACGTAACTACCTGGAGCGCACTGTATGGCGGAATCACATCCGCGGGACTCTATACGGCTCCCGCATCGATGCCGGCTTCCGGCACCGACACCGTCACGGCCAAGGGGCCGGGTGGCAGCGGCACGGCAACCGTCACTCTGCTTCCGAAACTGACGGTATCGCCCGCGGCCGCGACGGTCACGCTCGGTTCCACGCAACTGTTTTCGGCCAGCAACGTGACCACGTGGAGCGCGGCCGCCGGTTCGATCAATTCGGCCGGTCTTTACACCGCCCCCACGGTAATGACGCCGTCCGGTAAGGACACCGTTACGGCTACCGGACCGGGTGGATCGGGAAGCGCCATCGTCACTCTGCAAAATTACCCCGCGCCGGTGATCCAGTCCTTGAGTCCCACAGGCTTACCGCTTGGCTCTTTCACTGCGACCATCACGGGCACCGGCTTTGCCGCGACCTCGACGGCGGCACTGGGCGGGACGCCGCTCAACGTCACTTCGCAAACTGCGACGATGTTGGGCATCTCGGGGTTTGCCTCCACCACCGGGTCGGTGAACCTGATTGTGTCGAACGGATCGGCATCGTCGGCGCCGCTGTTAGTGCAAGTGGGCAGCGCCAGTGCTGGAGTGTCGGCCGCCGCGGCGCGCCGATTCCTGGAGCAGGCTGCTTTCGGACCGACACCGTCGGATGCCGCGAATGTTCAGGCACTGGGATTTCAAGGCTGGCTGAACCAGCAGTTCGCCATGGCGCAGGTCTCCAATTACAACGCCGAAGCGGGTACCAGCCAGGGAGGGTTGGCGACGCAATTCCTCGCCAACGCGGTGACCAATCCCGACCAGTTGCGGCAGAAGGTGGCCTTCGCATTGAGCCAGATCTTCGTCGTCTCCATCACCACGGACATCTGGAACAGCACCATGATTCCGTACGAGCAGTTGCTGATGGCGGACGCCTTTACAAACTACCAGCAGATTCTGAACGATGTGACGCTGAGCCCGGCCATGGGCCAGTATCTCGACATGGCCAACAATGCCGTGGGGAATCCGGCAACTGGAACCATCGCCAACCAAAACTACGCCCGTGAGGTCATGCAGTTGTTCACGATCGGCACCACCATGCTGAATTCCGATGGCTCTGAGCAACTCGACAGCAACAACCTGCCCATACCCACTTATCTGCAGCCCGTCATCGCCGATACCGCCCGCGTCTTCACCGGCTTCACTTACCAGCCGACATCCGGGCCGGTGGAGTGGAACGACTACATCAGCCCGGCCGGCCCGATGGTGCCGTTTGCTCCCGAGCATGACACGGGATCGAAACAGTTAGTCAATGGATATGCGGAAGCGGCGGGCCTGAGCCCGCAGCAGGATGTCAGCAATGCGCTCGGCAATATTTTCAATCATCCGAACGTCGGGCCATTCGTCGGCAAGATCCTGATCCAGCACCTGGTGAAAAGCAATCCGAGCCCGGCCTACATCGCGCGCGTGGCAGCGGCGTTCGCCAATAACGGGAGTGGCGTACGGGGCGATATGCAGGCGGTCATCACCGCGATCCTGCTCGATCCCGAGGCGCGCGCCAACGATAACGGCGGCAACGACCAGCCCACCGACGGCCATTTGCAGGAGCCGGCCTTATTCATCGCCGGCATGGTTCGCGCCTTTGGCGGCACGATGTCCAATCAAAACTACTTCGGTTGGGACCTGGAGAACATGAGCCAGGACATTTACAACCCTCCGAGCGTGTTCAACTACTATGCGCCCACGTTCGTTCCGCCGGGAAGCACGGTGTTGGGTCCGGAATTCCAGATCTTCACTCCCGATGCCGCCTTGTGGCGCGCCAACATGGTGGGAAACTTCTTCTTCTCTTACAGCAATCCGGTTTTGAATTATGGGCCGGGTACAAGCATCGACCTGACGGCGTACGTTCCGCTGGCTGCAAATCCCGCAACCCTGGTGGCGGCTCTCGATCTGACACTCACCCATGGTGTGATGCCCGCGGCAATGAAGCAGATCATCGTGACGGCGGTCACGGACGATACCGGCGGCAATCTGTCGCGCGTCGAAACCGGGGCGTGGCTGATTCTGACCTCGAGCTATTACAACGTGTGGCACTAATCGCGTAACGCGAAGTAAAGGAGATTACTCAAATGTTAATTCGTTCCAGGCGTGAATTTCTGCGGGACGCGATTCGGTCGGTTTCCGCCGTGGGGGCGCTGGGCGCCTTAGGAAAGCTCGGCCAGATGAATGCCATGGCGGCGGGCGGCTCGGGTTACCAGGCGCTGGTATGCATCTTTCTTTCGGGCGGCAACGACGGCCACAATTCGGTGATTCCCATCGCCACGGAGCAGCAGAATTTCAGCCTGTACCAGAGCGTGCGGGGGCCCATGGCGTTGCCGCAGTCCTCGTTATTGCCCATCGACAACGGCAGCGACGTCTATGGGCTGCACCCATCGTTGCCGGAGATTCAGGGCCTCTACAAGGCGCGTGTGGCGGCGGTGTTGGCCAACGTGGGTATGCTGGTACAGCCGATCAACAGCGCCACGTACCATACCAACAACAGCGCCATCGTTCCCAACGCCCTGTTTTCGCATTCCGATCAGGCCGGCCAGTGGCAGTCGTCGATTCCGACGGGGCTCGCCAACACGGGGTGGGGCGGCCGGATCGCCGACTTTCTGCAGTCCTCGAATGCGGGCGCAACCTTTCCCGCCGCGACTTCCACGAATGGATCGAGCCTCTTCCTGACCGGGAACCAGACGTTTGCGGCCAATGTGCCCTCGGGAGCGCCCTGCGTGCTCAACTACGGAAACGCCGCCCGCCTCGCGGGGATGCAGCAGTTGCTGACGTTCGATAACGGCCTCCAGCTGGTGCAGGCGGGCAACGGCACAATGGGACGCGGACAGAGCTTTGCCAATGCGCTGAGCGCCGCCCTGGCGGGCTCCACGCCGCTGGCCACCCAGTTCCCCGCGGGCAATCCGCTGGCCTTGCAGTTGCAGACCGTGGCCCAAATCATCAAGGTGCGCAGCACGCTGGGGCTTTCCCGGCAGATTTTCTTCTGCGAGCTGGACGGGTTCGATACGCACAGCGGGCAGTTGAGCATCCAGGCCGGGCTGCTGCAGCAGTTGAGCCAGGCCGTGCTGGCATTCTATCAGGCGACGCAGGAATTAGGCGTGGATTCGAGCGTCACCACCTTCACGACTTCCGAGTTCGGACGTTCGCTCACGCCCAACAGCACGGGAACCGATCATGCCTGGGGCAACCATCACTTCGTCATCGGCACCGCGGTCAAGGGCGGGCAGTTTTTCGGACAGTTCCCCTCGCTTGCGCTGGGCAATGCATACGACGCCACCGGCACCGGCATTCTGATTCCGACCACGGCGGTGGATCAGTACGGCGCCACGCTGTCGCAGTGGTTCGGAGTGGCGGCGGGGAGTGTGGCGACGATTTTCCCCAATATCGGAAACTTCGCGACGTCGAATCTCGGAATTCTGGGTTAGTGGTTGCTGTGGACGATTTTTCAAGCGGGGAGGTCGCGCGTTAACGGTCTGGTCCTGATCTCGGTCTGCAAGGCATGCGACAATGCTTGCGGGCTTTCAGGGGGCAGCCGGGTTTCAGCGCAACCGCAGTCCTGGTGCTCGGACTCTGCATCGGGCTTAAAGCACGCTCTTCACCGTGGTCGACGCGCTATTGCTGCGGCCTCTGCCCTTTCCGCGTAGCCAGCAACTTGTCGAGATCTCGCTCCCGGAGCGGCATGCGGAGTTCGACTTAGAGGGTGCCCGCTCCATCGAATCCGCGGGCGCATTCCTGCCCTGGAATTTCGCCGTCGCGGGCCCGATGGTGTGCACTTGGCCTACGGCTTTCGCGTCACACCGAACCTGATTCCGCTCCTCCAGTTTCAACCGACTCTCGGGCGAGCCTTGGCCCGCGACGATTTCGGCAGTAACGTCGTGATGATCGGTTACGAGTACTGGAAGACACTGGGGGCGCGGCCCGACATCGCCGGTCAGACTGTGGCCTTCGACGGCCAACCCTACTTCATCGCCGGCGTGCTTCCCGCGGATTTTTTCCTGGAAGTCCGCGAAGTGCAACTGGTTGTTCCCAACCTACGCAACGGGGGCCGAACCATTGCGCGCCGGCGTCCAGGCTTTACTCCGGCCCAGGCTCAGGCCGAAATCGCCCCGCTGCTGGCGGGCGGCAGGGCACAGGTCGCTCCGCTGGCTCGCGCATTACACAGCAACGATAACCGCCCGGTACTGTTCCTGCTGGCCACCGCCGGATCGGGCTCCTGATCGCCTGCGCCAATCTCGCCAACCTGCAATTGGTGCGCGGGCTGGCGCGCCGGCGCGAATTCGCCATCCGCGCCGCGCTCGGCGCTTCTCACGCGCAGCTGGTCCTGCAGCTCACCGGCGAATGTGGGCCCCTGGCCGCCGCGGGCGCTGCGCTGGGACTTATGACTAGCCGCGCCCTGCACGACGAAATCCTCGCCAGTCTGCCCCCCCATGTCGGCCGCCGGCTCGCCGGCGCGGATGCGTTGGCGTTGGACGCGCGCGTCTTTGCCTTTACGGCTATGATTGCGCTCCTCACAATCCTGCTGTTGGGTTTGCTCCCGGCGCTGAGTTCGCTGTGGTTCGATGTGATGACTCGCCTTCGCGACGCCGCCCGAGGGTCCAGCCGCGAGCGCCGCCGGTTCGGCCAGACATTGGTTACCGTCGAGATCGCTCTCGCCCTGATGCTCCTTCCCGGCGCGGGTCTCGCCTTCAAGAGCCTGACCCGATTGCACGACCACTACCTGGGATTCCGTCCCGAAAAGGTGCTCCGCACCCTGACCGATTTCTCGGCGGCCCGCTACCCGCGAGCGGAGCAGAAGGCCGCCCTGTTTGAAGAAGTGCAGAACCGCATCCACAAGATTCCAGGTGTGGCGATCGTGGGCATTGTGGCGCCGCACGCATTTCCTTTCGGAGGGCCGGCTGTGCGCGGTTCGCTTTTCGGGATCCTCGGCAAAATTCACCGAATAGGAGTGAGCGGCTGTCACTAGGTAGGAACTACCTCTACGCAGTCTAAAGCTTCTTCGCATTGGTGGCCTTCGGCCGTTCCGCCTGTCGTGCGCGCTCGGCCGCATAGCCAGTGATGCGCGGAATCTTTGCGAAACATTCCGCTATCTCAGAGCGGAACCACATCAGGGCTGGATCTTCCGAGCTTTGGACGCCCCAAAGAAGGCGCGTATAGAACATGGGCAACCTTAAGGGAGAACGGCGAATCTCTAACCCCGCATCGCGCCGGAAATGGGCTGCGAGACCGGCTGGCACAGTGGCGATCAGATCGGAATTTGCCACCACCTGGACGGCGGTAAGGAAATGAGGCGTAGTCGCACGGAGCCGGCGGCGCAGTCCGTATTCAGCCAGAAGGTTATCTACCAGCCCGACGGTTTCATCCCGATAGAAGACGCCGACATGGTTGGCTGCCGCGAATTCCGTCAACGTAAAACGGTTCTTCATCAGCGGGTGGCCTTTCCGAGCGATGCAAACGTTTTGCTCAGCAAATAAGTCAAGCGATCCGATGCGTGGGTCGAGTGATTTGGGATCGGGATAAAAGCCGATTGCAACATCGAAAACGCCTTCGCGTAACCCAGCCTCGGGGGGGACAAAAATGCGATCTACGCGTACCGAGGCTATCTGGATCGAGGGCGCAACCAGGGAGATGCGCCGCAAGAGGGGACCAAGTGTCATCAATTCCGCATAGTCCGTCATGGCGATCCGGAAACTTCGATTGCTCGCCCCGGGATCGAACCTGGGGCGTTCCGCAAAGGCGCTCCGCAATTCAGAAAGCCCGGCGCGGACCGGCCCTGCTAACTCGAGGGCGCGTGGCGTGGCCCTCATACCTCGCGAGGTCCTACGGAACAGGGGATCGCCGAACAGTTCGCGCAGGCGCGCAAGCGCGTTGCTCATCGCCGGTTGGCTGAGGCCGGTGCGCGCGGCCGCGCGGCTTACGTTTTTCTCATCGAGCAGCGCTTCAAACGCCAGCATCAAATTCAGATTCACGGTATTGATATTCACCGAACTGATAATATACCCTTTGGATTATCAATGGAACCAATCGGCGTCCAGTCCGTCCTAACGTCGCATGAGACTAATCAATTTTGCCTCTTTCCTGACGGCGCTTCTCTTGAGCGTGGCTAGCGCACAGATTCCGGATACCCCCGCCGGCCGGCAATTCACGGCATGGCACGCGGCGCAGGATAGCGAGGACCGAACAAAAATCCAACGGTTTCTGGACACGAGCCTGCCCTTCGGAACTGTGGAGCAGGAACTGGCAATCCACAAACAAACCGGCGGATTCGACATAAAAGGAGTGGAGCAGTCGAGCGATTTGCAAATCACAGTGCTGGTCCAGACGCGAAATCCTCCTCACCAGTTCGCCAGGGTGACGATGGGCCTGGAAGCGGCCGAGCCGCACCGAATCGCGAGGCTGAGCATTCAGAATATCCCGCCGCCCGATCTCGCTGAGTTTCCGATTGCGCCGATGAGCGATACAACGCTCGCGTCCGCGTTACGTGCATGGCTCGACAAGGAAGCCGCCGCCGACTTGTTCGCGGGCACGGCGCTTGTGGCGCACAACGGTAAGGTGATTTTCAGCGGGGCTTACGGGTTGGCGGATCGTGGAAAGCGAGCCCCTAACACGGTGGATACTCAGTTTCGAATTGGCTCGATGAACAAGATGTTCACGGCAACATGCGTGTTGCAACTGGTGCAGTCCGGGAAGGTCAGGCTGAGCGATCCGTTGGGCAAGTACATCACGGATTATCCCAACCCGGAAGTGGCCGCTAAGGTGACGATCCATCAATTGCTGACTCACACCGGAGGAACCGGGGACTTTTTCGGGCCTGAATTCGAAGAGCACCGGCTTGAACTAAAGTCGCTTGACGACTATGTGAATCTATTCGGAAAGCGCGGCATCGCCTTCGAACCCGGAAGTAGGTTCGGGTATAGCAACTATGGAATGCTGTTGGCCGGCAAGGTAATTGAGCGCGTCAGCGGCCAAAGCTATTACGACTACGTAGCGGAGAATATTTATAGACGCGCGGGAATGATTTTGACCGGCTCACAGCCTGAGAATGAAACCGTGACGGGCCGCGCCGTCGGCTATATGCGTCCCCAAGGCGGCGGCAACTGGACGCCAAATACAAATACGCTGCCATATCGGGGCACGCCGGCAGGCGGCGGATACTCGACCGTTGGCGACTTGCTGAAATTTGCGCAGGCGCTGATTTCGCACAAGCTGTTGAACGCTGAGAACACATCATTGCTCATCAGCGGTCAGGTCGATGCGGGAGACGGAGCAATGTACGCGTACGGATTCGAGGACGGGCGTGAGAAGGACGGCTCAGGATGGGTGGGTCATAGCGGGGGGGCGCCTGGAATGAACGGAGATCTGCGGATTTTCCCGAAATCGGGGTACGTGATAGCAGTGCTCTCGAACCTCGATCCACCGGCGGCGAGTGAAGTCTCCCGTTTTGTGAGCGTGCGGCTTCCAAAGTACTGAAGAGCCTGTTTGCCCCGAAAATGCGAGCCGGATGCTACGACCAAGAATATGACCGCGTATCGTTCACTGCCAGTTGAAAAGAACGAGAATGCTTTCCGGTGGTTGCTCTCGCGGCAATCGTCTTGCTGCTCGGATTCTCATCGGCGCCCGCGCGGCAACCCTTGGCGCCATCGACTATTTAGCGGCTCGATGGAAGGAGTCTAATGTCAAATCAAATGACGTCGACGCGACGGTGACCCGACTGATGAAGAGCGCCAATGTCACCGGCGTAGGCAGTTCGGTCTTTCACAATAGGATGACCTCGTACCTCAAAACCTATGGCCAGAGCGATCGAGCCGTCGCGAACTGCCCTCTCGCTGATGAGCCGTCCTTGATACCATAGGCAGACCATGAAAGACATCCAGCGAAAGCTCACGATCACCGGTCTGTTGTATCTGATGACCGCCGGGACGAGTCCAGCGCAGCCGAACGACGCGGCGCTGATTGCCAAGGCCAAGGGCATTCACAGCCGCGTCCTGAAGCTCGACACTCACAACGATATCGAGCCGGCAAACTTCACGGCGGAATGCAACTACACCATGCGGCTGACGACGCAGGTGAATCTGCCGAAGATGATCGAGGGCGGCATGGATGTGTCGTTCATGATCGTGTTCGTGGGCCAGGGTCCGCTGACACCGGAAGGGTTCGAGGGGGCATACCGGCAGGCGGTGGAGAAGTTCGACGCCATCCATCGTTTGACGGAACAGATCGCGCCCGGCCAGATCGGGCTGGCGCTGACGCCGGCCGATGTTCTGGCATTGCACAAGAAGAACCTGCGAATCGCCGTCATCGGTATCGAGAACGGGTATCCCATCGGGAACGATCTCAAAAAAGTGAAGGAGTTTTACGATCGGGGCGGGCGATATATGTCGCTGGCCCACAACGGCAACAGCCAGCTGGCCGATTCGAATACGGGGGAGACTCAGGGCTATAGTTACGACAACGGGCTGTCGCCGCTGGGGCGGGAAGTCATCGCCGAGATGAATCGTCTGGGGATGATGGTGGATCTGTCGCATCCCTCGAAGGGCGCGAATCTGGAGGCCATGCGGCTTTCGAAGGCTCCGGTAATCGCGTCGCATTCCGGGGTGCGGGCGCTGGCCGACGTCAGCCGGAATATGGACGACGAGCAGTTACTGGCGCTCCAGAAGAACGGCGGGGTGATTCAGGTGGTGGGGTTCGCGTCTTATATCAAGACGGACTCGAAAGAGCGGACCGAGGCCCTGGCGAAGCTGCGCGACGAGTTCGGACTGACGCCGCCGGGAGGCGGACGTGGCGCCGGGAGCGGCCGGGGGCGTGGCGCCGAGGGCAGGGGCGAGGCGACTTCGGCGCGGATCTGCCCGGTAGAGGGCGCCGCGGGAGTTGACGCGCAGGGCCGTGGCGCAAGGGGCGGCGGACGGGGACGAGGAAATCCGGGCCTGGACGCGCTTTCACCGGAACGGCGCGCGGAATACGACAAGCGGCTGGCGGAGATCGACGCCAGGCTGCCGGCGGCGGCGCGGGCGAACGTGAAAGACTTCGTGAATCACATCGATTACGCGGTGAAGCTGATTGGGATCGATCACGTGGGAATCTCGTCGGACTTCGACGGGGGCGGCGGAATCGACGGGTGGAACAGCGCGGCGGAAGCATTCAACGTCACGCTGGAATTGGTGCGGCGCGGCTACACGGAAGAGCAGATCGGCAAGCTGTGGAGCGGGAATCTGCTGCGTGTCTGGGGGGAAGTGGAGAAGGTCTCGCAGAAGCTGCGGAAAGAGCAGGGGTGAACATCCCGGCCTGCAGATTATGGGCTGAAATCTTACCAACGCAAAGCGAGCTACACTGCCACTGAGGTGCACTCATGATCAAGAACGCGCTTGCGCTGGTGCTATTGGCAGTGTCAAGCGGGCGCTGCCAGACAGCGGAGAAGCCCGACACCCTGCAATCCTTGCTGGCGGAGGTGCACCAGCTTCGGCAGGATATCGAAGCCATGACGGTGGCGTCCCAACGCGCGCAGATCGCGCTCTACGCCCTGCAGATGCAGGACGCGGTTGTGGCTCGGGCAACTCTGCGATTCGACAGCCTACACGACAAGTGCGTGGCGGCGGAGTCAGAGCATCAGAAGCTGGCCTCTAACATTCAGAGCGATGAGACCACACTGGCCTCCAGGTCCCTTCCAGAGGATAACGCCAGGCAATTCCAAGCCGGAATCGCGGAGATGAAGCGACTGGCCGAATCGAAACTGGCGGAAGTGCAAGGCTGTCAATCCTTGGAGGCTCAAGCTGCGAGCCGGTTGCAAGCCGAGCAGGCGACGTTAGCCGATTTGCAGGAGCGCATTCACCGCATGGATAAAGCGCTGGAGAAACTCGCCGGCGGCGATAAATAGCTCAATCGTCGCGCGCGCCGCCAGGTGCCGTCGGGCGTAGTTCGACAAAAGGGCCGTTTCGCAGATGCCCGCTCAAAATATCTTCTGGGCCCTCGTCCTGAGCGCTTTACTGATTGTCTTCTGGAAAGACATCAAGGAAGCAGCTGAAAACATCAACGACCGCTTCGGCGGCCCGCCCGATCCCATGGCTCCCCTGCCCTCCACTGACGCCCATCTGCTGCTCAAGCGTTCGCGCGAGAATCCCTTGTAAGGAAATCCGCGAGCCCCGGACTACACGGTCAAGATGATCGAAGTCCGCAATCTCAAAAAAACGTTCGGCGCCGTCGCCGCGCTCCGGGACGTCTCGTTCCATGCGCCCGACGGGGCGATTACGGGTCTGCTGGGCACCAATGGCGCCGGCAAGTCCACAACTCTCCGCACTATCTGCGGGGTACTAAAGCCCGACTCCGGCCAGGTGCTGGTGGACGGCATTTCCTCGGCGGGCGACCCGCTCGCCTTGCAGCGCCGCGTGGGAGGCCTGCTCGACCACGCGGGGCTGTACGCGCGTCTGACTCCGCGCGAGACTTTCACTTTTTCCGGGCGGCTCAACGGCATTCCGCCGCAGCGTCTGCGCGAGCGCGTGGAGGAGACCATCGCCTTTCTGGGAATGCAGTCGATTGCCGATCGGCGCACCGGCGGATTCTCACAGGGCGAGCGCATGAAGACCGCGCTCGGCCGCGCGCTCATCCATTCGCCGCGCAACCTGCTGCTGGATGAACCCACCAGTGGACTCGACATTCCGTCGGTCCGCTCCCTCCGCCTTCTTTTGCAGCGCACACGCGATGCCGGCGCGTGCATCCTGTTTTCGAGCCACGTCCTGGAAGAAGTGCAGGCGCTGTGCGATCGCGTGGTGATTCTGGCGGGCGGCCGTGTGGTCGCCGAAGGCACGCCGCGCGAACTGTGCGAGTTCGCCTGCGCCGCCAACCTGGAAGATGCGTTCGTCGCTTTCACCGGCGCGGAGGAGGTAGCAGCATGCTGAAGCAGATAGCGATTGTTGCCATGAAGGAATGGATCGACGGCTGGCGCGACCGCCGCGCCATCGTCTCTGCGGCGCTGTATTCTCTGATGGGGCCGGGGGTGGTCGGCGTGGTCTCGCTCGCTCTGCCCCAGTCGCCGGCCAGCCAGCCGGTGGTGACCGCGATGATGTCGGTTTTCACCCTCGTCTCGGCATTCGTCGGCGGCATGAACGTGGCGATGGATTCCATCGCCGGCGAGCGCGAGCGCCGGTCGCTGGTCCCGCTGCTGATGCACCCCATCACGCGCCTCGACCTTCTGCTGGGAAAATGGCTGGCAGTGACCGCATTCTCCATCGCCGGCCTGGCGCTCAATCTGGCGGGGTTCGCGCTGCTGTTCCATCGGCTGCCGCCGCCCGCCCTCGCGCTCTGCCTGATACCGCTCTGCCTGTTGGCCGCCGCGTTGGAAATCTGGATCTCCACCCTGTGCCGCGGCGTCAAAGAGGCCCAGACGTATCTTTCCATGCTGGTTTTTCTGCCGATGATGGTGGGGATGTTTATGATATTCTCCGCCGTGGCCGGGCATGGCTGGTGGAAGTTCGTGCCGGTCGCCGGCCATCAATTGCAACTCCAAGCCGGCATGCGAGGCGCGCCGTTAGACCCGCTGCCGGTGCTGTTCCTCGGCGTTGGAACAGCCATTCTGGCCGGCATGGCGTTGCTCGCCGCCGCCGATCGCCTGGAGCAGGACGATGTGGTCTACGGCGGC
>Ga0181528_10000930_pt1 | contig 18936 bp, 27 predicted proteins | sample PEATcosm2014_Bin_47_FD_119742 | JGI IMG/M metagenome (GOLD analysis project Ga0181528, IMG submission 119742) | Peatland microbial communities from MTU Mesocosm Facility, Houghton, MI, USA - PEATcosm2014_Bin10_10_metaG | ecosystem: Environmental > Terrestrial > Soil > Wetlands > Peat | place...
GGTCAGTTGCAGTGGAGTCAACGGGGGAACAGGAGTCTGGTATTTCAATTCTTCCAACTCCGCCGTCTCCGTAATCTCCATGACCACTTGCTGCGCTGCCACGATGCCCAGAGAACCGTCCGCAGTGGTGCCCCAGTTGTTGCGCCCTCCGCTCTTGGCGGGAAGCCCAGAAACGATTTGGCCTAGCGTATAGCTCACAGAATCACCCTATACCGCATAGTATGGCATTTTTACGGTTACGCCGTTGACAACATGAACCAGATAGCCCAACGGGGTTGCTGGAAGGGCCGTAGCGCCTCCTGCGGTTGCTGAGGTTGCCACGGTCGCCCCAGCCTGCGTTATCGTTCCCGTCAAAGCCGGGTTGGTTGCGTTGGCCTTTGTGGTGCCCAATGTTGTTACACTGGCATTTAGGGTGCCAAGATCGCCGGTGCCGGTCGCAATCGACCCCACCTGCTGAGACACTTGCGACACAATTCCATTGACGCGGCGGCGCATTTGCTGCGTGTTGTTGTTCGCGGGAGAAACATTCGGCAAATAGGCCATGCTCATGGCAGTTCCCTCTTCATCAGTTCGGCAACCTGGGTGATGCGAACATATGCAACTAAAGCATTGTCGAATGTGGCCTCAATCAGTAAACTCGTGCATACTCCAGTGAAAGTTCCGAAATCCAATTGAGCAGTCAACATGCTCCCTGCAAATGTTGAACCAGCAGCAACTAGGGGAATGGACATACTTTCTGTTTGCACCACCGTTCCCGTTTGCGTTGTTGGGTCTTGCTGCCCATAGTAAATAAAAGATGGGGTGGGAGTAATGTCCAAAGACGCCAAAACAGGCTGACTCTCATATTCGATGGCAATACGCCGTTCCGATTGCATACGCGCTATCGACGGTGTTTCCGTTCGAAACTGATAAACAATAAAAGATGGGGTGACGGTTGAAACATTGATATTCCTGAGTTGAAGATTGCGAACCAGCGGAGCCAATTCGTATAAATTGACAACATCTCCCTCACCCGAATTCGGGGTTTGAGAAAATGGCGCAAGAATCCATGTATCGGCTGCTATTTGTGGTGTAGCTCCTGCCGATGGAGTGTAAATGGCTGTATCAAATGCCTGGTAAACAGGACAGGTAGCAGTTAAGCCTTGATATATCCATTGATGCCAACTTCCCTCATTCATGTTGAAATCAAACATACTTGTGTTTCGAGCGCCGCCTAAAGGATAGGGTGTGTCATCCGACGACAGCGTAATTAGATAGTGCTTTTGCCCCTCGACCAGAACAATCGACCCATACAACCCCTGCAAGGGGAAATTGCCATTGTTCCACGTAGAACAGTCCTGCAACAGGTTGGCGATGTTCTGCCCTATTTCCGTCAGGCCACTAGGCGTCATGGTATACGCGCTGTCGTTGGCAAGAAAAGCCAGCGTGGTGCCGTACTGCGCCATTGACCCATAGCGCACCATGACTCCCTGATCGGCACTCCAGAGAGGGTAAAAGGAAAACGCTAATAAATCACTTGTGGTGTTCGGCGTCATTTCAGTAATGCCGCCACTGTGACCGATAAACGCCACTGACTCAACCACGTTCACGGCAGTTATAAGTCCACGTGCCTCTATGATCTGAGAAGATCCGCCAGGTGCCAGCCCGTTGTTGGGGTCCAAATAACCCGGTGCGGACGGTGCACTCCATGCAACACGATCTGCATAGGCTTGATTGCTGGACGCGGCCAAGGGTGCCGACAATACGGCAAATGCCGCTGCGCCGCTTCCTACATTGGAGATAATGTTGATTTGCGGTGCCGAAGTGAATCCCGTTCCCACTGTTTGAATGGTGATCTTTGACACTGCGCCTGCGGCCACGGTTGCAACAGCCGTTGCCCCACTGCCGCCCCCGCCCACAATATCAATCTGCGGTGCAGTTGTGTAGCCTGTTCCGGGTGCTGCAATCACAATCTCATACAGGCCGCTGGTGGTGTTACCGTCGCCTCCAATTAAGTTGCCAAGCAATAGGCGGGTTGCCATCGAAGACATGAAGTCTCCGCCAATGAACGGAGTCCCATTCATCAGATTGGCAACGCCCGTGGCTCCACTTCCGCCTGTGCCTGTAACGGCATCGAAAAACAAAACCGTAGGGGGGCTGGTGTATCCCGAACCAGTAGTATCCATCTCCACGCCAAGGATTGTTCCCGTGGAGCTTAACACAGGTGTGCCGGTAGCACCGTTGCCTCCACCACCCTGAAACACCACTACGGGGTTTGTGTAGCCGCTTCCGTTAGCGGTGATGGTCACATATTGCACTCCGGTTGCTGCGGACACTTCATTGACCTGATACCCGCTAATCGACCCAAGAATGACCTGAGCCGAACCCTGTACGGCAGGACCGCCCGGAATCGTGATTGTGAAGGTTGCTGCGGTGACGCTGACACTGCCTGAGACCGTATATCCCGGTGACAAGGCAGGGATGGTGCATTGAACCTCACCCCTAAAATAGACATTGGCTAGATTTGTAGGAACGAATGGCAGGTTTCCATTAATCACATATCCGTTAAGAGATTCATTGGCATAGGTTGACACTGAGCCAAACGGATACCATGTCGTTCCAGCATCAGGGCTGGCATACGCCAGAATTTCAACAGAGCCGCCCGCGCCTGAGCCGGAAAATGACGCTGACAAATTGACTGTGATAGCGCCGGACGCTATTCCATTTGCAGGCAGCGTCCCGCTGGTAAACCCGCTGATGTTTCCGGTATCGGATACCGCTGTTCCCTGCGTGTTTGTTTGCGATGCACTTGTTGATACAGGCAAGGATGAGGTTGCGGCATAATTGGTCGATGAGCCTGTGATGCCGGTTGACGACAGTCCTCCAGTCAGCAACAGAGACGGCGCGGAAGTGAATTTGCCGGACCCTGAAAACGAAATCGAAGCCAGTGTTTGTTCCGTAGAATTGATGGTTGCAGTGCCGGTCATCGCGGTACCGCCGCCGCCAAACATCGTCACCGTAGGAGCGGAAGTGTAGCCTGCCCCTACATTCGTGATCTGTACATCAATGGTTGACGATGTGAGGAAATAAAACGGCTGGAGACACCACACGCCCAACTGGGAAGCAGATGAAAAGTAGAGTTTGTTGCCAATGACGCAGGTGCCAAACCGGGCATAACGCGGATATGCCGTGGGAAAGGTGAATACTTTTGTGAACTGCTTAATCGTTCCCACGGATGTTGGCGGAATGTAGTCGATATAGACCGCCGCATTGGTAATCAGAACGGTGAACCCCTGCTGCAATCCAATCGGCTGAAGGATGGTGGTTGCGCAGATATTCTCACCCAGGGCAAATGCGGGCAGGGATACCGTCATGCCTGCCGTTCCGGTTACAGCAAAAATCGCAGGCTGAGGAGTGAGTCTCCCACGCGACACCATGGCGTAACAGGCGGAACACGCACCGGGGGGAATCTGGGAAGAAGGCAGATTGGTTATAAGCCCCGGCCATGGGTTCTCATAGTCGGTTTCAAAGTAACCGAGGAGGGTCTTGTTCTTGAGACCCGGCATAGGTCACTTCCCTGCGCCAACAGCAATTTCAAGAACCGAGCTTGACCCCAACCCGCCCGAAGGAACAACAACACCATTAACCCAACCCAACGGGCCGATGCGGTACTGTGCGCCATTGGAGACATAATCCACCAGCGTTTTTCCATTCAGGTCGTTGACCACGATGTGATCGCCGCTGGTTGAATCGCCAATGTTGAAGTTGGTGATCTTGACTCTTCGATTGCCGTTGCCCGTGGTAAAGGGGGCAGTGTCAATACGCCAGACGCCTCCGGTTACGTCATTCGCCATGATCGTTGCCCTCCCTTTTCGCATCTTCTTCCGCTTCGCGCTTTGGCGTACACACATGACTCATGGCTTCGACGTTGGCTCGATACATCCCACAATAGATGCAGGCATCGGACTTGTCGTAAACGTGGGCCGTTGATGGTTTTCCTCGCTGTGCCATAACGCCTCCGGCCTAGTTGTAGTTGTACGTCACATTGAGGAACACGCCCCAGATGCTTGCGGTGCCGGTCGATGCTCCAGTCGTCACATTCCACTCCAAAGAGAAGGCCGCATTGAGAGTGTTGAGGTACGCGGGAGAACTGAGGGAAACGGTTGTCAGGTAGGGTGTGGCCGCTGCTGTAAGCGTAAGGTTTGAGGCTGCCAGTACCGTAGTCACGGCGGGAGCCGTCGCATTGGCGGCTACCGTCTGATACAGCGCGATGGTGTTGACGGTGGCATTGGCAGAGCCAACCTGATACCAGGCCGAAATGCTGTTGATCTGGATACCCTTGGGCCGCGCCGAAGTGACCGGAGTAAACTGAGTCACGCCGGTAAACGGCGGAGGACCGCTTACGCCTGCTGGCGTAGAGAACGCATTGGAGGGTGATGTGAGGCCCCGTGCCGAGGCAAATGCACCGGCAGAGCCGCCGCCGCCGAAGTATTCCTGCAAGTCATCCTGAAGGCCGCTGCGAAAGATTAAACGGCTCAACCACGCATCTATCGTGTAGGCCGTTGCCGCCGTGGGCAGGCTTAGTTGCCAATTGCCTGCGGCAGTACGATTGATGGTTGCTCCGCTGCCAACAAGCACGTCACCGGTCGTAAACGGTACAAAGATGTGTCCATCTGCATAGCCGATGTCGCAATTCACGGTTTTCTGAAATCTTGGCATGATACCCTTCCCACCAGCTTTGTCTTGGCGGCTGGCCGCGCGTGCTGAAGGAGCCTACTGCTGGTACGAGTCATGAAGCAATTGCCGACTCAGGACTTTGCGGTGCGGTTCATCAATCTCCCGCAACAGATTTTCGATCTCATCCTTGTAGGAATAAATCTCTACAGAGCGTTTTCCCACGATGGCATGAATATCGTCATTGGCCCCCAGAACAGGCTTTGCAATCAGGTTATCCAGCGACTTCATGTTTTGCATCGCCCCTCCTAGAAAAACTCCACATCCTCATCCGGCTCGTTCGGTTCTGCCAACTTGGGATGCGGCTGCAAATCGGTGTCATCCTGGCTGATGCGGCGGGCTATGTCAGCATCTCTCGACCCCAACAATCCGAACCCGCCGCCACTCTGAGAATCCGAGAACTCAGGACTAACCAGCATCCCCTGCTCCCAGATCGCGTCATCCAGATTCATACGGATGCCCGAACGAAAACAGTAGTGCCATGCGCCACTGTCAATCTTCTTTGCTGGCCATCCGCGCCCAAAACTCATTACCGGCTCCTACGGCCCATTGGACCCAAAGGTGTTGAGCCATGTATCCGCGCCTGCCGAGAACCTGCTGATCGCGAGGAACTTGAGAGCCTGTTGATCGAAGTCGCGGTCATAGTCGCCATAAATCGGTTGCCGCTCGTAGAACATCAGGCGGTGCTCATCCTTGTTGCCGGTCAGGAACCATGCGGACGGGCTGGTGAAGTAGTGGCCCACTTCATAAGTAAGGCCAGCCGACACCAAAGCGTTCACTTCGTTGTCTGACGTGTAGGGCTTGCCGCTGGAACCCAGCAACTCGATAGAGATGTACTCAAGCTCAGGCGGAATCCGCAGATGCTTGGGTTTGGTTGCCACCGGAATGCCCCGCGCATTCGGCATACGCTGGAAGGTCATGGTTGCGTACTGGAGAGCGGTGAAGCTCAGATCGGCATCCGTTGCTGGCCGGTTGGGATACGTCCCGACAAGTGTTGAGAAGTTGCCGACTCCAGGCGCAATGTTGGTTGCTGTCACGCCGCCCAACAGAGGATGCTGGTTGTTAAACAGGCTCACGCCGTCATCGGTAATGGTGCCGGTCGATGAGAAGCCGAGGTTGAACACGTTACCCGCGGTGTATTCCTGCGCAAAGATGTGGCCTTGCACAAGGCCCTTGGGCGACTGCTCCATCATTCCGGTCTGGTCATCCTGCATCAGTTCGTAACTCATGCGCACACCCAATCCGAATGTCTGATGGATGTAGCGCCGGGTGCCTCCCTGAATCAAGTTGTCGTAATAGACCGGCTGGCCTTCGTTTTTCGGCTGCGCGGGTCCAGTACCGGCGTAGTGAACAGCATCTTCATACGCTTTCTTGGATGGCAGCACGTTGAACATCGAGCGGAACTCGACACTGCGTTGCTTCAGGTCAAGAAACTCGATGAAGTTGTGGGCCACATCAATACTCATGGCCTGATAGAACTGATTGCGAACCATTGTCACGTCAGTATCCTCCCGGCCTTCATCGGGCCGCTCTTGTTACGACAAAGCCTGAATCGTGGCCGTGTTGAATACCACCCAAATCCGACCGTAGTTTTGCTGCGTGGTGGTTGAACCTGAATTAAGGTCCAGCGGATTCAGGCCAACCACGTTGACATCGTTGTAGGAGCTTTGATTGATCTGATGAAGATCGGCATACCACCAGCCGTTTGCGTCCTTGGCCAGCGCTATAGTTGAGCCGATAAGTGCGTTGGTGGCGTTGTAGGTTGAGCCGGACGATGAATCCACCTGAATTTCAAACACGGTATCCAGGTTGGCAATCTGCACCATGGCAAGGCCGTCAAGGAACGGAGCGCCATGATAAATCGAATAGGCATTGGGCTGGTTGATGACATCCTGTACCGCGCCAGCGCCGCCCGGATAGCCGATGGACCCATAAACCGGAGACGCGCCCTGCCCGTTGGAAGAGTAGTTACGGCCCTTCAGAGCCACCACACCAAGAGCAACAAGCTGAGTTGAGCCATTGGAGGGAGTTGAGGCGGCAACATAGCCGCTTCCGTTCATGTAGACAACCGTACCGGGTTGCCACGTTTGGCCGGAAGCCTCCATGTAGTCCATCATTTTCGGGTCATTCCCGCTGATGGTGGAGACCGGCGTAATCGGCAGGTGGTAGGAAAGACCGGGATTTGCCATGTTTGCTCCTTAACTGATTGTCGGAATGTGCGTTACCGGGCCGACACCAGACGGCTCGTTTGATTGCGGAGTGAAAAAATACCCAACCTTGCCGTCGCCCGCCCCGCCAATTTGCGATTCGGCCTTGTTTAAGTAGGAGGACTTACCCCCTAACACTTTTGCCATCTCCATCCACTGAGCAAACTTGCGATAGAGTTTGACCTTGTGAATCTTCATCAACACCAGATCGCCATCCATCACGCCGCCATCCTCATCATTGAGGCTGTGCGAAACCATCTCGCAATCGTCGCGGTGCGCGGGAAGGAAACCGAGAGACTTTGCTTCTGAAACGCGCTGGCCATCACGCGCTTTACGGTTGAACCAATGAAAAGCCCATTGGGGGTCACGCGCCGTCACAGTCAGGTTTTGCGGCAACCGCCCCGGCGACAAATCGGCAAGCGATACTGGCAACGAATACCAGTCCTGCTCCTTCATCTGCGCCAGCGGCTTAGGCAAAATCACAACTTCGCCAGTGGAATCATCCGTATAGCGATAGAGCAAACGCCCATCGCCGCCAAGAAAAGCCCCGTCGCCGTTTGGAACATCGGACTGAGGAGCGTGAGCGGGAATCCCGGTTTGTGGAGCCGCCGACACAGAAGCCGACTGCGCACGCTTCAACAACTCTTCCGGGTTAACGGTTAACTCTTTTGGTTCCTGCGGCAAATGATTATCCTCACGCGGCATGGTTCACCTTCTTTACCGCTTCCTGATACCGCTGAATGTCAATGGGTTCGCCGTTTTTGCTCATCAGATCATTGATTGCAGCAGCCTTGTCTAGAGGGATACCGCGCTCTTTGAGTCGAGCGGCAACCTGCGGGTCAAATCCCTTGTTTGGGTCTGCGGTCTCCCCAGTTGCGCTCGGAGCAAAGCTCGACCCCCCCATCAATGATGGATAGGAACCGCTTTCGATCTCGCCCTTCATCAACTTGTCGCCCAGATAGGTACGCAGATGCCAGTCCCAAAAGGACGACTGCGCTCTCTGTTGAAGAGGGAATTTCCCCGCCGATTCGCTGATTTGCTGTCCGTATTTCTGGAAAATGGAAGGATTTGCCTGCCGCGCTCTCATTTCCTGTACATCTGCCGCTGCCTGCAATGCTACCTGCTGTGTTGCTCCCGTGGAACGGCTGATAAAGCCGTTGGGGTCTGTCAGCAATTGCGTTGTGGGGTCGTTTTGATCGGCAAGAAATGTCGGGTCGGGCGGTGCGGGGGGCGGGGCGGTGAGCTTGGCAAGTGCTGCCTGAAGCTCGGAGAGGGTTCCCTTCAAGGCTTCCTGGCCATCATTGATGGATTTCAGGTCGTCCTTGGAGGCGGCTGATTCGAGGCGGGACTTCAAATCCTCGGGCTTCATGCCCAGAATTTCTTCCGCGCTCAACTGCTTTCCTGTGTTCCAGGCCATCAGGCCCTCCTATGTGATAGCACACTACGGTTTTTTGATTCTGTCAACATATTGTTTTCAGTATCCTGCCGTGCCACGGTCTTTTGTGGTTTGGGACTCAGCTTGCTGCTGCTGAATCTGGGCTTCGATACTGGAAGGAAGCGCAATGACCAGTTGCAGAGCAGCGGCAAACCCGCGAAGGTAATTGCCGTCTGCCTCATCGCGCTTTTTGATAAGAAACGATTTCAACGCACCCGCCAAGGATGCCTTGAGGTAAATGCTTATTCCCTTCTGCCACTCGTCCTGCGACAGATAGGCCCTCAGCGGCTCAAGCCGGGACACTACGCACTCTTGCCACTCCCGCGTCCCTACCTTGTCCAGCAATTCGGTAAAGTCCAGTTCCAGTTCCTTTTTTCCTGCCATCAAAACTCCTCGATTCCCAAGTCCTCACAGATACAGTCCCAGATGTGCTGCCACGAATTACATCCCATGACCTTCATATGCTGATGGTCCAGAAAATCGCATCAACATTGTCATCGTAAAAATCAGTGACATACTGGATAGGAACAAACCCTGTTTTTCTAAGAAGAGCTTGGCTTTCCACGTTATCCAGCTTTGTGTGGGCTTGAACAATCGAACATCCGGCCTTTTTCAATTCAGTCAAGCGAAAATTCAAAAGAGCCGAGCCAACTCCCTTTCTCCGGTAGTCAGCGATGACCGCGTTTGAGTACAAATAGCCTATTCCACAGGCATATCGGGCCAAACCGTAGCCTATAAGAACACCGTCTTTGTAACCCCCTACCCTAACGTGTGACTCACGCACAAGATCGGGAATATCGCTTGTCGGAAATGCACTGTCTTCGTCAAAACACGCTTTCTCGATAAAATCAATGCGATCAAACAGCGATTCATCGAGAACGTCAATACTCTTGATTTTAATGCTCATTGAATTGGCTCTCCTTCAGCCGGTCCAGGCTGCTGTGGGGGTTGTTCCGGCTGCTGTGGGGATTGCTGGCCTGTCTGCGCCGGGAGTTGCGGCTGTTGCGGCATCATCCCGCCCTGCTGCATCTCTTTGGCAATCTCCTGAGCGGCAGCGTGTTCGGCGGCAGTGTGAGCCATCATTGCCCTTGCTTCCGCCGTAGCCGGGTTGGGGTTGATAAACGATGGGTCATTGATGCCGAAGTCCTTGTCAATCTTGCTCATCAGCATATTGGCCCCAAGGAATACCTGCCAGATGTAATCCTTTTGATCTGGCGAAATCATGGGGTTCTGCAATGCCTGAAGCAACTGCGCCTGCTGCTGCCAGTGAGCGCGATGGTTGTTGAGCAGCAACATCATATTCTGCTTTTCAACTTCCTTGTTGATCGACCCCGTAGCGGCCCGGATGGGAAGCGCCAGACGGCGCATTTTGATGTTTTCCAAGGAGTCCTTGAGGTATTTGCCTTGCTCACCAAACGCTTTCAAGTCCTTTGGCGAGATGCCAAACTCCGCATCATACAAAATCTTGAGCCGTCCAAGCTGGTAATGCGCGTGTTTGAAACTGGTTTTGGACAGATTCGACCGGGTATCGCCCTCCTGCATCACCGCATAGGTTCCCATCGCGGAATAGGCATTCTTTTTGTTGACCACGCCGGAACCCTGCCCGGAGGAGGATGGGCCAATCCCCGCCCTGTCGGTTGCCAACTGAAGAGTCATCTGCTCGTCTTTGATCGTCTCGTTGGCCGTTCTGCCTAGAGGGATAACCTCAAATGCGCCATCCTCACCCGGGAACACCGCATTGGGATACACGCTGAAGTTGGCATCCAACTGTGTCCCTGAGCCAACACGAAAGATGTTTGTATTGGAAAGCGTGGAAGCATCGCCACGCCGGTTATGAATGGCGCTAACTTCCTCCTGATAATCCTTCAACATCTCGCAAAAGCCGAAGCCATAACTGCGCTCTCCGTCATATCCCAATACCGCCTTCACAAACGGAATTGAGTTGTCGGGAAGCCAGTTGAACACAGCCTTGAGAACCTTTTTGCGCTCCTTATGATACGTCCAGATCATCTGGTAGCGGCGTCCCGCAACCACATACGGGAACCAGCACTCATAAATATCCCACTCCGCAGCCTCTGTGCCTCCGACGCCGGATTGAACGCCTTGGTCCATCTCCAATTCTTGTGTTGTGCGCTCCGGTCCTTGCCGGTCAGGATTGAGCAAAACATCCTCTACAGCCGCCTTGTCATAGGTCTTGTCATACTTCATCATCTCCAAATCAAACTTTGACACCCGCGCCCTTTGTGCCGTGAAGGGGCTGCGCTCGATCTCGGATACGGTCAATGGAATCAGGAAGTCCTCAAACAGCAACGGATAGGCAACAGGCCCATCGTGCCGGGTGAAGTTCTCAAAGATGATGTTGCCGTTGGAGTCGGAACTTGCAGCAACCTTTTCCACGGTGCGTTCCGGCATCAGCTTGATAGCGCCCATGCCGTACCGAATCGCCGTTGAACCCCAAGCCTGATACTTGGGAATCAGGTTGAGGTATCCCGGCTCCATGCCGGTAAAGCCAAGCCAGTCCTGAAGGGCTTGCCGCTGTTCCTCGGCGTGTTCCTTGCGGTCCCAGTTACCGATGATGCCGACTTCCCAAAGCGGGTCCATGCCAAAGATCGACATCAGCCACTTGGCAAGCATCTGATCGGTAAACGCGCCCACCAATTGAACGACGACGTTGGAAGCGTTTTGCCAAGGGAAGGATTTGGTTTTCTCTTTTGGCTGGCCGGTGTAGATGCGCCGCCACTGGGTAATCTTTTTCTCTCGCAAATCCGCTAGGGACATGGTGAGAGATTGCAGCCGGGAATCGACATACTTCTCGATTTCCTTGTAAGTGTCGCTGGACTTTGCCCAGTACTTTTGAACCGGAAGTTCCACAGGAAGTGGCATATCAGTATCCCGCCTGTCCGATGCTCTGAATCAAACTGCTGCGCCTTCTCAGTTCGTCCCGCACAAAATCACGGGTGGAGGTACGCGAACCGGGAAGCCATGTTTGCGGAGCATACCCAATCACGTCAAGTATATCCATGAATCGATCGTTGGGATATTGCTCATATTCTTCCATGAACTGCTCACACCCCGTCCTCGGCACCCAAAACAACCCATTTTCGTAGATAGGCTCCATGCCGACAATGCGTGTGTGTTTTGCATTTGCGCCGCGATCAGTCTTGAGCGGACGGATACTGAAACTAGCTTCCGGCCCCATCTGGCGCACCCGCTCCTGAAAATAGTATTTCCATCCCTGTTGACCGGCTACTTCGGATTCAAGGTAGATGTGATGCACCTTCCAGCGCACCGCCAAACCGCGAGAACCCGGTCTGACGCCAACCAGCTTTTCAATCATCTCCTCAAACGAGTTTCCGCCAGCCCAGCAGTCGAGCAGGTAAATCCGGCGCGAAGCAGGAGGACGATTCAGGTATCCCAAAACCACAATCGCGTTGCGGCTGCGACCTCCCGACTGCTTTTCTGAATGCGTAGGGTCAAGAATCGCTACGCGGTCAAGGTCGCCAGCGCGAATGTCCTCAATCACTTCCCCGGACTGGGTTTCATGGCGCATCGCCATCTTTAACCGCTCCGGCATGGCTCCAGCAGCTTCGGCGCGTTCCTGCTCGATCTGGCGGCTGACTTGCACGACATTGGGAGGTATTTGCTGCGAATTGGCTATCGTGACGTGCGGTCCACCGTCCCAGACCACCCGGCTGTACCGGCGTAGCCAGCCTGATTTGAACCGTACTGCCCCTGCGTCGATGGGGTTGTTTTCGTACTGGCAAGCAAAGTTATAGCTTCCCCATATCTGCTTCAATTCATTCAATTTCGATACAGGGAACTCTTCAGGAAAGATGCTTTCGCCGCGTGGATGGAACAGGCTTCCATCGGGATTTTTGATGTCGCAGCAGCCGCCCAGCGCCGAATGCGTGACAAACTTGATGTCGGGCTGCTCTCGCCTGAGCCATGCCCCAACATCTCTTTGACTCCATCGGTTGCCAATAAACAGTTGATCGGCCAGCCTGCCCGGATTCAATGGGTCAGTATCGAATGCGCCGGGAAGTTTGCGTATCCATCCGATTGTGTCCTCCATCACCAAATCGGACTTGATTGCTTTTTCTCCCACGATGTCATCAATTACCTGCCGGTCGTAGTGCCGCGACTGCAAGGCGCCCTTGGCTCCGATAAAGTCAAACGTTCCTTCGCCGTGAATGACTCCATCCACCCTGTTATGGGTCATCGACCGCGCGTTCCACTTGTCCTTTTTCTTGCCTGTTCCGCTCAATTCCAGGCTGGACTTGGGAACAATCTCAGGAAAGATAAACCGAAACAAATCATTGCTTTGGTAGTGCCCGGAGATGCGTGTTCCGATCTTGATGGCGTTGTCAATGATTTCCGAGGCAATGAGTGTGCGCGTGGAACTGTAGTGCGCGCGGTGCATCCATCGAATCCAGGCGTCTCCGTATCCCATCGACCGCATATATTCTTCGTCGGTATCGTTGAACGGCAAGGCCCACCACATAGGAGCCGATACCGAGGCCACGGAGGTTTTGAACATATCGCGGGGGATTTCCATTGCCAGCCGCAGCGAGTCTTGCTCCAGTTCCCGGCACATATAGCCGTGGAGGTTGGGACTCATGCGCGAGTGTCCGAGAATCACCTTGTTGAAATAGAACAGGCTTCCTAACGCATTGAGCCGTATCGCAATGCGCTTTGCCGCCGATGTCATGGAATCGTCAATGGGGATGGTGCGCCAGCGCTGCACCGGCGTCTCCGTCAAGACCGTCGCAAACTCATTAGTGACGGCTTCAAGCATCAATTCACGGTCTCGGAGTGGCGTTTGATTGCGATGAGAAGCTCGTTGGCAATGGAATCAACGCCCTTGCCTCCGGTATCGTCTTCATCTCCTTCGCCCTTGAGGAACCTGCCATCCAACTGAGAGGCCAGCCGAGCCGCCGCAAGTTTATCTTTGTCTTCGGAGTTACCGGAAAGAATTTCGATCAGCACGTTGATACTCAAACTCATGGCGTGGTTGATGCGTTTCCGCAACTCATTTGTTTGCGGCAATTTGAGCATCTGCTCATGCCATTCCTGCCGAAACTCAGAAATGGCCGTCTTGTAGATGTCGGTGTTGCGGTAGTTGGAAAGGGTAGCGGAGCCAACCCCTGCAAATTCCGCAAATTGGCGCACATTCTTTCCTGCCCAATCCAATGCCGCCAAATCGAGAATCCGCTTTTCCCGACTGGCATCTGTCAAGTTTTCGGCGTCGCTCTTACCCATTATTTTTTCATCAGCCTCATGCCACTGGGTGCCACGATCACACTTCTTTGCTCCTGTGCGGGAAGTGGCAAACCGGCAATGGAAATCTGCGCCGCGTTCATCACTCCATGGACCAGCATCACTCCACAGGCCGAACACGCTACCTGCTGAGGGTGCTCAATCACGATGAAAGACGTGCCGGGAAGATTTACGATCTTGGGAGCCTCAATATCCGGCAACTCAACCTGAGCCTTGCACCCCTGGCAGATGACATTCATACCTTGCCCTCGATACACATTGGTTGCGGCTTTCCCCAATTGGTCAGCGCCATCAACTTTCGATGCTGGTGGAAATCCGATCTTGGCGTTTCCGCTGCGATTGTTGCGGGAGGGGCGGAAAGGTTTTTGCATGGTTGCCCAACTCCCGCGCCGCAAATCTGGCACGGCTCCCTTTGCACGATGGCGGGAAACTCCGGCTTCCTCTCCCACATATTGATGTCAATGCTCATCGCGTCCTCGCTTTCAGGATACTCAGAATCTCCGACTCCCTCATCATCACATAGGAATCGGTCTTGGAGACCGTCAATTCGTGTCCGGCAAACCGGGAATGAATCACGCGATCACCCAACTTGAGCAAGCGGCACTCAGGCCCCACGCTCACCACCACTCCGGTAATTGGCTTGGATTCAGCGACTTCGGGAATGATAATCCCCGCTCTCCACCCCGACCCGTTACAGGCATCGCATTTCTTGCGTCCGCAGGACCATCTTTGCTCCCGGTCATAGCCCAACACCACACAGTCAGGACATGGCACGGTCTGGCCCGTTGGCTGATTGTAGGCATCGAGCACCGGCGCAAACTGCTCACCACCGCATCGAGCGCACTTCTCTTCCTCCAGATACCCGTTGCCATGACATTGCTTACAGGCATCTTCCAACTCCAGTACATCCTTGCGGACCAGAATCCGGTCTCCGGTCATGCCCATAAAGTAGTCAGGATGAGCGCCATACCAGATCAGCATCTCCCTCGGCGCACGCTTGTTAACCTCCGCCAGACGCGATTCCTGAGCCACAACCTCAATCCCATTGACCCGGCGCAGCGCCAAACCCGTCACATCCGGCTCGTCCATCATCTGAGCCTTCATCAACTCGTGCGGCCCTTCGTCAATCTGAATCGGACCGTAATCGTGCGGCCCCCAGTCTTTCGGAACAATCTCCAGTCCATCCGATGACTGCCTCACATCGGCCTCAATCGGCGCACCTTCCGCCGATGGCATCGAACTCCTGTTGATCGACTCAGCATCCGCACCACCCTCAAACGCCGCTTGCTCCGTTGCCTGATTCCCCAACTGGCTTCTCTTCAAGTCGCTCATCCCTATGCTCCCTCTGAATATGATGCGTGTACATCGTCAACCGCCAAAAACCCCTACCGCAAAAAGGGCAATACATCACCACCGCCCCGTTGCCATAAGGCTCCTTCTTCTTCACACTGCCTCCGGGAACGGCAAAGGCACTTCCCCATCCAACCGCTTTGCCCCAGGTCCAGCATACGGGTTCAGGCAGTTGTGATGCGCGTAACTGCGCCAATGCCAGAAAATCAGATGATGCCACCGCTGATGCCAGCGATGCGTTTTCAAGATCGGCCGCTTACACTTCGTACAAATTCGCTTCACTTGCTCTCCTTCCACTAAATCTGGACTTCAGGGGTGCCAGCCCGCATGGGGTACGAACCGGCACCCGGCCCCGGTCGGAATCGCCAGAAAACTACCGGGGAACTCAATCACTTCGCCGCCCTGCCGCGCCAGTAGGCTTCGATCACGTCAAAGTCGCCCTTTACCGCGCGGTCCAAAATATCCTTGATCGGTTCCGGCACTTCCGGCTCCGGCTCAAGGTACATCTGGGCTTGCCATTTCTTAATAGATTTTTGGATAAGGACGGCTGGATGAAGGGTCCTAAACTCTTTCCAGAGTGTCGCTGCTTGCTTGTCGTTCGGCACCACCGGGTTCTCAGATTGCCAGTGAATCACCGCTTCGCACAGCGCTTTGCGCATATCAGGTGTTACCATCTTCCAACGCAGGTCAAAGAAGACCAGTAACCCGGTTGCTTCTATCATCCCGTCAGGTACTCGATACTTGCTCATGCTTCCTCCCCTTTCACCACTTCACCCTCAGGCTCCGCAAAAACTTCAAATCCTGCGCCGTCACCAGCAAAACCCGATCCCCCACAGGAACCACAAACGCACGAACCCGCTCCACAGCCTCATACTCCCGCCGCAGACGCTCCTGCTCCTCGCGCTCCTCCAAAGGCTCCCGGTTCATCACAGCCTCCCACCTCTCGTATGCTTCACCTTCGGGCCATGCTCGCTCAACCCGCATCGGTACGTTTCTCCTGTGTCTGGGTCAAACTCTGTGTACGAGCACCGCTTAGATGAGGATTCCTCTTCAAATCCGTCCCCGGCCACCAGTTCACCCCGCACGGTTGGCACCTGACGTAATCGCTCCGCTGGCTCCTCGGCCTGCCGCAAAAAGGACACAGGCAATCCCTCAAGTCCCCGCCCTCCACGTTCTCCCGCCTTACCAACTCCAGAGACCCGTTGATTAACTCCCCCAACTCGCTCATCCCCAAACTCCCTCCGCAACGCCCCCAATATCACCTGAGAACGGTTCAAACCCTCAATCCCCGCACGAGCCTCTATTTGTGTTACAAGACCCTCAGGAACCCGAATCGAGATGTATACCGTCTTTCCCACTCTCAAAGTGTAACACAACCTGTAACACAATACCCATCTTTTTTGTGTTACACACTGCCTTTTTGTAACACGGTGTAACACAAATACTCTGGAAACTAGGGAAAATTTTTCGCGCGGCAAGCATATGCGGTCTCACCCCCCACCCCCTGCTTTGAACCCGGAGGGGTGGTCCGCGCCGACACACTGCCGCCCTTACTCAATCCCGTCCACCGCCAGATACCGGCCCTCAAGCTGCCTCACCATCGACTGTATCAGCCTGACTAACGCCTTTGCCTGCAACGAGTTAGGGCAACTCACCGTGATGTGCTCCTCACGCAGCCTGGCATAGTTCAGGCCGCCGCCACGCCGTCTGCACCAGACCTCAAAGCTGATCTTGATGCGCGTTCTGCGACCCTTGGATTCGCGCTCCGACAGGGTAAACGCGTTGGCGGCGTCCACTGCTTCACGCAGCCCGCGTGAGTTGTTATCTGTTAATGGGAGGATGTGAATTGGTGCTTTCATATCCTCTTTCATGTCTTCACTTACGTTACGTCTTGGCATTTTATCCCTTTCCCATGCACGATCATCACGCATGGGGATAGCATACGACACATCCGCAGGTAATCCGTAGGAAGCTAGATGCTGAATTGCCGCTCTCCCTTGTTATCCACAGGATATCCACAGATAATCGCATAATTACGCATTTTCTCCTTGACAGCGCAGGACAATCAAGGCATAGTAGAGGAGTAGTTAATTGAAAGGGGAATCGCCAATGAGATACGAAGTCGCTGAGAATCAAGACCTCAACACCTGCGGTAAATGGCACATCAGGCGCATCGGCGAAGAGCCTGTAAGAGCGGAAGCAATCGCCGCGGTGCATGGATTGACCTACAGCCGGAGACTTGGAGCACTCTGGGTAGCGCAGCAGATGAACGCCTCGGTTCTGGCCCGCTGACTGGCCCGCTGACTGACCCGCCCCTGCCACTCACCTGGTAGGGGCAAACCTCACCATATCAAAAGGAGATGCAACCGTGACCACCCATGAAAGGAGCACCATGAATACACCCAAACGCGGCAGACCGGCCGGCCCTGTGCCGTTCAAACCCGCCGCATCGGACGCTGAATTCCTCACCGTGGCACAGGCCGCAGACCGCCTTCAGTGCTGCACGAATACCATCCTGCGCTACATCCGGGGCGGCAAGCTGACCGCCTCCCGCGTCTCCGCTGGCGGACCCTACCGCATCGCAGCCGTCGCCCTCGACAAAATGATGGACGATGCAAACACCATGAAGGAGGCTACCAATGGCGATCAGACTCATTGACACCTACCGCGTCATTGTCACCACCGGCACAGCCAAAGCCAATGCCGAAGATCAGGCGGAGGCTGACCGCTACCAGAACACCGAAGTCGCCAAGGCCATCATCGACACCATGGAAGAATCCGCCTATGTCGGCTATGACGGCAAAGGCAATTGGCACGCTTACCCCCTGGCCAGCGTACTCAACGAACCACCGAACCGCAGCCGCACACCCTTGAGCCGGGATGCCAAAGTGGGCATCTGCTACTTCGTTGCCATGCTCTTAATCCTGCTCGGATTCTGCCTGATTGGAGGGAAGTGATGATCACTACACGCGCACCATGGCACGTTGTCCGTTATTTCAACGACTTTTATGTGCAAAGCGATAACGGCCACACAGTTGCCGATTGCACATCTCTAACCCAACATACCGGCCAACCACCGTGCCCGCACGGATCGCTTGAACCGGAGGCCAACGCCACACTCATTGCCGCCGCTCCCGACATGGTGGAGGCGCTGAAATCCACCTTGACACTGCTCTACAATATGACCTCTGCGCAGTTTGAGCTTGGTGCCGACAAGCCGGCGCGAGACGCCATCCTAGCCGCCCTACGCAAAGCAGGTGCCCTGTGATGCGCTCAGACTATTCCGCCCTGTCCTGCGCTCTTGACGCCCAGTGTGACCGATTCGCCGCCGTGATCGTCTGGCTGATTCGCATGGCCTTTATTGTGGCCGTGGTGGTGCTGCTCTAACAACGTTCCTATGGAGGGAATGACAATGAAAAAGCTGAAAAAAGGCGAAGCTCTCATGCTCCGCACTTGCAATGCTGATGGGACCAGTCACGGCGGGTTTGCGTGGCCGCGCTCTGGACCTGTGACCTGTCCCGACTGGAATCCCGAACCTGTTTGTGGTGGTGGCCTGCATGGTCTGTTATGGGGCGAAGGCAATGGGGCTCTACTCGATTGGTCCGACACCGCCGCTTGGCTCGTTGTGCGCGTCGAGGAATCTCGGGTCGTGCATATTGATGGCAAGGTCAAAGTTTCGAGCGGCATAGTGGAGTTGTTCGGCACGAGAAAAGACGCCATTGCCCTCATTCATCAATACGCTCCCCCTGGGGTTGCTATCATCGGAGACAACGCGACCGCTGGCGACGGAGGCACCGCAACCGCTGGATACCGAGGCACCGCGACCGCTGGATACCGAGGCAACGCGACCGCTGGATACGGAGGCACCGCGACCGCTGGCGACCGAGGCACCGCGACCGCTGGCGAGGGAGGCACCGCGACCGCTGGCGAGGGAGGCAACGCGACCGCTGGATA
>Ga0181528_10000931_pt1 | contig 18935 bp, 18 predicted proteins | sample PEATcosm2014_Bin_47_FD_119742 | JGI IMG/M metagenome (GOLD analysis project Ga0181528, IMG submission 119742) | Peatland microbial communities from MTU Mesocosm Facility, Houghton, MI, USA - PEATcosm2014_Bin10_10_metaG | ecosystem: Environmental > Terrestrial > Soil > Wetlands > Peat | place...
CTGATCTACTAACATGTAAGTTTCGCAAATAATTCATTGCAGACGACTTACCTCGAAAATCCCGATAAGAAATGGCGATTTCGAGGGGGAGGGGGTGGATCATCGGAGGTTTTGAGGGTCAAATCGGCCACTGGAGCATCCGGCTTGGAGTTGCTGTTCTGAAATGAGGCTAGCAGAACTCGATAAATAAACTGCAAAGTCCAGGGGGAGTTAGTTGGGTTTATTTGAAGGCGTTCGACCGCTGGCATACTTGACGGAATGCTTGAGGTTGGCAAGGATGCCATAGTAGGCGGCCTTCTCGTGGAGGATGTTCCATAAGACGTCGTCGGGATACCTTGATTGCTGGGTTGCGATTCCGAAGATGTGGCTGCTAAGTTGATGTTGCAGCTCGTTGAGGCCCAAAAGGGCGTTGACTTGCGCGGTTCCTTTGAGGTCGACGCCGAAGCCCCGGCCGTGAATGGTGAGTTCGTAGGAGACGAGCATTAGAAATAGCTGTTTGTTGGCGTCGGACTGGGCCAAGTACCATTCTCTGGATTCGTCATTTTCCATGGCGGGTTTCTCGTGAGGGTTGGGACGGCTTGTTCCAGTTAGTGGGAAAGGCAACCGCAGATCCCTCCACCCCCTTCGGTCGGTCGGGATGACAGTACCTGGTTTGGGGTTGCGCTAGACCTCGAGGTCGTCGTCTTCGGTGGCAGCTACGGCGGTGCCGCGTCGCTTGGCTAACAGGTAGCCTCTCAGGAAGGGCTCCAGGTAGCCGTCGAGGACTTTGTCGACGTCGCCTACTTCCACCTTGGTGCGGTGGTCCTTGGCGATGCGGTAGGGCTGCAGGACGTACGAACGGATCTGCGAGCCGAAGTTGATTTCGAGCTTCGAGTCTTCCAGCTTCTTGGTGACTGCGCGCTTCTTCTCGAGCTCGTATTCATAGATGCGCGAGCGGAGCATCTTCATGGCCTTCTCGCGGTTTTTATGTTGGGACCGCTCATTCTGGCACTGGACGACGATGCCAGTGGGCAGGTGGGTCATGCGGACGGCGGAGTCGGTGGTGTTGACGTGCTGGCCGCCCTTGCCGCCAGAGCGGTAGGTGTCAATGCGCAGGTCGTCGACCTTGATATCGACGTGGATTGAGTCATCGATTTCAGGCGAGACATAGACGGACGCGAACGAGGTGTGGCGGCGCTTGGCGGAATCGAATGGCGAGATGCGAACGAGGCGATGGACGCCGCTTTCGCCGGCAAGTTGGCCAAATGCGTATTCGCCAATAATGGTGAATGTCGCCGACTTGATGCCGGCTTCTTCGCCGTCCTGGTAGTCATTCATTTCAGTTTTGAAACCCTGTTGCTCAGCCCAGCGGAGATACATGCGCATGAGCATCTCGGCCCAATCCTGGCTCTCAGTTCCGCCAGCGCCGGGGTGCACGGTGACGATGGCGTTGAGCGGATCGACCTCGCTGTTGAGCATGGTCTTGGCTTCGAGCGCCTCGTTGAATGCGGAGAGAGACTTGATGCCGGCTTCAAGATCGGCGAGCACGTCTTCGCCTTCCTTTGCGAGTTCGAAGTAGGCTTCGATGTCGCCGGTGCGGCGGAGCATCTCCTCATCGTCGGCAATCATGGTCTCAAGGCGCTTGCGTTCGCGCATGAGGGGCTTGCTGGCGTTGGGATCGTTCCAGAGGGCTGGGTCGGCGAGTTTGGTTTCTATGCCTGCGAGTTCTTTGCGGATGCGAGCCGGGTCAAAGATACTCCCGCAGGTCGCGCGTTTGATCGCGCACGGGAGCATATGTAAATTCGAGATCGTTCAGTGACGACATATGTGCTCGGGACCTGACTTTGGGTTGAGGTGTGATGCTGCCTTGTCTTGACTTGTCTAGAATACCACCGGACCGGTTCACCATGCCGGTTGCTTCGACTGCGAGAGCCCAATATTGCGCTTGACGTTTGTATGTATTAGTGATGTAATTTGTAATACACGAGGAACGGAATATGAGCATAGCAATTACTTCCATTCGACTGGATACAAAGCTGGCAGATGAAGCAGTGCGCGCCCTGGGCGTTAAGACGCGCACCGAGGCTGTGCATCTGGCGTTACGCGAGATTGTTGGCCTGAAACGCTTTAAAGCTCTGATGAAAAAATACGAGGGCAAGGCCACCTTCGCCGGATGCGATGAGTGAGATTGTCATTCTTGACACTTCCGTTGTGATTGACGATCTTCGAACCGGACGGCATAGTCAGCGTATCGCCGAACTGAAAGGCATACTGAGAAACTCCTCTGTGGTCCTTGCCGAGCTTTGGCGTGGGGCCACATCGCAGGTTGACCATAAGATACTTCACGCGCTTGAACGAAATCATCCCATCTACACGCCGACGGAAAACAACTGGCTTGAGTCAGGCCAGATACTCGCCAAAATCCTGGCTGATCGGGGCTTTGAGCCGCGCAAGCTCCGCGAGCTTCACTTCGATGTGCTGATTGCACTGACCGCCCGCACCCATGGGGCAACGCTGATTACCTCCAACCGTGAAGACTTCGAGCTGATTCGCGAGTATCGCGCGTTCAAACTGGAGGTCTGGTAGTGAAGATCGAAGCGAATGTGAGCCGGGTCAAAGATATTCCCGCAGGTCGTGCGTTTGAGTGCGCACGGGAGCCTATGTAAACTCGAGATCGTTCAAGGACGACATATTTGCTCTGGACCTGACTTTTTGAAATTCAGCGAGTCAGCGCCGCCACGGCGTCAAGCAAGTCAGCGTGCGCGGTACTCAGTGTTTGCGTGTAGCTGCCCTGGGAAGTCTTCTCAGGGAGATAACTAGAACGCCCAATCCAAGTATGACGCACAGCCATCCAAACACATCCCCGTGGGCGGTGTAGAAGGTTACGTCGCTGCGGAAGGCGAACTGGGCGGGGAGGGCGTCGACCTGGTGGCGGGGGATGCTCTGGCGGACTGAGCCATAGGGGTCGATGACGGCGGTGATGCCGTTGTTGGTGTCACGAAGGATCCAGCGGCGATTTTCGATGGCGCGCATGCGGACCATGTTGAAGTGCTGCCATGGAGCGCTGGTGTCTCCGTACCAGGCATCGTCTGAGATGTTGACCAGAACTTCGGCACCGAGCTGGGCGAAGTGGCGAACTTCATCGGCAAACACCGACTCGTAGCAGATGAAGATGCCGTAGCGATGTGCGGGGCCGGCAGACGTGGGCAGGAGAAAGACCTTGGGGCCTGCGCCGCGGGTGAACTTGGAAACGCGGCCGGTGAGCTTGTGGGCGAAGCTGAGCAGGTTTTGGAAGGGGATGTATTCGCCGAAGGGGACCAGGTGGATTTTGTCGTAGCGGCCGACGCGGTCTCCGGCTGCGCTGACGACCAGGGCTGAGTTGTAGTAGTTCCACTCCTGCGTGGTTGGGTCGAGGGTCCAGCCGATGTTACCGGAGACGATAGGCGCGCCCACAGTTTGGGCGATGGCCTTGAGGGATTTTTGGAAGCGCGGGTCGAGCTCATCGAAGGGCGCAGGCGACTCCGGCCACGCAATGAGGTCCGGGTGGGTGGCGTAGGGTGGGCAGACGATTTCACCACTGGGCGCGCCGGTTTGCGGAGTACCGGCGATATATGTTTTGCACTGCTCACCGGCGAGGCGGGTGAACTCGGCGATGTGCTGGTCCCACTCGCCGGGGCCGGACCAACTGGCATTGCCGGAGACGTCGAGGTTGGGCTGGATGAGGACAGCGCTGTTGGTGGGCGCGGGTTTTGCGGGCGGGATGGTGACGCCAATGGCGCCGAGGGCCAAGAGTGCGACACCGGCGATGCCAAAGGGGCGACGGCCAGCGCATGGAGTGAGCAGGATGCCGCCGGTAATGAGGGCATTGACGACGACGAGGACAAAGCTGATTCCGTAGACGCCGGTGAAGGGGGCGAGCTGATTGACGAGGGTGTTGTCGACTTGCGAGTAGCCGAGTTGGTCCCACGGTACAGAGGTAATGCGGGAGGCGGCGAGTTCAAGAGCGACCCAGAAGATGGGCGCGGAAGCGAGCGCGAGACGGTTGCTGTAGGCGGCCTTGCGGACGAGAGCGACGCCGAGGGCGAAGAGTCCGAAGTAGAGGCCGAGTACGGCGCTGTAGCCCATCAATAGCAATACAGGGACGATGGCGGGAAGGTCGCCATATTTTGCCATGGTGTCGCGAACCCAGTAGCAGTTGCCCATATACCAGAGAAATCCGCAGAAGTAGCCGAGGAAAAAACTGCGTCGAAGGGGGCGGGGACCGTCGGCAACTGTAGCGGAGAGAGTGGCATAAAGCAGGGGGACAAGGCCGAACCAGGCGAAGGTGGCGCGCCAGGGCGGCAAGGGGCCGGCGAGAGGAAAGGGCAGCTCCAACAAGACGGCGGAAAGAGCGGCGGCGGCCCACAGTTTCCAGGCGCCAGTACTCGAGACGGAGGTCGGCATACAGGGGCGAGTCTATAGCATTCGGCGTTTGATTTGCCGTGTTGCGGAGGCAACGAGCGGTTGCGAGCAGCGTAATTTGTGAGGAAAAACGTGTAGCAATCGGCAGAATTCGCGCTACAATCACCATCATGCAGCAGATAGCGATATTTGGGATGCGGGTTCTGGAAGTCATGTTTTTCGCCGGGTTGGTGGGATCATCTGTCGTGGTTCTTATCAGCTTCGTCGAGGATGGCAAAGAACTGTTCGGCAAAGACGAATAGATGCGCGCTTTAGCGGCGCGCCAGAATAATATTCAATTACGATTGACACTTATTTGATTCAGACATACACTCACCGCAGGGCGGCGGGTTGAAGCGCTCTAAGGACATGAATAGCCGGCCCTCGTGCCGGCACTTTTACGATGGCATCTTCCCGCACGACCGTTGCCCCACCCTCCGACCGCGTCCGGTTGATCGTTGCATCTTCAGTGATGCTGACGTTTATCTCCTTCTGGCGCGCTGCGGCTGTCGTACTTTGCGACCTTGGCTCCTCAGCGTTTTACGCAGGCGGTATTGCCGAGCAGGCAGTGGGCGCATCGGCACCCTGGTTCATTCTTGCCATCATGCTGTTCAGCTTTGCCGTGCGCGCAGTGTACGTGGAAAGCTGTTCAATGTTTACCCGCGGCGGCGTTTATCGCGTGGTGAAAGAGGCATTGGGCGGAACGTTTGCCAAGCTGAGCGTCTCCGCGCTGATGTTCGATTACATTTTGACGGGGCCAATCTCAGGCGTATCTGCAGGGCAATATATTACCGGGTTAATGAACGAGTTGATGAATGTGGCGAATACCAGCCACTGGCTTCCTCCGGCCTTGATGGATGCCAACAACAATGCATTCCAGTTTGATATGAACCATACGTCAGCGGTGTTTGCGGCGGTGGTGACTATCTATTACTGGTGGCAGAATATCAAGGGCATTGAAGAGTCGAGCGGCAAGGCGCTGCAGGTTATGCAGATTACTACCATCATGGTGGTGATTCTGCTTTTCTGGGGTGTGTATTCGGTTTTTATCCGCGGAGCTCATCTACCGCCGCCACCAACAGTATCCAACCTTCACTTCAGCGACGATGCGCTCGGATTCCTGCGGGGAACGAGCCTGGTGCCACTGTTGGGCGTATTCGGAATCCTGATGGCGTTTGGGCATTCGCTGCTTGCGATGAGCGGCGAAGAGAGCCTGGCGCAGGTTAATCGTGAGATAGAACATCCGAAGCTGAAGAACCTGAAACGGGCGGCAATTGTAATTGCCATCTATAGCCTGATCTTCACGGGCGGCGCGACAATTCTGGCTTCAATGCTGATTCCGACTTATGAGCGGACACACCTTTACCAGGACAATCTGATTGCCGGACTTGCAATGTATATGGTTGGCCCGATGTTCTGGCGGATTGCCTTCCGGATCTTTGTGGTGCTGGTCGGGTTCCTGATTCTTTCCGGTGCGATTAATACGTCGATGATTGGGTCGACGGGCGTTTTGATGCGCGTTGCCGAGGACGGCGTTCTGACCGACTGGTTCCGCAAGCCGCATCATAAATTCGGCACCAGCAGCCGCATCGTGAACCTGGTGTTCATCTTGCAGATGACCACAATCATCGGCAGTCGCGGCGATGTGATCATGCTTGGTGAGGCGTATGCCTTCGGCGTGATCTGGTCGTTCACGTTTAACAGCCTGGCGATGCTGGTGCTGCGGTGGAAGTACCACGGGGAGCGCGGCTGGAAGGTTCCGCCAAATATTCGCATTGGGAAGACGGAAGTTCCGATCGGACTTTTGTCGGTGTTCCTGGTGCTGCTGTCAACGGCAATTGTGAATCTGTTCACGAAATCGATCGCCACGGTGAGCGGCATCATTTTTGCCGCGGGTTTCTTCATTATCTTCTCCGTGTCTGAGCGGCAGAACATGCGCAAGCATGCGATTACCGCGCGGCAGATGAAGGATCACTTCCAGTTGGAACACCAGGACACGATCAGCCGGGAGTCAGCGGCGATTCGTCCGGGTGGGGTGATGGTGACGATGCGCGATCCGGCCAATCCACTGGCGTTGAAGTGGACGCTCGGACATACCAGCACCGATGACCGGGATGTGGTGGTTATCAGCGTACGCATGATGGGCGTAGGCGGACCGGAATATCTGAATGCCGAAGAAACAAGTTTCAGTGAACACGAGCAGATGATCTTTACCAAGGCCGTGTCGGTTGCTGAGAGCTTTGGCAAGAAGGTTTCGCTGCTGGTGGTTCCAGCGGGAGATGTTTTTGCGGCGCTGGTGCAGGGGGCGAACAACCTTGAGGTTGATTCAGTGGTCTCGAGCATCTCGTCAAAGATGACTGCGGAAGATCAGGCCTTCCACATGGGCCAGGCCTGGGAGGCTCTGCCGGAGCCGAAGCGGCAGTTCAACTTCTACGTGGTTGATCCGGGCGGCGAGTTGAAGGTGTTCTACATCGGGCCGCATGCGCCGAACCTGAGCCCGGACGATGTGCAACTGGTACACAGGCTCTGGCTGAACATGCGCCGGGACCCGTCGATGCCGGACCTGCACCACAGCGACATCATCACCTATGCGCTTTCGCGGCTGGCGGCAAACTATGCCCGCGAGAAGCAGGAGATTTTGCGCGACCTGCGTAACTATCGTGCGGCAGAGTCGCCGGATAAGATGCGGATGGGCGGGCCGGAACTGCCCGGGACGCTGCCAGCGCCAAAGACAGCTATCCCCGCACCGAAAGCGCCGCCGGGAGTCTAAGTCCGGCTCATGCTCATGCGGGTTAACGTTGGAGAAAGATTTAAGCGTGGTTAACCCGGCAGCCATGCGAATTGGCTGTGAAAAAATCCTTCAGCCCTCTGGGTTCTAACTGCTTGCCTGAAAACAGGAAACATAACTCAATTACTCTGGAACGCTCTTCATTACTTAAACGGTTAGCCTTGCCCAAACGATAAGATCCCCGCTTTGCCACAATCATAGGGGCTTGATCTAAATCAAATTCTGGAGCATAAAATCCAATTTCCGGTATTTTTTCGTATTTTTTGTTTGTAAATTAGTCTACAGTTGCGTATGGTGTTTGTGAGGACAAGAGCCTGTCGCGCGCATGTTTACAACTTAGGACAACGGGTGCGGGACCACATAAGACAGACCTAACAGGAGGAAACATGGGAGTCTCAGATATCTTGGCGCAGATCGACCGGGAAATCGCTCAGTTACAGCATGCGCGGGCGTTGTTGACTGGCAAGTCAACACCAGCGCCAAAGAAGACCGCGGCCACTCCAGCCGCCAGGAAGCCAGCCAAGAAGAAGCGGAATCTCACCCCTGAAGGGCGCAAGCGGATTGCAGAAGCCGTAAAGCGCCGCTGGGCGGAACAGAAAAAAGCATCGTCCTCTAACTGAGCTGCGGATTCAGGGTTTGAAAGGCCGGCGGAACTGCCGGCCTTTTCTGCGTCCGCAATTCTCTGCCAGCCGGTCGTTCAGTGGCAGTTATGAAGTTGCATCCGAAAGGGCACGATTCATGAAGTATTTGTTTCCAGTGCCTTGAGCCGTGGGCGGATTCAGGGTCAGCCCGAGATATACTTTTTCACAATCGCATCATGAAGCGCCATGTCCTCATCTTCGGTCTGGTCGGCGGCCTGCTCATCGCCACGCTTCAATACACCGAGTACCGCTTTGTCGTCCTGTCGCACTCCGTCGAACTCTACGGCGCGCTCGTCGCCATCCTTTTCGCAGCCTTCGGCATCTGGCTCGGCCAACGCATCACGCGCAAACGCGAAATCATCCGTGAAACGGTTGTGGTGAAGGAAGTACCAATTCCCGCGGAAGCTTCCCTTCCCCTCGCACCCGACCTTGCACCCTTCACTCCCGACAGGGCAAGTCAGCAGACCCTGGGCATCACGGCACGCGAGCTCGAAATCCTGGCTCTGGTGGCCCGCGGCTTCAGCAATCGCGAAATTGCCACGCAGCTTTTTGTTTCAGAAAACACGGTCAAGACACACTGTGCCCGGGTCTTCGACAAGCTCGGGGCCGCACGCCGCACCCAGGCCGTCCAACGCGGCAAAGAAGTGGGCCTGCTGCCGTAACAGCGTCACTCGAAAGCACTATTTCCGCTCGATTTCATCAAAATCATCAAAAAGAATGACGACATCCGGCCCCGTTTCCCCGCAAAGTCACTTCATCTCAATCCGCACCAGGAGCCAGCAATGAAGAAAACCGTACTCACCTTCGGCCTGATCTCAGGCGTCATGATCTCCGTCCTGATGGACAGCTCGCTTCTCATCTCCGACAAGATTGGTTCCGGCCACAGCATGGTCCTCGGCTACACGATCATGGTGGCGTCGTTCCTGCTCGTCTACTTCGGCATACGCAGCTACCGCGACAATAACCTCGACGGGCAAATCTCGTTCGGCCGCGGCTTCGCCTGCGGCATCCTGATCACCCTCATCACCACCGTCTGTTACGTGGCGACATGGGAGGTCATCTACTTCAACTTCATGCCCCATTTCATGGACGGTTACTTTGCCGCGCAGATTCACAAAGTCCAGTCCTCCGGCCTTGACCCTGCCACGGTCGCCGCCAAGGTTGCCGAAATCCAGCACTCTCAGCAGCTTTACCAGAACCCGTTGGTGAACATGGCCTACACCTTCATTGAGCCGCTGCCCGTTGGCCTTATCATGACTCTCATCTCCGCCGCCATCCTGCGCCGCAAAGCCCCCGCGAGGCCCGCCGCCGCTGCCGCAGTTACCACCACATAAATGAAAAGGCCGGGGCAAAGGCCCCGACCTCAATGGAATAACATTCCCAGCGTTTAGATCGACTCACCAGGCTGGCAGCGGATGACTTCTACGGAGGGTTCGACGAGGGCAGCCAACTGGTCGGGAGTTCCGGTGAGGGGCGGGAAGGTTCCGAAGTGCAAGGGCAACACGGTAGAGGGCGCCAGGAAGCGGACGGCCAGAGCGGCTTCTCTTGGGCCCATGGTGTAATGGCCGCCGATGGGCAGCATGGCCAGTTGTGGCTGGTATAAGTCGCGGATGAGTTGCATGTCACTGAAGACAGCGGTGTCCCCAGCGTGATAAAGCACCGGACCATCTGCGATGGTGAGCACAAAGCCGCCCGCAACTCCGACATAGTGGGTTCCAGATTCATCTTCAGCACCGGCGGAGTGCTTTGCCTCAACAAAAGTAGCGGCCACGTCGCCCAACTGCACGGTTCCGCCAAGGTTCATGCCGATGGTGTTCTTAACTCCCATGCCCGCGACATAGGAGGCGAGCTCATAGATTGCCACTACGGTGGATCCATGCTTTTTGGCGACAGGAACAGCATCGGAGATGTGGTCTCCGTGGCCGTGGGTGAGCAGGATGTAATCGATTCTTTCCGGAAGCACATAGTCTTTGGGATATTTCGGGTTATGTGCGATGAACGGATCGATAAGAAGGCTGGTGCCTGCGGCAGTTGTTACGAGCACGGTGGAATGACCGAGCCAGGTGATTTTGGTTCCATTCAATGAAGTCATAAATGAATTCCTCCAGAATAGAGATGCGCCTACCTGGTCATGATGACTTCAGAGACGCTGTCTTTTGCCAGGAATTGTCGATGTCCCGACCAACCAGCAAAGAGTTTTTCGATGCTGCGGTTGGTAAAGGCGCGCTGAATGGGGAAGGGCTGCGCCAGTTGCACTTCAACATCGTCGCCGGGGGTGAGGTGGAAGCGGCAGTGGACCGTCTCCTCGCCTTTGGTGCGGGTATGGCAGAGCGCGAAGACCTGCCCGCCGGGTTCCATGGACCCGTAGAGATGAGCCACCACGGGGGCGACGAAGGCCTCGGGCAGATAGTCCAGCGCAGTCCAGAGCAATACGACGTCAAAGGTGCGTCCAGAGAAATTGAGCGCCTGCTCAAGAAATCCCTGGACATTCAGGATGGGCTTTCCGTCCTCATCAGCGCCGATTGTCCAGTCTGTGCCGCAGGCATCCGCGACGAGGTCAGCGAGGAAGACGCTGTGGCCAAGGCTGGTGAGGTAATTGATGTTTGCAGGCGAGGTGAAGCCGACATCGATAATGCGCAGGCCGGGCTCGGACTGGAGTTGCTTGCGCAGCACCGACCAGCCGTGCGAATGACGCGGCACACGAGGACCAGTGACCCCTGCCGCAGGAGGCTGGGGACCACTTGGAGCCTTTTTTTCAAACCAGCGGCCTAGCATTTTGAAATCCCCTTGTGTTGCAGATTAACGGGATTGCGCAGGCCCGAGATGGTGCAACGAATCACAGCGCGCCACCGGCCTGGGGAGCGGATGCTCCTTCACCGGCCCTTGCGGCCGTTTGGGTAAGGTCCACTTTGCCACGGAAGACAGCATTGTCTTCAACGGCAAGGCGTAGAGCCCGGATGTCGCCTTCCATGACGCATCCGGCACGGAGTTCGACACGGCCGCTGGCCACCACATTGCCGTGTACCTGGCCTAGAATCAGGACGTCTTTGGCGCTAAGGTCGGCAGCCACATTGGCATTGGGTCCGATGGTTAGGCGGCTCTCAGAGAGGTTAATGGTTCCTTCCACGCGCCCATCGATGATGAGATCTTCGCTTCCCTTCACTTCGCCACAAATTACGACGCTCTTGCCGATGCGCGCTGGAGAATTCTCCACAGCCATGTTGGTTTTTCCTTTCGGGGTGCAAAACTACCCCCTGCCCGAACTATACGCAACCGGGGCGCTCTGCTTCAATGCAGGAATCGAGTCCGGCAATACCGGAATCAAGTGTGGGGCGGGCGCGTCTAATGGTTCATGGACCAGTTGATGAGCAAGAAATGGCGCGACGGGGTGATGGATGGCCGGTAAACTATACCCTGTGCGCTGCCTGATGCTGCTGTTGCTGATCATTTGCTTTGCCGGTGGGCCGTTAAGTGGGCAGGGCGCGCCGGAAGCTCTCAGTCCGGAGCAGGCGCAGGCGCTGGTGCAGCGAGCGCTGGCCACCGAGTCGCACGCGGCGCAGGACCTGAGCCACGCCAGTCATCCCATGCGCTATCAGTTGCACAAGACCAGTCCACGGCTGACCACGACCAAGGAGATTGTGGAGACGCGCGATGGGGATGTGGCGCGTTTGCTGACGATCAACGACCAGCCATTGAGCGTGACAGACGAAGGGAAGGAGCAAGCGCGATTGCAGGCTCTGATGGACAACCCAGGCTTGCAGCAGCATCGCAAGCAGAGCGAGGATAGCGACACCGCGCGGGCGATGAAGGTGCTGCGCGTGCTTCCGACGGCATTTCTGTATCAATTTGAAGAGACAGCGAAGAACGGGAACGCAACGGTGGAGAAGTTCAGCTTCAAGCCGAATCCGCAGTTCGATCCGCCGGATTTGGAGACGGGAGTATTAACGGCGATGGCTGGGGAGATCTGGATTGATCCGGCCGCGGAGCGGGTGGTGCGACTGGCGGGAAGCCTGCAGCAGGACAAGGATTTTGGCCTGGGCATTCTGGGGCAGTTGGACAAGGGCGGCTGGGTGGAGATTGAGCAGGCGGACGTGGGCGGGAACCAGTGGCGGATTGTGCATTTGAAGCTGGTGATGAACGGCCGAATTCTGTTCAAGCAGAAGAACTCCAATTCGGAGCAGAGATACACGCAGTTTGCTCCGCTGCCGGCGGATTTGAGCTATAAGCAGGCGATTCAGATGCTTCGGTCGGGGGCGTGGACGGGCGGGCAGTGAGGTACTGAGTAATTAAGGGACTTAGGGACTGAGGGACTGAGGGAATGTCTTAATCGTTGCATGAGGCCGTTGATCTAGACTGAACCAGGTGCGAAGAATTTTTAAAAGAGGTCTGAATCCATTGAAGATTGCGCGTATTTCGCTGCTGGCTGTGTCCGCTTCCCTGCTCTTATTCTGCCCTGGAGTTGTTGGGGAGCAAGCGGCGGGTTCGGCGTCGGGGGGATCTGTCGAGGGCAATCGCAAGGCGCTGAACGAGATCTTCAAGGACTACTGGGAAGACAATCTCAAACACGCGCCGGAGTTTGCTTCGACGCTGGGAGACAAGCGGTATAACGACCAGATTTCCGACTACTCAGTGAAAGCTGTGAACGAGGGACTGGCGCGGGAGCAGGGATTCCTGATGCGGCTGGCAGCGATCGACACGAATGGCTTGTCGGATCAGGAAAAGATCAGCCGCGACCTTCTGCTGCGGCAGTTTACCGAAGACCAGGAGGGGGCGGAGTTCAAAGAGTGGGAGATGCCTGTAAACCAGATGGGAGGCATTTACACGACTTATCCGCAACTGGTGGCGCAGCTAAGCTTTGCCGAGGTGAAGGACTACGACGACTGGATTGCCCGGCTGCACCAGATTCCGAAAGCCTTTGAGCAGGTAACGACGAACATGGCGTTGGGAATTGAGGACCATCGCGTGCCGCCGAAGTACCTGCTGGAAAAGACGCTGGAGCACGTGACGGCAATGGCCAACCAGAAGCCGGAAGACTCACCGTTTGCGCTGCCACTGAAGCAGTTTCCGGCATCGATCAAGCCGTTGGAGCAGGAACGCATCAAGACTGAGATGCTGGCGGCAATCAAGCGCGATGTGCTGCCTGCGTATCTGAGATTCGCCCGGTTTCTTGAGGTGAGCTATGTTCCCGCTGGGCGGACTGAGCTGGGCATTTCCGCGCTGCCGGATGGGGCGAAGTATTACAAATACCTGATTCACCAATCGACGACGACGGACTTGACGGCGGACCAAATTCACCAGATCGGGCTGGACGAGGTGAAGCGGGATGAAGCCGAGATGCTGGCGATTGCGCAGAAGCTTGGGTTTGCGGATTTGGCCAGCTTCCGGGCCAGCCTGAAAGCCAATCCGAAGATGAAGGCGGCCTCGGCGGCGGCTTTGCTGGCGGCGTATCGAGGCTTCCTGACACCCATGCAGGCCAAGCTGCCGGAGCTTTTTGGGACGCTGCCGAAAGCGAAGTTTGAGGTTGTTCCAGTACCGGATTATCTGGAAAAGACCGCGGCGCCAGCTTACTACGAAGAGGGCGCGCCGGACGGGAGCAGGCCGGGAAGACTTTTTATCAACACGTACAACGCGACGGATCGCAATCTTTACAGCGTGGAGGATATTGCGTATCACGAAGGGCTTCCGGGTCACCATCTGCAGATCTCGATAGCGCAGGAACTGCAGGACATTCCGACGTTTCGTAAATACCAGGGCTATACGGCGTACCAGGAGGGATGGGGGCTTTACTCGGAGCGGCTGGGGAAGGATGTGGGCTTCTACCAGGACCCCTACTCCGACTATGGGCGTCTGGAGGGCGACATCTGGCGGGCGATACGGCTGGTGGTGGACACGGGCGTGCATTCGCAGCACTGGACGCGCGAGCAGATGGTGGAGTATTTCCACGCGCACTCGAACATTGACGATACGAGCATCAATGCAGAGGTAGACCGCTATGTGGCCTGGCCGGGGCAGGCGCTGGCTTACAAGGTGGGGCAGTTGAAGATTCTGGAGTTGCGGGACAGGGCGAAGAAGGCGCTGGGGGACAAGTTTGATATTCGCGCGTTTCACGACCAGGTGCTGGATGCCGGGGCGCTGCCGCTGGATGTGTTGAGCGACCGGATTGATGGATGGATAAAAAGGCAGGGAACAGGGAACAGGGAATAGGGAACAGAAAAGCCGGGGATCGAGGGCTGAGAGACCAGCGGCAGGTGTCTGGCCGTGGGCGGTCTATGCGAGTATCCTTGAGATTCGAACCAAACTCATCAGAATAAAGAGGAACAAATGGCAGAGATAGCCGTTGAGGCTCCCGAAGTACCGGCGCAGTTGCCGAACGTTCGCGTGGCGGTGTTGGGCGCGGGCAAGATGGGCGGCATTTTGCTGCAGGCGTTTTTGAAGCAGAACCTTTTTGGGCCGGACCAGATTCATGCAACCGTGGGACACACCGAGAAGGCCATCGCCCTTAGCACGCAGTGGGGCGTGGACGTGTCGACGGACAACCTGGAGGCGGTGCGGCAGGCCGACTTGATTTTGATCGGTGTGAAGCCGTTCCAGGTGCCGGATTTGATGGAGACGATCAAGCCGGGGCTGACCGCCGGTCAGACGATTGTGTCGTTCGCCGCAAGCGTGAAGACGCGAGCCATTGAAGAGGCTGCGGGACTGGACATCGCGGTGATTCGCGCCATGCCGAATACACCGGCGGCACTGGGCGCAGGGGCTACGGCGCTGTGCCGGGGACGGTTTGTCTCCGCAAAGCAGATGGAACTGGCGCAACGGATCTTTGAGACCGTTGGCCGTACGGTGTTGGTGGACGAGAAGCACATGGACGCTGTGACCGGGCTTTCCGGATCGGGTCCTGCGTACATCTACATCATCATTGAGGCGCTGGCCGAGGCGGGCGTGAAGGTGGGCCTGCCACGCGATGTGGCCACGCAACTGGCGGCGCAGACGGCGTTTGGCGCGGCGAAGATGGTGCTGGAGACGGGGTATCATCCGGCGCTGCTGAAGGACGCGGTAACGACTCCGGCGGGGTGCACGATTGACGGCATTCTGGAGTTGGAGGAAGGCGGGCTGCGGGTTACGTTGATCAAGGCGGTGATGCGGGCGACGGAGAGGGCGAAGCAGTTGGCGGCGGGGTGAGAACGGCAGGGACTAGGGAATAGGGAACAGGGAACAGGGAACAGTTAGACGCATCTGGTAACCTGCTAACTTGCCGATTCAACGTCCAAACTGGCTGCCGAATTACCTGCCGGAACTCGACGGGTTGCGCGGCATTGCCATTCTTGCGGTCATTCTGTACCACTCGACTCCGCGGCTGAAGGGGACGTGGCTTTATTACCCTTCGCTGTGGGGATGGTCTGGGGTTACCCTGTTTTTCTTCATGAGCGGGCTGCTCATCACCGGCAACCTGCTCACCACGCGCGACCAGCCGAAGTACTTCCACAATTTCCACGCGCGGCGAGCGCTGCGCATCTGGCCGGTGTACGCGCTGCTGCTGGTGGTGGTGTATCTGAACGCGCCGTGGTTCATCGGGCCAAGCGTGTGGGACGCAATCCGCACCGCGCCGTGGTGGGCTTACCTGCTTTTCATCCAGAATCTTTTTCATCTTGCGCTTCCGCCGGCGATTGCACCGACGTGGGCGCTGGCCATTGAAGAGCAGTTCTACTTTGTATGGGCGCCCGCTGTACGGTGGCTGCGCAGGCCCGCGATTCTGGCCCTGCTGCCAATGGCTGGGCTGATCGCTTCGCCGCTGATACGGCACCAGAACTGGGCCTGGATTACGAACACACACACGCTGACGCATCTGGATGGAATCGCACTGGGTAGCCTGCTGGCGATCGGGCTGTACACGGTGAAACTAAGCCAGAAGAGCTGGCTTTGGCTTGGGCTGATTGCGCTGGTGGCGGGCTTTGTGGCAGCGGCAACGGTTGCCGGCGGGACGGCGTATCTGGACTCGGCGCTTGCGACCTTTTATGGCGGCGCGGTGCTGGCGCTGAGCGCTTCCACCGGCGCGCTGAACCCGATCAGCCTGGTGCTGAGGCGCGGACCGCTGGCCTACATCGGGAAGATCAGCTACGGGCTGTACATGATCCACATCTCGGTGTTCATCTACTTTGGCTGGTTTGACCTGCGGATGGACAAGTACGGGATTCCCGGAAACCTGGCGGTGGTGGGGTTCCGGCTGGGGGTGTCGATCATTGCCGCCAGCGTGCTTTGGTACGCATTTGAGACGCCGATTTTGAAGCTGAAACGCTACTTCTGAGAAGGCGCAACCTGGGGATTTTACCGGGGCCAGCGGCCGACAATGATGAACAGTGCCAGCAGGAACAGACTGATGCTGGGGGCTGCCGACTCCTCTCGGCGAATGTGGTAGATGCTGGCGGCCACCATGACGAGGGCGAGGCCTGAGCACGCCAGCCGAACCAGGACGTGCGGAGGCCAAACGTCGACGGGTACGACGACCAGGGCGGCTCCTGCGGCCTCAACCAGGCCAACGATTGCGGCCTGACCGCGGGACATGCCGATGCGGCCGGCTTTGGAACGGGCCTCAACCAGCCTGACTACGTGGTTGTAAGCGAGGATTTTTGAAAGACCGGTAGAAAGAAAAACTCCCGCCAAGAGTATTTGCGCAATCCAGAGCAAACTGTTCATTGCGATGCCTTCTTTCCTTCCGTTCCCTTCATACCATTCTTAGATGACAGGAATGGCATTGGCGACGGCAATGGACTCCAGCGAATCGATTGGAGTTCTGCCGGGCGCCTGGTGTCAAGACGGTGCAAGCAGAGCACCTTTACGCGATTCCTGCATCCAAGCAAGCAGAATGAGACTCTCACTGATCTCACACTATGGCGTGTCGTCTCACTCCGATGTGACGCTAGTCACCCCATTCCTTAACAATGCGCTGCTAGGCTTTCAACGTGCAGGCAAATCCCCAAAAAGAGGTGCAATGTGAGCGCAGAAACAGCAAGCAATGGACCACTGAGCCCTGAACAACTGGGCAAGATGGATGCTTATTGGCGCGCCGCCAACTATCTTTCAGTGGGCCAGATTTACCTGAAAGACAATCCGCTGCTGGAGCGTCCGTTGACGCTGGAGGACGTGAAGCCTCGGCTGCTGGGGCACTGGGGCACAACGCCCGGACTCAACTTTCTCTATGTCCACTGGAACCGGCTGATCAAAGAGCGCGGGCTGAACATGATCTACATCATTGGCCCGGGGCACGGCGGACCGGGACTGGTGGCAAACACCTATCTGGAGGGGTCTTACTCCGAAATTTATCCGCATATTGAACAGAACAAGGACGGCATAAAGCGGCTGTTCAGGCAGTTCAGCTGGCCTTATGGGATCCCAAGCCATGTGGCGCCTGAGACGCCGGGATCGATTCATGAGGGTGGGGAGCTGGGCTACTCGCTGGTGCACGCGTATGGTGCGGCGTTCGACAACCCGGACCTGATTGTTGCCTGCGTAGTGGGCGACGGCGAGGCGGAGACCGGGCCGTTGGCGACCAGTTGGCACGGAAACAAATTTCTCAATCCAGCGACGGACGGGGCGGTGCTTCCGATATTGCATTTGAACGGGTACAAGATTGCGAACCCGACGATTCTGGCGCGGATTCCTCATGCGGAGCTGGAGAACCTGATGCGCGGCTATGGGTATGAGCCGTTCACGCTGGAGGGAGACGATCCGGCGGTGATGCATCAGCAGGCGGCGGCGGTGTTTGACACGATGCTGGACCGGATTGCGGCGATACAGAAGGCTGCGCGCGAGGGCGGCGAAACAGCGAGACCGGCGTGGCCGATGCTGATTATGCGTACGCCGAAGGGCTGGACGGGACCTAAGTTTGTAGACGGCAAGCCGGTGGAAGGCACTTGGCGGGCGCACCAGGTTCCGCTGTCGGAGATTTTTGAGAAGCCGGAGCATCTGCGCCAGTTGGACGAGTGGATGCACAGCTACAAGCCGGAAGAGCTGTTCGACGAGAAGGGCAAGTTCCGCGAAGAGTTGGCCGACATTGCGCCGAAGGGCCGCCTGCGTATGGGCATGAACGCGCACGCCAACGGAGGTCTACTGCTGCAACCGCTGAAGGTGCCCAACTTCCGCGAGTTTGCGGTGAAGATCGAAGGACGCGGGCAGCACGATTTTGAGTCGACGCGGATTCTTGGACAACTGCTGCACGCGGTGATGCAGGCCAACATGGACAGCAAGAACTTCCGCGTATTTGGACCGGACGAAACTGCTTCAAACCGCATTGGCGACGTGATTACGGGAACCGGGAAAGCCTGGATGGCAGAGACGCTGCCCGTGGATGAGCAGCTTTCCGAGACAGGCCGGGTGATGGAAGTGCTGAGCGAACACATGTGCCAGGGGTGGCTTGAGGGCTACCTGCTGACCGGGCGGCATGGTTTTTTCTCCTGCTATGAGGCGTTCATTCACATCATCGACTCGATGGTGAACCAGCACGCGAAGTGGCTGAAGACGACGCGGGAGATTCCGTGGCGAAAGCCGATTGCGAGCTTGAATTATCTGCTGAGTTCGCTGGTGTGGCGGCAGGATCATAACGGGTTCAGCCACCAGGATCCGGGGTTCATTGACCACCTGCTGAACAAGAAGGCGGACGTGGTGCGGATTTATCTTCCGCCAGACGCGAATACGCTGCTGTCGGTATCTGACCACTGTTTGCGCAGCCGGCACTACATCAACCTGATTGTGGCGGGCAAGCAGCCTGCGCCGCAGTGGCTGACGATTGATGAGGCCATTGCGCATTGTACGACCGGGCTGGGCGTGTGGCAGTGGGCATCGAACGACGAAGGCGGGCCGGAGGTGGTGATGGCCTGCTGCGGAGATGTTCCGACGATGGAAGCGCTAGCCGCGGTGACGCTGCTGCGGGCGAGGGTTCCGGACCTGCGGATTCGCGTGGTCAACGTGGTGGACCTGATGTCGCTGCAGCCAACATCCGAGCATCCACACGGATTGCCGGACGAGGACTTCGACCACCTGTTCCCGGTAGGCGTACCGGTGGTGTTTGCCTTCCACGGCTACCCGTGGCTGATTCA
>Ga0181528_10000934_pt1 | contig 18904 bp, 19 predicted proteins | sample PEATcosm2014_Bin_47_FD_119742 | JGI IMG/M metagenome (GOLD analysis project Ga0181528, IMG submission 119742) | Peatland microbial communities from MTU Mesocosm Facility, Houghton, MI, USA - PEATcosm2014_Bin10_10_metaG | ecosystem: Environmental > Terrestrial > Soil > Wetlands > Peat | place...
CTGGTCGTAGGGCGACTTGCGGAAGTTCGGGATGTGGCCGTTGATGAAGTCCTCCCAGAACTTGGCCATCTGCTCGGGCGGCAGCGGCGCCGACAGGCAGACCGGGTGGGCCTCGAAGCCGTAGCCCCGGTAGACCTCGAGGAAACCCGGGTCCGACAGGAAGACGGCGCGATAGCCCAGCGCCTCGGCGGCCTGCGCGATGCCGACCGAATTGAGCGCCGGCCCGTAGGCGGCCTCGGGGAAGAAAGCGATGGTTCCCTGCGACATTCAACGAACTCCCTTCAGGGCCGGCGCCCCACGAGCAGCACTTAGGCCAGGCACGACGAGGCACCGACGAAGCAGGGACCATCGATGCCAGGTCACGACCCTGCACAATTGTCGGATAATAAATCAGGAGGCACGGCCCTTGCAGCGGCGGTGCGGGAGCGATCGAATGCAAGCCAGTGGCGAAGGCGGTCCGATGCGGCGTGGGGCGATGCACGCACCCGGCGGCAGCGCGGCGCGCGCATGAGCGGCCTGAGCGCCGACGACGGCAGCGCGCTGCTGCTCACCCTGGCGCTGGCCACGCTGGTCACCGTTGTGCTGCTGCTCGTCGGCACGCCCATCGCCTGGTGGCTGGCACGCAGCCGCTCGCGCTGGCGCGCGCCGGTCGGCGCACTGGTCACGCTGCCGCTGGTCCTGCCCCCGACCGTCCTGGGTTTCTACCTGCTGGTGGCGCTGGGCCCCGACGGGCCGCTGGGGCGCCTCACCCAGGCGCTCGGCCTGGGCCTGCTGTCGTTTCACTTTTCCGGGCTGGTGCTGGGCTCGGTGATCTACTCGCTGCCCTTCGTCGTCCAGCCGATCCGCAACGCCTTCACGGCCATGGGCGAGCGGCCGCTCGAGGTCGCCGCCTGCCTGCGGGCCACGCCCTTGGACGCCTTCATCCACGTCGCGCTGCCACTGGCCCGCCCCGGACTGCTGGTGGCCGCGGTGCTGGGATTTGCCCATACGCTGGGCGAGTTCGGCGTGGTGCTGATGGTGGGCGGCAACATTCCGGGCGCCACCCGCGTGCTGTCGATGCAGATCTACAACCATGTCGAGGCGCTGGAGTATGCGCAGGCCCACTGGCTGGCCGGCGGCCTGCTGGTGTTTTCCTTCCTGACGCTGCTGACGCTGTACCGCCTCGACCTGGCGCGCGGCGCAACGGCGCGGCTGTTCTGACGTGATCCACGCCGACCTGCGCCTCGACCTGCCGGGATTTGCCCTGCGCGCACGGCTGGACCTGCCGGCGCGCGGCGTTACCGCCGTGTTCGGGCCATCGGGCGCCGGCAAGACCCTGCTGCTGCGCGCCCTGGCCGGGCTGGAGCCGGCGGCCCGCGGGCGCGTCGCGGTGGCCGGCCAGGTCTGGCAGGACGACGCCAGCGGCATATTCCTGCGCACGCACGAGCGCACGCTGGGCTACGTGTTCCAGGAACCGAGCCTGCTCGCGCACCGCAGCGTGCGCGGCAACCTCGCCTTCGGCTACGAGCGCACGCCGGTCGCGGCGCGCACCGTCGGCTGGGACCAGGCCATCGAACTGCTCGACATCGGCCCGCTGCTCGAGCGCGCACCGGCGGGGCTGTCCGGCGGCGAGCGCCAGCGCATCGCCATCGCGCGGGCGCTGCTGGCCAGTCCGCGCCTGCTGCTGATGGACGAGCCGCTGGCGGCGCTGGATGCGGCGCGCAAGCGCGAGATCCTGCCGTTCCTGGCCCGCGCGCAGCGGGCGCTCGATATCCCGCTGATCTATGTCAGCCACCAGATCGAGGAGATCGCCGCGCTGGCCGAGCACCTGGTCGTGCTGCACGATGGTGCGGTCGCCGGCAGCGGTCCGCTGGCACCTACGCTGGCGCGCCTGGACCTGTCCCCGGCCCAGGACGAGGACGGCGGCGTCGTGGTCGATGCGATCGCCGCCGCCCACGACAACCGCTTTCACCTCACGCGCCTGGACTTTCCCGGCGGGCAGATCCATGTCCCGCGCGAAGCGCTGGCCCTGGGCGGCGCGGTGCGGGTGCGGATCCGCGCCCGCGACGTCAGCCTCGCGCTGAGCGCGCACGAGGACAGCAGCGTGCTCAACCGCTTGGCCGCCACCGTGCAGGAGATCGCCGCCACCGCCAATCCGGCCAACGTGCTGGTCCGGCTCGATGCCGGCGGCACCGCGCTGCTGGCACGCATCACCCTGCGCTCGCAGCAGCAGCTGGGGCTGGCGCCGGGCAGCCGGGTCTGGGCGCAGGTCAAAAGCGCCGCGCTGGTGGCCTGAGCGGGCCGCGCAGCCGCGACTACCGGTATCGTTACGGCTGGCGGCACGCCTGCCGCATTGCCCTGGAGACCGTCCTACATGCAAAGCCCCGCGCAAATCGACCTCGTGATCTTCGGGGGCACCGGCGACCTGGCGATGCGCAAGCTGCTGCCCGCGCTCTATCACGTCCATTGCGATGGGCTGCTCTCGGCCGGCGCGCGCATCATCGCCGTGGCGCGCGAGGCGCGCGACCAGGCGTCCTATCGCACGCTGGCCCACGAGCAGGGCGAGATCCACCTGGGCAAGGATTTCTCGGCGATCAACTGGGCAACCTTCGCCGAGCACCTCGACTACTGCCCGCTCGATGCGCGCAAGCCCGACTCGTTCCAGCAGCTGGCCCAGCGCCTGCACGGCCGCGAGGCGGTCGACCGGGTCTTCTACCTGTCGACGGCGCCCTCGCTGTTCGCCGACATCTGCCGCAACCTGCATGCGGCCGGGTTGATCACGCCGCGCGCGCGCGTGGTCATGGAAAAGCCCCTGGGCCACGACCTGGATTCGTCGCGCCAGATCAATGACCAGGTGGGCAAGTTCTTCCAGGAAGGCCAGATCTATCGCATCGACCACTACCTGGGCAAGGAACCGGTGCAGAACCTGCTGGCGCTGCGCTTCGGCAACATGCTCTTCGAGCCGCTGTGGCGGCGCGAGTGCGTGCGCGACGTGCAGATCACCGTCGCCGAGCACCTGGGCGTGGAGTCCCGCGGCGACTTCTACGACAAGACCGGCGCGCTGCGCGACATGGTGCAGAGCCACCTGCTGCAGCTGCTGTGCATCGTCGCGATGGAGCCGCCGGCGTCCATCTCCGCCGACGTGGTGCGCGACGAGAAACTCAAGATCCTGCGCGCGCTGCGCCCCATCCGCGAGCACGAGGTACTGGCCAAGACGGTGCGCGGCCAGTATCGCGCCGGCGCCATCGAGGGCCAGCCGGTGCCGGGCTACCTCGAGGAGGAGGACGTGCCGCGCGACAGCCGCACCGAGACCTTCGTGGCGATCAAGGCGGAGATCGACAACTGGCGCTGGGCCGGCGTGCCGTTCTTCCTGCGCACCGGCAAGCGCATGCAGGAGAAGCTCGCCGAGATCGTCATCAACTTCCGCGAACCGCCGCTGGCCATGTTCGATACGCCGGGCGCCAACTCGGCCAACCGGATGGTGATCCGCATGCAGCCGGAAGAGACGGTGGAGATGTACCTGCTGGCCAAGCAGCCCGGCGACGTCGTGCAGCTGCGGCCGGTCTGCCTGAACCTGGACCTGGCCGAGACCTTCCAGACCCGGCGCCTGGAGGCCTACGAGCGCCTCCTGATGGACGTGATGCGCGGCAACCTGACGCTGTTCGTGCGGCGCGACGAGCAGGAGGCGGCCTGGTCCTGGGTGGAGCCGATCATGGAAGGCTGGCGCGTCGCCGGCGACCGGCCCAAGCAGTACACCGCGGGCACCTGGGGCCCGGCCGCGTCCAATACCCTGCTGTCGAGCAGTGGCATGAGCTGGCACGAGGAAGTCTGAGCGCCGCCCCCGCCCGGCGCCACCGCGAAAGCCGAAGATGACGACGACCGCCAGCAAGCCCCTGCGCCTCATCGCCGACGTCGGCGGCACCAATGCGCGTTTCGCGCTGTCGCCGAACCCCGGCGCGTTCGACCAGGTGCGCGTGCTCGCCTGCGCGCAGTTCCCGACGATCGCCGACGCCGTGCGCCACTACCTGGCCGAGGCCGGCCAGCCGGCGGTCGACGACGTGGTGATCGCCATCGCCACGCCCCTGCTGGGCGACGAAGTGCGCATGACCAATCACCACTGGTCGTTCTCGATCGAGCAGACGCGCCGCGACCTGCACCTGCGCACCTTGCTGGTGATCAACGACTTCTCCGCGCTGGCGATGTCGCTGCCGTTCCTGCCCGAGTCCGGGCTGCGCCGCCTCGACCGTCACGAGGAGAAGCGCCAGGGCGTCAAGGCGGTCGTCGGTCCCGGCACCGGCCTGGGCGTGGCCGGCCTCGTGCCGACGCCGCACGGCTGGCAGCCGGTTGCCACCGAGGGCGGCCATGTGAGCCTGGCACCGGGCACGCCGCTGGAGGCCGAGATCCTGCAGGTGCTGTGGAAGGACTACGCACACGTCTCGGCCGAGCGCCTGGTCTCGGGCCTGGGCATACCGCTGCTGTATCGGACGCTGTGCACGATCAACGGCACGCAGCCGGCCGCCGGTGCGGCCGACGCCGCCGGCGTCGTCGCGCTGGCCGACGCGGCCAGCGGCACGGCGGCCAACCAGACGCTCAGCGTGTTCTCCAAGCTGCTGGGCAGCGTGGCGGGGAATGTCGCGCTCACCTTTGGCAGCACCGGCGGCCTGTACATCGGCGGCGGCGTGGTGGCCAGGCTGGGCCGGCATTTCGACATCGATGCCTTCCGCGAGCGCTTCCTCAGCAAGGGTCGCTTCGCGGCCTACCTGGAAGCCGTGCCCAATTACCTCATCGTGGCCGAACAACCGGCGTTCATTGGCGCCGCACGCCAGCTGGAACAGCACCTGGCGCAGCAGGCGCACCCGGCATCGCGCCCGTGACCTGCGCGATGCGCGCATCGACCTGGGCAAGGACCCCGCGCACGTGCGCGACCTCCGACTCGAACTGGCGGATCGAGGTCGCCAGCTGCGAGGGCGGGATCGACGATTCGCCGTTGCCGATGTTGATGGCCGTGGCCACGCCGAAACCCGCGGTGGCGGCCAGCCACTGCGCCGATTTCGCCTCGTCGAGGCGGCGCAGCAGCGTCGCGTAGATCTCGATGAGGTCGACGCGCGTCGCTTCGAGGTCTTCGAATTGCGCGCGGCGCCGGGGCGCAACCTTGCTGCTGTCCATGGAGACCATAGTGCCCACGACGTGCGGCCTTGGGTATTCCTCGGATACGCATAATGCAAACGGCAGATCGCCGCGAGCGCCAGCGCCGCGCGATTGCCCACGGCTCGCGCGCGGACATCGTCGACTCGTTACAATTTAATGATACGGTACCGTTGCGTTTTATTTCCGGCCGGCCTATGCTGGCCTGGTGGGTCTGCCCGATCGAGACACCAAGACACGGAGGTTCCTTCCATGATCAAGCCCAGAATCGCACTGATCGCCCTGGTGCCCGCCATCGGACTGAGCCTGGTCTCGACCGATGCGCTGGCCTGGGACCACGGTTACGGCCATGGCCACGGCTACGGCCGCGGTGGCGGCCACTACGGTGCGGCCGGAGCGGTCGTGGGCGTGGCGGCGGCCATCCTCTCGGCGCCGTTCCTGCTCCTGGGAGCGGTGGCACACGCGGCCGACGGCCCCGACGGCTATTACCCGCCGCAGCAGGGCTATTACCCGCCACCGCGTGCGTATTACCCGGCGCCGCCGGTCTACTATCAGGCGCCGCCTGCCTACTACGCACCGCCGCAAAGCTACTACCCGCAGCAGCCCGGCTATCCGCCCCAGGCGTACTACCAGCCTGCCCCGCGCAGCTACGCGCCGCCCGCGTACGGCGCGCCGCCGCCGGCGGCATACTATCCGCCGCCCCCCAACGCCGCGCCGCCGGGGTACTACCCACCGCAATAGGGCCCGCCCGGGCAATCGGTCATAAAGTCCCCCACCGCGCAGCAGAAGATCACCGCGGCAGCGGCGCAGCGCCGTGCCGGGCGCCCGACGCGCGACGCTGCCGAGCAGCTGCGCGAGCGCATCCTGGCTGCGGCCACAGAATTGCTGCTGGCGCACGGCTACGGCGGCACGAGCGTCGAAGCGGTCGCGCGCCGCGCCCACATCTCCAAGCGGACCTTCTACCACCGCTTCACCGGCAAGACCGACCTGACGATGGCGGTGGTCGTGCGCCTCGTCGACAGCGTGCGCCCGCCGGCCGAGGTACCGCTCATCGAGGGCGCGAGCCTGCACGACATCCTGGTGCACCTGGGATCGCTGATCCTGCATGCGGCGCTCACGCCCCGCGTGCTTGCCTTGCACCGGCTGATCGTCGCCGAGGCCGAGCGCTTTCCCGACCTGGCCAGCGCGGTCGCCAGGGCGGGCGGGCGCGAGGAGGCCGTGGCGTTCATCAGCGCCCTGCTCGCCCGCCACAGCCGCAATCCGGCACTGGGCGCCGATGCCTTGCGCTTTGCCGCCGAACAGTTGCTGCAGATGATCGTCTCGACCCCGCAGCTGCGCGCCATCGGCCTGGGCGAACCCATCGAACGCGCCGACCTCGATCCCTGGGTGCGGGCCACGGTCGGCCTCTTCCTCGAGGGCTTCAATACGCTGGCCGGTCCGCCGCAGGCGCGCCCGCCACGCAAGCGCCCGGCCCGATGACACCGGATGAAATCGCGGCGCTGGACAACGGCCGTGAATGAACGCAAGCTGCCGGACGCCAAGCCGGCAAGCGCGCCGGAGGCCATCGGCTGAAGCCAATCGAGAGGGAACCGTCCATGCTGCTGCGCAAAGTGCTGATCGCGATCCTGGCCTGCGGCATCGCCGGCGTTCCCGCCCGCGCCGACGACTTGACGGCGGAGAAGCGCGCCGACATCGAGCAGGTCCTGGCGATGACCGGGTCGCTGGCCATCGGCAAGCAGATGGCGGCGACGCTCATCGCCAGCATCACGCAGAACCTCAGGAAGTCGCACCCCGGCATACCCCAGGATGCGATCGACGTCGTCAACAGCGAGATCAACGCGGTGATCGACGAACATATCGGCTCGCTCAAGGACGACCTGATACCCATCTACGCCCGGTATTACACCGACGCCGACCTCAAGGGCCTGATACTTTTCTATTCGTCGGCGCTCGGCCAGAAGATGATCAAGACGATGCCCGCCTTGGTCCAGGACGGCATGATCGCGGGTCAGAAGTGGGGGCAGGCGCTGGAACCGGAACTCGACCGGCGCCTCACCGAACGGCTGCGCCAGAAGGGCGTCGACATCTGACGGCCGCATCGCCGCCGCCTTGCCGCGCCGTGGACTACGGCCGGCAATCGCGCCGGTAGACGAGGCAGCGCCCCTGGTAGGCCGCGATGCCGGCGCCGGCCGCCTGCCGCAGCCGCACTTCGTTCAGCGCGAAGCCCTGGCGTTCCATGTTCCGCTGGAAGCGCGCGCGGTTGCCGCGGTTCGGATCGATGATCCAGACCTCGGCCGCCGGCATGGCGTGGCAGTCGATGAATGCCGCCAGTTCGCCGCGTTCGTCGCGTTCGTACAGCAGGTCGCTGCCGATGATCAGTTCGTAGCGGCCCGCCACCACGCACTGGGCCGGCGCTTGCGCCTGCCAGTGCGCGCCGCCCGCCCAGTCGGAAGCCGAGCCCCAGCGGCCGTGGCGGTATTTCATCGGTGCCAGGCCGTTCAGGCGCAGGTTCTCCTGCAGGAAGTCCGCCGCCAGCGGATGACAGTCGCTGGCGGTCACGTCGGCGCCGCGCCGGTGCCCGACCAGGCTGGCCAGCGCGAGGCCGCAGCCGATTTCGAGTATCCGCTCGCCGGCGCGCACCGGCCGCGCCGCCAATCGGGCCGCGAGGAAGGTACCCGAAGGCCACAGCAGGCCGAACAGCGGCCAAGCCGCCGATGAGATGCCGACACGCGCGGCCGCGCCGTCCGGATCGGTGAACTGCTGGCGGTCGAGCAGCGAGCGGATGAGCAGATTGGCGACGCCGGCAACGGGTATGTCTTCCTGCTTGGTCAGGTAGCCGGGCATGGTCGCGCTGCCGCGCCGGGCAACGTCCGCTGGGGGAAAGGCCCAGTATGCGCCGTCCTGCGGTGCAGCGCGGTGCGCCCGCTAGAAGGGAAAGTCCCGCTTGCCCATCTGGAAGGTGATCCACTTCACCTCGGTCATCTCGGCGATCGAGGCCATGCCGCCCTCGCGGCCGAAGCCGCTGTCCTTCACTCCGCCGAAGGCGATATGCGGTTCATCCGATATCGTGGTGTCGTTGATGTGCACCATCCCCGACTCGGAGCGCAGCGCGAAGTCCATCGCCTTCTGCAGGTCGTTGGTGACCACTGCCGACGACAGCCCGGCGCGCGTGTCGTTGGACAGGAAGAGCGCGTGCTCGTAGTCGTCGGCCTTGAGCACCGACGTCACGGGACCGAAGGACTCCTCGCCGTATACCGCCATCCGGTCGGTGACGCCTGCCAGCACCGTCGGCGTGAAGTACGGGCCGGCATGGGTGCCGCCGCAGCACACGGTGGCGCCCTTGGCGACGGCATCGGCGATCTGGTCGGCGATGAAGCCGCACTGCGACGGCCGGATGAGCGGGCCGATCACGGTGGCCGGATCGCGCGGATCACCCACGGTGATCGTGCGGGCCTTGGCGACGAACCTCTCGAGGAACGCGGCGTAGACCGGCGCCTCGACGATGATGCGCGAACTGGCCATGCATACCTGGCCCTGGTGGAAGAAGATCCCGAAGGCCGCGGCATCGACCGCGTACCCGATGTCGGCATCGGCGAGCACGACCAGCGGATTCTTGCCGCCCATCTCCAGCGTCACGCGCTTCATGTGGCGGCCCGCCTCGGCGGCCAGGTGGCGGCCCACCTTGCTCGATCCGGTGAAGGTGATCATCTTCACGCGCGGATCGGCCAGCAGGCGGTCGCCGACGACCGCCGCCGGCCCGGGAATGACGTTGAGCACGCCGGGCGGCAGGCCAGCCGCATCGAAGACCTCGGCGATCTTGAGCCCGCTCAGCGGCGTCAGCTCGGAAGGCTTGAGCACGAAGGTATTGCCCGCCGCCAGCGCGAAGGCCACCTTCTTCATCGCCAGCAGGAAGGGCGAGTTGAACGGCGCTATGCCGCCGATGACGCCCAGCGGCTGGCGTATGGTCATGCCGACCTGGCCCGGCGCGCTGGCCGGGAAGGTCTCGCCGTGGGGCCGGCGCACGCAGCCGGCGGCAACGCGCAGGCAGTCGATCGCATAGCCCACTTCCCAGGGCGCCTTCATGAAGACCGAGCCGTTCTCCTCGATGATCAGGTCGCGGATGCGGTCGGCCTGCGCCGCGATGATGTCCGCGGTCCGGAGCAGCAGCGCCTCGCGTTCGCCGGCCAGCAGCTTCTGCCACGGCCCGAAGGCGGCGTGCGCGGCGCCGATCGCGTCCTCGACGTCCTGGGGCGAGGCCTGGGCGATGCGTGCGAAGGCCTCGCCGGTGGCCGGATTGATGTCGTCGGCCAGGCCGCCGGCGCCGGCCGGTCGCCAGCTGCCGTTGATGTACATCGGATGGATGGGAAGGCTCATCGGGGTGCTCCTCCGTGGCGATGGCGTTGGTCGGGGCGCGCGCTAGGGTGCGCGCGGCTGCGCCCGCGGCGCGGGCAGTACGGACTTGGGCAGCACGCAATGCGCACCCTTGTGGATGTCGACCATCTGCGTGACGTGCAGGTCGGCGGCGATGCTGCACAGCGTGTAGGCGTCCTCCGGGGCCAGGCCTGCGCGCTCGCCCAGCCAGGCGATCATGTTGCGCAAGGCCTGGCGCACCGCGTCGTCCAGGTCCTCGTTCATCCCCAGGGTGATGAGCTGCGTGGCATTCTCGGCGCGCGGGAAGGCCAGCCGCAGGTCCTTGCGCACCGTCAGCTCGAAGGTTCCGCTCAGGCTGGTCTCCAGCGCCGACAGGCATACCTCGCCATCGCCCTGCGCCGCATGGCCATCGCCCGCGCTGAACAGGGCGCCGCGGTTGAACACCGGGAAATAGACCGTGCAGCCTTCGCCCAGGTCCTTGTTGTCCATGTTGCCGCCGTGCTCGCGCGGAATGACCGAGGTGATCCGTCCGTAGTGCGCCGGCGGGGCCACGCCGAAATTGCCGAAGAAGGGCTTGAGCGGCACCACCGAGCCCCATGGCAGCCGCGCCACGGCGGCCGCGCGGTCGATCGGGATGACCAGGTGGCGCCGCCGCGGGAAATCCTCCGGCAGCGTGCCCAGCAGCGGTTCGATGAGGTTCCAGCCCCAGTCCTGGCGCAGGCGGATATCGGAGAGCGTCACCTGCAGCACGTCGCCGGCCTCCGCGCCCTCGACCCAGATCGGCCCGGTGAGCAGGTGCGGCCCGGAACCGCGCGGCGTCCCGGACAGGACGGCGCGGTGTTCGGGCAGCACGCGCTGCGCATCGTCGGGCAGGTCGGCGGGTTCGCCCGACAGCGTATCGATGGTGACGCGGTCGCCGGATGCGACGCGCAGCACCGGCGCGCGCGCCGCATCCCAGTAGCCCCAGTGCACGGTGCGCGCGCTGGCCTCGAGATGATGGTGCTTCATGCGGCCGCCGTGCGGGACACGCCGAGCCGATGGGTCGCGCGGATCAGGTCGGCGGCCCGCTCGCCGATCAGCACGCATGGCGCCATCGTGTTGCCGGTGGTGATCGACGGCATCACCGAGGCGTCGGCGATGCGCAGGCCCTGCACGCCGTTCACGCGCAGCGCGCCGTCGACCACCGCCCGCGCGTCGCGGCCCATCCGCGCGGTGCACGACGGGTGGAAGTAGGTCCCGGCGGCCTCGCGCAGCCATTGCTCCATCGAGGCCGCGTCCAGCGGTCCGGGCATCAGTTCGCGGCGCACGAACGGCCGCAGCGCCGGCGCATTGCCGATCTCGCGGCACAGTTCGACGGCGCGCAGCAGCGCGCGCACGTCGCGCCGGTCGCCCAGGAACCGGGCATGGACGGCGACCGGATCGGCGGGCCGGTTGCCGGTAAGCGCGACATGGCCGCGGCTGTGCGGCCGCACCAGTCCCGGCGCCAGGGTCCAGGCGCGCGCCGGATCGGCGGGCAGCGCGTAGCGTCCGCGCACCCGCTCGCTGCCGAACGCGCACTCCTCGAGCACCGGCTGCAGGTCGGGGGCCGGCAGCGCCGGATCGCTCTTGCAGAACAAGGTGAACTCGGCCGAATTGTTGCGCGGCGGCTCCGGCACCTGGTACTCCCAGACGCAGCCGGCCACGAGGATATGGTCCTGGAAATCCTGCCCCACGCCGGGCAGGTGCTGCACCAGCGCGATGCCGTGCGCGGCCAGCTGGCGCTCATCGCCGATGCCCGAGAGCATCAGGATCTTGGGCGTATGGATCGCGCCGGTGCAGACGATGATCTCGGCGTCGGCACGCGCGCAGGCCTGGCGCCCCTCGACGCGGTATTCGACGGCGGCGGCGCGCCGGCCCTCGAAGCGGATCCGCTCCACCTCGGCGTGCAGGCGCACCACCAGATTGTCCTGCGCCATCACCGGCCGCAGGTAGGCGCTGGCCATGGACACGCGTTCGGCGTGGCCATCGACCGTCATGTTGGGTATCCCGCAGGCGCCCGCGCCCTCCATCGCCGCCCCGTTCAGGTCGGCAACCGCCGGCACGCCGGCGGCGGCGGAACCGGCCTCCATCAGCGCCGCGACCAGCGGCACCGGGTCGGGGGCCAGGCGCAGCTGCACCGGTCCGCCGGTGCCGCGCCGCGCCGGGTCGGCCGGACCCTGCCAGTCCTCGATGCGCCGGTACAGGTCGATGACCGCGTCGTAGCCCCAGCCGGGGTCGCCGCTTTGCTCGGCCCAGTGCTCGAAGTCCGTGCGGTGGCCGCGCGCCCACACGAGGCCATTGATGCTCGAGCCGCCGCCCAGCACCTTGCCCATCGGCAGCGGGACGCTGCGGCCCGCCAGGGCGTCGGAGGGCTCGGCCCGGAACTGCCAGTCGCGCTCGCTGCCGATATTGCGCATCCACACGGTGGGATTGCGCACCGCCGCGAGCCGCTCGTCGCCGCCGGCCTCGAGCAACAGCACGCGCACCGAACCATCCTCGGCCAGGCGCCGCGCCACCACGCAACCGCTGGTGCCGCCGCCGCAGACGATGAAGTCGAACGTTTCGCCGGGTTCGCCGTGCATGCGCCCCCCGGATCAGGCGGCCCGCAACTGCGGCAGGATGGCGGCGCTGGCATCGTGGCGTTCGCCGGCGCGCAGGCAGAACAGCGGCTCGAGCAGGCGCGTGGCGCTGACCTGCGCGCCCTCGTTGTCGCTGAGAGTCCAGCTGCCGCGTTCGTCGGCCAGGACGGACACATCGGCGATGCCGCCCACGCGCAGCGCGCCCAGCGTGTCCTGCATGCCGATCATCCGCGCCGCGTTGACGGTGACCATGGGGACGACCTGTTCCAGGCGCAGGCCCAGCGCCAGCATGCTGGTCATTGCCGACACCAGGCTGAAACGGGTCCGGCCCGCGAACAGGTGCTCCGGATCCGGATGCTGCGCCGGGCTGCCCGGCGGCGGCGGCACCAGCGTGTTGTAGCCGTGCATGTCGGCGCCCAGCGTATCGGGCACGATGCCCGCGTCGAGCACCACCCGCGCCACGCGGAAGCTGAAGTGCGAGCCGTGGCCCACGTCGATGCGCAGGCCGCGGGCGATCGCTTCGCGCACCAGCGGGTGCACGCGGCCGGAGCGGTCGACGAATCCGCCGGGATGGCGCGAGAACGGATGCGCCAGCACGTCGCCGGGCTTGAGCAGGTCGACCACCTGGCCAAGGATGCCGTCGGCATCGACCGGCAGCGCGTCGCCACCCGGCAGCGGCCACAGCTGGCCGAAGTGGATGTACACGGGCAGGTCGGTGCGCCGGCCGATCTGCGCCGCCGACTGCATCACCTGCGCGCCCCAGCGGGCAAAACCGCCCAGCTCGGCGTGCGCCTTGATGCCCCTGACGAGGTCGCGGTTGGCGTCGGCGACGCGCACGGTGGCGTCGACGTCGACGCAGTCCGGGCGGTACAGCGCCGGATAGAAATGGCCCTCGAGGCCGCCGACCAGGTAGGCCGACAGGAACGCCAGCGTGCGGGTGCGCGCCGGCGCGGCGACGAATGCGCGAAAACCGGGCAGCGTCATGCAGCTGGGGCCGCCCTGGTCGACCAGCGTCGTCACTCCCGAATGCACCCCGCACAGGTCGGCATTGAGGCCGAAGCGCCCGGTGACGTGCTGGCACACATGGGCGTGGGTGTCGATGAGCCCCGGCAGCACGAGGCGGCCGCTGCAGTCGATCACCCGGTCGGCGTCGGCCGCCAGGTCGGGGCCCAGCGCGGCTATGCACTCGCCTTCGACCAGGACATCGGCGCGGCCATCCCAGCCCGAGGCCGGATCGATGACCCGGCCGTTCCTGAGGAGAGTTGTGGTCATTTGCCCATGCTGCTGTCCGGTTGCCAGCAGAAGTGGTGCAAGAGGCGTGCCATGGCCGGAAAGGGTCGCGCCGGCGCGGGCGCAGCGCGGGCCCGGGCGCGCGCCGCGGCGCCGGAACTGCACCGGATTGCCGCCGCCCGCCCGCTGGCGCGCCCCAATGCGGGGGCCGGATTCCCATAAACTGTGCAAAACGGGGTGTACCCCGCATATCCGCGCAGGCCGCCGCGCGCGCGGTGCCGCCGCAAAGACCGCGCTGGACATGACGGGAACGTTTCTTGCATCATTGTCTCCGATTGCGTGTGATGGCCACTTATTGCCACTGATTGCCACTGATTGCCGCCGAGCCTGCGCTTGCCCGGGTTCGCTTGCGTTTTCATCCAACGATGGCCGCGATATTGACGACGACCGAGGTAAAGCAGCGCCTGCGCGCCGCCCAGGAACGCTCGCCGCTGCTGGTGCGGCCCGGCTTCCTGATCCGCCGCCTGCATCAGTTGCACGGCTCGCTCTTCCTGGAGGAGACCCGTGCCTTCGGCATCACGCCGGTGCAATACAGTCTCATGACGGCGCTGGCCGAGCGCGGCGAACTGGACCAGAACGGGCTGGCGCTGGAGATCGGCCTGGAGCGCACCAGCGTCGCCGAGGTCGTGCCGCGCCTGATGGAGCGCGGCCTGCTCGAACGTCGGCCCAGCGCTTCGGACCGGCGCGTGAAGCTGGTGCGCCTCACCCGCAAGGGTCGCAAACTGCTCGCGCGCATGGCCGGCGCCGCGCAACGCGCGCATGACCGCACGGTGGAGCGCCTGCCGGCGGCCGAGCGCGATGCCTTCCTGCTGCAACTGATCACGCTGGTGGAGGCCAACAACGATGTGGGCCACGTGCCGTTCCGCCTGCCGCAAGGCTGAGGGCGCACCTGGCGAGCCGGCATGACGACGCCGATCGCCGAATTCGCGCGGGCCTTTGCCGGCGCACGCTGGGTCGACGTGTTGCCGCGCAGCGCCGCCTGCCCGCGCTTGCCCGCGTCGGTGCTGCTGCACGCCGGTCCGCCCTATCGCGGTTCGCCGCCGGCGCCGGTGCTGCACGCCGCGATCCAGGCGCTGCTCTACGAGGGCGCCGCCGCCGACGAACGCGCCGCGGCACGCCTGCTGGGCGAGGGCGCGGTGCGCCTGGAGCCGGCCCAGGACCATGGCGTGGCCACGCCGCTGGCGCAGGTGGTCTCGGCATCGATGCCGCTGTTCGCGGTCGAGGGCGCCGGCAGCGTGCGCTTCGCGCCGCTGGTCGAGGGCCCGCCGCCGGCGCTGCGCTTCGGCTCGCTGGCGCCGTCGTGCCGCGATGCGCTGCGCCAGTCGGACGCCTGGGCGGCCGCGGTGCTGGCGCCGCTGGTGCGCCGGCAGCCGCCGCGCCTCGATGAAATCATCGGCGTGGCGCTGGCGCAGGGCGACGAATGCCATGCGCGCACGATCGCCGCCGGCGCAGCACTGGCCGATCGGCTCGCCGGCCTGGCCGATTCCGACAGCGCACGACTGCGCACCCAGCCGGCATTCGTGCTGCCGCTCTTCATGGCGGCAGCGGCAGCGGCGATGGCCGCGCCGGGCCAGCGCGTCGCCGCCATCGGCGGCAACGGGATCGCGTTCGGCGTGCGCTGGGCCGGCCAGGCATCCTGGTCGACGGCCCCGGCCCTGCCCCCGCGCGGCACCCGCATGGACGGCCACGCCGCCACGGCGGCGCTCGGGGCCATCGGCGACAGCGCCGTCATCGACTGGTGCGGACTCGGCGGCCAGGCGCTGTCGGCCGCGCCGTCGCTGGCGGCCGAATGGCAGGATGCGCTCCCGGCCGATGCCGCGGACCTGCGCGCGCGGCTGGTCGATGCGCACAGCGGCATCGTCGATCCGCAGCGCGTGCGCGAGCACGCGCTTGCGCCGCTGGTCCATCTGGCGATACTCGACCGCAGCGGCGCCTGCGGACTGATAGGGCGCGGGGTCTACATCCCGCCGCTGCAACTGTTCGCGGCGGCCGATGACGGCGGCGCCGCGGCGCCCTAGCCCCGGCGCAAGTACCCCGACGGGAGCACCGCAATGGACCAATCGGATCCGCAACTGGCTGCGTACGTGCGCTCGGCGCTGGCCGTGCAGGGCTACACGCTCGATGCCGCCCAGGCGGCGGCGGTGACGCTGCAGTTTGCGCGCATCGCCGCCATCGCCGCCGCATTCCTGGACCAGCCCTTGCCGCCGGATGCCGAGCCGCTGCCGGTGTTCCGCCCATGAGCGGGGCGCTGGCGCTGGCCGAACAGGTGCGCCGCGGCGCCTGCACTGCCACGATGCTGCTCGAGCAGGCGCGCGTGCGGATCGCGCAGCGCGATCCGCAGTTCAACTGCTTCACCGCCCACACCTGGGAGCGGGCCTGCGCCGAGGCCGCGGCCATCGACGCGCAGCGCGCCGCCGGCCTGCCGCTGCCGCCGCTGGCCGGCGTGCCCTACGCGGTCAAGGACCTTTTCGACATCGCCGGACGGGTCACCGGCGCCGGCGGCGCGGTCTACGCCGACCGCGCACCCGCCAGCGCCGATGCCGTCGCCGTGCAGCGCCTGCGCGCTGCCGGCGCGGTGCTGCTGGGCACGCTCAACATGGACGAGCATGCCTACGGCTTCACCACCGAGAACTCGCGATTCGGCGTGACACGCAACCCGCGCGACACCGGCCGCATCGCCGGCGGCTCGTCCGGCGGCTCGGCCGCCGCCGTCGCCGCCGGACTGGTTCCGCTGGCGCTGGGCTCCGACACCAACGGCTCGGTGCGCGTACCCGCCTCCCTGTGCGGCGTCTTCGGCCTCAAGCCCACGTACGGGCGGCTGTCGCGCCGTGGCGTGTTCGCCTTCGTCCACAGCCTCGATCACGTCGGCGGCTTCGCCGCGTCGGTGGGCGACCTGGCGGCGCTCTACGACGCCCTGCAGGGACCCGACGCGGCCGATCCGGCGTGCGCGCAGCGCCCCGTCGAGCCGGTCGGCGGGGCACTGGTGCTGCCCGGCGGCCTGCGGGTCGGCATCCTCGGCGGCTGGTTCGCGCGCTGGGCCGACGCGGACGCGCGCGCCGCCGTGCAACGCGCCGGCGCGGCGCTGGGCGCGTGCGGCACGCTCGAGTGGGCCGGTGCCGAGGCCGCGCGCGCCGCCGCCTTCGTCATCACCGGCGCCGAGGGCGGCGCACTGCACCGGCCGCGCCTGCGCACCGACTACGCGCGATTCGAGCCGCTGTCGCGCGACCGGCTGATCGCCGGCAACCTGATACCGGCGGACTGGGTGGTGCAGGCGCAGGCGCGGCGGCGCGCGGCCTACGCCGAGGTGCTGGAATTGTTCCGCGACGTCGACCTGCTGATCGCACCGGCGACGCCCTGCAGCGCGCCGCCGATCGGCAGCGAGGAACTGGCGATCGACGGCCAGCGGATCCCGACCCGCGCCGGCCTGGGCCTGCTGACGCAGCCGATCTCCTGCGTGGGCCTGCCGGTGTGCACGGCGCCGCTGTGGCCCGCGATTTCCCCGCCGCCGCGGCGCGCACCGCTGCCGGTGGGCGTGCAGCTGATCGCCGCGCCGTGGCGCGAGGACCTGTGCCTGGCCGCCGCACGTCACCTCGAGGCCCTGGGCCTGTGCACCGCACCGGCCGGCGAACCTTGAGATGGGAGCCGCTCCGTGAAGATCAACGACCCGCAGGTGCTGGCCCAGGTACGCGATGCGTTCGAGCGCTACGAACGCGCGCTGGTGGGCAACGACGTCGCGGTGCTCGACGAACTCTTCTGGGACTCGCCCCACGCGGTGCGCTACGGCGCCGGCGAGAACCTCTACGGCATGGCGCAGATCCGCGCCTTTCGCGCGGCGCGCCCGTCGGCCGGGCTCGCGCGCACGGTGATGGCCAGCGTCATCACCACCTACGGCGACGACCTGGCGACGACGCACATCGAGTTCAGCCGGCCCGGCGCCCGGCCCGGCCGGCAGAGCCAGACCTGGGTGCGCCTGCCGCAAGGCTGGCGCATCGTCGCCGCGCACGTGAGCCTGCTGCAGCCGTAGACCGGCCGATTGCTAAGATCCGCCGGCGCTACGCGCAACCACCGGTTCCGCATCGGCGGTCCCGGAAAATCTCCAGCGGAGGAAAGATGCAGATGCCTGAAATCGGTGGGTCGGTATTCACGCGCCGGCGTGCGCTCATCGCGCTTGCCGTCATCATCGCGCTCGCCCTGTTGTGGCCGTTCTATTCCGTGCCGACCGGCAGCCGCGGCGTGGTCACGCAATTCGGCAAGATCGTCGGGATCGAGGGCGAGGGCCTGGCGGTGCTGCCGCCCTGGGAAAAGCTGTCGAACTTCAGCATCCGCGCCGAGCAGGCCGACATCGAGAATGCCGAGGGCAGCACGAGCGACACGCAGCCGGTGAAGGTCAGCATGACGGTGCGCTACAGCATCGCGACGGACCGTGTCGCCGAGGTTTTCGAGAAGTACTCGCACGACGGCAACCTCGCGTCCTACGTCCAGACGGCGACCCAGGAGATCTTCAAGGCCGTGACGGCCAAGTACACCGCGCCCGACCTGATCGCGCAGCGGGCCCGGGTCTCCAACGACATCAACGCGGCGCTGCGCGAGAAGCTGGCGATCTACGGCGCCCAGGTCATCAACATCGACATGCGCAACTTCAACTTCTCCGAGGCCTACATGGCGGCGATCAACGACAAGGTCACGCAGGAGCAATTGCGGCTTGCCGCCGAGAACAAGCTCAAGACGGTCGAGGCCGAGCAAAAGCAGAAGGTGGCCATCGCCGAGGCCGAGGCCAGCGCCCGCAAGGCGCAGTCCGATGGCGAGGCCTATGCGAACCTGACGATCGCCAAGGCCCAGGCCGAGGCGCTGCGGGTGCAAAATGCCGCGCTGGCGCAGAACAAGGACGTGCTGGAGTTGCGCCGGATCGAGGTGGAGCGCACGAAGGCGGAAAAATGGAACGGCGTGCTGCCGGCGGCGATCTTCGCCGGCGCGCCGATTCCCTTCCTCAACGTATCGAAGTAGCGCCGGCGCCCTGCCCCCCGGCGACCGCGGAATGAGCGCGCCCGAGCTGCCGGGCGTGCCAGGCCAGGTGGTCGGCGATGAAGGTCTGGATGAACCAGTACGAGTGGTCGTAGCCGGGGTGGCGCCGCAGTTCCAGTTCCTGGCCGCTGGCGTGCGCCGCGCTTTCCAGCGCCTCCGGGTGCAGCTGGTCCTGCAGGAACCGATCGTCCAGGCCCTGGTCGACGAGTATCGGGCCGGGATAGCGCCGCTGGCGCATCAGCGCGCTGGCGTCGTAGCGCAGCCACGCGTCGCGGTCGCCGCCCAGGTAGCGCGAGAATGCCTTCTGGCCCCAGGGCACCGCGGCCGGATTGCAGATCGGCGCGAACGCCGAAAGCGAGTGCCAGGCCGCCGGATCGCGCAGCGCGATGGCGAGTGCGCCATGCCCCCCCATCGAGTGGCCGAAGATGCCGCGCCGCTGCGCTTCGATCGGGAACTGCGCCTCGAGCAGCGGCGGCAGCTCCTGCGTGACGTAGTGGTGC
>Ga0181528_10000935_pt1 | contig 18896 bp, 11 predicted proteins | sample PEATcosm2014_Bin_47_FD_119742 | JGI IMG/M metagenome (GOLD analysis project Ga0181528, IMG submission 119742) | Peatland microbial communities from MTU Mesocosm Facility, Houghton, MI, USA - PEATcosm2014_Bin10_10_metaG | ecosystem: Environmental > Terrestrial > Soil > Wetlands > Peat | place...
TGGCTGTAGCCGTTGTCAGAGTCAGGCCTGTAGATATTGAAGACGGTTAGGTTGCGATGACCGAAATGGATGGTAATGGCGAATGATTCGAAAGATGTGTAGGAGGAGCATGGGTAGAGAGAATAATTGAAGGAGTCCTTGATGAGGAAAGCCAGACCACCACCAAGGTTGCGCTTGTGGTTACTGATGCATGATATAATTTTGAAACAGAAACATTGAAGTTAAATGAAGAATGTGGACAAAATTGACGGTGCAGAGATGAGACAAGAATGCTAGTTCGACTTTGAGCAGATACTGAGACAGAAATAAAGACACCAAGGTAGGTAAAGATACATTCCGTCCGATCTCGAGTTGCCTCAGATCATGGAGCGGTGCTCATATCAGTGTCCTTGAGCCCGCAGGTGGATGGACTCCACTATGTCTGGGACGCGAGACCAGCTCGTAGCCAGACCTGTGGTTTACCTAGCTATCTTCAACAGCGGTCACTCACTTGTCTACTAATTCCTACTCATTTGTCCGACCCTTTCGGGTGGAAGCCCCAATCGAGCTTGTCTGTCCCGGGAATCGAACTCGGGCTCTCTCGCATGAGAGGCGTGCGACCTAACCCACTCGGCCACACTGACAGACCAAACCGATATTAACATTTTAATATCTAGGCAAGACCGCTTAGCTACGTGACTAAACAGCAGTGGCAGCGGTGAAGAAATGCGTTTTTAGGTGACGCATACGCATGAAAGAAGATTTGCATTTGCATTTTGACCAATTAAATTGGCAGAAATGCCAATCCATATATAGTCGTGGTATTACCCCCACACGATTATGAAAGACTTTTCAATTGACCTATTGATCTGATGATTGTCCTAATAGCTAATTATATATAATACTACTATGGTAACACCAGACAAGCCGAAATGGCAGCAAGGGTGAGACAGATGCTACCCAATTTACAACAATTTTATTAAATTAAAAAGTGTATACATATTGGTAATATATTACTCTTTGTAACTTCAGCTTTCGAACCGAGCTCATCCGTTAAGTCATTCATCCACTGTTCAACTTGATTCTTGCTTACTAAAAATAGTAAAAAAATAGATATGTAGAAACAAATAATGTTAAAAATTGCTTAACAAATACCAATTCAATTGTCCTTAACATTCTGCGTTAGCTTTTAGAAAATGGCCACTGGGCATTACAGATCTCTTAAATGCAGATCTTGATATATTACAAATATTTTGTGAGTGGCTAAATTTTTTCTCGTAAATGAACTACTAAATTTCAATTAATATTGTAATTTCAGTAGCCATACAACGCCTCAGGTATAATCTGTTGCTTTTGTTATTCATTGCAAATGCCTCCTTTATACATCATCATTAAATATCTTCGGCCTCTCCGTTGTGTATTGCTCATCTTCATGCCAAACGAACAGACATATAGAGAGAAGTACAAAATTAGTTTCATAGATTGCAATAACAATAATGATTTGGCATAGAGTGCATACCATTTCTCTCAATCATAAATTGCTGAAGCTTCTCCTCGGACTCTTGTAATGTAGCATTAGCACGAATGGCTCTCATGTCGATCCATTTAACTACACAAAACGTTTAACAAAGCACGTAATTGAAATTTTGGGTGTAGCTTGAAAATGATGACGTAGCTTGATGTTCTGATCAAACAAGTTACGAGCTGATTAGAAAGTAGTTAAGCAAACCGTATATTCAACAACGAGTCTATCAGCTTTTTGTTGTACGTTTGGGTTACGATTCATCATGTAAAATATTCAGTTTAACATTTGTTTTGCAACTGTTTAATCTGTCTGCAGTGAGTCTCGCTGGCTATCCTTAATTGCTTGAGCCAAGTTACCTCACCTGGTAGCCGTCATTTACACCGAGTGTTGTCACTAATGACTGCATTGTTGATGAGACGTTAATAGACAATCAATCCTTAGAATCCTTGTTGCGACTACTATATGGGTCACTCAGGAAGATGCCTATGGTCGAAACATACAACCATGTACGTCATTTTGATGAACGATGTTGATACATCGTTAGTATCAGTGAATGGCCGACAGGGCATCGCTGACACCAGTCACTCAACCACAACTTATACTGTTCTCAATATCAGTATAAAACAAAATGCTAACTACAGGTCAGAATAGGAAATACATTTGCTAAAAATATTACAATTGATATTAATTTATATGGTTTAATTTAGGTTGGTCATTATAAAGTTAAGTAACCAAAAATAAAACTGTAATTTAGAAAAGTTCCAGTTAACAAGTTCCAGTTAACTAACCAATGCCGTTATTCTTTCGCATAGCAAAATGCAACAGAGCATCACTAAGAAGATCACGACGATGAGCTGCCGTCATTTCCTTCGTTATGGAAGCCAATGGTCTTAGGAATGACCACAGTCGCTCAGTCGCTTCACCATCAATCAGTCCAAAATTCTTTAAATTCCGACAGCAATATTTGACCTGAGTCAAATGACAAAAAGAGAAGAATTAAGCGTATAGCAGTTCGCGTAAGCACCTCGCTGCTACAGGAAATCACATGTTAAATGGATCACACAGTGTAACCTGCCACCCGACAGAGGCGATCATTCCTGCCTAAATCCAAGTTGAAGTTGAAAACTGGTACTCGATTTCTCGACCACCAAAGATCACAGGATGAGTTGATCTGAGCAATGCCAGTGAATTCCTTGCAAATTTAAAATTAAATAAATTAGATAAAATTAAATAAAATTAAAGAAATTAGGTGCCTACAAAGTGGTGTCACCTGGACTCGAACTTGGAACCTCCAGATCACGAGTCGAGAGCTCTACCAACTAAGCCAACACGCATCACATATTGGATATAAAAATCCTACGAAAGTATTTCAAATAGCTGCAGCTTAACGATGTGGTGTTGTGACTGAGGAATTTGGAGTATTGGGCCAAGCTCAAGAACATTCTTTTCCAGCACTCTTCTTTCAAAACGAACAAATGAATTATACTAGGAGCAAGTAATATCCACAGATGTTTCATATATTAGTATCATATATTATGACCTATTAAAATAGCAATCAAATTAGTTGTGGTCAAGATCATCCTTAGTTCAAACCGATATTATAGAATATCAAGTCAATAGCATCGAAAACAACCATAATGTAATTTAAATTTAAATTTCATTTTTGGCAGTTTATTACATATCTTCACACCAATAATTAAAAAAACAGTATCACTTTGCCTTCCAACCGGGTGCCTCTACAACTAGCAGTTCGTCTACAACTGCTGCTTTCATTCATCTCCTCCATATAACGGTAATCACATCTCTCCTTGAATCCAACCCATATGTCATCGTCTATGCGTTGGATTTTTCCAAGGCTTTTGATAGTGTGCGATATAGCGCTTTGCTCGACAAATACTTGATACTAAACAGCGCTCTACGACACCATGGCCTGCCGAACAGCACACTTTATGTCATCTTCCAGTCTACAGTCATTGTCAAGTTGTCGTCCGCATCACCGGCATGGTGGGGTATACAAATTCGTCCGACCGGTCTCGTCTGGAGGCCTTCCTTCGTCGGTCAATTAAATTCGGATACAGAGACTAGTCTTCCCCGTTGCTCTCAAACATCTGCGCTGTGGCTGATGACAAACTGTTTTACAATATTCTACGCAACGCCAAACACCTATTACATCCACTACTTCCTCCATAACACAATCAACATTACGCCCTTCGAGACCGCCCACACAACCTACAGATTCCTATCCGTACCTCAGCACTCAATAACAATAACTTTCTTATTTGAATGCTATTTAAAGACATGTCATACAGTAGTCAGTCCAGTTTATCGGTGTGACAATTTATTTTTGTTATTCACATTTTCGTGTTTAACAGCAGTTTGTCTGTTATATTATTAAATTAATACTGCTACCACTATTATCACAATTAAAAATAAATATGTTACTGATAACATATAAATGTGTTGTTTACCTGACATGATGCACTGTGACCATAGGCATGAAAGACAGGTACGCCGAGAGTTATATTCGTCAATAGGTCGGGTTGATGTGACTTCTGTTTGATTAGAAAACAAGTAAATTGATTTAAATTAAGATGGCAATGAAAATTTACTGACATCACAAAGCCTATGTCACGAATACATTTGATGATGGGCATGAATTCTCTTCATTTTGCAATCTGCTCCGCCATATCACTAAACGCATTCAAACCTGCTCTTAAGACCTTCTACTTTCAGACACAGTTGTCACCAGCATCCGCGCCTCAGATTCGCATGCGACATTAGCGCATTATAAATTACATTTACATTTACAAGTTGTGGTACATTGAAGTAAATGAAATTTTGTTGTTAAATTATCGGCGGTATTACTTTTACTAATACACAAAGTTAATACTAAGCTCTGCATTACACAATGTTACAATAGTTCTACATCCATATTGCTTTTATTAGACTAATTGGTATTCCTCATACTCCAGTGAAATAACTTTTAATATTGGAAAGAGTATGTTACAAAATTTAGTTTGGCTAACAAGGGAACTATAGTTTATTTGCGTTATTCCTAAATACAAGTCTAAGTTACTATTTACTAAACAAATAGACGTGTAAAATACAAAAAAACAAGGCAGTAAACATACCAAATGTCGATACAGAACACAACCGATATCATAGATCACATTCATATTAACATTTTCTCCTTGCATACTCTGCAACTTGTTGATTAGCAAAACGGGATATGCCAATCTACAAATAAGGCAAATTAAATTTTGTGTCAGTTAAACGTAACCAATGTATAGACACATTTTAGACACTTTTATAAATCAATAATTAATCAATATTTTTAGAGACAATATCGCTAAATTGTCCCCTCTATAAGATTTTATGTTGGTAGAATTGTTCGACAAGTTTTAAAAAAGTGTATGCTGCAAACCGATTTTTGTCTTCATTTATTTATTTTTGACCCCCAAAATTCCCCTTTGACCCCAGAATAAAAATTTTACGCTCAACTTTTGGGGCTCATCGCCCTGAACAAGAATCTTTTTACTTCGTGACGATCGCATGTCAGGTGAATGAACGGGAGCGAAATCAAATTTGTCGACGGCGACGTCATTAATCGCAAGCAGCAAAATAACTATCGACCTTCATCACTACCTTCACCTCAATAAATTTGTAAGGAGTAGCGTGTCGAGGTATAAAGTACAACACTAATGTTGTAAGGCAGAGCAACTGAAGAGTAACAGTGTTCAACAGTTTAGAATGTACCAAGTTTGAATGTTCATCCATGGTCAGATTGAATGATTGAATGGGCTTAACATCCTTCGGCACAGATTGGGCTATATGAACGTGGCTGCGAGGTGAGGTCACTGGCTCAAGCAACTAAGGATAGCCAGCGGCCCAGCGAAAAACTATGTGCACATTACATGTTACTATCATTGCGCAGATTACCTATAAAACATATATATACTGGCAATATGTCATTATATATTCAACATACTTGCTTACTTGATTTTACTTATTTGCTTTATGATATCACGTTTATCACAACTGAACCTTTGTCATTTACCCTCCACATCCTTCAGATTGCATTACTGTATTAAACAAGTCAGCAATCAGTTAAAACAAGTGTGTACTAAAATGTGGTCTAATAAGTTTACCTTTCTCCATGTTTCATGTCCAAAAAAAGTAATGGATATTCGTGTCGACAAATACAACCAAAAACACCCCGAACGTCTAGCTTCAAATTACGAGCACGTGACCGAACAGCATCACCGGCCAAAAAATTACTGCATTCCTGAAACAAGCATATCATGCAAGAGACATATACAGCTATATATATAAACAAACATCTGTGTCTATATATATATATATTTATACAAATATGGTATATGTATGCAATGATTGTAAAATTGTGATGTTAACCAGTTCAAACCAACAGACCAATGTGTTAACTCCTGGAGTGTTATGAGATAGTTAAAGCGTAAAACAATAAAAAAGACATTGATAACACATCACATATACCATGTCCTTTCATATCTAAAAGGCCCGTTCTTCCAAAATGATTTCGCCACACACTGTCCCATACTGTTTTTAAGGTAGTTTAAATCATAATTATTACTCAAGACAACTTATCTTGCTTTCCATTTTAAAAGACGCAACCAAAAAGTTGGTGCACTCCTTTACAAAGTAGACATTGGCCAATCAAACCGTATATTGCCACCTTAATAAAACCGTATACACAATAATCTTCATTCTTATTATGAAAAGAAGTGTTCAAATGACACCCATGAATGTCAACTTTTGTTCTGTAACATTATTAATTCTTATTATTAAATGTAATTGTTGACGCTCCATGTTTCAGCCTATGAGAGTTGAATCGTGGGGGAGGCACAGTCACGAGATCACTGTAGAAAGGCGAGTCGATAGTAGTGTGTCTGAAGAAGAGTTCTGAAATGGCCAAATGTTTCTGCTGAACGTATGTCGAGAGGCAGTTCATTCCAAATAGTGGACGCCGCTTGACTAAACGCCCGATGAGCGATCTCAGTCCTCGTTGACGGCCTGGATAACAAAAGTTGGTTAGACGAACGAAGCTCTCTCGTTGGTTCGTAGTCGGTGATGATAGTAATTACGTAGACTGGACTACCGGTAGATCGCATCTTGAAGGCTAGTGTAGCCACTTTGTAGTCAATGAGGTAATTCACTGGTAGCCAGTGTAATTGTTCAAGTACAGGATGCATGTGATCAGTTCGCTTTTTTCATATCTCAAGAGAATTCTGAATGCGCTGCAATTTTGTAATTTTTGCTCTGGAAGTTTTGTACAAGACCGCGTTTGCGTAGTGAAGCCTGGAGTTGACTAACGCACACGCGACCGTTCGTGCCAGATCAGCAGTCAATGATGACCGAATGTGTCTCAGCGCCCGGAAGTGATACTGCGACGTCCTGCAAACATTCTGCACATGCTCACCAAGCGTGAGATGTCGATCAAGTGTCACACCCAGCAGTTTGAGACTGATGGTCAATGGTAGGCCTACAGCTGAGCCAGCCACATTGATTGAAGTCAGTGGAAACTGTGAAGCTGCGTTGCTCTGCACTGTCGATAAAAGCACAGCTTCGGATTTATCTGGAATTCTGGATTAATAACCAGTCCATTTTGAGTAAGCCACAGGTGGACAGCAGACATACAGTTTTGAACACAGTTATTTACATTGAAATTTGTTAAACATATTGTAATAAAAAAAACTTCAGCTTACTCGGTCACCGGCATTGTCATTCTTATATGACGTTATAAATGAATCAGTCTCATCCTGCTGAAGAAAGTAGATATCATTGTAAAGAGATGTGCTGTAGCTTTGTCCAGAATTGACTTTCCGCACAAGCCCAAAATTGCCATCCATGGCGACAGTAATGGTGCCAGATTTCTGTAAAAACAATTTTACATATTTCACATTAAAAACCAACATTTGACAGGTTTATGATTAAATACAATCAAGGACACTGGAGCCTTCACTGCCACGTGACGGTTTACGACGGTACAACTTGTAACCGCCAAAATTCTGGGCCTCAACCACATTTGGGTTCGTGTTATGAACAGGTTGCTTTGTAGTTCAATTGCCTATCTTCGTATTGCTGCTGTTGCACATCACAGAGTATAGGGCGGCTCAATCGATTCCATATAGCTCAACAATCACAAGCAGATGTTGGTTTCTAAGCCTATGAAGAGTCACAGTGTCGTTTGGACAATACGCTGTTTTTCGTCAAACACATCGAACATTGTATGCAAATCACCAAACTATCATGAGCATTACGTCACATCAGGAAGTACTGATGATGCAGCTACCATCTCAACACCATGGTTTTCAATCGACTGGATTACTGCAATGCTGTCCTACATGGCATGTCCGCTTAGAACTAGCACGCCAGAGGCTCGGGTTCGAATCCAGGTCACGGCGATTCATAGAATTTATTCTCGACAGAGTCCTCTGGCACACGGAGGACTCAAATATGGCTTGTGTGATGCATCCAGGCTTCACCGCACTCGAGTGTATCGCGGCAATATTTGACATTATTAATTAAATAAATAGGCCGTTATAAACAACATACAAGCATTTACTGTTTGAAGCACAAACTAAAAATTGCTCATTTCAGTCGTTCGTTCTTGAACTGATTGCGTGGCTGTTTCCGCCCATGAAAGTTTTTTTTTGTGCGACTGACTTAAGGGCATTACCAGGTGTGTAACAATATTAATAACAATAACGCTTTCCGGGACCCACACCTCGTGGTGCTTAGATGATTATTGTTTATCCGTTAATTCATAACCCATACCTCATTTATCGTCTAATACAACTGCACGTTATATGCATGTCGGCCTTCCATCAGTTGCTGCCATCGCGAGGTCGACACTGAAAGCAAGCTCGATTAGTAGTAGAAGTAGTTGATGCATATACTACCGCTGCACCGCCGGCGATGGAGCATGCACACTGCACAGAGGCATGCACAAACGAGAATGAATGGTGGCTGACAGGCACTAGCAAGCCAATAAATTCGCATAGACCCACCCCTCTCAGTGCCGGGGATAAAAAGGGGTGTAGTCGGCCTCAATAAACGCAAATATCAACACCATTTCATTATGCCCATAATAATATAACAGTACCAAATAAATCCACCTTTGGACATGCAGGACATCTAGCTCCATTAATGCCAGATGAGACAAAGTGTTCAGTTTTTCTGCGGAAAAACAGTCTGAATTCCGATACCGACTCCCCAATCAGGTATGAATACAAACGGTTTGCCTGTACATAACAGCAGCACGTGCAATCTTTCAATGAACTGCATAATGATAAGCTAAATATAAATAGCAATTATTTTACAAATGAATGCAATGTATAATGAATCTTCATTTATCCAGCTGTCTATCAATGTCAATTAATTACAAGTCTATAACAAGAAGATGTTGGAAGTAATTATCACACGCCCGCAATATGACACATCAGCCCCATGATGAAAATTGTGGCTGTGAAGTCCATAGCTCTGAGTATAGTATCGTTGGAGTCATACTTGACTATTGTTACAGTTTGTTGTATGGCACCAGTAAATTGAACGTTAAGTGTCTGCAGAAAATGCAGAATTTGTTACAAGATAGAAGTTGCAGCATTTCAGGACAGACACCAGGGAACACCTGCATACCTCGCTGAGCTAATATCTGACTATCGACCGTTTCGGCCTGTTGCGTTCATCATCAGCGTTGGTGGGGTAGTGGCAGTTCATATATGGCAGCCGTTCGGAATGGCATGGCAACGACTTGTAAATCTGGAGTGGTTGCCGTACATGTCCGTCGTCATTTACTGTATAATATTATATTATAATTGTGAATTAAATATGCTTTATTGTTATTGTAAAGCAAATTTTATTAATTTGCATCACAGCTTGATCACAAATTAATGAGTGTATTAATAAATACAATGAGACAAACATTTCTGTTACTTGTTATAAATAATTCATCATGCTTGTTATAACCTTTCCCTAATAGAGTAAATGTGACTGTGCTATAATAAAATATTCAAGACAACCTACACTGCTCGTGGTCATTCCATTGACCCAACGCAATGACTGCACAAAACCTTTGACAGAAACAGCAGATTCTAATGTCAGAGTCTGCATTAGGCCAAGCAGCTCAATGGAAAATGCTGCTCTTGGTCGAGTTGGTGACGATGGCCAAAATCCAAAGCGTATTAAACTGGCAGCCAGTGATTCACATTGGCAAAAATGAACAACAGCCACATGTGAACGACCTACAGTATGAATAAAAATAAAATTAGTAAGATGAACAGCGGTCTTCTATGAGTGACCGGACAAGACTAGTGCTCATCATACAGCAACTGACAACATACAACTTTAGAAACAGGATCAATGAAATCCTCACAAAATTCAAATCCAATATCGGCTCGATCTGCTGAGTCTATCAAATTTTTCTAGAATAGGCTCAAGACACACTGCTTCCAATCTGCCTTCTGCTCACTTTCCTAACCAAAACTCCGTGCCTCTGTAACTGCTTTAAGCTTTGCGTTATATCGTATTACCTATAAATAAATGTTAGCCTAGAATATTGCTAATAATAAATATTGTAATAGCTCACTAATAACATCAAGCACTAGTTACATAATTCTAATGTTTAATAGACAATTGTAACAATTGTAATTATAACAAGGTCAGGAAAACATACTCAATCGCACACACAAGCTATTCGATCCTTGAACACATAGCATATATGCATATGTTCGTGTTACACAGTACACATATATAAAATTAATGTGTGTATATTTTGATTTAATGGAAGAAATATTTACTGAAATTCACACCAAAATAAGACAAAAGAACAACTACCATATTTGCTCTAGTAGCTCTACCGCTCTAATAATTCTACCACAACCTGGTTTTGAAGAAACTAATTCTCATTTCTGACTCCAACATGTTAAATTTTGAATACTCGGCTTGAGTGGTTGAATCGTTTAATGTTGCTAGTAGAATTATTGGTCCACAACATGCCATTTATAGTGTTAAATCTATTAAATTTGCTATTCAACTCGTATTGTGCCGACATAGGTTGCGTCGCCACTCTCCAACTGTTTATTATTATTATTATCATTATTATTATGAATTATTAAATCTTTAGAACATAACATTTACAATGAGTGCTCATAGGGTTGTTATGAACCTGTATTAAATCAATTTTTCATGTTCGACACAAGTGGAAAATATTTTGACCATGCTTTTAAATAATTAAATACTTATATGCCATTAATTCTACCACTTATAAATATATTTATTTATAAGGTGGTAGATCCTCGAGGGCCTGGGTTCAAATCCCGGGACAGGCAAGCTCGACTCAGACTTCCAATTGTCGGTAAAATGAGTACCAGCTTCGGCTGGGGTTAAATTCCAGGCCTAAAATTCACTTCGTTCATGTCGAAGGAGGTGACGAGGTTGACTGGTCAAAGGTGCGCAAAATAAATCTGTATACTTTAACTTTAACTATAAGAGCAAAGACGGTAATTCATTATCATAATGTTTAATGCTAAATGAAAGTTGTTTACAAACCAAATATTGAATACATATTAAACGTATTTTTTGGAGAGAAACAGTATGAAATCAATAAACTATTGTATTTACCTTTAACATCAAAAAGTTCGAGCGTGTGCACCGACTTGTCAGAATTACAAACATGATCTGGCCGATGTAATGTTTTCAATGCAGAAGCAGTATACGGTACAAACATTGACCGGCACTTCAATGACAACATGCAGACATACAATGCAAAAATTACTTAACATAAACAGAACTTGTGTATGTATTGTGTTGACCTACGTGTCTTTTAATCTATTTGTTACTCTGGCGGTTACATTTGGGATGCATTTGAATAACTCGAAGACTGCTTGTCTGATTTGAATCAAACATTAAAGACAGATACATCATGAGACAGTGAGAATAGAAACCAACATGGGCACAGCTATTGCACTGGTGCGCGTCAGCACATATTTCACAACTGCATCATCATCATCATTCATCATCATCATCGTTTAAAGCCGTTTTTTCAGCCCTAAAGCACGGGTTAGACGGTTTCCCAGATTGCAATTCCTCCATACCGCACGATCTTGTGTGTCCTTCACACTAAGCTTCAACTTTGACATTCATCAACTCCTGACTGCCTCAACGCCCACCCCAACACGTCTCGAGGAACTCTGTCGAATGCTTTCTCCAGGTATACAAATGCTATCCATCCATAGGTCTTTTTCTGTGCCAGGAACGTTTCTTGAATCTGCCTGACTATGAATATGGCATCTGTGGTACCTCTTCCTTGTCTAAATCCAAACTTGCATGTCATCCAGGCTTTTTCAATTGCCAAAAATAATAGAAAATAATAATTGTTTTATTTTTAGGTGGATATTTAACTCACATTCTTACAATAAATAATACCCGATAAATTAATAGTAAACATTAAAAGCATACAAAAAGTAAATATGGACATAACAAGGACAAAATTACACAAATGTACAAAGAGCAACAACGGGAAATTTATCAATATCGATGATTATCATGGTGTCGAATTTTACACGTCAAAACACCTGTTTTCAGAATATTATTAGTGTCAAATTGTCTCTACTAGATGGCATTTCAGACGGAACTGGAAAAATAATGTGTCAGAATTTGTAGTGCAGAAAAACGTCGTTAAACGATGATGATGATGATGATGAATCCGTCTGGAATTTGATTGGTCGGAGAAAGATCCATATTCTGATTGGACGAAATTTGATGGAACTTGAATTAATTCGTATTGAGTTCCGTCTTGACGGAACCGTAGCAACTGCGTTTTCATATTACGTTAACAGTGTATACTATCCACATACCAAGTTTGCCGAATGTGGATTTTAAAAGTGATTGACCATTGCGATATGGAAGTTTATAAAGAGAGTAAGCGTTAAAATGGTGGTAACTGCTGAGTATACTTACATGCCATATTTCTGGTTTATGGAAACTTGTTATGTGGTGTTGTTTTTCACAATCAGCACAACAAACAAAGTAGGCATGGCAGTCCAGACATCTGATTGGTTCTTGCGTTGTTTCTTGACAAAGCTCGCAAACAAATGACCAAGGTTGTTCCAGTTCAGTAGCTACTTGTATTAGTTCATCGCGACAACGAGACCATTCTTGCACCTCTGCCTGCTTAATTTCGCCATATGTCTTTCTCTTATTACTAGTTCCCGCAACGTCAAGATTCAACAAAATGTCAGTACTGGAGACATGCCCATATTCTGTGGCATGTTCGGTGCACTGCGTTTGTGCGTTATTGCTGACAACTGACTGCATCCGGTTTAAAGCAATGTCTGACACTTTAACATAATCAATACGAGAACGTTTGCCTTTGGCAGTATAAGTGTGTACCCGCAAAGAAACACCATTCTGCCTTTTTCTAGTCATTGTGTTGTCACTCGAATGGTTTATTAGGTTTCGATAATAATCACAAAAATCTACAGTATTTTAGTTACACAAACAAGCGACCGGAATTACACAGAGTGTATCTAAATTGAAACTTGTTGAGACATAAATTGAACGTACCGTAACGTAGTAAAATATTTTTGTGACCGATGCATATCAGGCTATGGAGTGGTAGACATGAGCTCGGCATCAGTTGCTGATCGAGGGGATCGGGGGAGGCTGCAGCCTCACCCCTTTCGGCCGCCACCTGTAAATGGGCCCCTTTATACCTCCGAAACCCCCTAAACGGCCGGAGGGCTATCCTCAGTTGGGTTAGGGTTTGTTGAAATTAGGGTTAGAGGTAGCTAGGGAAAGGGTTAGAGTTGGTGAAGTTTAGGCTAGGATGTGGGTTGTGCTAGGGTTATGTTTGTCTTTCGTTTGGGTAGGATTGGGTTAGGCTTAGAGTTGGGTTAGGGTTTCGTTTGGTTAGGGTTAGTATTGGATTGTGTAGGGGTAGTAGGGACCGGGGTTAATAGATTTGGGTTAGGGTTAAAGTTGGGTTAAGGTTAGGTGATTGTTCGCGTTTGGGTTAGGTATATGATTAAGGTTAAGTTTGGGTTAAGGTTTTTATTGATTGTTATCGGCTAGGGTTAGATTTGGGTTAGGGTTATGGTCTCTGGGAATGGCGGCCTACCCTTAACCCTAATCATGACGGACCCTAGGAGGCGGACCCTGGGAATGGATGGCGGCCTCTGGGAATGGCGGACCCAAATCGTTTACAGTTAAGGCTACTGAAGAAAAATAATATTATGCATGATTTATAGGCCTTATAGTTATGCGTATGTTATGTGAGCGATATTAGGTTGTCATTCTCCCATGGATAAATAAGTAAAGATCCTAGACTCATTCCGGATTTTCGTCACGATCACTATCATTTAACATATTTGTCGTGAATTTGACAGTAACATTACATCTCAATGCGACATAATATTCCCTTTCTATAGACCTCATGTCCGTGTATTGCATATGTGAAAGTGACAATGATATTTCAGCCGTAGCCAATACAAGAGACGTTACGATGGGCCAGTTTAACAACTTTGTTGATGGGGCATATCATTTTGGGGTACCTAATTAACAAACCCCTAAAGTGTCATAAACATGAAACGACGTGGGTGATGTGGACATATAGAAGACTTAGTTTGCCAATTTTGGTAAGAATTGGTGTTAAAATAAAAAAGTTATGTATCGTTAAAGTCGTGGAAGCGAATCGCCTAGCGACTCTTTTTGCAAGTTGCTAAATCGTTCACGCAGTCGAGCGCGTGGTGAATATGTGAACAGGCTTTGCGCTCTAACTTTGATGTCATCAAAACTCATAATTGCAATTATGAATTTTATTGATTATCTTTACTCTAGGTCCGAATGCACCAACAATGAAGTCTTCGTGAATCCGTATAGAGCCGAGGACTAGGCCTATACGACATGGGGCAAAAAACGTGGGTAGCCTAGGCCTATATAATTAACAAACGCCCAAAGTTTCATAAACATAACACGACGTGGGTGATGGTAGACATACAGAAAGACATGATTTGTCAATGTTGCTAAGCATTGTGTTAAAATACTACAATTCTGCGTCGTCAGAGAGATTCGCCAAGCGCCTATATTTTCAAGTCGCCGTGCCTCCCCCTAAGCCCTATAGGCATACGCCATGTACATTAATATCGTTTAAAACGCGTATAGGCCTACAATATCCCCCTCAGACGATACTTTTGTCCCCACGATTTTTGACTACAATTTGAGCGTATTCAATGGCCTATATAGGCGCCCCTGATGCAATAAACTATAGGCCTATGAATGACTGCTGGGCGAGAGGGCGTTTTCGGTCGCCGCCCCACGAGCATGGAATCGGCTGCCGACTTACCTCGGTGACCTCGTTGTTGATGTGACGTTAAACAATCAATCATCAGGCAGTAATGATGTATCTGGGTTTTTTGTGTTCTAACAACGCCATATGCAGTCCGATGTATTAATCGCCGTTCACCGCAAGTGTATGGCAAGGGGAATTAACATTTATTGCCGGAATTAGTGATTTCAGTAATTCGAATTAGTGATATCACTAATTCGAATTACTGATATCAGTAATTCGAATTAGTGATATCACTAAATGTCCAACTTTCAAATTGCATGGCTCTATGTTTTGGTTAGCTATTCGTTTCGGTTGCTATGACAATAGAGTATTACGGGACCCGTCCAGTCCATGCAATTTGATAATTACTTAAGGAATTTCGTGTTTTGAGCTTTATCACTTTAATTCGACCACATAGTTTATTTTCTAAAAAAACAATGTTGCTATTCTTTGCTAGTTTGTTTTGCTTTTGGCGCACTTATTAACGGTGTCTACAGGTCTATGTATGTATTATGTATGTTGGCCATGTTGCCAATATTGTAAAGCGGCTCTGGTCTATTTGTAGTTGCTGCCATGCAAAGGCATGCAGACGGTAGACACTGTTATAAATCTTGTAACACTAAAAACACCAAATAATATCGGTAATTATTAAATTTCAGGAACTGGACAGATCCCGTAATCTTCTATTGTCATAGCAACCACAACGAATAGCTAACCGAAACATAGAGCCGTAAACATCGAAAGTTGGGCATTTAGTGATATCATTATTTCGAATTAGTGATATCACTAATTCCGGCATTAAATGTCAATTCCGCTTGCCATACAAGTGCACTTCGGGACTTAGATCCCACAATTCGATCTCTTTAGCTGGTCAGTGTAATCTTTCAACCTCTTCAGCCAACTGCGCCATAGGAACTCTGGTGCAGTTATAACATTTTCACGGTCAGTCTAACATCGAACACTTGTTGCCAAGCATGTAACACGTTCACAATTATTCTAGTAATGAAAGAATAGGAGAGGGGATAGGGTAGCTAAAAGTAAACATATTGCAACTAATGAACCAACTTGCGCTGCAGTTTGCTCATGCTATGAAGATGTTAGTGCATTACTCAGAACCGAATGAGCAGCTGTGATTACATAAGCTCACCGTCGCTATCAATCATCAAGCGTTGCGTTGATTCTGGGAATCTGTCTTGCAGACGCGCCCCAGTTATCCGCGGACCGGTCGGTTTTCGTTAGCTCGCCAATTCGTCTCTCGCTAAAATTCCTCGCCTTAGGCCAGTCAATGTGGGTGTCTGGGTGAACTGAAGAGGTTTAACTGATTATCTCAAAATACTGAAAAGAGATTTGGAGTCGGTTTTTCAAATAATGTGCAGCTATGTATTGTGAGTAAAACGCCAAAGCGAAGGCAAATATTCAGCAAAATTATTATCAGAAAAAAAACATGGAGGTTGCGAAAGCCACCTTTGAGCAGCAGACAGTTACTGTCAATGATCAGCAGGTGAAAACAAACATAAGAAAAATGCATCCAAAAATAACAATGTTTTTAATATGACAAGCAATAGAAAAGACAAGTGATGCTATACTAAAATACATGCATTTGCAAAGAGATTCTCGCAACGTTAGATGCCAGTGCACAGTTTCAGTCATTACCAATAAAACAAAATATTTATTTTCATCCGCAAAATCATGCAACTTATTTATTAGAAAGGTGGTCGAATCAAATAGACACCACCACTCTGCTTTCAAGTAGCCATTATTCTACTGTTGTACATAAATTTTTAACAAAATGTTCAATAACACTGTTACATTAACCGGAAAATAACACAACTTAAATTTATCTAAGTCATAATTTTAATGTCTTAGAACTGCAAATTGCCTTAATATCTTTGATAAGTCTATATAAAAATAATTGTTGCTTGTGCAATTGATTCGCATTGCTGACCAAATCACTATAACAAATTTTTCGGCAACTAGGCCAAGAGGGTGTACTTTAACAACATAATAAAAGACGCTTAACAAACTAATAGTGAACGGACCACTGTTGTACATTCAATCATTCTAATTGGTATGAGGAAATATTTAACAACGCCAGGAAGTGATGGGATGAGCTTAACGTCCTTCAGCACCAATTGGGCAGTACGGACGCGGTTGCCAGGTGATGTCACTGGATAAACCAATTACGGTAGCCAGCGCAACATCATTAACTAGAATACATATGGCTACAAGACAAAGAGAAAATGGCAACATAACATTATGTAGGCTAACATTACTTATGTATTTATTCCTATCTTGCCTATTCACTTTACGTCACCAGTGTTTTCATCACAACTGGACCATTCCCTTCACCTGACAATCTATTAAACAGTTCTGAAACTTGCCCACGGCTACAGGATCTAGAGACAAGCCAGAACCAAGGCAACATAAAAGATAAACCGTTATGTTGTTTTCATGACAACGCCCGAGATTCTAGAAAAATATTCAGTATTTAACTCATATAAAATCAATATTTATACAATACTGCATACATCTTGCGATAAACCAGACAATATTAATATAATATTGCATATTGCATAGCACCAAAACGAGACTAAATTGTTCAAACAGACAGAACAAGATTGATGCAAACACATACACTAATACACCAGTCAATAAAACGTTCAAAATGGCACCCGTTTGTTGAAAGAATTATCACTTTTGCATACCTATGTCAATAATGGACATTGTGACTATTATGCAAATATGCTGACTTAGCAGTCCAATAGTCTACAATACAATGAACAAGAGTAACGACTAGAAAATTACTTGTACACAGGGTGACCACTCTCCAGATGCTTTGGAATTCCCCGACTTTTCCAGTCAACTAGCGCAAGAACAAGGATACAGCATGCATCTGTCAGTGGCTGTATGGTTTGTTCAACAGCCCCTCTTCCAAGAATGGTAAGTAAATGTCATAGCCTACTACACTGCAGATCATAAAGTGATCGAGGCCTGGACTATCATTTAATTTAAATAGGGCGTCAAACTGTAGGCGATGGAAGTTGCCTTCTGTATCCAGGGTGGAGGCCCTGATACAGTGTGGAAACCTGGGGGGGGGGCAGCGGCAGCTAAACGAGTTTTGCCTGATAGTAGCCTAGAGTGGTTCGACATTAAATTTACACACAAAAACGTAAGTAAATTAAATGCATGTATGCAACAATGTATTAACTATTCAAGTATTGCAAGTTCAAGCATGATGCTTGCAAATCAAGTCAATTATTGTGCCTATTGCAATGAGAACAAATTTTTCTTATATTCCCACAGAGAGATCAATCTTTTATCGAGAATGTGGCCCTCGGGTTCCCATGTGTCGTTCTCATCGTCCTTCCATTTGACCAGATAGATCATCTTCCCGTTCTCCATTCTCTCTCCTCTTAATTCCTCGACTACAAAGACTGCACAGAAACACAAGATAACAAATATTCATCAGCAAAATAAATGGGCAGCCTATGGCAAAGGGCCTATTCCTTTTGATAAATGAGTAGCTATTACGCAATCAATCCATCAGTCTTGTTATAACAAATATATAAATAATTAAATTACTAAAAGTAAAGGTCACAAACTTCGGTATAGCAACACTTACAATTAGACTAGTGCCGCTTTAGTTTTAAAAACTTGCAATTAAGACTAAAATACGCGAGTTTTATGGCGCCAATGAAGGAATCCCACGTATAACTCTTTAGCCGCACAGGTGCTCTTAGGGTCTTTGACCAAAGTCGAAGATGGTACTCACCCCCCTCAGACCGTCCAATTAAGGTAGAAGATTGAATTGACTTGAGCAAATGTGAGTGAATTCCTTGCCCAAGGAAATTACATGTTGATAAAGTAGCATCAACCATTTCATACTACTAACGGCCGGTTTCACCATGCTCAGATAGATCGGTCAGTTAAGTAACCGAGTTAGCGTATAAACCTTCAGTTACAGCTTCGGTTACAATAGATGGCGTTTCACAAAAGAAATCGCAAGTAAACTAACTGAAGGTTAGTTAA
>Ga0181528_10000936_pt1 | contig 18895 bp, 17 predicted proteins | sample PEATcosm2014_Bin_47_FD_119742 | JGI IMG/M metagenome (GOLD analysis project Ga0181528, IMG submission 119742) | Peatland microbial communities from MTU Mesocosm Facility, Houghton, MI, USA - PEATcosm2014_Bin10_10_metaG | ecosystem: Environmental > Terrestrial > Soil > Wetlands > Peat | place...
ACAGAAGGCGTTCGACCTCCTCGGCATCTCCCTCGCTTGTACCCAGTAGTTGGGCCGCAAATTTTGCTCGTTCCGAGCAAAATCAATATCTTGCTGATTACAAAAGATGGAACCTCGGTCTAGATTGTACCCTTGGGATTGTTCGTGAGGACGGGCCGCGCTTCTTCCAACGAAAGGTTCTTGGCGACCAATTTGGCGGGGTCGAGCTGGATGCGGATCGCCGGCGTCTGCTGGCCACCGATGGACACTTGGCCCACGCCTGGACTCTGGCTGATCGCTGCATAAGCTTGGTCGAGACCTGATCGTCCACCTGCGTCAGCGGCAGTGCGTTCGAGGTCGCGGCGAGCAGCAGGATCTGCGAGTCGGTGGGGTTCACCTTTTTAAGCGTTGGCGGGGTCGGAAGGTCTTTGGGCAGCTGCCCCTGCGCGGCCTTGATCGCTTCGAGCACGTCGCTCGCGGCGCCGTCGAGGTTGCGGTCGAGGTTGAACTGAAGCGTGATCGCGGTGGCGCCGAGAGAACTCACCGAGGTCATCTGCGACACCCCGGGAATTTGGGCGAACTCAGTCTCCGGCGGCTGGGCGACCGAAGACGCCATCGTCTCCAGGCTGGCGCCGGGCAGGGTGGCCGACACCTGGAGCGTCGGGAAATCGACCTGCGGAAGCGGCGCGACCGGAAGGCTCGGATAAGCGATGAGGCCGATGAACAACACCGCCACCATCAGCAGCGAGGTCGCGACCGGCGCGCGAATGAACGGTGCGGAGACGTTGGTCGCCAACGATCAGTCCCCCTTCGCGGCGGCGGTGGAATCTTCTTCAGGCTCGGGTTGGTCGGGTGGCAGGGTGTCAGTGGCCTCAGGCGTGGGCGCCGCCACCGGCGCGAAATCCACGCCCTCGGCCAACCGCGACTGGCCCGCGGCCACCACTGTTTCACCCTCTTTCAGTCCGCTGGCGATCAGCGAAAGTTCCGGCCCCTCCCGATCGACATTGACGTCGGCCATCTCGAACTTGTTCCCGGCCTCGACGACCCAAACGAACAGCGCTTCCGGCCCGCGCTGCACCGCGTCTGCCGGCGCGATCACCGCGTTCTTGATCGTCTTCAACAAAAGCCGCGTAGAGACCGAAAGCCCCGGCCAGGGCTTGTTGTCAGTGTTGGCGTAGGTCGCCTTCATTCGGATGTCGCCGCTCGCCTGATCGACTTCGTTGTTGACGAACGCCAAATGCCCGTGGCTGATCAGCGTGCGCCCATCCGCACTATTGGCGTCGACCGACACGACGCCGGCCGCGTGCGCGTCGTTGATCGCCTGCACGTCCTCCTCGGGCGCGGTGAACGCGACGGAAATCGGTTGCAGCTTGACGACGGTGACAATGCCGCTCGTCGCGCTGGCGTGCACGATATCGCCGGGGTCGACGAGCCGGAAACCGGTGCGCCCGGTCAACGGCGACTTGATCGTGGCATAGGAGAGCTGCGTCTGTGCATTATCTATTGCAGCCTGATCGCCCTTGATCTGCGCCTGCACCTGATCGACAGACGCCTGCTGCGTATCGATCTGTTGCTGCGGCGCGAATTTCTCTTCGCCGAGCGTCTTGTATCGACCGAGGTTCAATTGCGCGTTCTTCAGGTTGGCTTCGTCACTGGCCTTCTTCGCAAGCGCCTGGTCGAACGCCGCCTGGTACGGTCGTGGGTCGATCTGCACGAGAGTCTGACCCTCCAGCACTGTCTGGCCCTGCTTGAAGAGCACCTCAAAAGACCGTCGGACACGTTCCCGTTATTTACGATCCCCGCCTGCCTAACAGATTTATGCGCCGACTTGCTTCCGTGAATGCGCGGTTTCGAGAGGTGCGGACATTGGGCCATACCCGGGCGCAGCGCCCAAGGCGACCTTCAACGAAAGGAAGCGCTGCCTACCATCGCCCGACGCGCGCGATCGTCAGCGCAACGTCTCCGCCCCGTCGCGCTGGAGGTCGCGGGTTCGCGAAACGTGTCGACCGCGGTCTTGCCTGTGAAACGGCGTGTGGTCCGGACGCCGATTGGGGTGCGGACCATTTGATCTCTTAGAGAGAGTGGGGTCAGCGGCTCGCGGCTATCAACATTCATCGAAATTCGTCGGAAGACTTATCAGGCTATGGGTCGGCTTTCTTTTCGAGTGGGCGCGCCTAAAGGCGCAAACCAATATGTGAAATTACCCGGATCGTGCCGTACAGCATACATTTACGTTACACACTTTTTTAGCGATCTGGTCGCAAAATACCCGTCCTGGTTGTATTCGGAAATACCCTTGCGTCTCGGGCGGCAAACGGTGCTCAACGGAAAACTCCTTAGTCACTTCGTCGCCGAAGCTCCGGCCGCCGTGGCGATGTTTGACCGCGAAATGCGCTACCTTGCGGCGAGCCCGCGTTGGAGACGAGACTACCATATCGAAGACGAACTCGTCGGCAGGTCGCACTACGAGGTCTTTCCGGAGATCACGCGAGAGTGGCGAGAATTCCATCGTCGCAGCTTAGCTGGCGAAATCGTCCGCGCGGAGCGAGAGGCCTTCTTCCGCGCTGACGGCTCTCGGCAGTGGCTGCGCTGGGAGATACACCCCTGGCGGCGGACACAGGGCGAAGTCGGCGGCATCGTCATATTTACCGAAGACATTACCGCCCACGAGAGCGAACGGGAACGAATGCGCCAGAGCGAGGCGGCGTTGCGCGCCATAGGCGACAATCTGCCCGAGAGCTCCATTTTTCGTTACACACGCGAATCCGATGGCAAAGCGCGCTTTCTCTACGTCAGCGCCGGCGTCGAGAGAATCACGGGAGTGACGGTTGAGGCCGTCCTCGCCGACGCCGACTCGCTGTTCTCCCAGATTTCGCCGGAGTATGCGTCGCAGCTCATGGAGAACGAACGGGTCAGCCGGCGCGAACTCTGCGATCTCGCGATGGATATGCCGATCCACCGCGCTGATGGCGACCTGCGCTGGATCAGATTACGAGCCCGTCCAGATCGGCAATCCGACGGTGAGGTCATCTGGAATGGCGTACAAACCGACGTCACCGAACAGATACGCCAGGAGCAGTCGCGACGGGAGAAAGAATGGCGCAAGTCCTATCTCCTCGAAATGGCTGACGCGCTCAAGCCGCTCCGCGATCCCGTCGAGATTACTTCCGTCGTCAGCGAACTCTTGGGAAAGCATCTCGCCGCGAATCAAATAGTGTACGCCGAGATCGACGCAAAGCAGGAGTTTGCAACTATAAGACGGGAGTGGAACGACGGGTCGATGCCGGCGAACATCGGTGTCCATCGACTTGTAGATTTCGGCCCCGAATTCATATCCAACTTGCGGCTGGGCAGGACCTGCGCCATCGACGATGTCGTTGCAGACAGCCGAACGAAGTCGGACGTCGCCGAGGCGACCTACGGCGCACGGGCAATCGGAGCCTTCTTGAGCGTGCCATTGGTGAAGGGAGGTCGGCTTGTCGCCGTCCTGTCGGCGCACCACCGCGAGCGGCGCAAGTGGACCGCCTTGGACGTCTCACTGGTGGAGGAGACCGCCGAACGCACGTGGGCCGCGATAGAACGCGCCCACGCCGAGGCGGCTCTGCGCGAAAGCGAGGAGCGCCTGCGGCTCGCGCTTGCCGCAGCCAACGCGGGGGCTTGGGAATGGGATGTAGCCACGAACAATTACGTTTGGTCCGACGAACTGTGGCGGCTCTACGGTCTCGAACCGCAGAGCCGCCAGACGGACTGGAATGTCTGGCTGAATACAATCCATCCGGATGACCGTGACGCCGCAAAGCGGGCGACAGTCGAGGCCGCCACTGAGGGTCGCGAACTGTCCATTGAATGGCGCGTCAACAATCCCGGCGGCGACGAGCGTTGGCTGATGTCGCGCGGAGGTCCCATCTATCGCACGGATCACCACACGCCTCACTATTTTGGCGTCGTGTTCGATATTACAGTTCGTAAGATCGCGGAACAGAGGATCGCTTACCTCGCGCATCACGACGTCCTGACGGGCCTACCCAACCGTCTAGCGTTCAACGAACGCCTTGCCGCCGCAACTCGTTACGCGGACGAAACGCGAACTGGAGTCGCTGTCCTTTGTCTGGACCTCGACCGCTTCAAGGAAGTGAATGACGTGTTTGGCCATGTAGTCGGCGACGAACTTCTGCGCCAGGTGTCAAACAGATTCGTCGCGGTGGCGGAAGGAATTGAGATCGCCCGCGTCGGGGGCGATGAGTTTACAGTGATCATCAGCGGAAGGTCGCTGGCGACTCGCACGACGGAAATGGCCGAGCAGCTGCGCAGTGCAGTCGCGACGCCGTTTGAGATCGATGGCCAGGAGTTGCGTGTCGACCTCAGCGTCGGGGCCGCGTTTTATCCTGACCACGGCGATATCGAGGCGGTGCTGGCCAGCGCCGATGCGGCGCTCTACCGCGCCAAAGCCGACGGAGGCGCGAAACTATGCGTCTTTAGTTCGACGCTCGACGGCCGGCTGCGCGAGCGGCATGCCCTTCGGCAGGATCTCGAACGCGCGCTCGCGAACGATGAGTTCCGCTTGCATTATCAGCCGCAGGCGGGAGCCGACGGTGAAATATTCGGCTTCGAGGCGTTGATCCGCTGGCGTCATCCGCTCCGCGGCGTGGTGCCGCCAAATGAGTTCATCCCCATAGCCGAAGAAAGCGGCCTGATTGCAGCCATCGGGCAATGGGTTCTGCGCGAGGCTTGCAGGGAAGCGGCGTCATGGCCGAGACCGCTCAGCATCGCTGTCAACCTATCTCCCATACAATTTCTCAAAGACGACCTTCCAGCGGTGGTTCACGCCATCCTACTCGAAACTGGATTGTCGGGCCGACGCCTCGAACTCGAAATTACCGAGGGCGTGTTAGTGAACGACTTTTCGCGCGTTTCGGCGACACTGCGCCAGCTGAAGACCCTTGGTGTGCGAGTGGCGATGGACGATTTCGGCACGGGCTATTCGTCGCTGTCCTATTTGCAGTCGTTCCCATTCGACAAGATCAAGATTGACCGCTCGTTCGTTTCGAGCCTGCAAACCAACGCGAGTTCGCAGGCGATCATCAGAGCGATTATTGGGCTGGGTCGCGGCCTACAGGTGCCTCTAATTGCCGAAGGGGTCGAAAACGTAGGGCAACTGGAGTTTCTTAGATGCGCCGGCTGCAACGAAGCGCAAGGTTACCTGATCGGCGCGCCCCGCCCAATTGACGCGTACGCCTCCATCGTTGGCCGGGTGGCGGAGCCGCGGTTCGGAAAATCGTCAGCGTGATTGAAAAACCAACGAACGAGCTGGTGTGCGGCTATCTGGGACAAGAGCAGCATGACTGACAGGGAGGCCGCGCCGGGTCAATGTCGCCAACGGCCAACGAATGCACGAAGATATGCAAAGCTCTTCGGTTCATTTGAGCGGCGGCCTAGGCGACGTAGGCGCCAGAGGACGTTCGAAGCGAAAAATCCGGAGACACGCGAGGCAGTTGCGCGCGAAGGCGATCCTCCGTTCAGCGCTCGCCGGTGGTCGACGCGCGCGTGTCGTCTGCGCTTGTGAGGCAACAGCGGCGCAATCATGCCCTGCTCGCAATCCGTCCAATCATATCACCACATCGAAAGAGTGGCTTAGATAAACTTCGCCGCGAAACTCGTTGATCGGTTCTCTGCTCTAGCGTACCTTTTCAGTATGAGTCTGGGGCAATGAGTCCCAAATACGAATGAGTTCCCCAATCGACGTTGCTTGCAACTTTCGCATGACGTTAGCGCGGTGGAGTTTCACCGTAACCTCGCTGATTCCGAGTTCGAAGGCAATCTGTTTGTTAACACGACCGCTGGCAACTCTTTGAAACACTTGGCGCTCGCGCGGGGTGAGCCGGTAAAGACGCTCGACATTCTCTTTGACGCTAGTCGCCTCGCGCCGCCTCGCCGCGTCAACGGCAATGCCAGTGACAATCGCATCGAGTAGGGCCTGGTCCCGCACCGGTTTAACAAGAAAATCTATCGCGCCCGCTTTCATCGCCTGCACCGACATCGGGACGTCGCCATGCGCGGTTAGGAAAATGATTGGTCTTGCAATTCCGTAGCGAATCAGACTCTGCTGGAGATCGAGCCCGCTAGCTCCTGGCATTCGAACGTCGAGTATTAGGCAACCCGCGCGATCCAGGAGGGTGTCCGCCGTAAGAAGTTCTTGAGGCGAGGCGAACGTCACGGGTTGAAATCCCGCCGACAGGATCAACTCGAATAACGACTCGCGAACAGATGCGTCATCATCGACGACGATGACCAGCGGCGGATCCGAATTGGCGCTGCTCAGCGAGAATCGCGGGGACATTCGCAATAAGGGCTGATCAGTCCTCATGATACCCTCATATGTTCCGGCGCTGCAGCGCATCGGCTACAGCCGCGAGCAACGCTTGGCCGTCGAACGGTTTGCGAAACACTCCTCCTATTCCTTGGGCTTGGCTCTGATCCGCCATCTCATGGCGGCCGGTAATCAGGAACACCGGCAGATTTGGTCGCGCCTGCAATGCGCGCCTTCGGATCTCGAAGCCATCGACGTCGGGAATGCCGATATCTGTGATAAGCACGTCTACCCGCGCAAAACCGTAATCGAGCAGCGGTCGCGCCGATGAGAAACAGTGAGCCTGGTATCCAGCCGACTCCAGGAGATCCTCAAGCGACTCGATCACCCTGGGATCATCGTCGAGCACAGCGATGACGACTTTAGCCGCGCTCATGATCGGCTCTGCCTTTGCGTTGCGGGGATATCGACGATACCCCGAGCCTCTCCGCAAAACGTACGAGGTCGGCGAGCGACGCCGCCTCCATCTTCTGCATCACATTTCTTCGATGAAGTTGCAGGGTGACTTCGCTTATTCCGAGTTCGGCGGCAGCTTGCTTGTTCAATAGACCGCTTACGACGAGCGGCAGCACCTCACGTTCGCGCGGCGACAGAGTGAGATATCGCCGCCTAAGCGATGCGATTTCTACGCGAGCCGATCTTTCTGCGCGATCTTGCGCGATGCCTGTTCTTACCGAGGCCATGAGTGCGTCTTCGCTGAAGGGTTTCGCCAGGAAGTCCAGGGCGCCTCCCTTCATCGCGCGCACGGTGGAAGGAATGTCGCCGTGCCCCGTTATGAATACGATTGGAGGATGCGCGCCCTGCGTGACCCGCCGTTGGAGATCGAGGCCGTTGATGTCCGGCAACTCGACATCGAGGATGAGACAGGCTGGGATGTCCGGCTTGTCGGCGGTCATATACTCGCCCGCCGACCGGAACGTCATGGCCTCAATGCCGTGCGAGGCGAGCAGCTCGCCGAGCGCATCGCAGAGTCGCTCGTCGTCGTCGACGACGAAGACAATTTGACTGCGCTTGGTCATCGCGTCTCTGCCGCTTCCGACGGCAAAGTGAAGACGAACGTCGCGCCGTGAGGCTGGTTGTCCTCCACCCACAAGCGCCCGCCGTGCGAAACCACGACCGAGCGACAGATGGCAAGGCCCATGCCCATGCCGCTTTCCTTTGTTGAGTAAAATGGCTCGAAGACCCGGTCGGGATGCTCGACGCCGGGGCCGGTGTCGCTGATTTCGACCTGAACCGAGCCGTCTAGGCGTCGCACCCGCAGGCCGATGACCTTTTCGCCGACGGCTCCGTCCATAGCGTCGAGACCATTGCGGATGAGATTACTGAAGACCTGTTGAATCTGGATGCGATCGACAGCGACCGGAGGCGCATCTGCTTCGATTTGCGCCTCGAAGCGGGCGCGTCGCCTCGCCACCTCATCCTGCATAAGGCCGCAGACCTCGCCGATGACATCACCGAGCATAGTGCGACTTGCCGTATTCGCCGACCGTTTGAACAGAGCGCGAATGCGGCTCACGACATCGGCAGCGCCATTTGCATCGCGTATGATGCGCTCTACGGTTTTGCGGGCGCGGTCCAAATTTGGTGGGTCCGCCGCGAGCCACCGTTGACACGCGTGCGAATTGGCGACCACTGCGGCAAGGGGCTGATTCACCTCATGTGCGATTGAGGCCGAAAGCTCCGAAAGACTCGCCGCCTGACTTTGGCGCGCCAGGTTCTCCTGCGCGAGGCGCAACTCGGCCTGCACGCGCACGGCGTCGTCGATATCTATGGAAACGTGATACCAACGCACGATCGTTCCATCGCGATCGCGCAAGGGCTCGGATCTGCCCTCTATCCAACGATAGCCGCCGTCTATACTGCGCCGACGGTACCGCATGGTGAAAGCAGCGCCTGACTTGAGACAGCGTTCCGCCGTGCGTCGGACCTCAGGGCCGTCTTCGGGATGGATCAATTCCGCCACCACCCGCGTAAAATCCGGAAAGTGCGCCTCCGATAGGCCGAGATATTGCAAGTACCGTTTGCTGACGTAGGCCAAATCGCCTTCAGGCGTCCAGCTCCAGAGATGGACCGGTAGCGCATCGATTAGTTGCTGCAACTCCTGCTCGCTCTTCCGCAGCGCTTGCTGCGCGGTGACGAGGTCGTCGATGTCCACACTCACCCCATACCATTGAAGGATTCGGCCGGCCTCATCGCGCAGCGCTTCAGCGCGGGTCTCGGTCCACCGATATGAGCCATCGCGCCGGAGCTGGCGATATCGCGTTACATAAGGAACGCCTGTAGCAAACGAATGGGCGACGGCTTTCGCCGCAATGGGTCGGTCGTCGGGATGGATGACGCTCAAGGACGGCGATCCGTCGGGCGCGGTGATATCCGCCAGAACTGCGCCGGTGACATCCGCAAATCGCTTGTTGACATAGGACGGCGTTCCGTCGGCGGTGGTGCTCCAGATCAGCGCCGGCACGGTGTCGATAAGCTGTTGCAACTGCCGTTCGCTGCGCCGCAGCCGCGCGTCCGCCTGCTTCTTGTCTTCGATGTCGATCATGGTGCCGTACCAACCGGCGACCTGGCCGTCCTCTTCGCGCGACAATGAGCCGTACGTCCAAAACCAGCGATAGACGCCATCGTAACGTCGAACCCGATACTCGACATCGAATGGCTCTCCCGTTGCGAGAGCGCGTCGTCGCTTTTCCATGACCTGGGGATAGTCCTCGGGGTGGATGGCGCCGCGCCAGCCGGAATTGCCCAGTATGTGAAACAGTCCCGGCCGGTCAGCGCGCTGGCCGATATAGGAAAGCACGCTGGCGCTCACATAGGTGGTTTGTCCATCCCGGCTGGCGGACCAGGTGAAGGCCGGCATGCTTTTGACAATCCGCGTCGCCTGCATCGTGTCGGCGGGCAGCTTCGCCTGCGCCAGGACCGCTTCCCCGATGCAAAGCGCCACGACGAAGAATCCCGCCCAGAATAATGGCGGCTCGCGATACGAAGGGGCATGGAGGCAAGCGGCGAGAAAGGCCAATAGGCAAGCGAGGATCAGGACGGCGCGGAGCAGCGCAACAGCGCGGCCTTCGAAGTGAAGGTAGAGGACGGCGATCGGCGCCAATAATCCGAGCGGGGTCGCTGTCAACCAACACGCCACGCCCCCCGCGGCGCACGTCAGCGCCAGACCGAACTGGCGTCGCTCCGAAAGCGCGGCGACGATGACAGTCCTCGAGGGAAAGATGAGAGTTCGCGGATAGCCGCCGGATTGGGGTTGCGTCATCAGGGTTCGCACCGATGGGCCTGCGCCTTCATCCTAGCGACCACCCCGCCCGACCACAACCTATGGAAACCCATATGTCGTGCGGCGCCTGAGCAGCCGGTGCGCCTGACGATTGGCGAAGGAGACCTATCCCGCGGCACAGTATCGCGCTCCGCGCGAAAGCGGGCATTTCCTCCCGCGTCAACGGAGACCAACCAATGAGCCCGTTCATCGATCGATTTCCCAACGCTTCGCGACGCGGCGTCCTCGCCGGCGGTATTTCCTGCTTCGCTTCGTTGGACGCCTGCTCCACTGCCGCCGCCGGCGAGGAAGCGAACGGCGCCACGCTCGCGCTGGCAAGCGGCCGGGTTGACTCCGTCATCACAAGTGACGGCGCGCAGATCGTCTACAAGGACTGGGGAGCGAAGTCGCCCCAACCTATCGTGTTTCATCATGGCTGGCCGCTCAGTTCCGACGACTGGGAGACTCAGATGCTGTTTTTCTTGAGCAAGGGCTACCGCGTCATTGCGCATGACCGGCGCGGTCACGGTCGCTCGGACCCGGTGAGCGAGGGCCACGACATGGACCGCTACGCCGAGGACGTGGCCGCGGTCGTCGAGCAGCTCGATCTGCGAAATGCAATCCATGTCGGTCATTCGACCGGCGGCGGGGAAGCCGCGCGCTATGTCGCGCGGCATGGCGGCAGCCGCGTGGCGAAGCTGGTTCTCATCGGCGCCGTGCCGCCGCTGATGCTAAAGACGGAGGCAAATCCGGGCGGCCTGCCGATCGCGGCGTTCGACGATCTGCGGTCGCAACTCGCAGCGAACCGCTCCGAGTTCTACTTCAATTTCGCCAGCGGGCCGTTCTACGGCTTCAACCGCCCGGGCGCCAAGCCGTCGAAAGCTGTCATCTGGAACTGGTGGCGGCAAGGCATGACGGGCAGCGCCAAGGCGCACTACGACGGCGTCAAAGCCTTCTCGCAAACCGACTTCACTGAGGACCTGAAGGCTATCGCCGCGCCGACGCTGGTGTTGCACGGCGGCGACGATCAGATCGTACCCGTCGCCGCTTCGGCGCCGCTGTCGGCAAGAATGCTCCGGCGGAGCGTCCTCAAAATCTACGACGGCCTTCCTCACGGGGTTTGCACCACCCACGCCGACATCGTCAACGCCGAGATCTTCTCGTTCATCTCCGCCTGACGGCGTCGCTCGCTCACCATTGCTAGCCTTAATCAAGGAGTCCTCACATGCGAATCGTTATTCTCGGCGCCGGCTTTGCCGGCATGTACGCGGCGCTCGCCGCGGCGCGCCTGCGCGAGGCCAACGGCGTCTTGCCGAGGGATTTGGAGATCGCCCTCGTGGCGCCGGAACCGCGGCTGGTTATCCGACCGAGGTTGTATGAGGCCAGGCCGGAGACGCTGACGGCGCCGCTCGGGGATGTTCTCGCCGCAATTGATGTTGCTTACGTGCGCGGGACCGCAGAAGCCGTTGACGTCGGCTCTCGCGCAGTGAGAATCGTCGCGAGCGGCGGCGCGAAGGAGACCCTGTCCTTCGACCGGTTGGTCCTCGCCACCGGCAGCCGACTGCTTCGCCCGGAAATCCCGGGACTCGCCGAGCATGGATTCAGCGTCGATGGCCTCGACGATGCGATTGCGCTCGATCGGCATCTGCATAGCCTTTCCAACCAGCCGGCGGGGAGCGCGCGCGACACGGTCGTTGTCATCGGCGGCGGCTTCACCGGCATTGAGACAGCGACGGAAATGCCTGCGCGGCTTCGTGAGATCCTCGGCGATCAGGCCAAGCCGCGCGTCATCCTCGTCGATCGCAGCCCGACGATTGCGCCCGACATGGGCGAGAGCGCCCGGCGCGTCGTCGAGGCGGCCCTGAGCAAACTCGGCCTGGAGACGCGGCTCGGGGTCGGCGCGGTCGAGTTGGACAATTCGGGCGTGACGCTTTCGAACGGCGAGCGCCTGCCGTGCGCGACGGCGATTTGGGCTGGCGGACTTCGCGCGGCGCCGTTGACGACGCGGATTCCCGGCGAGCGCGACAATCTCGGCAGGCTGCTGGTCGATCGCGATCTGCGCGCGCCCTCGGCGCCTGGCGTCTTCGCCGCCGGCGATGCGGCCAACGCGGCCTGCGACGACGAGGGCCGTCGCGCGCTGATGTCGTGCCAGCACGCCACGCGGATGGGAGCTTTCGCCGGGTACAACGCGGCCGCCGAGCTGCTGGGCGTTCCCAGCAAGCCCTATCATCAGAAGGTCTATGTCACCTGTCTCGATCTCGGGGAGGCGGGGGCGCTGTTCACGCGCGGCTGGGACCGCAAGGTCGAGATGGTCGGCGATGTCGCCAAGGCGACCAAGAGAGAGATCAACACTGTCTGGATCTATCCGCCGAAGGCCGAACGAGCTGCGGCGCTCGCCGCCGCGGACCCCGAGCGCGTGACCGATCTCTGACGTTCGCGCCAACGCGGCCGTTCCGCACAACGAACGCACGACCCTAGCAATCAGGAGACAGAAATGAACGCCAATCAGAACCTGCACACGAAGCTTGCCCCGCAATCCGGCAAGCGACGTCTCGACGAACTGGCGCCGTCGCGCTATGTGCTGAAGGTCGGCGAGATCGAGGTGCTGATCGTCAGCGACGGCGTGCTGCCGCTGCCCACGACCATGCTGGGACACAATGCCGACCCTTCCGCCCGGGCGGCGTGGCTGCGCGACATGTTCTTGCCGCCGGACGCCTTCGACTGGGCGCTGAATGCGGTCGTGGCGCGCAGTGGCGGCCAGACCATTCTCATCGACGCCGGGCTCGGAGTTGATCCGGACCTGCATCTGCCGCGGGCGGGGCAGTTGGTCAAGCGCCTGGACGCCGCCGGCGTCGACCTGACCTCCGTGACCGATCTCGTGCTGACCCATATGCACATGGATCATATCGGCGGGCTGCTCGTCGACGGAGTGAAGGAGCAACTGCGTCCGGACCTCAAGATCCATGTCGCCGCCGCCGAAGTCGCGTTCTGGGAAGCGCCGGATTTTTCCCGGACGGCGATGCCGCCTGGCTTCCCGGACGCGCTGCGCAAGGCCGCCAAGCTTTTCGTCAACCAATATCACAATCAACTTCGCCGCTTCGACGAGCAGCATGAGGTCGCGCCCGGCGTGGTCGTCCGCCGCACCGGCGGCCACACTCCAGGTCACAGCGTGGTCCGGCTTACCTCCGGCGGCGAGGCGTTGACCTTCGCGGGGGACGCGGTGTTCGCCGTCGGCTTCGAGCAGCCTGGTTGGCACAACGGCTTCGAGCATGATCCCGAGGAGGCGGCTCGCGTTCGGACGCGCCTCCTGCGCGAACTCGCTGAAACCGGCGAGCTTCTGGTGGCCACTCACCTGCCGTTCCCGTCGGTCGGACGCGTCGCCGCGGATGGCGATGTCTTCCGCTGGGCGCCAGCCTTCTGGGACTACTGAGGCTGCGCGGGTTCAACGCTCAACCGGGCGCGCGCTCCTTGCGAAGGCGTCCGCGCCCGCAATTGCGCACAGTGTGCGAGCAAAACGAGGCATTCGACATGAAAGACGAGAAAGTCGCGATCGTAACCGGCGGCGGCTCCGGCATCGGCCGGGCGACTGCGCTCCGCTTCGCACAGCAAGGCTACAAGGTGCTCGTCACCGGACGTCGCGCCGGTCCGCTGCAGCAGACGGCGGCGGAGCACGAAAGCATTGCGGTCTGCGTGGCGGACGCCGCCTGCGCCGAGGACGCCGAGCGTTCGCTGACAGAGGCGCTCGGAAGATGGAGTCGGGTGGATGCGCTCGTCAACAACGCCGGCGCTGGGGCCATTCTTCCGCTGTCGGAGGCGACGCCCGAACGGATCCGAGAGATTTTCGCGGTGAATGTGCTCGGCCCGAGCCTACTGGCTCGCGCCGCGCTCCCGCATCTGCAGGCGACCCGCGGCGCCATCGTCAACATCTCTTCGACACTCGGCCGGCGGCCGGCGGCGAAGCTGTCTCATTACGCGGCTAGCAAGGCGGCGCTGGAGCACCTGACGCGCTGCTGGGCGCTCGAACTCGCCTCCCTCGGCGTACGTGTGAACGCGATTGCGCCGGGGCCGACCGAATCCGGCGCGCTGACCGGAATGATGGCCCTGACCGCCGACCAGGCTGCGGCGGTCAAGGCGCAGGAACGCGCGCGCATACCTCTCGGCCGGCGCGGCGTCCCCGAGGATGTCGCGGATTGGGTCGTGCGGCTGGCCGGGCCCGCCTCGGAGTGGGTGACGGGTCAGGTCATCGCCGTGGATGGCGGCTTTGAGCTCGCCTAGTTCCGCCGGGCATGTGGGCTCGGGTCTGCGATGAACTCGCCGGTTTGCTCGATCTCGTCAATCCGTGCGGCGGATCCGAACGCCGGGCTGAAGAGCCGCGTTGAGGATCTTGAGCGGCGCCTTCGCCTGTCGGCCGCTGACAATTCGTCTCTGAAGGCCGAGCTTGCCGCCTTCTCGGAACGGCAGGCCGCGACGGCTGAGATCCTCAACGCCATCGCCGGCGGGCCTGCCGATGTGCAGCGCGTGTTTGACGTCATCTGCGAGAGCGCGCGGAGCTTGCTGGGCGGCCAATCGGCGCTCGTGACGCGCGTCGCCAGCGACAGGCTGCATCTTGCGGCTTGCACGGCGGGAAGCGTCGCCGGCGACGAGGAGATTCGAAAATCGTTTCCGGTTGCGCTCTCGTCTTCGGGGATTCATAGCCGGGTCGCGCGCACCTCGACTGTCGCGTTCCGCGCCGATATCGACGCCGAACCCGGCGTTCCTCAGGCCATCAAGACGATGGCGCGCGCCAGAGGATACCGAAGCATCCTGGTCGTTCCCATGTTGCGAAACGGCGTCGCGCTCGGCACGATTGGGGTGTCGCGCGCCGAGCCGGGACGGTTTCCGGACAGCGAGGTCGAACTGCTCAAGACTTTCGCCGCCGAGGCCGTGATCGCCATCGAGAACGCCCGGCTGTTCGAAGAGGTCCAGGCGCACGCGAAGACGCTCACCCAATCGCTGAACGATTTGCGCGCGGCGCAGGAGCGCGCCCAGGCTTCGTTGTCCCGCTATTTCTCGCCGGAACTCGCCAGGCGACTCGCTTCTGACGGCCGCGGCGACGACATGCAGGTGCGCTGGCGCGACATCGCCGTGATCTTCACCGATCTCACGCGCTTCACTTCGCTGGTCGAAACGACAGACGCCGAGGCTCTGCCGGAGTTGCTCAAGGACTATGTCCGAGGCTTGACGGATGTCATACTCGCGCATGGGGGAACGGTCGCGAAGGTGATGGGCGATGGAGTCCAGGCGCTGTTCAATGCTCCTGACGACCAAGCCGATTACGCCACTCGCGCCGTCGCCTGCGCTCAGGCGCTCGACAAATGGGCAGAGGCGTTTCGTGAGGCCCGGCGGCGAAAAGGCGTCGCGCTTGGCGTCACGCGCATCGGCGTGCACGCCGGGCCGGCGCTGGTCGGCGATTTCGGCGGCGGTCGTTTCATCGATTACACCGCCTACGGCGACACGATCAACACCGCCTCCAGACTAGAGGCGGCCAACAAAGCGCTGGGCACGCGCGTCTGCGTTAGCGACGCTGTCGCAAGCGGCGCTAAGAATTTTCTAGGCAGACCTATCGGCGAACTTGTTCTGCGCGGTCGCAGCGAGCCCATGCGTGCCTACGAACCGTTGTCCTGCGATGAGTTCGACGCGCCGGCCGCCGCTCTGTATTTGGCTGCGTACGCCAAGCTCGAGTCCGATCCCGCCGCCGCCATCCCCGCTTTCGCCTCCCTGGTTAGCGCGCACGCCAATGACCCGCTTTCCAGTTATCACCTGAGAAGACTGCTGAACGGAGATGGCGGTGTTCAAATTGATCCAGGATAATGACTGTGTCGACCAGATACGTCGGGAGCGAAAGTCGGTAGCGTTCGGTCAAGCATAATTCATGTACTGGAGGTCTGTCAGGACGTGGCGCATCTCTTCGCTGCTGAACCCAACGAGCTGTTCCTGTAGACCCTTTCCAGTGTCGTCCCGCTTGTCGGCGGCGCCGTCGTCGCCGCCGGCACGTGCCGGCCTTCTATGCCCGAATTTTATGGCGCAGGGGCCATCTACGGCGAACGCCCGCCTCCTCCGGAACCCGACCATTCACCTCGGGAGGTCAAGTGGCGAGGTGCGGAGGGGGCGCGGATTTGTCGAGCGCGGAGCCTATCCACCCCTACTTGGCGCGGGTGACGAACCGGACCTTCGGGTCGAACGACCCCGTCCATTTCCGAAACGACGTGGGTAGATTGCAGGTCCCCTCCAGGAGGCGGCGTTCTAGCTCAAGATATCAGGGACATCGGCGATGCAGATACGCCGCGGTCACGACAATCAACCTGCGCGCCGGCGTTTATGCGTCGCCGCGCCACCGGCGACTTAGCGACGCGCCCTATCCAGAGCGCGCGCATCTCTTTCCTCACGGCTTAGGCGAAGCCGCCGGCGCAAGAGGGGTGCTCGGCGCGGGGCTTATTGGGGATGCCGTAGGCGAGGGAACGTCCGCTGCCGCTCTGTGTTCGACCGAATGAGTCCAACCCATTAACCGATCCTGAGAAATGTAGGCAAGCCCGAGGAGAACAACAACGGCGGCGACTGCCGCGGCGATCCAAGGGCCAGAAGAACGACTGACCGGTAGAAGGCGAGTCTTGAATTCATTTGTAGGGCCGTTGCCTTGAGTATTTGACACCCTTATTCTCCGTAGTGTTAGCTGCTGTGCCAACCGCATAGAGGCCGCAAGTGCCGGCTATTTCTCTGTGCAAGCGGCTAGATCTGAAGAATTGACTTGCTTGCTTTCCGCCCCACGCGCCGCTTCGCCGCGTGGGGGTTCACATCAGGTTAGACCTCGACATCCGACTGGCGCTCACCGAGGCAAAGATTCCCGGCTTCGCGGACGGCCTCAAACTCGCACGCTGCATCCGTGACCGATGGCCGCCGATAAGCTGATTGTCGTCTCGGGAAGAGCCGAAGTCGCTGACGAAGATTTGCCTACGGAAGCGAAATTCTTTTCGAGGCCGCACCACGATGCGGCTATCGTCAGCGGCATTGTCGAAACGCTTTGCGCGGCGTAGGCGCCGCCATTCGTTGCGCCGTTCAGGGACTGCGTCCCGTCGTTTCCGCCTTGTCGCCCAGACTGAGAAAAAGTTACGCTCGCGATCCCGCCCAACCGTAATGATTATGTAGATGGGACTTGTCCATTTCATTGAACGCAACCATCGGGTCCCAGACTGGGCTTGTCTTGACCTGCTCGCGTGAGACGTCGAGGCGGATATGTCGGTCGGACCATTCCACGGATTTCACCGCCTGTATGGCGATCAGCACGCGTTTGCCGAGCCACCAGTTGCTGGTGTCGACCACGAAATAGTGCAAGCGCCAGTCGTCGTTGTCGAACATGAAATTCTCGACGTGCCCAATGTCGCCGTCGAGCGCGTGGATGTGATATCCGATCACCTCGACGACGCTGCGAAGATGCGGATCGCCCTCCTGGGTGTCTCCAACTTCGGCGCGCTCTTCGGAGTTCATTTGTAGACCCAGATAGTCCGGCGCCATCATCGGCGAGGCCATCGCGCCGAGAAAGTTGCCGGGATAAATACCGTTCCCGGAGGGATCCCAGCCATAGTGGTCGTAGACCCGATGTTGAATCTGCTGCGACACAGGTTGGTGTTCCCGCCAGCTTGGACTGGCCACAACCTGCGCCCTGGTCAGCCTCACATCAAATTGCTGGTCGTCGAGTTCCGAGTAAGAGATCGCGGGAGGATGGATCAGGACCTTGCGTCCCTTCAGCCAAGCCCCGCAGTCGACGACCAGCCAGCGCACTTGCCATGACACATCGTCGAACAGGAAATCGACGACCGTGCCGATCCGGCCGTCGGTGGCCTCGATCGCAAAGCCTTTCAAGGCGGAGATCACTTGTAACATGGATGCAAGCCCTTCTCGACAGTCATAGACCGTTTGGTTGAAAGTCCTGCGGACATCGCCGCCGCATTTCACCCTTCGCGCCTACATGGGTGGAGACGGGCGCGATCTATCCTGAACGGAACTAGACGGCATCCGCTCCCTCCGATAGATTCGGAAACTACTCACGGGGAGGCCAGCTCATAGAGCGTCGTCCTAGAGTAATATCCGATCCTGTGCCGTCGCAAAACTCACGCGCATTGTGCGGCCGCGTGATCGGCAAAACATCGGCTCACGTATCAGGGCGAATGACAGGAGAGACCACCATGGACAAGAACAGAGTCGCCGGCTCGATCAAGGAGATCAAAGGCGCCACAAAAGTCGTCGTCGGCAAGGCGTTGGGCGACGCGAAATTGCAGAGCGACGGCAAGGCCGAAAGCGCGATTGGCAAGGCTCAGAACGCCGTCGGCGGGGCGAGCGACGCGATCCGCGAGGCGACGGAAATCAAATAGGATCTTCCTCCCGGAATTACGATCATGAACCCCATCCTCCTCATTATAATTCTGGTGCTGCTGTTTGGCGGCGGCGGTGGATATTACGCCCACAGCTATTATGGCGGCGCGGGACTCGGTGGCGTCCTCAGCATCGTTCTGGTCGTGGTCATCGTATTGTGGTTTTTCGGCCGCTAGAGGTATCCGTTTTGGTCAAGGTTCAAAGAGTGGGTGCGGGTCGCGTTGTGCGGCCACGCCTTTGCAGCTGATTGTGGCGTGGGAAAGCGGTCCAACTCAAGGATGACGCTTCGCGTCACGCCGTTCGGTCGCGCGGCGAAGGCGCGTCCTTGACTTGACCGGCATTCCCACGCGTTTTCGCCGCCATAAGGCTTGAGGCGGGGAGCGCTTGACCCTCGGCTCACGCGGCTGCGCCCGCGCTCCGCGCTCGTGGCTCCCAGAGACGATTGGCTGTGAGCAAGGCGTTGACGAAGACGATGAGCTTTCGCATGATGGCGGCGATGGCGACCTTGGCTGGTTTTCCGGCGGCGACGAGGCGCCGATATTTGGTCTTCAGGTCCGGGTTGAACCGCATCGCAACCAGCGCGGGCATGTAGAGGGATTGGCGAAGTCCCGTGTGACCTCCGTGGATGAAGGAGCGGCTTGTCCAGCGTCCCGATTGCCGGGCGATGGGCTCAAGCCCCGCGAGACGGGCGGCCTCTCCGGCATCTCCACGAGGAGCGCGAAGGCGGTGATGGCGCGGACGCCGGGAATGCTCGTCAGAATATCGCGGCGGGCGCCGAGATCGGCGCCGGCGTTGACGATTTCGTCGCATGGCGGCTTCGATAGCCGAGAGCTGACGTTCGATCTGGTCGAGGCGCTGGGCGTTCTGGCGTTTCAGCCGCG
>Ga0181528_10000938_pt1 | contig 18863 bp, 18 predicted proteins | sample PEATcosm2014_Bin_47_FD_119742 | JGI IMG/M metagenome (GOLD analysis project Ga0181528, IMG submission 119742) | Peatland microbial communities from MTU Mesocosm Facility, Houghton, MI, USA - PEATcosm2014_Bin10_10_metaG | ecosystem: Environmental > Terrestrial > Soil > Wetlands > Peat | place...
GTCGGCGGACGGCCCGCATTGGCGGCGCCGGTTGCCATGGAGAACACCGTCAGCACGGCGGTCCCAGCGCAGAAGAACGCCGCGCCCAACAAAGGATAACGCGCCATTACTGCGACAGCGCCGCCTTCCAGGCAGAGCGCTACCCCGATCGCCGTTAGCCGCTCGCGCCACACGAATGCTTGTGGCAATTGGCAATCGGCGAATGCCCCCGGCTCGCGCGCGACATACACGCGCGGCGGCGGGACCACCATGGGCCGCCACTGCGCGTACAGCAGCCGCGATGCGTACACCGCCAGCACCAGTGCGGGCAGGAGCGACGCCACGGAAAAGTTCGCCAACAGGATCATCGCCGGACCGAACCAGACCGCCGTAGCCGCCGTGCGCAAAACGTTTGGCACCATGTCCGTACGGTCTTCCATCGGCACGATGGCGTACAGCGCGAAGGCCACCGCCGCGCTCCACGCCCAGGCCAGCAGCGTATATCCCAACACCTGCGCCAACAGTGAAAGCAGTGTCTGCTCGTGAAGTCGCGGCACCAGTGCCGCCCACCACACCATCCACGCGGTAGCCAACAGGCTGCCGGATTGCACCAGCGTGATCGGCAGGCGGCGCTTCGTCCCCCTGGGACGACCCGATGCGGCGATCGGCGGTGGCAGCGGCACAAACTTGCTTCATTGGACACCGCGTGCCGCGATTCAGTTCCGGGAACCTATTTGGTCCGCTTACGCCACTGTCTGCCGATCGCCAAAAGCACGATGCCCGTCAGAATCATTACTCCCGGGCCCGGTTCGGGGACCCTGGGGATGGCTGTAGTTACCGCAGTCCCACCGCCCGCGTCCACTACTCCTTGGATCACATCGTTGCCGCAATCGGCCGACGAAAACTGCAGTCCGATTTGCCCGTTTTGCTCCAGTTCTACCAAACCGCTCGTCAGCGGCACGGTTACGCTGATTTCGTATTCTGCGTTGGTGACTCCATTGCCATACGGGGTCACCGTCACACTGCCCGCACTGTCGGGGGTCCCTGACCCGGCCATCAGAACCGTTTCGTCCCAGCGATAGTAATCGGAGCCGTTCTGCAGCGCCTCCTGCGCGGTTTCCGTGTAAATGCCGCCGGAGATATCGTACAGATCGCCGGCCGTGAACGACCCATGATTGGTGAGGGCGATGCCGTATTGCAGATTCTGGACTGTGGCCGGATTGTCGGGGTCGTAACCGGCGCTGGGGTTATAAAAGAAGATATCGCCGGGAATTAAAGTGACCCCGGCGTCCTGGAAAGCGCCCAGCGTTAGCGAAGTGGCGCCGTATGGTACCGCACCCGTGTTGGCGTATATGGAAACCGTCGCCGTCCCGTCGCCGAAGGAGACCGTGGCCCTCTGAATGTCGTAGAGCATCTCGTTGCCGATCACGTCGCACGTGCTGTAAGGCGGCGTGTAGCTGTAGATGCAGTTGTTCTGCGACTGGCCGAACGTGTCGGTGATGGTGCCGGCGGAGCAGACCCCGCCCGATAGAATGGCGCAAGCCATCGTGAATCCGAATCTCATGATCCGAACTTACGGCCCCAGCCGCCGGCGCCCAAGGCCCTAACGTACCGAAAAAATGCCTGGTACGTTTCATTGGGCAAGTACGCCGGTACTAAGGTTCCAAGCAAAACATTCTTGGCCACAGATGAACACCGATGAACAGCGATAAAACCAAGCCTTTTCTTATCGGTGTTTATCGGTGTTCATCGGCGGCTCAATTTGCTTTTGCGCTCAGGTACTCACTTCCACCTCATGCTCCACCGGAAAATTCATCGACCGCGCCAGCGCGCACACCGCATGGGCGCGCCCGTGGATCTCCAGCGCATCCGGGAGGCGGTCTGCCTGCGCGATTTTGACGCGCGGGCGCAAAACCACGCGAGTGAATTCCCCTGAGCCGTCGGCATGCTCCGCCATTTCTCCCCAGGGCTCGTCGACATACTCGGTAATGGTGATTCCGGCGTTGGCCGATAAGTGCAGCACCCAAAGCATGTGGCAAGCCGAGAGCGCGCCCAGCAACAGTTCTTCGGGATTGTAGCGCGTCCGGTCGCCGCGGAATAGCGGGTCGGAAGAGCCGGGAATCGCCGAGCCCTTATCCGCGCCGCTCAATTCGTGCGCGCGGCTGTAAGCGGCATAGGCCGACGTGCCGGTGCCCAGATTGCCGGTCCATCGATTGACGATGCGGTAGTGGTGTTGCCGGTCCATGACTCAGGATAGGTCGGCTCGAGGTGCCTGCGCCACCGCCGGAGCGGCGGCGCAGGCAGGGGACAAAACTGCGCGGGCCAGAAGTACCAGAGGATGCTTGTGGCCCGTTTCCATCCTCCGTTTGCAGGCTCTTATGAGGCGTGCTTCCATCCGGTGAGCGCACCAGCGGGACCGTTGCGAACGCTCCTCCGAAACATCCGCCGCCGGACCGCCTCCGCTGTTCGCTCACCGGCCTCCATTAGTGCAGGCAGCCGGCCAAATCGCTGATAACAATAAATCTTTTATTTTCAACAAATGTGCCGCTTGATCCGATGTCAACTTGATGGGCATTGCCAAAATTGTTGGCGCTCTGTAAACTTCATAGACACATGGTGCCCGGTCATCAACAGGAGTGGAACGAGAAGCTTGCCACCATCCTGGCGATCAGTCAAAAGATGAACTCCGAGCGCGATTTGGGAGCGCTGCTCGACCTCATCGCCCGCGAAGCCACTAACGTGCTTCTCTGCGATCGCGCCAGCATCTTCCTTCTGGACCGCGGGCGCAACGAACTATGGTCCAAAGTCGCGCTGGGAAGCAACGAAATTCTCCGTTTCCCCGCGACTTCCGGGATTGCCGGCCGGACGGCCACCACCGGTGAAACCATCAATGTAAAAGACGCCTACAGCCATCCGCAATTCTACACTGCCATCGACGACCAGACTGGCTACCGCACGCGCAACGTGTTGTCCGTGGCCGTCCGCAATCAAAAGGGCGAGATTATCGGCGCGTTCGAGGCGCTCAACAAGCGCGTCGGCGCCTTCAGCCAGCGCGACGAGGATTTTCTCGATTCGCTGGCATCGCATGCCGCCATCGCCATCGAAAACGCACAGCTTTTCGGCGAACTGCGCCGCCGTGAGGACGAACTCGCCGCCCAGAACGCCCACCTGTTGCGCGAAGTGGAAACCAGGTACTCCACCCATGGAATCATCGGTGCCGGACCGCGCATCCAACAGGTGGTCCGCCTGATCGAGCGCATCCGCGACAGCCTGGTGAACGTGTTGATCACCGGTGAAAGCGGCACCGGCAAAGAGTTGGCCGCCAAGGCCATCCATTACCTCAGTTCCCGCGCCCGCCGCCGTTTTGTGGCGCTCAATTGCGCGGCGCTGCCGGAAACGCTGCTCGAAAGCGAGCTTTTCGGCATCGAGAAAGGCGTCGCCACGGGCGTCGAATCGCGCGTGGGACAGTTCGAAAAGGCGGATGGCGGGACGCTTTTCCTGGATGAGATCGGCGACCTCAGCCTGATCGCTCAGGCTAAAATTCTGCGCGTCCTGCAGGAGCGCGTGCTGGAGCGCGTCGGAGGACGCACCACGATTCCGGTGGATGTGCGTCTGCTGGCCGCCACCAACAAGGATCTGGAGGCCGAAATCGCCAAAGGAACATTCCGCGAGGACCTCTATTACCGAATCAAGGTGGTGCACATTCACATGCCGCCCCTGCGCGATATTCGTGAGGAGATCGGCCTGTTGGCCAATCATTTTCTCCAGGAGTATTGCGCCGAGACCGGCCGGTCCTCCATGGAGTTTTCGCCCGAGGTTCTGCGGCGGTTGACGGCTGCGCCCTGGCCGGGCAACATCCGCCAGTTGCGCAATGAAGTCATGCGACTCGCGGCGATCTCGCGGCAGAATCGGATTACCGAAGACGACTTATGGGAAGGCGTTCCCACTCCCCGCTACCAGGAGCCGGCCGCCCGGACACCCCAGCCGCAATCCCTGAAAGCGGCCGTCGGCCAGCTGGAGAAACGGATGATCCTGGAGGCCCTCGAAGCCACCCGCAATAACCAACAGCAGGCAGCCCGCAATCTCGGCCTCAGCCGTCAGGGTCTGATCAATAAGTTGAAGCGCTACGCCATTTCCGCGTAGCATTCAGAATTGGCAATTGCCGGTGCAATGCTTCCCGTCGCAGACCTTGCAGGGATGTTTGGCCGGGTAAGATGCCGGCACTGGGCGCGGCTTGCGGATGGTCGATCGCTCGCCGAACGTTGGCCGCCCCACCACCCCCGGGTGCGTCTTTTGCCCCAACAATTGACCGGTGGATTGCGACATAGCAACCTCCCTCCTCACGGTTTTTCAATTACTTACCGGATGTATGGGAAAGTACAAGCAAATTGGGGGCCAGCAGAATGGGGAGAACTACGCGACTTTCTGGACTTTACCGTCGCGAATGCACGACGTGCAAACGCGCATGCGCTTACCGGCGCCGTTCACAAGCGCGCGCACCGACTGCAAGTTGAGGTTCCAGCGCCGTTTCGTGACGTTATGAGCGTGGCTGATCTTATTGCCGAATGCCGGCTTCCGGCCACATACTTCGCAAACTTGTGCCATGGGACAAAAATCTCCTACGTGAATCGAATCTTGAGTATAGCACGATCGGTTGTCTCTTCAGGTCTACTTTCGCCTCCATTCTCGCGGAGTTGCGCTGCAACGATCACCGCTTTGCTCGCCTTACCTACACCCGCGTGACTGCGCCTTCGGAGGCCGAAGACACGAGCGCGCAATATTTTGCGAAGACGCCCGTCTTATATCGCGGGGCTGGGGCGTGCCATGCGGCCTTCCGGCGCGCCAGTTCTTCGGGAGCGACATCGAGATTGAGGACTCCATGGTCGGCGTCCACGGTGATGGTATCGCCTTCGTGTACGAACGCAATCGGTCCGCCGTTGAATGCCTCGGGAGCCACGTGGGCGATCATGAATCCGTGAGTCGCTCCGCTAAAGCGGCCGTCGGTGAGCAGCGCGACACTGTCGGAAAGGCCCGCGCCCACAATCGCGCCCGTCACGCCGAGCATTTCGCGCATGCCCGGGCCGCCGCGCGGACCTTCGTAGCGGATCACCACCACATCGCCGGCGTTAATCTTGCCTTCGATCACTGCGTGCATAGCATCTTCCTCGCGCTCGAACACGCGCGCCGGCCCTTGGTGCAGCTCTTTATCGTGGCCAGCGAGTTTGATGACGCATCCTTCCGGCGCGAGACTGCCGTGCAGGATGGCCATCCCGCCGCGCGGCTTCAGGACCTTGTCGAGCCGCAGCACCACTTCCTGTCCTGGAGTTTCGTGCGCGTCGGCAGCCTCTTCGGCGAACGTCCGGCCAGTCACCGTGACGGCCGAACCATCCACGAATTTGCCTTCCGCGAGGCGCTTGGCGATCACCGGAATGCCGCCCGCCTTGTCCACGTCGGCGGCCATAAAGCGTCCGGCGGGCTTGATATCGACAAATATCGGAGTGCGCGCGCAGATGGCGTCGAAATCGTCGATCGAGAGGGCCACTTCGGCTTCCCGTGCCATGGCGAGAAGGTGCAGTACGGCGTTGGTCGATCCGGCGCTCGCCGCCACGCCGGCAATGGCGTTCTCGAACGCCTTGCGGGTGCAAATATCGCGTGCGCGGAGGTTATTCCGCACGGCGTCCATGACGATGCGGCCGCAGCGGCGTGCCACGTCTTCCTTGCGCTTATCCACCTGCGGCACCGCGGCCGTCCCCATGGGTGCGAGGCCGATCAGCTCCATGACGGTGGCCATGGTGTTGGCCGTAAACTGGCCGCCGCAAGCGCCCGCGCCGGGGCAGGCATGGTTTTCGATATCGAGGAGCTCGGCGTCGGACATGCGGCCGCGGGCATTGGCGCCCACCGCTTCGAAAACATCTTGAATGCTGATGTCGTGTCCGTTGTGCTTGCCCGGGAGGATTGATCCGCCATAGAGAATCACGCCTGGAATGTTGAGCCGCAGCAGCGCCATGGCGGCGCCGGGAATGGTCTTATCGCAGGCCACCAGCGCCACGACGCCGTCGAACATGTGCCCGCGCACCAGCAGTTCGATGGAATCGGCAATCACTTCGCGGCTTACGAGCGAAGTCTTCATGCCCTCGGTGCCCATGGTGACGCCATCGCTGATGGCGATGGTGTTGAACTCCATGGGAGTGCCGCCGGCGGCGCGGATCCCTTCCTTCACCTGTACCGCCAGGTCACGCAGATTGTAATTGCAGGGCATGGTCTCAATCCACGTGTTGGCGACCCCGATAATGGGCTTGGCGAGATCCTCATCGGTGAAGCCGATGCCCTTCAGCATGGCGCGCGCCGGGGCGCGGTCTCGCCCCTGGGTGATGGTGTAACTTTGCAGTTTCATAAGGGAATCAACCAGTGTAGCGCCAATAGCGGATGGACTGGCTCGGCTGACACCGGGCGCTGGGGTTTGGCCTTTTCGTGGGACATGCTTTCAGCTTGTCAGGCGAGCGGAACTCGCCCATGGATGGGCTGACTCCTGGCTGACGCCCGACTGGGGGTGCTTAACCGTGTTGGGGATTCCACGGGCTACCCCCGAAAATCCGTTCCCGGCGATCGCAAGCAATATTGGCCGCCGATGAACGCCGATGAGAAAGCAAATGACTTATCTGCGTTGATCGGCGTTCATCGGCGGCCAACTATTCTCAGCTTCAGTACGGGAAACTTTTACGAGGCATCTCCGCCGCCCAGATCGGTTAAGCACCCCCGATTGGGCAAGCTCATCTGTGACCCCATTGGCACTCCGTAGGTTAGGAGGCGTTCACGTTTCGGGCGAGCGCAAGCCGCAAGGTCGGGAAGGGAAGGATAAGGATGCAAGGGGAAGGAACCGAAAGCGTCCTCCCCCTTGCACTGCGGCTGATCGATTCGCAGGAAGCATCGTGTCTCGATGCCGCTGTTTCGACCCGGCGCTTTCAGCATTCATGCCACCAGCGATGTCGGGGTCACACTCGTACAAACCGGCTTGCCGGCGGCCCTGCTGAAGCATGCCCCACTCCGGCTTTGCTACACTGGTGAGAGTTATGGCAATTCCGAATGTGAAGCGGTTCCGGCCCTTCTGCCCGACCTGCAACGACAATTTCACCTTGATGAGCGTTCTACCGAAGGACGCGAATGTGGACAAGTATTTGGCCGATGCCGTGGCGCGACACGACCACAAGGCATTTCAGGAAGCCAAACAGCTCCATTTCAAGGTGCGCGTCGGTCAGCAGAAGCAGAAGAAGGCGAAGTAGTTACAGCCTGCTCTGCAAAGTACGCAGAGCTTTCAATCCTTCTTGCGCCACGGCGGGGTCGGGGTCTTTGCTCAATTTATCGAGCGGGGCAACGCTCCCGCTGTCGCCACTTCTTGCCAGCACGCGGGCCAAATAAATCCTCTCATCCTTAGTCCCCGATGCCATGGGACCGTAGAGCGCCTGGCGCACCGCCGCATCGCGCGCCAGTTCCACCAGGAACGGGTACGCCACGCCGTTATACGTCGCGGAATTGAGATTGTTGATCAGAAATTGCAGCGGGCTGAATTCGGAGATTTCGGTTTTGCCCAACATCACCTGCGCAAATGCCAGCGAGAGCCGCGGCGCCGTCTTGGTCTCCTCCTGCCATGCCTTCTCGATCATGGGCAGGTCGGCGGGATCCTTCAGCCGCGCGAATCCTTCGGCCGCGGCGGCGCGCATGCGATCGTCCTTGTCGTGCAGATTCGTCTCGTACCGGTGGCGGCTGGACGGCTCGGGTAGCATAGCGATGGCGGAAAGCGCCTCGCGTTTCACGGTCATGCTCTTGGCGCGGTTGAGTACGTCGATAAGGTCGGGTACGGCGGCCTTGTTCAGCAGCACGCCGGTGGTCTGAATGGCCGCGATCTGTACTTTCTGGTCGAGATCGCGCAGGCGGAACTGGATGGCCGGGCCGGCCGATTCGTCGCGGATCTTCTGGAGCGCCACCAGCGCTTCGTAGATCACGTCGGTATCTTTGGTATGGACCGCGTCGATCAATTGCGGTACCGCGGCTTTGCCCCGCAGAATTCCCGCGGCGTGCGCGGCATTGGCGCGCACCTCGGCGCTGACGCCATCCTTTATAAGCTTGGCGATGGCGTCAATCACGTCGGCGCGAACGGTCACGTAGGCATCGATCACCAGATCGTTGGTGTCGGTGAATTTGCCCTTGATACTGGTGCCAACTTTACGGATCGAGCCGGCGAGGCCGGTTTTTACGTAGCCCGGCGAGTAGAAGTTCACCAGCCCGTCGGTGGCGAGTATCTGGATCTGCGGATCGGCATCCTGAGTAGCCAAAATCAGCGGGTCGAGGCTGGCGGCTGTGCCCACCTCAGTGAGTTGCTTCACCGCCTCCGCGCGGACCTCGGGAGGTTGATTCTTCAAAAAACCCTGCAACGTAGGAATGGACGAAGCGCCGCTCTTGGCGGCATCCCGCACGTCCTTGGGTTTCACATCTTGAGCTGTCAGAGGGAGCAGAACTGCACACGTGAAGAGAACCGCTGAAAATGCGCGCATGTTTCTAATGTAGCGCGGTGCCGAACGCTCTGAGCGTCTAACGTGCTGGGGAGCCGCTTTCGTGGGAAATGCAGCTTGTCAGGCGAGAGGAACTCGCCCCTCGTGAGCTTGGACAAGCCGAAGCATGTCCTACCTGATGAATTCGAGTTCCACTTTGCGATCGATCAATCCGGCTTCGAACCCCAGATCGAGCAGCTTCTGAGCGGCCTTGGGCACCACTTCGCCGGCGTCCACGGTGTAGTGATTGACGTACATGCCGACGAACTTTTCGGCCAGACGCGGTTCCATGTCGCGGGCGAACTGCATGGCATATTCCAGCGCGGCGGCGTGATTGTCGAGGGCATATTGAATGCTCTCGCGCATCATGCGGCAGCATTCGCGGCGGATGTCGGCATCGAGGGAGCGCAAGAGCACATTGGCGCCCAGCGGCAGAGGGAGACAGTAGCTGGTCTTGAACCAGCGGCCCAGGTCGACGATGCGGTGAAAGCCTTCACGATCGAAAGTCAACTGCGCTTCGTGGATAATCAGCCCGCCATCGACGGTGCGTTCGCGCACCGCGTCGGTAATCTTGTCGAAGGGAGTGACCACCGCCTCGAAATCGGGCTGAAACAATCTGCACGCCAGATAGGCGGTGGTGAGCTTGCCCGGCACGGCGATGCGCTTGCCCTTGATTTCTTCCGGCTCCATCGGCCGGTTGGCAATGATCATGGGACCATAACCGTCGCCGACGCTCGACCCACTGGCCATGAGGACATATTTATCGGCCACGTAGGGATAAGCGTGATAGGAAATTGCGCTCAGTTCGTATTCCCCGTCTTGCGCTTTCCGGTTCAGCGTCTCGATATCCGCCAGCACGTGCCGAAAGGCGACCTTACTGGAACGCACCTTCTTGGTGGCAAGGCCATAGAACATGAAGGCATCGTCGGAATCCGGACTGTGGGCGCTTACAATTTCCCGGGGAGCGGCCGATTTCATAAGAATGGATTGAGACTTCACCTCAGTTTACACCAGTGCGTCGAACAATCCGCGATGGAACGGAAAAGAGCTGGACAAAAAGGACAAGGGGCGGTCATCTGGCCGACGCCTGAACTGGGGATTTCCACAGTCAATCATCCGGATTGCGCATCGCGCGCCGAGCCCAATTTTTGCGGGCGTCGAATTCCGACTGCTGAGAACTTCCCTTTACTGCCTGTTCAGTCGCCGTAGATGAGGCCGCCCCCATCTTCGTCCGGTTCTATATCGGCACCTCCCGCCAGCCCCGGCGGACCGGCTTGAAACGCTGGAATCAATGAAACCGGCCTGATTCCAATTTCAGTTTGCTCCTGCTTGCTATTCTTGTCAATAGTTCTCCCACGTACTTTGAGGCAGGGGAAGTACTGATATCAGGTCTGATTGTTGTGTTCGAAAAACTGTTCCCGAAAAAGGAAGCGCCGCTCACCGGCGCCCCGCCGGTCCGCCGGCTGAAGACCTATTCCGCGCAAAGCGGGTACGTTTATCAATACTGTTACGAAGGGCACAGGCCGTTCCAGCGATCGGGCGAAAGCGGAACGGAGTTCGTGTTCAGTATGTCGGCCGACCGGAAAACCTGGCGTCCCTGCAAGGTTGTCCTGCCTCAGGACGCGATCGCCTGGTGGGAAGCGGCGCACGAACGCCTGCTTTCTGACACGGAGCGCTATGCCGTGGCGAAAATGGCCCTGTTTCAAGCCTTCGATGAGCGCGAAACGCCGGCATTGATGAAAGCGGATGTGCTAGTGCGCAATGCGGATGTCGAAGCGATCGTGGAGACGTTGGGTTTGTGAAAAATAATTGTTTGCTTCGACGCTACGCAAGTGCTTTTTTCGCGAATTCGAACGAGCGCTTCACGTCGGCAGGACGATCGCTTGTTTTGTAATCGCAATCGATATAGCATCGAACCGGCGCATGGCGATCGCGGATCAGCCTAAGCACCTCCGCTACCGGCGTGTCGCCCTCACCCCACGGCACACTGAGCCTGTCCTTGCGGCGATCCTTGAGGTAGATCAGACTGACGCGATCGAGGTGAGCCTCGACGAACTTCAGCGAGTCGTATCCGCCGCCGGTCGCGTCGCCGATATCGAAGCTCATCCCATAGCTCTTCGAGAACGACACCGCCTGTTCGTATTGCTCGGGCTTCGCAATGGTATCGGGATTGGTGGGATTCATGTTGGGATTACCCTGGATGCCGACTTGGAACTTACTCTGCTCCACCATCGGCACAATTCGCCTGGCCGCCGGAAGCGTCACCCCTAGAGTAATCAGCCGCGCGCCGAGCACCTCGGCGATCTCGAACGTCCGGGCGAGCTCGGCTTCTGTCGAGCCTGGGAATCCGCTGAGTCCGTAGATCTCGATGCCCGCATCATCGAACTTTTTGCGAACGGATCGATATGGAACGGCCCCCAGCCCAGGCGCCACCAGCGGCGCATAAAAATCGCATTCGCCCAGACCACACTCCACCATGGATGCGATCACGATATCGACCAGGCTTTCCTGCGGCAATCCGATCCGCGTGAAGATGTAGCTTTGCAATCCGAATTGAATTCCGTGGACCACGGAGTCGATCTTCCTGGCAGCCATGGCAGGCATAGAAAGAGCTCCCAGAGTAAGTTTTGCAAGCGCGCGCCGGGAGAGCATGGAATACCTTAAATGGAGTTTACTCCCGACGCCAGAAATCCGCCGTCCACCGCGAGACATTGCCCGGTGATAAAGCTGGCGGCGTCGGACGCCAGCAGCACCGCGGCGCCGATCAGTTCCGGCGAGTTGCCGAATCGTCCCATGGGCGTGCGCAGCTTCAATTCGCGCCCGCGTTCGGTGCCATCGAGGAAAGCCGCATTCAGATCGGTGCGAAATACGCCGGGGGCGATGGCGTTCACGTTGACACCTGACTGCGCCCACTCCACCGCCAGGCTGCGCGTGAGCGAGAGCACGGCCGATTTGGAAGCGGCGTAAGCCGCCACCTGAACCAGCGCCACATAGGAATTCAGCGACGCGATATTGACGATGCGGCCGCGGCGGTTGGCCGCCAACGCCGGGTAGAACGACTGGCAGGTGCGCAGCATGCCGGTGAGATTAACGTCCATCAGACCATCCCATTCGGCCTCGCTGATGTCCACCGTCGGCTTGCGAAAAATCTGCCCGGCGGCGTTTACCAGAATGTCGGCCTGCCCGAATTGGGCGAGAACGGCGTCCCGGAATTCGTCCACCGATGCCCGCGACCCGATATCGCAGGCCTTTCGAAGGGTGCGGCTGCCGGCGCGCCCTACTTCGGCGCAAACCTCGGCGACCATGGCTTCGCGCCTGCCGGTGGGGACCACGTCGGCGCCGGCCGTCGCGAGACCGATGGCCAGTTCGCGGCCCAATCCGGAAGTGCCGCCGATGACGACGGCCACGCGCCCGGTCAAATCCATCAGATTTTTCGCTGCCATTCGGTGCTCCTGATTTCTTAACGTGTCCGCTTACGCGCGCGGCTCGGAAACGCAATGTGCCCGTTACCAGGGGAGCGGTCCACTAACGCTGAATGCGCGACGAGCCTCCCTTGGCAAAGGCCTTCACCTGCTCGAGTGTCGCCATGGTAGTATCGCCGGGAAAGCTGGTGAGCAGCGCGCCATGCGCCCAGCCGAGTTTCACCGCATCCTCGGGCGATTCGCCCGCCAGCAATCCGTAGAAAAATCCCGAGGCGAAGCCATCGCCGCCGCCCACCCGATCGTAGACGTCCAGTTCGGCCACCGGAGCGGTGTAAGTCTTGCCGCCGATCCACGCTACCGCGCTCCAGCTATGCCGGTTGGTGGAGTGGACCTCGCGCAACGTAGTGGCCACCACCTTGATCTGCGGGTGTTTTTCGACCGCGCGATCGATCATGCCGAAGAATGCCCCGGGGTCGAGGTTGGACTTGCCGGAGGCCACCTCGGGGCCGGCGATTCCCAATCCCTTCTGCAAATCCTCTTCGTTTCCCACCAGCACATCGACATTTCTGACGATCCGCCCGAGCACTTCGCTCGCCCGCGCCGTGCCGCCGGAGATTTTCCAAAGCTTCTCGCGATAGTTGAGATCGAAAGAAACCACCGCGCCAGCTGCCTTGGCCGCCTCCATGCCTTCGATGACCACTTCCGCCGTGGTGGGAGACAGCGCGGAGAAGATCCCGCCACTGTGGAACCAGCGCACACCGCCCTGGAAGATCGCCTGCCATTCGAAATCGCCGGGCTTGAGGAGGCCGGCCGCCTCATGGCAGCGGTTATAGAACACCACCGGGGCGCGCACGCCGTGGCCGCGGTCGCTATAGACGGTGGCCATGTTGGGACCGGTGACGCCATCGTGCGCGAAGCGCTTATAAAACGGCCGCACGCCCATGGCGCGAACCCGCTCGGCGATCAGATCGCCGATGGGGTAATCCACCATGGCGCTGACAATTCCGGTTTTCAGGCGGAAACAATCGGCCAGGTTGGCGGCTACGTTAAATTCGCCGCCGCTCACGTGGATGTCGCAGTGCGATGCCTTGCGGAATGGAATAATACCCGGATCGAGACGATGTATGAGGGCGCCCAGGGACACCAAGTCCAGGGCTCCTTGTTGAGGAACTTGCAGAGGTTGGCTCATTTGGCTATCCTTCCCACGCTATTTTCCTTGCGACACGGCTGTCAAGTGGGGTATGCCTGAGGTTATCGTTTAACAGGATTGAACGGAGCACGCCTTTTGCTAACATCGATGGTGATATTAGGCACAAATCGGAATGATCTCGCTCCGCAAACAGATCCAGGATTCGGAGAACGCGGAAGGGCGTGCGCGCGCTCTCACTAAGGCGTTCCTGGACCTGATTTCCTCAGTCCCCAGAGCGGCCTTGCCGGCTAATACGAGCCTGGCTGCGCAATCGCGCGAGAGTCTCGAAAAAGCCGTCGAACCCCTCAAAGGGGAGCCGCGACTCCCGGAGATCGATGCCGCCGGGGCTATTGCTGTCCGGCAGGTGGATGAGATTTGTAACTCGAATAAAGTCGCCATTGAGGAACGTGACACCGCATTAAAGCAAGTTGTGGAGACCGTCGCGTCGGCCGTGAGCAGCTTCAAGAGCCACGGCGAACGTCACAAAACTTCTTTGAGCAAGCTCGCCGACGGCTTCGACACGCTCTCGCGCGTGGAAGATGTAAACGAACTCCGCCGCCGCTTACGGGAAGACGTGGCCGCGTTTCGGGAGACCGTTGAGCAGATGCGTAAGGAGAACGAGGAATCGGTTCGTCGGCTGGAAACCCAGGTCACAGCTTTTCAGGAGCGGGTGGAGCAGTCGCGAAAGGAGTCGGGCGTCGATCGTCTGACGGGCCTGGGCAGCCGCCGGGAAGCCGAGCGGCAGTTGCAGAAGGCTTTGAAGCGAGATGGCTCGAGCTGCATCCTGGTCTTCGACATCGAGGATTTCACTCACATTAACCAGGCGCATGGCACGATGTTCGGCGACAAACTTCTGCGGGCGCTCACGCACGCGTTACGCGAAAGATTTCCCGGAGAAGGCATGCTGTTCCGCTGGGGCGCTGACGAGTTCCTGGCCATCGCGGAAGGATCGCTCAAGGCCCGGCTCGACCAGGCGCGCGGCATTTGCGAATCCTTTGCGATGAGCAGTTACTTCACGGCGGAAGGCGCAAAGACAAAAAAGGTGAGTGCGAAAGTGGCATGCGGCGCGGCACAAATGGTGCGCGGTGAAGGCGGGGACGACTGGTACCGGCGCGCCCGGGAGAACCTGGATCAAAGCCGCGGGAGCGTACGCAAGTGACCGTTCCCGGTGTCGAACAGACGCTCAGCGATCTGATCGGCTTCCAATGCGCGCTGGTGGCCCTCCGCGGCGTGGGACCGGACGCATCGGAAGAGATGCTCTGGCAGACGCTGCTGGCGGCGATCGTGGAGCAGTACGGATTCGGCCGCGTGTGGTACGGCCGCGTGCTTCCCGATGGCATCCGGCCGGCTGTCTCCTCGCCTGTAATGGGGCCCGGCATGGAAGATCTGCCGGCCGAAATCGAGGAGAATTCCCTGATTCTGAGTAGCGCCGACCTGTGCTTGCCGGTAAACATTGAGGGTCGCGCGGAAGGCCGGCTGGTGATGCAGGCGGGCGGTCCCCTGACGGCCGATCGCGCCGGGCAACTGCGCCTGCTGGCCGGCGAAGCAGCCACCATGATAGCCGAACGCCGCGCGCGCGCCCGCATTCAAGAGGCCCTGAAGCAGGCGAAATGGCAGGCCGAATCGGCCAATCGCGCCAAGAGCCTGCTGCTCGCCAACATGAGCCACGAGATCCGCACCCCGATGACGGGCGTGGTGGGATTCGCCAACCTGCTGGCCGGGACCACGCTCACCGCGGAGCAGCGGGAGTATGTGGATGGCATCCGTACGAGCGGCCACGCGCTGCTCACGCTGATCAACGACATTTTGGACTTCTCCAAGATTGAAGCGGGCAGACTGGAGCTGGAATCGGCCCCCTTCCAGCTGCGCGCGGTTGTGGAGGAGACCATCGCGCTTTTCCTGGCGCGCGCCAAAGAGAAAGGGATCGGGCTCTCCGCGGCAATCGACGGCCGGGCGCCGGCGGTAATCGCGGGCGATGCCGGGCGGCTGCGCCAGGTATTGATCAATCTGTTGGGGAACGCCGTGAAGTTCACGGAACGGGGCGAGGTGGCGCTCGCGGTGAGGGCCAGCGACGGGACCGGCAATCGGGCGCGCATCTCGTTCGCGGTGCGGGATACCGGACCGGGGATCGCGCCCGAGCACCAGCAGCGGATTTTCGATTCCTTCAGCCAGGTGGACGCCAGCATCAGCCGGAAGTACGGCGGCACCGGGCTCGGCCTGGCGATCAGCCGGTCGCTGGTGGAGCAGATGGGTGGCCGTCTGCGGGTGGAAAGCCAGCCGGGACACGGTGCGACGTTTTCCTTCAGGATTCCGGTGGAAATCGCGGAAATGCCGCAGGCAAACGCGCCGTTGGCGGCGCGCGAACCGGCAGCGGACTTGCCCGCCCTCAAAATCATCGTGACGGACGACAACGCGGTGAATCGCCGGGTGGCAGTGAGTTTATTGAAGCTGCTCGGTTACCAGGCGGACTCCGCATGCGACGCCAAAGATCTGCTGGAACGGCTCAAACATACGGACTACGATGTGGTTTTCATGGACGTGCAGATGCCCGGGATGGACGGTCTGGTAGCCACGCGTCGGATTCGCGCCGACCTGCCCGCGGGGCGGCAGCCGCACGTGGTGGCGATGACGGCCGCGGCCTTTCCGGAAGATCGCGCCCGGTGCCTGGACGCCGGCATGAACGACTACATCGCCAAGCCGGCCTCGCTGGATGATTTAGCGGCGGTGCTGCGGCGGGCAAAGCGGGAATCCAGCGGCGGATGACGTAGCGCAGGCTGAAGGCTTCCGGGCCGACTTGAACACATTTTCGCGTCCTGGGACCACTCCCTGACGGTCGCGGCTCAGTATCGGCAAACTGTGTTTCCGAGCCGCGACCGTGAGGGAGCGGTATGCGGAAAACAAGTTTAGCCACAGATGTTTTGCCTCCGCCCGAAGGAAAGCCCGCCTTTGATTCCGCGAGATCAGGAGTTCGGAGTCAGTTCCGTCCCAGGTACTTTTCGTAAAGCTCCTTCTGCCGGCTGTCCAAGCTCACCGCCTTTCCGTCGATGAACATCATGTCGATGTGAGTCCTCACTTCGAGCGGATTGCCGTCCGATACGATGAGGTCCGCCGTCTTTCCTTCTTCGATCGATCCCAGGCGGTTGGCGATGCCGAATATCTGCGCGGCGCTCAGCGATACAGCCTTATAAGCCTCCTCTTTCGGCAGCCCAAAAGGCACCGCCGCGGCCGCTTCATACGGAAGATTGCGCGCGTTTCGCGAACTGAACGTCCCGATACAGAACCTGACACCCGCCTTGTAGAGCGCCGCCGGAGTAATGTAAGAACGATCGTACGGATCGTCCTCTTCCAGCGGCAGAGTATGAGTTGGCCCCAGGACCACTGGGATGTCATTGGCTCTTAGCAATGGCAGCACGAGATACGCTTCGTACGCATCCGCCAGGATGATTTTGATTTTCTCTTTCCGGGCGAATTGCACCGCCTCGCGAATCTCGCGCGCTCTCACGGCAGTCACGAACATCGGGGTAGCGCCATCCAACACCGGCAGAATCGCCTCGTACCGCAGATCCGTCTTCAGCGCCTTCGGGTCCGCCCGCTTGGCTTGCCGATACTGACGGGCGTCCTCGAAAAACGCATTGAGGGCCTTCATCTTTTGGTCATACTCGCGCTTCGCGTCGGCATACGGGATGGGCTCGGGCCGCGCGCTCGGATCTTCATCCTCTTCTTCGCTCTCGTGCGGACGAATCGGCCTCGTCACAATCGCCGGAAAGCGCAGATGAATCGCCGCCGTGGGCATCACCGTCATGGCGCTATTGCTGCCGGATTCGTCCAGGTGAACGATGGACATCTGCCCCGAAATCAAATCGCCCTCCGGCATTTCGATCACGCTGGTGACGCCGTTGAAGCGCGCGGCCGGTATCTGTTCGCTCGATGGATTCACCGCCGTCACCGCCCGCAACTGCGGATTGATCAGCCCCAACTCTTCGGCGTCCGACGCCTCTTCGCGTGAGTTCGTCTCCAGGCCCAGGCGGGACGCGGCATCGATCATCCCCGGATAGACATCCTTACCCGTGATGTCGATGACTTTATACCCTTCAGGCGCCGCGAGATTCTTACCCACCCCAATAATCTTGCCGTTGCGTATAAGCACGGAACCGTTCTCGATCACCGGGCCGGAGACCGTATGGACCGTGCCGCCACGCAGGAGGATTCCGCTATCCGTGGGCGGTGCTTGCGCCTGCGCCGCCTGGCAAAGACACGCGCAGATAACTGCCATCGGGCGCATAAGTGTCGATGCCGCTATTTTACACCGCTCGCGGAAGGGGCGCGGACTTCCAGCCGTTTGCACTCCTGCCAGGTGTAAATCATGCGGTGCACCACCGTCAGGTTCGATAAGATGGCGATCACCCACAACACCGGCGCCATCCGCCGGAACAGCGCGCCGATGATAATCAGCACCACCCGCTCCGGCCGTTCCAGAAATCCCACTTTGCATTTGGGAATGGCATTTTCGGCGCGCGCGCGGGTGTAACTCACCATCACCGACCCCGTCATCACGATGGCTGTCAGCACGATGTAAAAGAAGCGATTGATGGAGGCGTAATAAACCAGGAGGCCCATATACAGCGCCAGGTCGGAATACCGGTCGATCACCGAATCGAAGAAGCCGCCGAAGAGCGTCACCTGCTTGGTGGCGCGCGCCACCCGTCCATCCACCATGTCGAACAGGCCAGCGCCAATCACCACCGCGCCCGCCCATTCGAAGCGCCCCTGCGAAAACAGCAGCGCCGCGCCGATGTTGATCACCAGGCCGAGAAAAGTGAGAACGTTCGGATGAATTTTGGAAAGCGCCAGCCAGCGCACGATGCGATCGATGATGGCCCCGCAGACCACCCCGATCCCGCGGGTAAACGTCATATCAGTCCACTACGTCGTGGATGGTGGTGAGCTTCAGGATATCGAGTTCCTTCACTCCTCCGGGACTCTGCACCTTCACCGAATCCCCCACCTCTTTGCCCAGCAACGCGCGGCCGATCGGAGACGTCGTCGAGACCTTCCCGTTCGGGGCGTCGGCCTCTTCCGTGGTTACCAGGTGGTACGTAATCTCTTCTTCGCGCCTGGTATCGAGCACGACCACGGTCGATCCCAGACCCGCGCGATCCCGCGGAATCTTAGTGAAATCGATCATCGAAATGTCCGCCAGCCGCTTCTTGAGCTGGTTCAGGCGAGCGTTGACGAATCCCTGCCGTTCCTTAGCGGCGTGGTACTCCGCGTTCTCGCTGAGGTCCCCGTGCAGACGCGCCTTCAGGATCTCCTTCGGCAACTCGACGTGCAATTCATAATCGAGCGTGGCGATCTCGTCCTGCAGCTTCTTCTTAATATCGGTCATCGAACGGGGACAGCTCCCAGGCTCCAATTATAGCGCGCACAATGTTTACCGACTCGCGGCCGTGGGACATGCTTCAGCTTTCCCAACCGAGCGGCCGCGAACCTATTCACGACTCTCTCGTCAACAAAATCTCGTCCGCCACATCGGCCGCTGCCCGCATGCCCTTCACGTCATGCACTCGCACAATGTGCGCTCCCCGCAGCACGCACGCGGCCACCGCCGCTGCTGTGGCGTAACTGGTTTCTCCCGGGGTCGGGTGAGTCAGGAAGCTCTTACGCGACGGCCCGGCCATGATCGGTAGATCCAGCGCCGCCAGCTCGCCCAGCCGGTCGAGAATCAAC
>Ga0181528_10000939_pt1 | contig 18861 bp, 17 predicted proteins | sample PEATcosm2014_Bin_47_FD_119742 | JGI IMG/M metagenome (GOLD analysis project Ga0181528, IMG submission 119742) | Peatland microbial communities from MTU Mesocosm Facility, Houghton, MI, USA - PEATcosm2014_Bin10_10_metaG | ecosystem: Environmental > Terrestrial > Soil > Wetlands > Peat | place...
GATGGTGGCGCCGAACTCGCCCAAGGCGCGCGCATTGCAGAGCAGCAGCCCGTTCAGGATCGCCCAGCGCGCGCGCGGGAACGTCACCCGGCAGAACGTCTGCCAGACCGTCGCCCCGAGGCCCAGGGCGGCTTCTTCGAGTTCGGTCCCGCTTTCGCCCATCAGCGCGACCGTCTCGCGCGCGACGTACGGGAACGTCACGAAAATCGTCGCCAAGATGATCCCCGGGGGCGCGAACGCGATCTTCATGCCGTGGCCGGCGAACCAGGCGCCCAGCGGCGCCCGCTCGCCGAAACAGAGCAGCAGGGCGAGACCCGCGACGACCGGCGAGATCGTCAGCGGAAGGTCGATCGCGGCCAGCAACAGCGATTTGCCGGGGAACGCGTACTTGGTCAGCGTCCAGCCGGCGAGGACGCCGAACGCGCCGTTGACGACGATCGTTACCGACGCCGCCAGCAGCGTCAGCCAGATCGCATCGCGCGCGTACGGATCGGCGAACGTTGCTGCCGCCGCCGGCCAGCCGGCGCGCAGGGCTTCGAATGCGATCGAGCACAGCGGAAGGAACACGAAGAACCCGAGCAGCAGCGCGACGCCCGTCACCGCGAGGCGCGCCTTCATGCCGCGCTCCGCGCGTCGAGCAAGCGCCGTTGCAACGCGTTGATCGTCAGCAGCAGCACGAACGAGACGAGCAGCGAAACGAGCGCGATCGCGGCGGCGCCGGCGAAATCGTACTGTTCGAGCCGGGTGACGATGACCAGCGGGATCACTTCGGTCTTGCCGGGCATGTTGCCGGCGATAAAGATGACCGAGCCGTATTCGCCCAGCGTGCGCGCCAGCGCGAGGGCGAAGCCGGTCAGCAGCGCCGGCGCGATCAGCGGCAGCGTGACCCGGCGCAGCACGGTGAGCGGCGGCGCGCCGAGCGAGGCGGCGGCGTGACCGAATTCGCGCGGCAGCGCCGCGATAACCGGCTGCACGGTGCGCACGACGAACGGCATGCCGACGAAGGCCAGCGCCAGCACGATACCGGCCGGCGTGTACGCGACGGCGAAGCCGTGCGCGATCAGCCACGAACCGACCCAGCCGTGCGGCCCGTACAGCGTCGCGAGCGTGATGCCCGTAACCGCCGGGGGCAGCGCGAACGGCACGTCGACGAGGGCGTCGAGCACGCGCATCCCGGCGGACGGGTAGCGCACGATCGTGGCGGCGATCGCCAAGCCGGCGACGACGTCGATCGCCGACGCCAGGATCGCGCAGCCGAAACTGAGCCGGTAGGCGGCCAGCGCGCTCGGCGAAAACGCGGTCGCGAGGAAACTCGCCGGCGTGATGCCGTTGAGCGAGAGCACCAGCGCGGCGAGCGGCACGAAAACGACGACGCCCACGATGGACATCGTCGCTCCGAGCGCGAGACCGCGTCCGGGAATCACTTCGCGGAGTAGACCTGGTCGAAGATCCCGCCGTCCGCGAAGAAGCGCGCCGCGGCCGCTTTCCAGCCGCCGAATTGCGCGATCGTCGCGAGATCGGTCGGCGGAAACGACGTTCCGCAATGGCCCATGACCGACGTCAAGCGCGGGCGGTAGCCCCACTTGCAGGCCAGTTTCTGCGCTGCCGGCGTGTAGAGATATTCGAGGTAGGCTTTGGAGACGGCTTCGGTGTGATGCTTGGCCACGTTCGCGTCGACCCACGCGACCGACGGTTCGGCCAGGATGCTGACTGAGGGCACGATCAGTTCGTAGTCGCCCGGGTGTTCCTTGACGACGAGGATCGCTTCGTTTTCCCACGAGACCAGCACGTCGCCGATGCCGCGCTCCGTGAAGGTCACGGTCGACGCTCGCGAGGCCGAGTCGAGCACCAGCGCATTTTTGTAGATCGCGGCCACGAGCTCGCGCGCCTTGGCCTCGTCGTTGTGGTTACGCTTGAGTCCATAGGACCAGGCCGCTAGGACGTTCCAGCGCGCCGCGCCGCTGGTCTTCGGGTTCGGCGTGATCACGCCGACACCGGGCCGCGCGACGTCGTTCCAATCGTGGATGTGCTTGGGGTTGCCCTTGCGCACGAGGAACGCGATCGACGATGTGTACGGCGCCGAGTCGTCGGGCAGGCGCGACGCCCAATCCGGGGCGATCGCTTGCGTCCTCGACGCGATCGCGTCGATGTCGAAGGAGAGCGCGAGGGTCACGACGTCGGCCTCGAGGCCCGAGATCACCGCGCGCGATTGCGCGCCGGAACTGCCGTGCGACTGCTCGATCGTCACATCGTCGCCGGTCTTCTTCTTCCAATACGCGGCGAAGAGCGGGTCGTACTCGGCGTAGAATTCGCGCGTCGGATCGTAGGACACGTTGAGGATCGTCGTCGACGCGGCGCTCGCGGCGTGCGACGCGAGGAAAAAGGCCGCGACGAGAGCGGCGGCGAGGCGCAGGGGGCGGTCCATTACGGCGTTTCTCTCAGTGCGGCATTGAACGAGCGCTCGTAGACGGGCGCGAAGTGGATAACGTCGCCGTGAGCGACGTCGGCGAGCCCGTTGAACGGGGCGGTGACCTCGGCGTTGACGACCGCGCCGCCGGACACCGCGAGTTCGAGCCGCTTGCGCGATCCGAGTTCGACGATCCGCACGACGGTCGCGGGTTGCGAGCCCTCGAAGGCGTTGAGCCTGACGCGCACTTCGTGCGGCCGCACGTAGCGGATCGCGCCGCCCGCGGCCAGCGCGTTGGTCGGACCCAAGAAGTTCATCACGAACGGCGAGACCGGATCGTGGTAGAGATCGAGCGGCGAGCCCTGTTGCTCGACCCGGCCCTCGCGCATCAACACGATGCCGTCGGCGATCTCCATCGCCTCGTCGGCGTCGTGCGTCACGAGCAACGTGGTGACGTGAACCTCGTCGTGCAGGTCGCGCAGCCACGTGCGCAGTTCCCGGCGCACGTGCATGTCGAGCGCCGCGAACGGCTCGTCGAGCAGCAGCACGGCCGGGTTCGCGGCGAGCGCGCGCGCCAGAGCGATGCGTTGGCGCTGACCGCCCGAGAGCTCGTGCGGCATGCGCTTCTCGTAGCCCGGCAGGCGCACGAGTTCGAGCAGCTCGCGCACGCGGGCGCGGACCGTCGCGCGCTCGGCCTTGCGCACGTCGAGCGAAAAGCCGACGTTGGCTTCGACGTTCAAGTGCGGGAAGAGCGCGTAGCTCTGAAAGACGAAGCCGATGTGGCGCTCGCGCAGCGGCAGCGAGGTGATGTCGCGCTCGCCCAGCCGCAGCGTGCCGGCATCGATCGTTTCGAACCCGGCGATCGCGCGCAGCAAGGTCGATTTTCCGCAACCCGACGGGCCGAGCACGGCGGTCAGCGTGCCCGAGGGCACCTCGAGCGAGACGTCGTCGACCGCCCGGACCGCGCCGAACGTCTTCGTCAGGCCTTCGATCGAGATGCTGCGCGACGCGCCGAGGACTTCAGCCAACATGGATGCCGCACTCCACCTTGTCGAAGCCGGCCCAACGGCCGGACCGCGCCGCTTCGCCCGGCGCCGGGCGGCGCGTGCAGTGCACGCACCCGATGCTCGGGTAACCATCGAAGTGCAAGGTGTTGACCGGCACGTCGTTCGCGCTCACGTACGACCAAACGTCGTCTTCGGTCCACGCCGCCAGCGGTGCGACCTTGACGACCTGCGCCGCCTGGTCCCACGACCGCTCGGGAATCTCCGCGCGCGTCGCGCTCTGATCGCGCCGCAGCGCCGTCAGCCACGCATCGTAGCCGCGCAGATGCTCGCGCAGCGGCACGACCTTGCGCAGATTGCAGCAGGCGTCGGGATCGCGCGCCCAGAGCGCCTCACCATGGCTGGCGCTTTGCTCGGCGACGCTCGCGCGCGGCCGCACGGCCTCGACCGAGATCCCATAGCGGCTTTCGACCCGTTCGATCAGCGCGTACGTTTCGGGAAACAGCAACTCGGTATCGGCGACGAAGACGTTGAGCCGCGGTTCGACCTTGAGGGCCAGGTCGAGCAGCACCATGCCGGAGGCGCCGCCGAACGAACACGAGAGCGTGACCCGCCCGGGGAAGGCGTCGACGGTACGCCGGATCGTGGCGGTCGCTTGGCCGGCTGCGGCGGCAAGATCGGTGGAAATGGATCGAACTCCAAACGGTGAGAAACAAGATGACCCTCGCCGGGGCGAGGGTCACAAGGCGGTCGCGACGTTCCCGTCGTCAGCCCCGTGCGAACCCGCGCCGGCATGCTCCCGGGCAACAGCCCGGGCATTGCGCCGCCCGACGACAAACGTGAATCACCGCGGGAGCATACCACGCGCCAAGTGGACTGGTCAAGCGCTTTGGGCGGGAGAAGTCTCCCCATCCGCACAGCGAACCAGGCCCGCATGAGCGCGGTTTTCTTCGGTCACGGCAGCCCGATGAACGCCCTCGGCGGCAACCGCTATGCCGAGGCCTGGCGCGCTTTCGGCGCGCGCCGCCGGCCGCGGGCGATCCTGATGATCTCCGCGCACTGGTACGCCGCCGGCCCCCGCGTGACGGCGGGCGAACACCCGCGGACCAACCACGACTTCGTGAGCTTTCGCGGCCCCCTCGGGGCCTTTGCCTATCCGGCGCGCGGCGACGCCGCGCTGGTCCGGCGGGTCTGCGAGCTGCTCGCCCCGGTCGCGCCGGCGCTCGACGAGCGCTGGGGCTACGACCACGGCGCCTGGAGCGTCCTGGCCAACGCCTATCCCGATGCGGACGTCCCGCTCGTCGAGTTGTGCATCGACCGCACGCTGCCGGCGGCGGATCACTACGCGCTCGCGCGACGCCTCGCACCGCTGCGCGACGAGGACGTGCTCGTTGCGGGCAGCGGCAACGTCGTCCACAACATCGAGCTCCTGCGCAGCGGCTGGGGCGGCGCTCCGGCCGGCTGGCAGCGCCGCTTCAACGACGACCTGCTGGCCCGCCTCGACCGCGGCGACCACGCCGCGCTGATCGCCTACGAGCGCCTCGGGCCGGACGCGCGGCTCGCGATCCCGACGCCCGATCATTATCTGCCGCTGCTCTACGTGCTCGGCGTGCAGCGCGCCGGGGAGCGCCCGCAGGTGCTCGTCGACGGCGACGAACTCGGCGGGCTCGGCATGCTCTCGGTGGCGTTCGGATGACGCTCGCGGACCTCGAGGCCCGCTTCGACGAGGCGCTCGCCGCGGCGCTGCCGACGCCGGCCGCCCTGATCTTCACCGACCTTCCGCTGGCCTATCAAGGCAAACGCGATCTGCTCTATGCCCTCGGCCTGCTCGACGAAGGCGAAAACGAAGCGGCGCTGATCGCCGGCCTGCTGTTCGACCGCCTGCGCGCCGCACCGGATGCCGAGGTCGCCCACCTGATGCGCGAAGCCTGGTACTATCTGCGCACGTCGATCGACCCGGCCTGGCAGTTCGACGACGGCGCGCCGTCGCTGCCGGCGCTGCTGGCCTATCTCGACCGGGTGCTGGAGGAACGCGCGGCGACCGCGCGGGCGCTGCCGCGGCGCGGCGCGCCGGACGACGTTCCGGCGGCCGAGCGGGCCGCGTTGCTGCGCCGCTTGCGCGACGCGTAACGATCAGGCGCCGCGCAGCGCGGCGCGGTTCTGCGCGAGCACGGCAGCGTAGCGCGCCAAGCGCGCGCCCTGATAGCGCGCGGCCGTCAGCACCTCCGCGGGCAACTCGGCGCCGCGCGGATCGGTGTAGCTCGTGCCGTACGGATTTCCGCCGCCCTTGCCGATCGAGGGATCGGTGTAGCTCGGCGGGACGATGATCGCACCCCAATGATACATCATGTTGTAGATCGTCATGATCGTCGTCTCTTGACCGCCGTGCGTATACGACGCGCCGACGAACGCGGTGGCGGCCTTGTCGGCGAGTTTCCCTTGCATCCACAACCCGCCGGACGTATCGAGAAATTGCTTGAGCTGCGCCGACATCGCGCCGAAACGCGTCGGCGTGCCGAACGCGAAGCCGTCGGCCCACTCGAGATCCGCCAACTCCGCTGCGGGCACGTCGCCCGTGGCATCGACGTGCGCTTGCCAGCGCGCGTTCGCCGCGATAGCCTCGGGCGGCGCGAGTTCGCGCACCTTGCGCACGCGCACGTCCGCGCCCGTCGAGGCCGCGCCTTCGGCCAGCGCCAGCCCGACGGTCCGCGCGTTGCCGGTCGAACTGTAATAGATCACCGCGATGTTTGCCATGCGCGCACAGTTGCGCGAACGCCGGGCCGCGTCCTAGTCGAAGGTGTCCGGGACGGCGTCCAAGCGCTCGTCGAGGGCCGTCCGCACCTCGTCACGCAGGGCGTCGCTCGGGAAACGGGCGATCGCCGGTTCGAAGAACGCCAGCGCGATCATGCGCTCGGCGAGCGCCCGCGAGATTCCACGGCTCTGGACGTAGAACAACTCGTCCTCGTCCAACGAGCCGATGCTCGACGACTGCGAGGCGGCGACGCCGCGCGTCGGCACGGCGAGCACGGGCGCGGCCGTGAGCCGCGCGTCGCGCGAGAGGATCAGTCCGTCGTCGCGCACCGCGGCGACGCTGCCCGCCGCGGCGGGCGAAAAACGCAACGAGCCGCCGAAACGGCCGCGGGCGCGATCGGTCACCGCGCAACGCACCGTCGTGCGCGATGCGACGCGCGCGGCGTCGTGATCGACGTCGACTGCATACGCCGCGCGCGTGAAGCCGCGGGCGAAAAAGAACGCGTTCGTTTCCGCGCCGGCCCCCGGACCGGCTAGGATCGCGCCGCAGGCCGCACCGACGATCGCCCCGCCCAAGTCGGCGAGGTGCCACGCCACCTCCGCGCCGGCAGCGCAGCGCGCCCGGCGGCGCACGAACACGCGCGCGCCGTCGTCCGCTTCCTGGACGGCGACGTAGTCCAAGCGCGCGCCCGGCTCGAGCTCGGCTTCGACGAGCCCGGCGACGAACGCATCGGCCCCGCCCAGCAAACGCTCGACGACGGTGACGCGCGCGTGCGCTCCGATCCGGAGCACCGTGTGCGGAAAGACCGCCGCGGGTTCGCCCGGGGCGCCCAGCCAGAGCAGTTGCAACGGCGCTTCGAGCGACACGCCCGCCGGAACGTCGACGTAGACGCCGCAGTTCTGAAACGCCGTCGCGAGCGCCGTATAGCGGTCGGTCTCCGGCGCGATCACGCGCAGGTGGACCGCGTCGACGCGTTCGGGATCGTGGCGCCGCGCGTCGGCGAGCGGCGCCAAGATCACGCCCGGCGGCGTGCCGGCCGGAGCCTCGAGATAGATGCTGCCGCTGTGGGCCAGGCCGCCGGCGTTGTCCACCGCGAGCGCCGGAACGTCGAGCGCGCCGGCACTCGCCAAGCGCGGCGCCGTACGCGGAACGTCCGGCACGCGCACGCGACCGCTCGACCACCGCAGCCCGGCGAACGACATTTTCGCGGCCGGGAACCGCGCGAACGCGCGCAACGCGCGCTCGCGCCGGGCGGCGTCGACCGCGCCCCCGCTGCCCGCCGCCCCGAGGTCCGCGATCGCCGCGGCGAGCCCGGCGGCCGTCGGCGCGAAGTCTATTGCGCGCTCCAGCCGCCGTCGATCGGAATCGCCGCGCCCGTGATCGAGCAGGCGGCGTCGCTGCACAGATACGCGCACAGTGCCCCGACTTCGCGCGGGTCGATGAACCGCCCGGTCGGCATCTTTTCCAGGAACGCGCGCTTGAGCGCGTCCTCGTCGGAGATACCGCCCCCGTAGGAGGCGGCGAGATCCTTCGCTTGGCCGGCGATGAGTTCGGTGTAGACCGCACCCGGACAGATCGCGTTGGCCGTGATCCCTGCGAGCGCGCCCTCGAGCGCGCACGCTTTCGTAAAGCCGACGACGCCGTGCTTCGAGGCGACGTAGGCCGATTTGAATGCGGAGGCGACGAGGCCGTGGACGCTCGCGACGTTCACGATCCGTCCGCGGCCGCGGTCCGCGAAGTGCGGCCACGCCGCGCGCGTCATGTAGAACACCGCGTCCAGATCGATGCTGCGCACGCGGTCCCATTCGGCCTCCGGAAAGGCCGCGACCGGCGCGACGAACTGCACGCCCGCGTTGTTCACCAAATGGTCGAGCGCGCCGAAATCCGCCGCGATCCGCGCGACGCCCGCGCGCACCGCGTCGTGGCGCGCGACGTCGAGCGCATACCCGCGCGCGCGCACGCCCGTCTCGGCCGCCAGCGTCGCCGCGGCGGCCGCCGCGGCAGCTTCGTCGAGGTCGCACAGCGCGACCTCGGAGCCCGCCGCAGCCAGCGCCGCAGCGCAGGCGTAGCCGATGCCGCGGGCCGCGCCGGTGACGATGCTGACGCGACCGTCGAGGCGCAGCGGAAGAACGTTGTTCACGCTATCGCCTTCGTTCAGCAGGCGCGCGGAAACTGCTAGAGGTGCAGGTTGAAGCCGCTGGCGAGGTAGTGCGCTTTGGTGTCGTTGATCGGATTGAACGCCGTACCCAAGCCGACGGAGAAGCCGAGGTTCTTGCGCAAGCGCTCGTTGACGGCGACGTCGCCGAACGATTGCGCGCGCTCATGCCGCGTCACGATGCGCGCGCCGAGATCGGTCGAGATCTGGGTCGTCGCGCTGGTGTCGTAGGTCTCGCGCAGCGCCAGCGACGGAAATACGCGTTCGAAGCCGACGCTGTGCGACGAGGCGCCGGTCGCCAGCGCCGACACCGTGGCCCGCCGGCTGAGCCGGTAGCCGGCGGTCGCATCGAACACGTACTTCGGCTGCGCTTGCGTGACGGCGAAGAGCGACGCCGGCGGGACGAACTCCGCGCCGAACCCCGCGGCGAGCCGGGCGCTCGCGAGCGCCGTATAGTTGAGCCCGTAGCCGAGGTGCGTCATCGGATACTGACCGGCCCCGTTGAGCCCGGATTCGGCCACCTGCGAGGGCGCATCGAGCACGGCCTCGAGGCGCCGCAGGACGCCCGTCCGGACGCGGACCATCGGGTAGGCCGCGAGGGCGGTGCCCCCGACCCGCGAGGCGTTCTGGAAATACAGCGTTTCGATCGTGACGTCGCCGCGCGCCGTCGCGCACGGGGCGGTGATGCCGCTGAGATCGTCGTTCGTGAAGGCGGGATCGCCGCTCGCACACGCGCCGTTCGGGACCGACGTCTCCTGGCTTGCCGCGCCGGCCGGCAGCGGCGGGCAGGCGGACAGCACGAATACGACAGCAGCAATAGCCGCCGTCACATACCACCGCAGGGCGATGATGACGGTCACACTTCTCCACGTGCGCGGGACGCCGAAAGCCCCCGATTGGGCGCGTGCGGCCCTCACCCCTGGCTGCTTGGTCCCCCGCCCGGAGATATTTCGTTGAGCGCGCTCGATCGGCTTACGCGCGGCGGTCGACGACGCGGCTTGACGGTGCCCGTCGGCATCGGCCAGGGTCGCAGGGCAAAGCCCGCCAGCGCCATCAGGAGCGCGGACACCCCGCCGGCCACGAAGGTCAGCGGCGCGCCGCCGCGCTCCGCGATCCAGCCGGCCAGCAGCGACCCGACCGGCCCGCTGGCGAGGAAGACGTAGTTGTAGAGCCCGGCGATGCGCCCTTGCACGTGCGCCGGCACGGCGAGTTGGACGATCGCGTTCGAGCTGGCGGTGTAGAGCGAATAGCACACGCCGGTCACGAACAGGGCCAGCGCCACGCCCACCGCGCTGCGCTGCGTCGAGACGAGCAACTGCGCGAGACCGAAGCCGGACGCCGCGAGCAGCAGCACGGTGCGCGAGGCGCGCGCGCGCGACGCCACCACGATCGCTCCCGCCAGCGCGCCCAGGCCGAACGTTGCGGTGATGAAGCCGTACGTCTGCGCGTCGCCGTGCAAGGTCGTGCGCGCCAGAATGGGCAGCACGACCTGAAAGTTGATCCCGACCGTCGCGACGACGAACAGCATCGAGAGCACCACGGCGACCGTCTTGGTGCGGCGCGCGTAGACGAGCCCGTCGGCGATCGAGCGGAACAGCGGCCCGCGCGTGCGGACGAGCGCCTCGTGGAATTCGGCCGGGCGCATCGCGAACAGCGCCAGGATGACCGCCACGAAGCTGAGCGCGTTGAGCGCGAAGCACGCCGCGACGCCGACCGTCGCGATCAGCACGCCGGCGATCGCCGGCCCGACGATGCGCGTCGCGTTGTTCAGGCCGCTGTTGAGCGCGATCGCGTTCGGCAGCTCCGAACGGCCGACGAGTTGCACCATCAGCGCTTGGCGACTGGGATTGTTGAAGGCCTGAATCGTGCCGCGCAGCACGGCGATCGCGTCGATCGCGGCCACGCTGTCGACGTGCAGGTACGTCACGACCGCCAGCGCCACCGCGCACAACGCCATCGCGGTCTGCGTGAGCACCATCATCCGCTGACGGTCGACGCGGTCGGCAAGCGCCCCGCCGAGCAGTCCGAACACCGCGAACGGCGTGTAGAGACAGAAGCCGAGCCAGCCGACGGACGCCGCGGAATGCGAGAGGTCGAGCACGAGCCACGCCTGCGCGGCGTTCTGCAACCACGTCCCGACCTGCGAGATCAGCTGGCCGCCGAAGTAGAGCCGGTAGTTGCGGTGCCGCCGCAGGCTGGCGAAGATGCGCGCGTCGAGCAGCGCGAGCCCGGCCACCCTCAGCGCAGTCCCGCGGCGGGCACGACCAGCGCGTAGCGCCCGTCGGGCAACCGTCCGCCCGCCACGCCCGAGATGTCGGTCACCCCGTACACGATGCCGATGAAGCGTCCGTCCGCATCGAAGACGCCGCTGCCGGAGTTACCGGGGCCGCAGCGGCCGCAGAAGATTTCGTATTCCAGCGCACCCGTCGCGGGATTGGGCACGGTTTCGCCCATCCGCGCGTAGGTCACCGTCCAGCGGCCCGCGGCCGGCGCGAGCAACGCGCTGACCGGGTGTCCGATCACGCTGACGATGCTGCCCAGCGGCGGTGCGGCGCCCGCGACGGCCAGCGGGAAGGCGGCGGCGCGAGCGCGGCCGAGCGGTAGCAGCACCGCGGCCGCGTCGGCGGACGGCGCACGCGCGATGACGCGCACGGCCGCACCGCGCAGCGCGGTGCCGTCGAAGAAGCGCACGATCGACAGCGGCGCGAGCGTGCAGTGCGCGGCCGTCCACGCCGTGATCCCCCGCGCGTCGCGGCTCGTCGCGACGCCGGCGCAGCGCTCGTAGCCGTTCGCCGCCGGCCATTCCAGTTCGATCACGGCCGCGCGCGGGTCGGCTGCCGCCGCCGCACCCGCCGCGCACGCCAGCGCAGCGAGGACGCACGGCAGCACCTTAACCCAGCGGCGGAAAATCATCGGCGGTATAGCCCGACCAGCGCCCGCGCCGCCGCCGCCCGCTGCAACCGCCGGCCACGAGCGCCGTCGCCCGGCGCCGCCGCACGGCGCGCACCGCGGCGACGGCCTCGCGTGCGATCGCCCGCCGCGGCAGGCTCCCGGCGGCGGCCGCGGCGACGGAGGCGGCGAGAAAGGACGCGCGTCTCACCGGCGGCTACGCAAACGCCGTCTCGGCGGACACGCGGTAGCGCGCGATCTTCGCGTCGGGCAGCACGGTCGAGACCAGCGTATCGCTGTCGGGCTCGCTGAGCACCTGCGTGTCCGAAAGTTCGACGTCGGCCAGCGCGTCGACCATCGCGACGTTGTAGCGGAAATTCTTCAACGCCCGGCTCAGCTTGCCGCCTTCGATCAGATAGACCCCGTCGCGGGTGATGCCGGTAATCGCCGCCGTTCGCGGATCGATCACGCGCTCGTACCACGTGCGGGTGACGAGCACGCCGCGCTCGATCGAGGCGAGCAGCTGCTCGCGCGATGCGCTGCCGGGATCGACGATGCTGTTGACGGGGAAGTTCGGATGCCCGGTATCGGGCACGTGAAACTTGTTCGCGACATAGGTGTCCGTGACGTAGCGCTTCACGACCCCGCGGTCGATCAGCGTCAGCCTTGCGGTCGGCGCGCCGTCGTTCTGGTTGAACGGCGGGCTGGCGAAGAGCGGGTGGCTCCAATCGTCGCGCAGCGTGAAGTTGGGCGAGAACACGCGCTTGCCGATGCGCCCGACCATCCACGAATCTTTCTCGTCGAGCACGTCGAAGCCGCCCATCCCTTGGGTCAACGCTTTGAGGGCGGCCGCGAACGCGCTCGGTTCGAGGAGCACGGTGTACGTGCCCGGCGCGATATCGCCCGGTTCGCCGGACAGCGTCGCTTTGAGCGCCGCGCGCTCCGCCACCGCCCGCGCATCGAGCATCCCCAACTGCGGGCTGTAGTACTCCGCGTACCCGCTGGTCGCGCGCGCGATCGCTTTGAGTTGCAGGCCGCAGGTCGTGCCGGTAAAGGCCGCGCGCAGGCCGAGCGAATTCGCGATCGCGACGGTGTTGATCTGGGTGGTGAGGAACCCCGACGACGAGAGCTGCGACGCGCGCATGCGCGCGAACAGCGGCTGCAGTTTGTCGACCCGCTCGGCCGGCGTCGCGGCCGCCGTCGCCGCATCGTAGCCGTGCGTTGCCGGCGCGATCGGCGCGGGCTTCGGCAACGACACGAACCCGCCGTCGGGCGGCACGTGCACGGCGATCTCCCGCGCGCGCGCCACGATGCGGGCGATCGACGCGTCGCTGGCATCGTCGGTCGAGATCGAGCCCGACTTCCTGCCGGCGTAATAGGTCAACGTGATCTGCGTCTGGAGCGCGTCGAGATTCTGGATCACGTAGTTGCGTGCGAAGCGCGCGTACGACGCGTCGCCGATCGTGACGCTGACCTGCGCTTGGTCGGCGCCCTTGGCGGCGCGCAGCACCCGTTCGGCAAGGGCCAGCGCGCGGTCGCGGTCAGGCACCGCTCACCACGCCCATCGTCACGTTGCGGAAGCGCGCCACGCTACAGGCGTGCGTCGTGCGGCCGCTTTGCTCCGGTTCGCCTTTGCCGCAATTCGGCGTGCCCCAAACCTCGAAATCCTCGCGGCCGCCGACCCGGTCCAACGCGCCCCAGAACGTCGGCGTCACGCCGGTGTAGGTCGGCTGCTTGAAGATGCGCCCGCGCTTCCCGTTCTTGATTTCGTAGCCGATCTGCGGACCGAACTGGAAATTGAGGCGGTGATCGTCGATCGACCACGAGCGCATCCCGCCGACCAGGATCCCGTCCTTGGTGTCGGCGACGATCGATTCCAGCGTCCCGGCGCGCGGCTCGAGCACGATGTTCGTCATGCGCACGATCGGCACGCTGGCCCAATCCTGGGCTCGCACCGACGCCGTCTGCGGGAGCCCGACCTCGGCGGCGGTATCGCGCGAGGACAAGAACGCGCGCAGGATCCCGTTTTCGATCAGGGTGACCGGCTTCGGCCGCACGCCCTCGTCGTCGTAGGCGACCGTCGCCATCCCCAGCGGCAAGGTATTGTCGGCCACGATCGTCAGCAGGTCGCTGCCGTACCGCAGCTTTCCCACGCGATCGGGCGTCGCCCACGACACGCCCGAGAAGTTCGCCTCCCAGCCCAGCGCGCGGTCGAGCTCGAGCGCGTGGCCGATCGACTCGTGCATCTGTAAGTTGAGCACGCTGCCGTCGAGGATCAGATCGCGCGGCCCGGGCGGCAGGCGCGGCGCGTCGGCGAGCAGCACCGCCTCACGCCCGTATTCGGGCGCGCGCGCCGCCAGACGCGCGCGCTCGATCACTTCGTATCCGCCGCCCTGATAGAGGCCGAAGTCGCCCGGACCGCCGCGCGTCTGCACGTCGCCGTCCTTGCCGATCGCCGACGCCCCGCACCCGGAGCCGGCTTGGCGCAAGAGCTGCGTGATCGCGCTGCCGGTCGTCGAGTAAAACTCCTTGGCGGTCGTGAACAGCGTCATGAACGCGTAGGCGCTGACGACGTTTTTCGCGACGTGCGCGGCGCGCTCGGCTTCGAGCAACAGCGCCGCGCGCGCGGACAAGCCGATCGACGCCGGATCGATCGCCGCCGGCGTCCGATAGTCGGCCCGCACCCGCTCCGTCGGCAGCACGGCGGGAACGCGCCCGGCAACCGTCGCGCTCGCGGCGGCCAGCGCCACCGCGCGCGCCGCGGCCAGGTCGAAGCCCGCATCGTCGAGCCGGTCGCTGCCGCAGAAGCCCCAACTGCCGTCGACGAACGCGCGCACCCCGTACCCGGCCGAGGAGACGTCCGAGGCGTTGCGGACGTCGCCGTTGCGCACGTCGACGTCCTCCTGGCGGATCGTCCAAAACTGCACGTCGGCATAGCCCGCGCCCGCCTTCGTCGCCGTATCCAGAACGCGCGCCGCGGCCGCCGCGAAGTGCGCCGCCATTCAGCGCGGCGGCAAAGTGTGCAACTGGTCGCCCTCCGCGACCTCGAGTCCGATTTGCTTGAGTAAGGCGGCGTCGGCTTCGGCCGTCGCCGCGGGCGGCACGCTGATGACCGTGTTCTGCGTGCGCGAGCGGATGCGGAAGGCCGGATCGCGCACGACGCCCAGCGGGTCGCGGCCTTCCTTGACCGCTTGCACGCCGTCGCGGAACATCTGCCGCAAGCCGATCACGCCGTAGTCCGTCGGGGTCAGGTTCTCGTAGGCGTGGACGGCGATCTTGCCCTGACTCGTCATCATCTCGTAGTCGCCGGGGAAACGCTGGCGCTCTTCGTACGGCCGGTCGTTGGCCTGGCCGAAGCCGCGGTTACGCTGCAGGTCGATCATCGGATTGCGCTTGTCTTCGAAGAGCAGGTAATAGCGTTTGGTCGTGTAGTCGTCCATCGGCACGACCCAGGTGACGTGGTGGGCGGGTTGCGAGATGCCGGCCTTGTCGATCTTCGTGTGCGAGGGCGGGATCATACCGTAATTCGGCATGAACGTGTCGATCACGCGCACCCAGACGCGATCTTCGACGCGCCGCACCGCGATGTAATAGATCCCGATCTCGCTCTGCACCCACTGCAGCACCGGGACCACGCCCATCGCATCGGAGAAGCCGCGCTGGGTCCCCGTCGTGATCGCGTGCAGGTACGCGGTGTGAACCGGGTCCATCGCGTTTTCGTGAATCTGCAGCCAGTTACACTCGGTGATCGTCGAGCGGCCGATCCCGGTCTCGAACTCGATATTCGGGTCCTCGTACAGGTCCATGATCGGGAAGAGCGGCTTCTTCTCCGGCGGCCCCATGTAGGCGAAGATCATGTCGAAGAGGACGTGCAGCGGGTAGGCGCCCTGACAGATGCGTTCGCCGTTCGCCAGCGGCGCGCCGGCACCGGTTTCGAGGATCGTGCCGTCGGGCGCATAGTGGAAGCCGTGGTACGCACAACGGATGCCCTGCTCCGAGATCACGCCGTACTCGAGCGACGCCCCGCGGTGGCTGCAGCGCTGCTCGACCAGACCGTACTCGCCGCGGCCGGTGCGGAAGAGCACCAGGTCCTCGCCGAGCAAGCGGACCTTGAGCGGCAGTTCGCCGACTTCCTGAACGTAGGCGACCGGCTGCCAGAAGCGGCGCATGTACTCGCCCATCGGCGTGCCTCGCCCGACCCGCGTCAGCGCGGCGTCCTCCACGAGATCGCGCCGGGAGTAATAGGCATTAAAGGTGCTGGTGAGGATCGCGCTGGGCGCCGTCGTCATCTGAGGAACCTCCCGGGCCGGATGTGTGCTCGCTGCCGCGAATACCGCATCCGGCCGCGGGAATCATCTAACGCAGGTTCGGCGCGACCAAGTCGGCGGCTTTGACCGGCCCCTTGAGCGCGCCGTACTTCAGCGCCGCGTCGAGGAGCGACTGGAGGTCCTTGGCGTGGAACGAATCGGGGTAGACCGCGACGCCGGTGGCCTTGCTCGCCTGCTTCGAATACTTCGCCATGATCGCGAACGCATCGTCGGGATGGGTGTTGGCCCAGCGTCCGGCCTTGAGGATCGCTTCGGTAAACTTCGCGATGACGGCGGGGTTCGCGTTCGCGTAGTCCTTGCTGCAGAAATACCCGCCTTCGATCACCAGCGGCGAAACCTCACTGCCGGTATAGGCGAGGACCTTGACGGTGCCGGCCGCCACGGCGGCACTCAGGAACGGATCGGTGATCGTGCCGGCATCGACCTTGCCGCTCGCGATCAACACGCCTTCCTGGGGCGGCGGCGCGTCGATCCACTTGACCGATTTCCAGTCGCCGCCGTGCTTGTCCATCCACGCGCTGACTTGGATCTGCAGGATGTTCAGCAGCGCCGAGGTCACCATCGTCGTGTTGTTGAGGTCCTTGGCGGTCTTGATCGTCGACGCCGGGGGCACGACGACCGCGTCGATCGGCGATTTGATCGAGTTCCCGCCCGAGGGAGCGACGAGCTCGAGTTGCGCGCCGTTTTGGAACGCTTCGGCGATCGGTAGCAGGTTCGAGGACCCGATCTCCACCGCGCCGCCCATGACGGCTGCGGTCACCGTCGAACCGGACGGCAGTTGCGTGACCTGCACGTCGAGCCCGGCGTCTTTGAAATAGCCGAGATCGATCGCGTAGAACAGGTTGCCGGTCACGCTGACCGCGGGGCTGGCGACGCGCACGACGGTGAGCGTCTGCGCTCCCGCCGGCATGCCGATGCCGATCAGGGCGGCGGCGAGGAACAGTCGGAGTGCGAGAGTGCTCATGACGGGACACCTCCAGTGGGTTGTGCGGTACGGAAGGGCGCGAGTTGCGGCGCGCTGCGCGCGAACGCAACGTACCAATCGAGCGACGACGGGTCCGCGAGCGACTCGCGGTCGGCGACGCCGGCGGGGTCGAAACCGGCCAGGATGCGCCGGACGGGGATCTCCATCTTCTTGGCCGAGAGCGTGTACGGAATCGCCGGCACGCCGTGAATCTCGTCGGGGACGTGGCGCGGGCTGCAGCGCGCGCGCAGTTGCGCGACGACGCGGCGCTTGAACGCATCGTCGACGACGGCGCCCGCCGCCGGGCGCACGAACAGCGGCATGTAGAAGCCGCCGTCGGGCAGCTCCAGGCACACGATCAGCGCGTCGCCGACGTCGCCGAGTTCTTCGAGCGCGCGATAGATCTCGGCCGACCCGATGCGCACGCCGTAGCGGTTGAGCGTCGCGTCCGAGCGGCCGTACACATAGACGCCGCCGCGCGCGTTGACTTTCGCGAAATCGCCGTGCCGCCAGACGCCGGGATAGCGGTCGAAGTAGGTGGCGAGGTAGCGCGCGTCGCCCGGATCGTTCCAGAGATAGAGCGGCATCGACGGCGTCGGCGCGGCGACGACCAGTTCGCCGATCTCGTCGACCAGATCGCGCCCGGCGTCGTCCCACACGCGCACGTCCATTCCCAGCGCGCGCGCTTGGATCTCGCCGGCGTAGACGGGCTGGATCGGCACGCCGCCGGTGAGACCGCTGCAGAACTCCGTGCCGCCCGATTGCGAGGTGACCCAGAAGTCCGTCTTGACGTTCTCGTAGAGCCACACGAACGTCTCCGGCGTCGAAGGCGAGCCGGCCAGAAAGATCAGTTCGAGCGCCGAGAGATCGAAGCGCTCGCGCGGCACGATCCCGCCGTCGCGCATCTGCTTGACGAACGTCGGACTGCTGCCGAAACACGTCGTGCCGGTCTCGGCCGCCAGCGCCCAGAGCAGATCGGGTCCGGGATGCATCGGGTGGCCGTCGTAGAGCACGATCTTCGCGCCCAGCAGCAGCGAGCTGACCAGCGCGTTCCACATCATCCAGCCCGTCGTCGTGTAGAAGAACATCGTCGAGTCCGGACCGAGATTGGCGTGAAAGGCGAGATTCTTGTACGACTCGACCAGAATGCCGACGTGCGAATGCACGATCGCCTTCGGGAGCCCGGTCGTGCCCGACGAGAACAGGATCCAGAGCGGGTGGTCGGCGCCGGCTTCTTCGTACGCGAAGCTCGCCGCCGCGGGCGCCGGCTCGGCTGCAAGCGCGGCCCATGCGGCGTGCGCGACGCCGTCGAACCCGAACGCGGCCGCGGGATCGAGCACCGGCAGCGTGACCACGAGCTCGACGGTCGGCAACCCGGCGACGATCGCGCGCACCTCGGCCGAGCGATCGAAGCGCTTGCCGGCGAACGTGTAGCCGTCGGCGACGAAGATCGCCTTCGGTTCGACCTGCGCGAAGCGGTCGATCACGAAGCTCGCGCCGAACTCGGGCGCCGCCGACGCCCACACCGCACCGATCGCGGTCGTCGCGAGCATCGCGACGAGCGTCTCGACGACGTTGGGCAGGTACGAGACGACCCGGTCGCCCGGCCCGATGCCGCGCGCGCGCAGCGCCGTCGCGACCGCGCGGACCGCGGCGCCGAGTTCGCCCCAGCTCAGCTCGCCGGACGCGCGGCTCTCGCCGCGGTGCAGTACCGCCGCCGCGTGCGGGCGCGTCGCCTCGTGGCGCAGCATGTGCCGCGCGAAGTTCAGCCGCGCGCCGGGAAACCAGCGCGTACCGGGCATCGTCGTTTGCGAGCGCACGCGGTCGTACGGGCTCGCCGCTGCGATCGCGAACTCGTCCCAAATCGAGGCCCAAAACGCGTCGGGTTCGGCTACCGACCAGCGCCGCAGGCTCTCGTAGCCGGCGTGCCGGATGCCGCGTTGCGCCAGCCGTTCCATGTAGCGCGCGAGGTTGCTGCGCGCGGCGAACGCCGCGCTCGGCGTCCACAGCAGATCGCCTTCGCCGACGCTCGAGCTCACGGGCTGGGCGCCTCGAGTCCGGCGAGCAGCGCGTCGTCGGCGCCGAGCTTGGGCGCGATGTCCTTCGGATACGGCCGCCGGCCGTCGAACGACAGCGGGGTCGTGATCAGCCGCATCGCGCCGCCGGCCAACGGCGGGCTCAGCATCTCGCTCGCCGCAAACTGCTCGAGGCCGACCGCTTCGCGGATCGTGTTGACCTCGGCGCACGGCACCCCGGCCGCCCGCAACTTCCCCACCCACGCGGCGCGCGTGTCGCCGGCAAAGATCTCGGCGATCGCCGGCACGATCGTATCGCGATGCGTCAGACGCGCGCGATTGGTCGC
>Ga0181528_10000940_pt1 | contig 18839 bp, 20 predicted proteins | sample PEATcosm2014_Bin_47_FD_119742 | JGI IMG/M metagenome (GOLD analysis project Ga0181528, IMG submission 119742) | Peatland microbial communities from MTU Mesocosm Facility, Houghton, MI, USA - PEATcosm2014_Bin10_10_metaG | ecosystem: Environmental > Terrestrial > Soil > Wetlands > Peat | place...
ATCCAGGATCTGAAGATTGCCGCCCAGCGGGACGGTGAAAACGTCCGCGCGCTTGTCCGAATCGCCGAGATTCACGAACGGCGCCTCACGCACCTGGAGGGCGAGGAGAGCTGACCTTTTTCGCCCGCGCTACACTCAGGCATGAGCATCGATGAGCGCCTGGAAGCTCTGGCTATGAATCTGGAACTCCTGCATCGGGACCTGCTGGATCTCCGTGTCCAGGTCGACCGGATTGTCGTTGCCTCCCAGCAGGACGGCGAGAACATCCGCACGCTGCTCCGTATCGCCGAGATTCGCGAGCAGCGCCTCACCCGCCCGCCAGGCCAGGAGAGCTAACCTTTACATTCGATTGGGCTTGTAGTACCCTTTGAAATACGAGAGGGTCCTATTATGGCATCGAGCGTCTGGAAAGGCCACCTGACTTTCGGGCTGGTCTCGTTTCCCGTCCGGTTATTCAGCGCCGCGCGGAGTGAAACCATCAGCTTCAACCTGCTCCACAAAGACGATCATTCGCGCATCCGGCAGGTGACTTACTGCCAGGCGGAAGACAAGCCGGTGCCGCGGAGCGAACTCGTGAAAGGCTACGAGTACGAGAAGGACCACTATGTGGAGATCGAGGACGAAGACATCAAGAAAGTCGCGCCCAAGACTGCCAAGGTGATGGAGATTCTGGAATTCGTCAAGGCCGACGACGTGGATCCCGTCTACTTAGAGAGCTCTTACTATGTGGCTCCGGATGAAGGCGGCGAAAAGCCCTACGCGCTGCTCTTTCAGGCGCTGCGTGAGTCAAAGTACTTCGCGCTGGCGAAAGTGGCCATGCACAATCGCGAGCACATCATCGTGCTGCGCCCGGGCGCCAAGGGAATCCTCTCGCACACCATGTTCTACCAGGACGAGATCCGCCAGGTGGACGAGTTCCGCACCGACACCAGCCTGGTGAAAGAGAAAGAACTGGCGATGGCGAAGATGCTGATCTCGTCGCTCGAGGCCGAGTTCGAGCCGCAGAAATATCACGATGCTTACCGCACCAATCTACAGCAGATGATCGAGGCGAAGGTGGCCGGCCAGAAGGTAGTGGCGACGCCGGAAACGCACGTCGCTCCGGTAATCGACATCATGGAAGCGCTCAAGAAGAGCCTCGCGGAGAAGCGGAAACCGGCGAGCGTGGCGACGGCGGTGGCCGGCGGAGCCGCGGAAGAACCTGTGGAAGCCGCCGCACCCAAGAAGCGGGCGCGTAAGACGAGCTAGCGCAGTCCGCGCTGGAGCATTTCCCGCGCGCAGTTGTAGCCCGGCGCCCCCATTACTCCGCCTCCGGGATGGGCGCCCGATCCGCACAGATAGAGCCCTTCGATCGGCGTCCGATAGCGCGCCCATCCGGCCACCGGACGCATCACGAACATCTGGTCGAGGCTCATCTCTCCGTGGAAAATGTTGCCACCGGTGATGCCGAACCGCCGTTCGAGATCGAGCGGGGTCAGCACCTGCCGATGCTCCACGATGTGGCGGAGGTTGGGCGCGTACTCTTCGATCAACGACATCACGCGGTCGCCGAAAGGTTCGCGCAGTTCGTCCCACGTGCCCTCGCGCAGGGTGTAGGGCGCGTATTGCAGGAAGATGCCCATGATGTGCTTTCCCGGCGGCGCAAGCGACGGATCGTACATTGTCGGCACGGTCAGCTCGAGCAGCGGGCGCTCCGAAGGCCGGCCGTATTTTGCATCGTCCCACGCCCGCTCCACGTACTCCACGCTGGGACAGATGTGCATGGTGGCCTTGTGATGCGGGCCGGGCGCGCCCGGGTACGCGGTGAACTCCGGCAGCGCATTCAGCCCCAGATTGATCTTGCAGCTCGTGCCCTCGATGCGGAATCGCCGGATTGCCATGACGAATTCGCCGTTGAGGTACTTCTCCTCGATCAGCTTGAGGAACGTGATTTTGGGATCGAGGTTGGAAGCTACCGTCGAGGACTCGATCTCCTCGCCGCTTTCGAGCACCACCCCCTGCGCGCGCCCGCCGCGCACCAGCACCTGCGTCACGGGTGCGTTCGTGCGAATGACCGCGCCGCTCGAGCGCGCCGCGCCGGCGATGGCTTCCGATACCGTGCCCATGCCGCCGCGCACAAATCCCCACAGTCCACGGTGGCCGGCCACTCCGCCCATGCAATGATGCAGCAGAATGTACGCCGTGCCCGGTGAGCGCGGCCCGCCGTTGGCGCCGATCACGCCATCGGTCGCCAGCGTGACCTTTACCTGCTCGGATTCGAACCACTCGTCGAGCAGATCGGCCGCGCTCTGCGTGAAGATTTTCACCAGTGCCACGGTGTCCTTGGCGCTCAATCCACGCAGGCGCGCCGCCAGCTTCAGATAATCGACGAAATCGCCGATGCCGGCTGGCGGAAACTGCGGAGGGGTGGTCAGCAGCAGGCTCTCCACCACCTGCGAGATGCGCTCCAGCTGATCTTCGTAGGCGGGATAGACCTCAGCATCGCGGCGGGAGAATTTGGCGATCTCGGCGAGGGTCTTGGCGCGGTCCTGCCACATGAAGAAATGGCGGCCGTCGGGGAATGCCGAGAAGAACGCCGGATCCTTGGCGTCGACCTGATACCCATGGCGCGGCAGGTCGAGCTCGCGGACGATTCGCTCCTGCATCAGGCTGGTGAGATAGGCGCCGGTGGAGACGCGATACCCCGGCCAGATCTCTTCGGTGACGGCGCACCCGCCCAGCAATTCGCGGCGCTCCAGCACCAGCACCTTGCGGCCAGCGCGCGCCAGGTACGCGGCGGTGACGAGGCCATTGTGGCCGCCGCCGATGATAATCGTGTCGAATTTTGCCATTTAGAAGAGGTCGGAGAGGGGAAGCGCGATCTCGGGATTTTGGGTGCGCAGGATGCCATCTTCGGGCGAGTAAGAGTCAGTCGCGGTATACACGGTGGCCTTCCGCTTGCGAGGATCGATGACCCAGACGTATGGCACGCCGAAATTGAGGTAGTCGGCGATCTTGGCCAGCACGCGGCCCATCTGGTCCTCGGGCGAGAGGATCTCAATACAAACGAAGGGAGGCGTAGTGAAGATCTGTTCGTCGGGCCGGCCAACTGTGATGCACACATCCGGAATGCGATAGCGCGAGGGAGACACCTGAATACGTTGCTCGGGATAGGTCTGGATGCCCATCTCCTTCGTATGCAGGTAGAACCAAATGATGAGTGCGCGCTGTAAGTCGCTATGATCCCTCTCTCCCACGTGACGGTCCTCCAGCACGCCGTCGACGAAGTCGCAGTCAGGACTGTAATCTGTCGACAGGTATTCTTCTACCGTGACCAGTTCCGTTACCGGCATCGACCCCATGTTATTTCGCCGAGGGCGCCAGGGTCAACGTCTTCCCGTCCTCCAGCACCACGTACGGCGCCGATGAACTCTCGGCGTGCAGCGTCTGCACCGTGTGCCACGGGTCGTTGCCTGCATATATCAGAACCATGTGGGAGGCATCCATGGGGTTGCTCGCCGCCATCACCAGCGCATTACGTTCCGAAGCGAATGTCTCGCCGTTCACCTGCAACACACCGCCCTCGTAATGCAGACCGAGCTTTCCGGCCCAGTCCGCCAGCGCCGAATTGGTGGCCGGCCGGCCGATGAAGATGACGTCGCGATGAGTCAGCATGGCATCCGACACTTCAAAATCCTTATAGATGGCGACATTCATCTGGCCGTAATCGCGATACCGGGTCTGCAAGTGTTCGGCGGCATAGCGATTGGTTCCCGCTTCAGCCACCGTGCCATAGACAATCACCGCAGAGGCCAACCGGCGTCCGATATCGCCCGGCGAGTACGCCGGACCGTCGCCCGGCTCTGCGAACTCGAACGGCGTGCCGGCCTTATCGAGGAACGATTGCGCGGTCACCTGCTTGGTGGTGTTGGCAGCGAAGTAATCCTCCATCAGCTTGAAGAATGCATCGTCGCCCATTTTCCGCCGCAGTCCGTCGAGAAACAGGGCGCCCTTGATCTGCTCGCGCTGGAATCGCGTCTGCGGATTGTCCGCTGCCGCTTTCAGCCCCCGATAGCGAATGCGCTGCGCTTCTACCGCCTGGTCGAGGTCCTTGGATTCGAGGAGCCGGTAGTAAGACGCCGAGCCGGCTACGAACCATGTGTCAGTGTCGGATGCAGGCAACACCCAGCCCTTCCACAGCCGGTCTGCGTAATCCGGCGCTGGCTTGGCAGGCTTCTTCTCGGCAACCTTCCCGGCTAGCCGCGACTCCTCGTTCTCACGAACCGCTGTAAGCAGGCTCTCCGAGGGCTGGGCGCTGAACAGGTGGTATCCGCCGGGATAGAGTCCATGATTCGGGCCCGGGTTGGTCCGCGGCGGCTGCCACACGCTCTCATTGGGACGCCCGATTTCCGCCCACACCATCAAGTCCTTCGCCATATCCGCGGTGGCAATTTTGGAATCCATGGTGCTCGCCGAAATCAGCGGCGCGGAGTCGAAAGCCAGAAAGCCGAATTGTTCGTCGATCTCGCCCTTGTGCTTGGCGTAGAGATTCTGCCACGCCAAATCGCGGACACCTGGCACGTACGGTACGTATGAGGGGGCGCCCTGCGGATCGGGCTGCAACTCCAGATTCACCGTCAGGTCCTTAGCGTTGTTGTCGCCCCAATAGAAGCCCGGAGTACCGCCGAACCAGTCATTCTTGGAACTGCGCCACAGGCGGGTATGGTTGGTGCCCAGTTCATACATGGCGATCTCGTTATTCTTGGCGTCGCCGATGAGCCACTCATTGGTGTACAGTCCGTTATTGCGCGTCCCCAGCTCGCGGACCACCTCGTCGACGTTGCCGCCGTACTGGATCGCGCGGCGGGCGCGGAACGCCACAGGAGTGCCGTTCACATTGAATGGCGTCTGGTCGATTGTAGTCTCGGTAAGCACCATTCCGGCGTCGTTTTGATACCAGTCGGTGCCGCTCTCGATTCCGCCGGGGTAACTTTGGATCAACATGCGATGGCCGGTGTCCGGTTTGATGTCGAGCATCACGTTGGTCTGCTCGGCCAGAGTCTGCGGCCACCAGGTGACATGGCCGATCACCATTTTGCCGTCGCGCGTCGCCGGGCCGGTGGCTGCGAACGCGCTGCAATGGTCGGTCACGGCATCTTTCTTCGGCTGCCGGGCATATCCCGGGAGATCGAACTTGAGGCCTTCCAGACCCGTCGGCGTGGTCGATACGGCCCCGCGCAACTCGCCCAGTTCCACCGTGGTATTGGCCACTACGATATCCACCAGGTCGAGCTTGCGGTTGAGCCACTTGGCGCCGTTGGCATTGGCGCCGTCAGCGATGCCGCGCATTTCCTCCAGAATCTCGCGGTCGAACCCGCGCAGGAAAAGCGCGTCAGCGGAAGTGCGGTATTGATTCCAGTTGTGCTCGTCAGCCTTCCCAGCCAGGTCGAACGCGCAGCGCTCCAGGTACTCGGGAATTTCGCGCGCCATCAAATATCCGTGCTGGTAGCCGCGGTCGTAGGGCTTGCCTTCGATGTGCAGGTAGATCCATCCGGCAGCCGGATAGCGATAGGCGGGACCGAAAGTCTGCACGGCCTCGCGCGCCGGCCATTCGTCTCGCGACGAGATTTCGTCCAGGCTGACGCCCTCGAACCAGGCTCTCCCGCCCAGTTTCCCGCCGCTCCCGGCGGTCAGCAGGATCGAATCCTGCGCGCGGCTGGCAACAAATCGGAGGGTCAGCCGCGTCCATGCGCGCGTCCCGCCCACCGCCGCCGAATGCACATCGAAGGGCATGGAGGCCATGGTGAGGGCGGCGCCCAAGGCAATCGGGGAACGGTCGAGGTCGCTCACCGTGAGGTTTTCCGTGCGCACCCAGCCGCTCAGTTCGTACCGTTTCCCCAATGTCAGCGAGATGGGCGCCGACCGCACGCAGGCACCCGCGGAAGCGTTCCCCGCCTCGAGCCGGAGCGATTTATTATTGGCGTGCGTGATGGCGGAATCGGGCGCCGAAGAGCCGAGAACGGTTGTCCAGTGACTGGCGGAACTCTCGAAAGAGCTGGTGAAGACGGCGGAAGCCCCCTGCGCGGCTAGCGCGGCGAATAGCAAGCAAACCACACGGTACATGGGTAGCCCTCCTGTGAAATCAGGATATCATTCTCAAAGGCTTGGCCATCAGCGCTTGCGGAAAACCACTACCGCCAGCGCCGGCAGCGTCACGGCGATGCTGAACGGCCGGTTATGCTTCGGAATCGGGCGCGAAGAGACGATTCCACCATTCCCCAAATTGCTACCCCCGAAGAGCTCCGAATCGGTATTTAGGATCTCCTCGTAGAAGCCCTCTTCGGGAACCCCGAATTCGTAAAGCTTGCGCACCACCGGAGTGAAGTTGCAGCAAACCACGACAAAGTCCTGCGGATCTTCGGCGCGGCGCAGGAACGAAATGATGGAGTTCTCCCAGTCGTGGAAGTCGATCCATTCGAAGCCGGTATGGTGGAAGTCCACCTGGTAGAGCGCCGGATTGTCGCGGTACAAGCGATTCAGCTCGCGAGCCAACGCTTGCAATTTACGGTGCGGCTCGAATTCGAGCAGTTCCCACCGCAGTCCGGTATTGTGATTCCATTCCTCTCGCTGGCCGATTTCCTGCCCCATGAACAGGAGTTTCTTGCCTGGATGCGTCCACATATACGCCAGAAAACTGCGGACATTGGCGAATTGCCGCCATTCATCGCCGGGCATCTTATTAATCAGCGATCGCTTGCCGTGCACCACTTCGTCATGCGAGATGGGCAGCACGAAGTTCTCGGTGAAGGCGTAGAGCAGGCTGAAGGTGATGCTGTTGTGGTGATACTTGCGATAAATAGGATCGTTTTCAAAATAGGCCAGCATATCGTGCATCCAGCCCATATTCCACTTCATGGTGAAACCGAGGCCGTTCAGATAGACCGGCCGCGATACTCCGGGAAAAGCCGTGGATTCCTCCGCCACCGTGAACGCGCCCGGAACGGCGTGCGCCAGCTCGTTGAAGCGGCGCAGGAAATCGATGGCTTCCAGGTTTTCGTTGCCGCCGTACTGATTGGGAATCCATTCGCCCGGTTGGCGGGAATAGTCGAGGTAGAGCATGGACGCCACCGCATCCACGCGCAAACCGTCGATGTGGTACTGCTTCAGCCAGAAGAGCGCATTGGAAATCAGAAACGACTTTACTTCGTTGCGCCCGTAATTGAATACCAGCGTTCCCCACTCGCGCTGCTCGCCCTTGCGGGCGTCGGCATGCTCGTAGAGCGCCGTGCCGTCGAAGAATCCTAAGCCGTGCGCGTCCTTGGGAAAGTGCGCCGGCACCCAATCGACGAGCACGCCGATGCCGGCTTGATGGCAGGCGTCCACAAAATATTGAAAATCGTCCGGCGTGCCGAAGCGCGAGGTGGGAGCGTAGTAACCGATCACCTGATAGCCCCAGGAGCCGGAAAACGGGTGCTCCATCACCGGCAGCAGCTCGATGTGCGTATAGCCCATCTGCTTGACATACTCCACCAGCTTCACCGCCAGGTCCCGGTAGCTGAGCGTCTGGCCATGCGGCGCACGCAACCACGATTCCAGGTGCACCTCGTAAATCGCCACCGGCGATTTGAGAATATCGTGCTTGGCGCGCTCCCCCATCCAGGCTCCATCGTTCCAGCGATACTTGGCCGGATTCCATACTACCGACGCAGATTTCGGTGGTATCTCGCAGTAGAACGCGTACGGGTCGGCCTTGAGCTGCTGGTATCCGGCGAAGCGCGAGCGCACGTAATATTTATATGCCGCGCCCTCACCCAGGCCGGGCAGGAAGAGCTCCCAAACGCCGCCATTGCGCCATCGCATGGGGTGGCGGCGAATGTCCCAATCGTTGAACTCGCCGGCCACGGTTACAGCGATGGCGTTTGGCGCCCATACGGCGAAGCGCACGCCGCTCACGCCCTCGGCCTCGACGATATGCGAGCCTAGCGTATGCCAGGCTTCGTGCAGCGTGCCCTCGGTATGCAGGTAGAGGTCGGAATCGGAGAGTTGCGGCCCGAAACGATAGGGATCGTCGATGTCGATTTCGCGTCCGTCGTGCAAACGCGCGTGGATCAGGTACGGCCGCGGATCGCCGGCCAGGGCGGCGCAAAAGAAGCCCTGCGGGTGTTTGCGCACCAGTTCCACGCGTTCGTCGCCGGCCACCACATCGGCCGATTCGGCATGCGGCAGAAACGCGCGCACCTCCCAGCGGGGTTGGCCGCCTTTTTTGCGGACGCTGTGCGGCCCCAGGATACGAAAAGCGTCGCCGTGGTATCCTCCGGCGATTGCTTCGATTTCTTCAACGGTCATGAGAGTCTAATAAACAAGTATGGACGATTTCATCGCGCAAATGCCTAAGGCGGAGCTACATTTGCATCTGGAAGGCTCGATTGAGCCCGAGACATTGCACGAACTCGACCCTTTAAGCACGGTTGAAGAGTACCGCGCGCTCTACCGTTACGTCGATTTCGACGCGTTTTTGAAGGCCTTCGCGGCTATCGGCAAGCGTTTGCGTACACCCGAAGACTACGCTCTGATCACCCGCCGCCTGCTCCGAAGGTTGGCCGCGCAGAATGTGCAATACGCCGAAATCATCGTGTCCGCCGGCGTGGTCCTTTGGAAAGGGCAGGAATTCGCGCCCATTTTCGACGCCATCCACGATGCGGCCGCCGGATCTCCCGTCGAGGTGAATTGGATTCTCGACGCCATCCGGCAATTCGGCGCGGCCCCGGCCATGGAAGTGGCGAAACTGGCGGCGGAGCGGGTGGACCGCGGGGTGGTTGCCTTCGGAATCGGCGGCAGCGAAACACGCGGACCGGCGGAGTGGTTCCCGGATGTTTTCGCATTTGCCCGCGATGCCGGCCTTCACTTGACTGCGCACGCCGGCGAAGGCACCAGTCCCGAGTCGATTTGGGCGGCCCTCAAACTAGGCGCCGAACGTATCGGCCACGGGATTTCCGCTGCATCCGATCAAGCGCTGATGCGGCATTTGCGCGAAAAAGATATTCCGCTGGAAATCTGCATCACCAGCAATCTGATCACTGGCGTTGTAAGGCTCCTTGAAGACCACCCTGTTCGGCAGCTGTTCGACGCCGGAGTGCCGATCGTGCTCAATACCGACGATCCGGCGATGTTCGGCTGCACGCTGGTGGGGGAATATCGGCTGGCCGCGGAGCGGTTCGGCTTCAGCCAGCCGGAGTTGCAAGCGATTGCGGAAAATGGGTTCCGCTATGGTTGGCGACGCACCGGCGCCAACCCCGTCTGAAATGTACGCCATCGTCAACAGCCTTTGGGAAGGCAGTATAGAATCGTACGCTTCAGGCGTCATCCGGGTTTGCCAAAACTGGAGGCAACCTCTCGGCAGATCCCGGCTATTGGCTGGAACAATGGTAGCCGCCGCACATGACCACTTTCCCATTTTCGCGGGGCTTCGCCGATCTTGAGCGCACAGGAACCGCAGGCATTTGCAGTCTGGGGAAAAGGCCTGTAAATCGGCGAAGTCACTTCGATGGCTGGCTATTAGGCGAAGATTTCGTCGACGGGCAATTCACCGCCGCCGAAAGCCGCCAAAGAGAGAATGGCGCCAGCTTCGAAGACCACAGGTGCGCCGTCGCGTCGAACCACCGTGACGGATTTCCGTTTCGGGTCTACGATCCAAAATTCGACAGTCGCATCGTTGAGGCACAACGAGGCCAACTCGCGCAATCGGCGTTCGGTATTGGACGGCGATTTCACTTCTATCACCAGATCCGGAGCACCCCGTAGATCGTCGTCCAGGTCGATGGCGTCCCACCGCGCCCGCGAGATGACGGCTACATCGGCGGCGCGCAGGTCGAATTCGGGAAAGAGCCTAAATGGCACCTCGATCGCAACTTCCCCGAAAGCCTGCAGCTTCACCCTCAGGAGCTCGTAAAGGTGTCGCTGCATTAGCCAATGTCGCGGTTTCGGCCGGGTCAATGCCACCACCTCACCGTGATGCAGTTCATACTGGAACTCGCCTTCCGGCATTTGCCGGAATTGCTCCACCGTGATTAATTGCGGAAGGGCGGCCATGAGAACCCTTCTTGTATTTTACCTATTCCTCGCGCAGAGCGTTCGTCGGATCCAGCCCCGCCGCGCGGGAATCCCTGAGGCGATTGCGGCGACCAGCAGAAAAATGCCCGCCTTCGCCGCGAATAGCAGCCGATCGGTCGGATTCGACATCAACCAGCATGGAAGTAATCGCCCGCGTCAGTGCGGGCCGGTCCTATAATGAAACACGCATGGAAAACCAAGTCGTGATCGTTACTGGCGCCAATGGCGGTTTGGGCACATTTGTCACCGCGGCTTTTCTCGAAGCCGGGGCACAAGTGGTGGGAACCAGCCGCCAGATCGATGGCAAAGCCTTCCTCCATCCGAAATTCGAAGCCATTCCAGCCGATCTCACGAGGCCCCACGACGCTATTCACCTGGTGGCCGACACGCTCGACAAGTTCGGCCAAATCGACGCTCTGGTCCACACCACCGGTGGATTCGCCGGTGGCGCTCTTCTGCACGAAACCAGCGATGCCATCTGGGAATCCATGCTCGACCTGAACTTGCGGGTAGCCATCAATATCCTGCGAGCGGTGCTGCCGCCCATGCGAAAGCAGGAGCGCGGCCGGATTGTGGCCATCGGCAGCCGTGCCGGTGTGGAACCATCGCCTAATATTTCGGCCTACAGCGCCACCAAGGCCGCATTGGTGTCCCTGGTGAAGACCGCGGCCCTCGAAAACCGCAAGCTCGGGATCACCGCTAACGTGATCCTCCCCGGCACCATCGACACCGGCGCCAATCGCCGCGACGACCCGAAGGCAGACCGTACCAAATGGGTCTCCCCGCAAAAGCTGGCTGCATTAGCCGTGTTCCTGGCGTCGGATGATGCGTCCGACATCACGGGCGCGGCGATTCCCTTCTATGGCGCCGGGTTGTAACGCTGGCTCGATGTGGATCAGGCACTCCTGCTTGCCGGGTCGAGACTTTCCAGAAACCTCGCCGTCCCGGCCGAAAGTGAATCCGCTTTGTTTACGCGCGCGGCTCGGAAGCGCAATGTGCCGTACTGAGCCGTGATCGTGAGGAAGCGGTCCCGACAACGAGCTTGGTTTCTGCCGCCCGAGACGCTCCCGGCAGGGAACATCCCTCGCTCTTCTCGATCCGCCGTTCTGCCACCTACACCGCAGGCGCCGTCACCTCGCGCAAGCGCCGATCGAGATACCGGCGTTCGCTCTCATTGGTGGCCAGCGCCAGCGCCTTTCGGTAGCTGTCCGCCGCTTCGCCGAACGAACCCAAACGCCGCAGCAGATCGGCCCGCGCGGCATGCAAAAGATGATAGTCCGCGAGATCGCCTGCCAGCGCGTCGACGATCTCCAACCCCGCCTCCGGCCCGTGCACCATCGCGACCGCCACGGCGCGATTCAGCGACACCACGGCGGATGGAGTCGACCGCTCCAGTAGATCGTAAATTTCGAGAATTTGCGGCCAGTCGGTATCTTCGGCCCGCGGCGCCTGGCAATGCAGCGCGGCGATAGCCGCCTGCAGAGCGTAGGGACCCCTTCCGCCGCGGAGAGCTTCTTCGACCAGCGGCAGCGCTTCGGCAATCTGCCGGCGATCCCACAAACTCCGGTCCTGCTCTTCGAGCACCGCCAGTCCGCCGGATCGATCCAGACGAGCCGCCCGCCGGGCATCCTGCAGAAGCATGAGGGCCAGCAGACCGGTCATTTCGGCTGGCGGATTCGGCCCCGTTAACCCTCGCAGCAGCCGTCCCAGGCGGATGGCCTCGGCGCACAGGTCGGCGCGCACCAGAGTTCCGCCGGTCGACGCGTAGCCTTCGTTGAAGACGAGGTAAATCACCGTCAGCACGGCATCCAGCCGCTCCGCCATCTGGCTGGTTTCGGGCACGACGTATGGAATTCCCGCCGCGCTGATCTTCCTCTTCGCGCGCACCAGCCTCTGCGCCATGGTGGGCGTCGGCACCAGGAACGCGCGAGCGATCTCCTCGGTCTCCAGCCCGCAGAGAGTGCGAAGCGTCAGAGCGACCTGGGCTTCCAGCGCCAGCGCAGGGTGGCAGCAGGTGAAAATGAGGCGTAAACGGTCGTCGGGAATCTCGCGGTTATCGAAATCGGGCGGAACTGCCTCGGTGGCGCCTTCGGCGGCGTATTGTTCCAGCTTCTCCTGCGACCGCGCCCGGTAGCGGATGCGATCGATGGCCTTATGGCGGGCGGTTTGGATCACCCAGGCGCGCGGAAACTCCGGCACGCCAGTGTCGCCCCACTGCTCCACGGCGGCCGCAAAAGCTTCCTGCGCCGATTCTTCCGCCAGGTCGAAATCGCCCACCAGGCGGATCAGGGTGGCGACGATCCGTCCCCAATCTGAGCGGTAAAGCTCCTCCACCGCGGCGGTCGCATCGTAAGCCATACAAAAAGTGTAAAATTCTCTGGATCGCATGTCGATTGGGCATTCCGCCATTCGATCCACCGAGGAAGGGCCACGAGAATGAAATACATGCTACTGATTTACATGGCCGAAAACGCCATGACGGACGACGAGCGGCAGCATTGCTATATGGAATCGACCCACCTGGCGCACGATTTAAATGCCAAGGGCCAATTCCTGGCGACCGCGCCGTTGCAGCCCGTCTCCACTGCGACCAGCGTCCAGGTGCGCGACGGCAAACGCCTGGTAACCGACGGTCCCTTCGCCGAAATGCGCGAATGCCTGGGTGGCTACTACCTGGTGAACGCCAGGAATCTCGATGAGGCAATCGATATCGCCGGACGGATTCCGGGAGCGCGCAGGGGGACGGTGGAAATCCGGCCGGTGCTCGAAATTCCCAATTTGCCGGTGGCGGGAGGTGCGAAATGACGAAGAAAATGAACTACACTTTGTGGGGGATTCAGTTCTTATTGGCGCTGCTGTATCTGTTTGCCGGCGGCGTGAAACTGATTCTGCCAGTGGCGGAGTTGACCAGGCAAATGGCGTTTCCCGGACCTTTCCTGCGGTTTATCGGCGCCAATGAAGTACTCGGCGCCGCCGGGCTCATCCTGCCAGGAATCCTGCGGCGGCGGCAGGAATTGACGCCGGTGGCTGCTATCGCACTGTCGATCATCATGCCCGGCGCCACCGTGCTTTTGATGGCGAATCCTGGCGCCGGCAGCCCGCTGATGCCGATGGCGGTCGGCCTGCTGAATGGGTTGGTGGCCTGGGGACGTCGGAATGACTTTAAGCAAAACTGGAGGGGAGCATGTTTGTCACCATCGCAGTCGTAGCCGTGGTCCTGCTGCTAGGCCTTTTGGCGTTTGCCGCCACCAAGCCCAACACGTTCGAAGTCAAACGGGCCCAGAGCATTCAGGCGCCGGCGGATCGCATCTTTCCACTGATCGCCGACTTCCACAACTGGGCTTCCTGGTCGCCCTATGAAAAGCTGGACCCGACGATGACCAAGACCTTCTCCGGCGCTCCCAGCGGTAAGGGCGCGATCTACAACTGGGCCGGCAATAGCAAAGCGGGGGAGGGCCGGATGGAGATCGTGGAGGCTGCCACGCCATCGAAGATCAGAATCAAGCTGGATTTTCTCAAGCCCTTTGAGGGCCACAATACGGCCGAGTTCACGCTGGAGGCCAACGGTACGGCCACCAACGTCACCTGGGCGATGTACGGACCGGTGCCTTTCATGATGAAGGTGATGTCGATCTTCTTCAGAATGGACAAGATGCTTGGCAAGGAGTTCGCGGCGGGACTCGCCAACCTGAAGGCCATTGCCGAGAAAAGTCAGTCGTTTTCCGCCAAAGGAGCATAGCTATGCAAATCAACGCGTACTTGAATTTCACCGGCCAATGCGAGGAGGCATTCCAATTCTATGAGAAGCTTCTCGGCGGCAAAATCGAAGGTATGTTCCGCTATGCCGGCACACCCATCGAGGGGCACATGCCGCCCGATTGGGGCAACAAGATCATGCATATCACCCTGTCGGTCGACCAGAACCAGATCATGGGCGCCGATTCGCCTCCGGGACAGGGTGGAGGGCCAGCCAAACGCTTCTGCATGTGCATCGGCCTGAAGGACCCGGCCGAGGCCGAGCGCATCTTCCACGGGCTCTCGGAAGGCGGCAGCGTTCAGATGCCGCTCGAAAAGACGTTTTGGGCTGCCAAATTCGGCATGCTGGTGGACCGCTTCGGCATTCCGTGGATGATCAACTGCGAGGAACCGAGATGAGCCAGGTGCGGGTGCTGGTCGGCACGAAGAAGGGCGCGTTCATCCTGACCTCCGACGGCAAACGCGAAGACTGGGAGGTCGCCGGTCCGCACTTCGCCGGCTGGGAAATCTACCACATGAAGGGATCGCCCGCCGACCCGAACCGGCTCTACGTCTCGCAATCCACCGGCTGGTACGGACAGTTGATCCAGCGCTCGAACGATGGCGGCAAGACCTGGGAGCCGGTGGGCAACAAATTCGTCTACGATGGCGTTCCGGGCACGCACCAGTGGTATGACGGCACGCCTCACCCGTGGGAGTTCAAGCGGGTATGGCACATCGAGCCATCGCTCACCGATTCCGATACGGCCTACGCGGGCGTCGAAGACGCTGCCATCTTTCGCACTACGGACGGCGGTAAGTCCTGGCAAGAGTTGTCGGGGCTGCGCGGCCATGGCTCGGGACCGCATTGGCAGCCGGGCGCGGGCGGGATGTGTTTGCACACCCTCATCCTCGACCCCAGCGATCCGCGGCGAATTTTCATCGCGATTTCCGCCGCAGGAGCGTTTCGAACCGACGATGGCGGCGTCACCTGGAAGGCGATCAACCAGGGGCTTCGCTCGGGTCAAATCCCCGATCCAACCGCCGAAGTCGGCCACTGCGTCCACCACATTGCCATGCATCCTGCGCGTCCCGGCGTGCTGTTCATGCAGAAGCACTGGGACGTAATGCGCAGCGATAACGCGGGCGATTCCTGGCGCGAAGTGAGCGGCAATCTGCCCACCGATTTCGGCTTCGCCATCGATGTCCATGCCCACGAGCCGGAAACCATCTTCGTGGTGCCCATCAAGAGCGATTCGGAGCATTTTCCTCTGGAAGGAAAGCTGCGCGTCTATCGCAGCCGCACTGGAGGCGAGGACTGGGAACCGCTTACCAAGGGACTGCCGCAGCGCGATTGCTACGTCAACGTGCTGCGCGACGCGATGGCCGTCGACACGCTCGATTCCTGCGGCGTCTACTTTGGTACCACCGGCGGGCAGGTGTACGTGTCGGCGGATGGCGGCGACAGCTGGAACGCCATCGTTCGCGATTTGCCGGCGGTGTTGTCGGTGGAAGTGCAGACGCTCGCATGATTCGCGTGGTTCTGCCGGCGCATTTGCGGGTGCTGGCGCGCGCCGAAAACGAGGTGCAGATTGAGGTGGAGGGCCGGGCGACCATCGCATCGGTGCTCGACGCCATGGAAGCGCAGTACCCCATGCTGCGCGGGACGATCCGCGACCATGTGACGCACCAACGGCGACCGTTTGTGCGCTTTTTTGCGTGCGGGGAGGACTGGTCGCACGAATCGCCGGACACTCCTCTCCCCGAAGCTGTGGCGTGTGGGGCGGAGCCCTTGCTGCTGGTAGGGGCGATCGCGGGCGGTTAGCTAGCTCAGGCCTTTGCGGTTGTGCGAAGGACGGCGGGGTCGGCCCGGGCCATAGGGTGCCCTGTGGGCGTCCGCCGCACTATTGACGAAGAACCCCCGGGGGTGGGGAAGCTGGGCGGTGTTGCGCAATGGCGTCCAGCAAGAGGTTAGAAAAATCCTGATATCTTCCGGTATGCGGGAGACAATGCCGCTTACGCCGCTTCCCGTTCAGACAGGGTAGTCTGCACGCTGGCTACCTGGATGGATTTCGCTAACCCAAGCGTTTTCAATAGCTTGATTTGCAGCCAGGAGGGGTCGAATTCGTACCAGGCCAGACCGTGGCGCGCCGAGGTAGGATGCGCGTGATGGTTGTTGTGCCAGCCCTCGCCGAACGAAATCAACGCCACCCACCAGTTATTGCGCGAATCGTCGCGGGTGGCGAAACGGCGCCCGCCCCACATATGAGTGGCGGAATTCACCAGCCAGGTGGCGTGCAATCCAAAAACGATGCGGAAGAAGCCGGCCCACAACAGGAACGGGAGTCCTCCGACCAGATAGAGCACGACCGCGAGCGCGACGTTCGGTACCCAGTGGTAGTTATTGAGCCAGACGTAAAACGGGTCTTTGGCCAGATCGGGCGCGTATTTGCCGAGCAACATCGTGTTGTTATGCTTGGTCTCGCCCACCAGGATCCAGCCGACATGGGACCACCAGGCGCCCTCGCGGGGAGAATGCGGATCGCCCGGCAGGTCGGACCGCTGATGGTGAATGCGGTGGATCGCCGTCCAGAAAATCGGCCCACCCTCCAACGTCAGCGTCCCGCAAACCGCGAAGAAGTACTCCATCCAGCGAGGCACCTTGTATGAGCGGTGAGTGTGCAGGCGGTGGTACCCCATGCTGATCCCGAGCCCGGTGGCGACCCAATATAAGAAGACGGCGGCTATGAGAGCCTTCCAGCTGAAGAAGAAAAACGCCGCCAAGGCGCCGATGTGGATCAAGACGAGAATGACGGTGGTGGGCCAGTTCAGGCCTTTACGGTCGAGAATAACGACGGGTTCTTTGCTCACGAATATCCTCTGGGTGGACGACTTCACGATACCAGGGGGTTGCCACGGTCATGTGTAAGAGTTGTGTAATTCCGGCGCGCGGGGTATTGCCGGCAGTGTTATCCGGAGGGTATTCGCCATCGGCAACACGGAGCTCAAAGAACGCCCTCCAGAGACTAACTGTGGATAACATTCGCGCCTATGTGGGGCGAAGGAAAACGATACTTCCTTCCGTATCTTCCGGGATGTCTGCCGGTGGGGTGGCTATTCGCGCAGCTCGACAATGGTCGCTCCGGCGCCGCCTTGGCCTTTCGGGAGCGGCCCAGCGGCCGGCGGCGCGGTCCTGTTGGCGGCCTCGTTCGGAGCACAGGGCTGGCGTTGGCCAGCGGAGTACGTTCGCATGCTGCACCTGCCGGGCAGCACTCCGAGCTTCAACCCCATGCCCAATCCCAACGGACTGCTTTCTGGCCATCCGCACGGGTTCGGGCTTGATGGCTGTCGCAGCCGGGATTGTGCTGGCGGCGAGGCTGCTGAGCAGGCTACAGCCCTGCTTACCTACCACGCATTCAATTGCCGACGCGGTGCTGTTGATTCCGGTGGGCCGCCGCGGATTCACAATAAGGCATCGCGCGCGTGACGGGTGGTGGGCCTGAGTCCGCTGGCATTCCGGTTGGATCGGGTGCCGTAACCCCGAGTTGTCATCGTGTTCTTGCCGCTGCGGGTGAGCAGCGGTAATCTCGCAGTGTAAGAGCGGAATCCCGGGGATCAATGCGACGCGGCTTCGATCCTCTCGATCCACCGGTTGAAATGCGGGCATTCGCGACGGAGGGTCGGCAGGCCGATTCGCCCCGCGATGGTCGGGCCGGCCACTGTCTTTTCGTAGTCCGACAAGATGTTCAAGATCCTCTTCGATGGTGCCGTTTCCGAGCTGTCATCGATTTCTTCGGGGTTCGAAAACTGGTTCCGGATTTGCTTCAATTGCTCGATTTTGGAGACGGAGCCCGGAAACTCGATTTCAAATTGCGTTACATCGGAAAACAGCAGGGCCTCGAACTCGTGAAGTTGAATGTACGGGATGAATTGCCGGTGCGTGATATCTTCAGCCAGCCGCTACTCAAGGCATTCTACCCTCTCGGTGGGATCGCTCCTCCTTCTGCAGTCCTCGAAGCCTGGAAAATCCTCAGGCAGAGCATATAGGTCGATAATCGTGGTGAACCATGCTTCCGGTTGGCGGTCTTGTTTCATCCATCTGGCGAGGTCTGTCTTAAGGTGCTGGTATTTGTTGAGGCCGCCACGACAGGCCCGGCTATTTTCACGCCCAGTCGTGACGCAATGCGAATCCATGAAAACGTTACGCGATCCAAACTCCGGCGCCAGAACAGTGTTGACAAAACTCTCCTCGGTTTGACCTTCCACAACTGCGTGCAAACGGATCATCGGCCGGGCCTGCCGCCGAGAACATTCTTTTCCCACAATTCGGAAAGGGTGTAGTTTTCGCGCCAATCGGCGAGTTCGTCGTCATTCAGGCGGCGGAACGTCGACTCGCGACCTACGCGATCAACGACAACTATGTCGTGAGGTTCGAACCTGTCGACCAGTGATACGGATTGCGTAGCGACGATCACTTGCACGTGATGCGATGCGATGCGCTGCGGAGCATGGCGGCAAGCACTTCGATGGCATACGGATGGAGCCCTAGCTCTGGCTCGTCGAGAATGAGGACGTCAGGCAGGTCTTCTTCGGGCTGCCGGAGCAGCGCCACGAGCGCCATTATCCGCAGCATGCCGTCCGCGGCCTGCCACGCGCCGAACATTTGGTCCGAATCGCGCTCCCGCCATCGCAGCAAGAGGCTGCCAAACTCGGGCTGGAATTCGAAGTCCGCAAAGAAGGGATGAATCAGGCGGATGGTTTCAACGATGCGTTGATAGTAGTTTGGCTTACTTTGCCGCAGCCGGTATAGGAAGGCAGCCAGGTTCCCCGCGTCCTCCTTCAGCCGGATGCCGTCATCGATCGACCATTTGCTTCGCATTCGCGAAGTAAATGAGGTGTCGCTCAACTGGTGCACAATCGCTCGACGCAAGGTGTTGCTTATGAGACGAGCGGCCTCGCTGCCGGCGTCGGCATGATCTAGCAGGCGTGACTCGCGCGAGCCCCCGAGCAACACC
>Ga0181528_10000941_pt1 | contig 18835 bp, 18 predicted proteins | sample PEATcosm2014_Bin_47_FD_119742 | JGI IMG/M metagenome (GOLD analysis project Ga0181528, IMG submission 119742) | Peatland microbial communities from MTU Mesocosm Facility, Houghton, MI, USA - PEATcosm2014_Bin10_10_metaG | ecosystem: Environmental > Terrestrial > Soil > Wetlands > Peat | place...
CCTGTGAGACCAAAGCATTTGGGGGCAACGTGGGGGCAACTCCTTCGCGAATACAAAACGAAGTAAGTCGTATTATCAATCACTTAGACCTATACTTCGTGAGCCGGTAGCGCTGCCAGTCAACCCCGGTAAGTCGAGCTTGTTTTGTTGGAACTACGTCGCGGTTGAGATTGACGTTCCGAGAAAGCGATCCGTGCCGTGGAGGCAGCGGCCGGGTTCAAAGGGAATGCCTCCTGAGATAATCATCCATCATGCCCGCGCTTCGCCGAGTGCACGCTCGCTTGTCAGAATCCATGCATCCTTTGACCTCGCGAACGCGAAAAATGTCCCCCGAATGCAGATGCATTGCGAGGGATGAAGAGGAAGGATTGCATTGATCTCAGTGGGGCGACGCTACTGACTCCAGCTGGGGGCTGAAGAGCTTTGTGACAATGCCGTGCACGGATTGCATGGCGGGTGAATCCGCCGGAAGAAGGGTGAGCGGCTTGCCCGAGAAATCGTACTCGCGAACCGTGTCGTCGTCCGGCACCATCCCCAACAGAGGCACGCCGAGTTGCTTGGCGGCCTCGGTCAGTTCTGCCTGCTCGCCGCGCACGCGATTGATTACCAGACCGACGCGGTCGCAGTTCAGTCCGCGCTCTCGGCTGACCATGTCTAGAATGAACGACACGGTTTGGAGTCCGCGGTGTGAGGAGTCGGAGAGAATGATCAGGTCGTTGACCCGACGCATCACTTGGCGGTTGATCTGCTCGATGCCGGCTTCCCCGTCGATCAGGATGGTATCAAACTTCTGCGAGAGAACGTCGATGGCATTCTTGAGGATGCCATTGACGGAACAATAGCAACCCAGCGAATCCGAGCGGCCCATGGCCAGCAAAGCGAGGTCCTCGTTCTCCGTCAGGGCCTCCAGAATCATGTAATCAATCCTCTTGGCGACTTGAGCCTGCGCTTCTTTGGCGTCAGCGGAAGCCGCTCTGATGATAGCCTCGCGCACTTCGCCGATTGTCTTTTCCACCTTGATGCCGATGGTGCTCGGCAAACCCATCGCCGGATCGGCATCAATGAGCAACAACTTTCCGGCCTTTCCGCTGGCCACCAACGCTGTGCTCAACATGGTAGTGAAGGCAGTCTTGCCGACCCCGCCCTTCCCGCATATTGCAATAATCTTCTTGGACATAAGTTTGCCTGCGCTCTATTCCGCCTGTTCGCCTGTCAGGTCCTGTGAGCCGTTTGGGCCCATCATGCCGCGAATTCGGTCGCACACTGCCTTGTCGCCGCACTTGCCGCAGTGCCCGCCGCTGGTGCACTCGAAGATATCGACTCCGCGCTGCTGCCATACGCGCTGGCGAATGTCGCGCCCGGTCTGTTCGGCCTCGGTGGCGATGCGGGCCAGATGGTTGATGTCTTCGTCACCGGTGGTAACGAAGACAACTTCGACGGCCTCCACGCGGGGGATCTGCGCCTTCACGTGCTGCTCGATCGCACGGCCGAGTGTCGCAAAGTTGAAACCACGCGCGACGGCCTCGTTGCTCACCCGCGACCAGATGTGCGTGGATGAACTGCGGACCATGTACCCCTCGACGAAGTCCGAGACATACTGCGCTTCCAGTAGCGTCTCGTAGTCATCCTCGGTCAGCGCGCTGCCGGACGCAATGAGGACCTGGCCAAAGGGAATGCTCGCGGAGGCAGCCTCCGCAATGTCAGAACCTATCAGCGTAACGCGTGAGTCGTGCACCGAATCGGGTTCGGTTGAGTAGAGCGCGATGGCGCACGACGCGGTTGTTGGGCTGCCGAGTTCGACCGCCGTGTCACGCCTCAGGACCAGATCAGCGCCAGCACCAGGGCCAATACGGATGGACGCAACGGCACCGGAGGTGTGCAGTACCCTTACCTTCGCCGACCGCTTACGAAGCTCTTCGACGTACGCGCGGACTTCCCGTATATATGCTTCAAAGTTGGACATTGCTAATCCCTAGCGCCGCTCCAGCCCGTTCCTGTGCGAACAGTGCTGCCCCTAGCGCACCGACAATCTGCGGGTCTTCGGAAAGCTGCACAATAGTCTGCCCCGTCTTTGCTTCCAGCGCCCGCCGCAGCGCATTGTTGCGCGCGCATCCGCCACTGAAGATCAGGTCCGGGATAATGCCGACGCGGTTCAACATACCGTAAAGGCGGCTCGCGATAGAGTTGTGAATGCCGGCGGCGATATCCCGGCGATCACCGCCCGTGTTCAGCAGTCCAACCACTTCCGACTCGGCAAACACGCTGCACTGCTGCGTGATGGTGACCGGCGAATTGGACTCCAGGGCCAGGGCTGAAATCTCGATCAGGTCGCAGTGGAGGGCGCGCGACATCGCCTCGAAGAACTTGCCGGTGCCCGCGGCACACTTTTCATTCATCGCAAAGTTGAGCACCTTGCCGGTCTCGTCCACGGAAATGACCTTACAATCCTGGCCGCCCACGTCGATGACAGTTCTAACCTTCGGGTGCAGGAAGTGCGCTCCGCGCGCGTGGCAGGTGATCTCGGAAATATTCTCATTCAGAAAGTGAACGTCGGCGCGTCCGTACCCAGTCCCGATCATGTAATCGATCTGATCGACGGAGACGAGCTTTGCTTGCGCAACTGCCTTCTTTAGGGCTTCGGTAGCAGTTCTTTCCGGGGTGATATTGTCTTGCACGACCGTTGCAGCCAGAATGCGGCCATTCTCCAGCAATACCACTTTTCCTGTGGCCGATCCCAAATCGCAACCCGCTACTATCATTTGGAGTACCTCAATCCATCATTCATTCTGCGCAGGGGAGAAGCACTCCCCTACGCAGAATACTTGCTCCACTACCGTTTTCCCAGCTCAGTGGCCTCGAAGAATTCAGAGATTTTCTTCTTGAGTTGATCCATCGGCAGGTAGCGCGGATCGAAATTGCTGCTCGTCCACGCCAACAGAGGAACCTTCAGGTTCCGGCACGTTTCACGGATGAAACGGACCGAAGCCGATTGATCCTTGTGTCCCATGTGCCCAGGAAAGAAGACACAATCGATTTTGAAGTCCTTGACCAAGCGGGTGATGTCGTTAATCAGGACATCCACGTGGCCTCTTCCCTGCCGGATCATGGCGCTATTCATCGACCTCTTGGCGATGCCCAACAGCATGCTTTCTTCGGTAGCTGTGTCGATCGGTTCGAAGTGCGAAGTGAACCCCTGGAAATCCTGCACGACAACGGCTCCCCACTCTTCGGCGAGCCAGCCACCTAGCTGTTCCGTGAAAGTCGGAATCAGATCCGCCCAGAGAATGCGGATCTTCTCTTCCGGGAGGAAGCCCTTCTTCTCTTTCACTTTCTGTTCGGCATCCGCCAGGATCATCTGCAACAGCTTTGTGCCTTCGGGATCGCCGGAGACGAAGTGCTCCGTAATCCCCCAGCCCAGGTCCGACGAAAGGAATGACGGGTGCGGACATGGAACGGCTCGCCGGCACTCGTTGATCTCATTCCATACCTCATACTGCAGGTTCGATTCCTTGACAACATCGCGAAGCTTATCAAGGTCCATTTTCTGGCCGGTGTGTTCTTCAAGAAACTTAATCATGCGCTTGATTTCGCCGGCAAAGTACTTGTAGTCCTCGGGAGTACTGGTGTAGATGGGATCCAGTACAAAGCTTGGCACCTTCGCCCACGCGCTGTTGTTCGTCCACAGCTCATGCAGCACGAGCTGTGCATCACACGGCGTTGTCATGGCAACCATGACGGTCGGAGTAGGCACAAGGCCCTCGTCCACCGCATGTGCTGCCATTCGAATTAGCGAACACACGTCGGCGGGAAGCGGATGCTTGTCGGCATCCTTGAGGTCCTTGTAATCCGTAAGCTCCAGATGGACCTTTAGATCATCGAACGGACAGAATGGCTGAATTCCCATGGCCGGGAAAATCTCCGGCGCGTTTCCGTACCAGATGGAAGCCAGGGGTTTGCCGTTCTCAGCGCAATCGAGGATCCTCTCCTCATTTGCCAGCAATAGTCTGAGCATCGCTAACTGAATGGGGTTCGGGTTCGGAGACTTTTCCAGCATGCCCAGGATGCCCCGCACCCGATCCGTGTACTCGTGAAAACGCGCTACCCCTCTCATCATGGGTTCTGTGGCTGTAGTCATCGCGGACCTCCCTATCTCAAAGTTTCCATAAATGCTTGCACTCGCGTCTTCATCTGCCCGACACCACTCAGCAGATACTCACACTGCAATGCCAGATGCGGCACCTTCTTAGGTACCAGGTATCTTTCGGTATTCAGCAGCTCGAAATTCCACGGATCGCAGTAATTGGTCGCCACTGAAATAACGCCATCCACGCGATACTCTTTTGCAGTATTGAGTACGAATTCGTTTCTCTCGGAACTTGTCAAGCAGAGACGAACGGTTGGGGTGCGGTCGAACAGTTCGTAATGCGCAAGCGCGCTCAGTGGATCACCGGTTTCTGCAACATCGGCTGATATCGCCCTGGCACCGAAACTCATGGCGTCGGTCACTACCACGCCGCCCTGACTCTCCAGCACCTCGATAAACCGCGGATCATCAATCGCACCTCCGCCCACGACCATGAGTCTGGCCCTTGGTTTGGTAGCATCCACCTTGGCAACCTTCAAGTCCTCGACCAGTTGTCCCAGCAGTTCGTTGTAATACTCGCGCGGCATAGCCGTGCCACCGACCAAGACGGCCAGTACTTCGGCGCCAGAGATGGGTGGGACCTCGCGCTTTCGCAGTTCGTATATCTCCCGCTGCAGACGGCGTGTCGTGTTGTGGGTCTTGATCGCTTCGCTCAACTTTTCATCTGTGATTTGCACATGAAAATGTTCTTCCAAATGTTTCTTCAGCGACTCTAGCTCCGAACGATAATGCGCTACCTGTTCATCTCCGCGTTTCTTTGGCAGCACGATGAAATGCATGAACGGAATTTGAGAAGTGATTGAGTCGGTGACTTTGCAGTTGTCGTAGATGCGACGCATATGATCGCAGAAATTATGGACGACTAGGCCGTCCAGGAAGTTCATGCTTCCACGCAATAGCATGTCAAAGCTATGGCGCACAAATGAGCAGTTGATGGCGCTGAAATAAGCATCCGAGAGTTCGGTGCCTGTACTTCCCGTCGCTCGCATGCGGTAGGGCAGGATGCCCGCCGCAGTAAACAGTTCTTCGGGAATGTAGTCATAATAGAACCCGACGATTTTGCCACCTTGCTTCTTCCAATCCAGCAGTGCTGGATTGACCAACGATTTGGATGCTTCGGCCAGTATCTCCAAAGCCTTCGATGTTGTAGCCACAATAGCCTCCTCTTCACTTTCGTTCGCTCACTATCCTGTACTGAACAGCCGCGTTGGATAGCGCTAAGGACGCCACGACTGGTAGGCAACACCAGGCCATGGCGCCTTCGGGCGCCTGCAGGCTACTCCTACCCTCTTTTAGGGAATAGCGACAACCGCGTGGGGATCACGATCTTCACGGTCAGTTTATCGCCGCCGAAACGATTGCGCACAAGCGTTTCATGCGAGTACCCGGCCATGAATTGGAAGCCACGAGCCGTAGAGTAGCTGACGTTTGGACCAATCGCAAAGACTTGGCCCTTGCGGCCGGCATCGTACATCCCAGGAGCCGCGGCTACCACACTGCCATTCTGCTTGTCGTCGGTCACCTGCTTCAAGAAATATCCGTACCCGCCTATGCCCCAGTTACCGATGTGTTTTCCCACCAGGTAATCGAAGTGGTAATTCTGTCCGGAGGTGTAGTTGGTGGTTTGGTCTTTCATGCAGAAGTGATAGTGCTGCTTGGTACTTGCCTCCCAGCCGGACCTAGAAAGGTAGGTAATGGCGACGGCCGGCTCAATGCCAACATATCCCGTGCCAATGCTGGTGCGGGGATCCGAAGCATTGTAGTAGCCCGTCGGCAGAGTGAAATCCACCACGCTTGCGATGTGAAGGTGTTTCTTAGGGAAATGCCAAGCGAGGAAAAAAGGCTGCACCGTGATGTCACCGATGCCAGTCTTGTCGTTCTGGTAGCCGAGCGTGACTCTCTGATAGACCGACGGGACAATGACATACCATCCCATGTCGCCGCCGAATAGCTTCAGCTTCGACATATAGACGGGGCGAATGGCATCAGCAACGGCGAACACCGATGCGTTCCTGCCCCCGACCGAGACCGTGTCCCCGGATCCGTTCTTCAGATTTCCGCTATAAACCTGGAAATAATCCAGGACAGCGTATGTGCCTGGAGGCGGCAACGCGCCAGCGCCCCACGATTCCGCGCCATTGGGATATTGATCGCCACCTTCTCCTGCAAACATTGGCACAGCAAAGAACAAGATGCCTAGAAACAACACTGCAATTATTTTTGATTTCATTGTGTTATATCTCCATGGTGCCGCCTCATGAGGCGACGCCGTTATAATGATTACTGACACAGCCACACCCTTTTCCTGGGCGTGAACACTTCAATTACCGCAATTTCCTCGCAGATCGTTTCCTGATCATCACGATCTGCGAATTGCGTTTCCTTCCGCCGATCCCGCCACTACTTGCCCGGTGCCACCTGCGGGGGACGCACGAGCGGCCAATACTCGAACAACCCGGCGAGTCCGCTAAGAAACGGAAACGTCACTGCCAGCAACGCAGAAGCCAGCCAGATTTCCAGCACGTACTGTGGCGCTCCCCCGGCCAGAGGCATTCCCGCCAACGCCGTGGCAAGATGCACATAGACGATGGACAAGCCTCCTCCCGCTACCGCCGCCGCCAGTACATTGAGGATTCCCTTGAACGGCTGACTGACCTTTGCGAACAGAGAGCCCTGAAAAACAACCAGCACGATGATGGCGCCGAAGACAAAGGCAATCAGAATGCGCACCATGACCACCACCACATCCACCTTGAGCACGTTCACGAAACTCTCCAGCAGAGCGAAGGCCGTAACTAGCGCCGCAGCCCCCCAGACAAAGGGAAGCGTCCGGCGCGACAGGAGATTGGGAGCCTTGGTGAGCGGCCAGAGATCAAAGCTGAGGGCAATGAAGATGGCAGCAACCACGGCGACGTAGAAGGTGACGGCCACCCAGGCATTGAACACGCCGTGCGGATCGAGCGACGGCACGTAGACCGGGGCACCAGTCATAAACCCGAAATTGAAAAAGACCCGGAACAGTACATAGCCCACAACGTGGAGTCCGGCCAGAAAAGCCACGCCGGAGACAAAGCGATTGGGAATGAGAGTGAGGGGCCAGCCTTTAAGAACAAAAAGAGCGAAGAACGCAAGGCAGACGATGGAGATCACGTAGAGGTTGAGAATCGGCGACGGTGGCGCATATCCTCCGCCAACGGTATAGAAAGCGATGCCGGCAATGAGTGCCCCCGTGACTACCACAAACAGCGTCAGGAGAATGCCCTTGACCGGCTGTCCGAGTTTCTCAATCGCCGCCGAAGCGCGAGATTGCCAGAGCACGCAAACTGTCAGCTCGACAGGAACCATGCAGACCAGCACGTATGCGACCCAGCCCATGAAGAACGCAAAATTGATCGACTTGATGAACCCCAAAGCCACCAGAACCATCACTCCGGTTCCGACCAGGCCTAGGATCGGTTGTTTCATCACACTTGTTCCTCCTTATGTAGTAGTCCAGCGGACGGCCCGCAGTTTCCCGCGTGAACCGCTCTTCTGCCGCTGGCAAAGGCGCCACGGCAACGCCCCAGCTCCAACCTCAGCCATCCTCACGCTGGAGCCACCGTCGTATTGCGGTGCTCTCTTCCATCCACACACCACTCGGTGGACAGACGTCAGTGATGGACCTCGCAATGAGCATTCGCAAAAGGCACGCGACTGAAACCGCGACTCGCGCCCCTCTAACGAGATCCCATGCAATCTGCCGAAAACTCGTCCGCGGTGCTCACCACTGCTCTGCGGGTGCCCCGCCAGCTACCGCATATCGTATGTCAGACTTTCACTATAAAATCTATACAAGTTCTCGACGCTATTATGTCTCTTGTTCGACATAATGCTTGTGGCACCGATGCAATCTAGATAGACTCTCGAATTGATAATTCATTCTGATTGCAATGCCACTCTCCGCGGCACTGCACCAGATGGGAGAACGGAAATCATGGAGATTCGCCACCTGAAGTACATGCTTGCTGTCGCCGAAGAGGGACATTTCAATATGGCGGCCAAGCGGTTGCATGTCGCACAGCCCGCCCTCAGCCATAACATCCGGCAGCTTGAGGCGGAAATTGGCACGCAGTTGTTCGCGCGCACCACACGCAGCGTGTCGCTTACGGAGGCAGGTCGCGTGTTCTATCACGAGGCGTACAAGGCTCTGGACCAAATGGAAAGCGTCATGCGCAGCGCGCGCATGGCCTCCAGTGGAGAGGAAGGAACCGTCACGATCGGATTTACTGCGACGTCGATCTACGGCCCGCTGCGCGGCACGATTCGCCGCTTCCATCGCCGTTATCCCGAGGTGCAGATCATCACCCGCGAGTGCTCGGCGCGCTCGCTGCTCGACCAATTGCATGACGGAGAAATGGACGTCGCCTGTAGCGAGGACTGCATTCCGAACGCGAATTTTCAGATGAAGCAGTATCCGCCGACCTACGTGGTGGTGGCCATTCACAAGCAACACCGCCTCGCGCAGGAAAAGGGTCCAATCAAGATCAAGGAACTTGCCGACGAGCCGATCATCTTCCCCACGCAAAACACAACGCGTGGAGTTTACGAAAACTTCTCTCGAGCGCTTGCCAAGGCCGGCGTGCGTCCACGGTACGAGTACTCGGCGGACAATGCGACCTCCGGCATCCCTCTGGTGGCCGCCGGACTGGGCGTGTGCCTGGTGCCGGAGTTTACCCAGCTTCTTCACTCGGAAGTGATCTATCGGAGGATCATCTCGCCCTCCATCCGGCAGTTCCCGCAACTCATCTGGCGAAAGGATCGTGTGCCGGTTACGCTAACGAATTTCATCTCCTTCGCTTAGCCATCGCGCGGTCACCGTGTGAAAACTCGAGCGGCATGAAGCTCGTTTCGTTTTGTCGCAATCGAACTTACACAAGAGGCAGAAGCTGAGCTTCTGCCTCTCTTATTGCCGCAACACCTGCGACCTGTCGCGCCCCCTTTGTGTCCGCCAGCATCGCGATCACCGTAACTTCTTACACCCCTCCTTTTCCGATCCGGCGCGCACAGCCCGCGTTAGCCCCATATTTGCCTCATTCGTGCATTTCGAATCGCAGCCGGCGGGCTGCATCGCGCGCATGTGATGAATTTACCCGCGTGGCATTATGTCGTAAGTTCTACATAATAACGGCTAGAACTTGTATCAATTTTATAGTTCAAGTTCGCCTTACGATAGGTCGTGGCCCAGGTGAAGAGCACTGCGCAAGCTGTCATTGTTCGATTGATCGCAGGTGGTCTATCCGGTGCTCAATTGCTATCCACCGTGTAGCAGCGCATCAGCGCTGTCATTCGGTGATCGATCGCAACCGCTGCAAGATGACTTTGATAGCCAGGAGGTACCTGCAGGGATGAAAACCGTAATTGTATATAAGTGGGCAAGAAAGCTCGAAGACGCCGCCGTCCGCAATGATGGCTCGGTAGATTGGCGCAACGCAAAGATGACGGCAGGCGAAGACGACTTTGCCGCGCTTGAGGCCGCCAAGGCTGTCGCCGGTGACGGCGAATTGATCGGCCTGACGATTGGTGATGGTGAAACTAGCTGGGCGCTTGCCCGCGGCGTGCTGCAAGCTACGTCGGTCGCCGATGCTCCTAACCTCATTGACAACTCCGCCACTGCGGCAGTGATCGCTGCGGCCGTTCGCCAGATCGGCGGCGTTGACGTTGTCGTGATTGGCGATTCGGAAGAGTACAGCGGTGTTCCTGTAGCTCTGGCTGGTTTGCTGGGATGGGCAGCGGTAGCTCACGTCAGCAGCGCCAGCACTTCCGGTAGACGCATTCAGGTCGAACGTAAACAAGGTAAGGACGTACAGACCATCAGCATTGCCACTCCGGCAGTGATTGCTGTGAGCGCTGCATCCGCCGAAAAGGCCGCACCCGGCATGAAGGAGCAGTTGGCAGCACGCAAGCGCCCCATCACCAAACTGACGCTGACCGATATTGGGGCAACTCTCAAGGACAAAGCCATCAGCCAAGGTACGCGCCTGCCTGAGACAACAACAGCGCGCGTGTTCGACGGCGACCCGGCGGTGGCCGCAGGACAGCTTGTCGCTGCGCTGCGCGACGAGGGAGTGTTATGAGCCGCACGTACATCCAGATTGCCATTGAGAAAGGACAAGTGAAGTGAACGACGCGTGGATCATTGTGACGGAAGAAAAACAGGTAGCCGCGCTGGCGGCTGCCGCAAGGGGGATGGGTGGCAAGGTCATTGCCGTCGTGGTTGGACCGCGCGGCTTGGCGGATAGAACGGCCGCGACTGCCCCAGACGAAGTGAAGTGGATTGAGGCAGCGCCAGAAGCCGCCATTGAAGCCTATGGCACAGCGGTGGCCGCACTGGTTGCCGCAGGGGCGCCAAAGGCGGTTGTAACCAGCGTCAGCGCCGAAGGGCGCGTTCTCGCGGGGGCGGTGGCCGCCAAGCTCGGCGCCGTAGTAATTCCCGGGGGGCTGAAGCTCTCCGCCGTTGGCGAGAAAACAGTTGTGGAGTGCGCCCATCTGGCTGGCAAGGTGATCGACACCATCGAGGCCAGTGCTCCTGTGGTTACATTCTTTGCCGGAGATGACGTTGCGGTCGGTGACTGTGCGCCAGCGCCCATCACCCAAATTCCCGCTGGCGCGGCGGCCGACATTCGCATCGAGAGGACAGAACCCGCTGCCGGAGCCGGTGCCGGCATCACCAAGGCTGCCGTGGTGGTCTCGGTTGGACGCGGCCTGAAAAAGAAAGACGACCTCGGCATTATCCAGGAACTGGCCAAGGCTCTCGGCGCTGAAATCGGCTGCAGCATGCCTGTCGCGGACGACCTCGGCTGGGTCGAGAAGGAGCGTTATGTCGGCCGCTCCGGCCAGCACATTGCGCCCCGTTTGTATCTGGCGATCGGTATCCAAGGTGCACCGCAGCACATGGAAGGCGTTCGCGACGCCAAGGTGGTCGTTGCTATTAACAACGACCCCGAGGCTCCGATCTTCAAATCGGCTGACTACGGCATCGTGGGCGATCTGTACGAAGTTGTGCCTGCGCTGCAAGCAGCTCTCGGCAAGTAACCACTAAGGAGAAATGGAACATGACTGAGAAATTTGACGCACAATATGACGTCGTCGTGATTGGCGGCGGAGGGTCGGGGCTGTCTGCAGCCGTGCAGGCCGCGAAGGATGGCTTAACCTGCGCTCTGCTCGAGAAGGAGGACAAGACCGGAGGCAGTTCCTCATTTGCCGAAGGTCATGCGGCCTTCGAGTCCGACGAACAGACGAAGCGTGGCATCAAGGTGAGTAAGGCCGAAGGCTACAATGCTTACCTTGAATACTCGCACTGGCGCTGCGACCCGGCACTCGTCAGCCGCTTTGTTGAAAACGCAGCCACCACCATTACGAAGATGCGCGACGAGGTTGGTGCTGTCTATCACGACGTAACGATTACCGCCCCCGACCAACCCGGCGAACTCGTCACCTGGCACCTGCCCGAGGGCGAGGTCGCGCATGTGATCGAACTGCTTGAGGCCGACGCACGTCGTCGCGGCGTTGACGTGTTTCTGTCCACCGCCGCCACCAAGATCCTGCGCGATGACGACGGCAAGATCAAAGGTGTGATCGCCAAGGACGCCGATGGCCAGGAAGTAAAGCTGGGAGCCAAGGCTATTGTGGTGGCCTCCGGTGGCTTCGCGGCCAGCCCTGCCATGCTGAACCGGTACGGCAAGCACAAGATCGGCGAGCGCATTATCAATGTCGGCGGGCCGGGCAATACCGGCGACGGCGTCAACATGATGAAGGAAATCGGCGCCGTCGAGAACTCCAACATTGGCACCTTGCTGCTCTTCGCCGTGATGCGCGACAAAACCATCACCAGCCATGTGAACAACGCCGGCATGCAGCCCTACCTTTGGGTGAACAAGTATGGCCAGCGCTTTACCGATGAGGTGGTGGGACTGAACTTCGGCCATACCGGCGACATCATTGCCGGGCTGCCGGATGCAATGTACTGGTGCATCCTGGACCAGAGCCACATCGACAAGCTGGTCAACAAGGGCAACGAAGTGGGTCTCGGCATCTACGTCAACAACTACGAGAAGCTGGTCAACCTGCCTAACGAGTTGGAAGCCGATGCCGCCGACGACAAGCGAACGAACGTTTACAAGGGCGAGACGCTTACAGAACTCGCCACCAAAATCAACGTAAAGCCAGCGCAATTGCAGGCGGAAGTTGACGAATACAACGCCTACGCCAAGACGGGAGTTGACAAGAAGTTCCACAAGCCCGCTAAGTACCTGCGCACCTATGCGAAGGGCCCATACTACGCGATCAAGATGGAGACCGGCATCATGGTCAGCATGGGCGCCATGAAGGTCAACGATCATCTACAGGCAATCGATGCCAATGGCAAAGTCATCCCTGGCCTGTACTGCGTCGGCTGCGACGCGGGCGGACTTTATGGTGAGAGCTATCAGCTCACGGTTCCCGGTTCGGCCAATGGCTTTGCCCTCACCTCGGGTTGGCTGGCAGCTGACGATATCGCCGAGAAGGTCCACGCACACGCGCTCTAATTCATAGCAATCCATTGGGAGCCGGGCTTTAGGAATTTCTACAGCCCGACCCCCAATCTTTTCTTTGTACTTACATAGAGGAATTTCATGTCGGAACAAGCAGTAGAGCCCGATTTTGATGTCATCGTGATCGGTGGCGGCGTGGCCGGTACGGTGTGCGCCTACCAATTGGCAAAGGCGGGCAAACAAGTCGTCCTGATCGAGCGCGGCCCGCAGCCCGGCTCCAAGAACCTGTCCGGCGGCGTATTTTATTGCCGGGTGATGGAGCAGGTCTTTCCTAACTTCGTGCAGGAAGCGCCGATCGAACGCCGCATCACGCGCAATGTGCTCAGCTTCCTCAATCCCACTTCGCACTTCAACATCGACTATTGGGATCAGCGCCTGGCAGCACCCACCAATGCCGTGACCGTGCTGCGCGCGAAGCTGGACACATGGCTCTCCGAAAAGTGTGAGGAAGCCGGCGTCATGGTGATGCCCGGCGTTCGCGTGGACAGCCTGCTCTACAAGGGCGAACAGGTCATCGGCGTAAAAGCCGGCGAAGACGAGCTGCGCGCGCATGTTGTGGTGGCTGCGGACGGCGTAAATTCATTCATCGCGCAGGGCGCAGGTATCCGTGCCAAGGAGCCGGCCAAGCACCTTGCGGTCGGCGTCAAGAGTGTGATCGGACTGCCACGCAAGATTTTGGAAGACCGCTTCGGCCTCACAGGAGATGAGGGCGTCGCTTACGCCGTTGTCGGCGACTGCACGCAGACGGTGGCTGGTGGCGGCTTCCTGTATACCAACCAAGATTCCATCAGTATCGGCGTTGTGTTGCGGCTGGACGATCTCGAGGCCAAGGGACTCTCCTCTAGCGACGTGCACGACCACTTTCTTGAACATCCTGCCATCGCGCCATTGCTGCGTGACGGCGAATTGCTTGAGTATGGCTGCCATCTGACGATCGAGGACGGTCCTGCAATGGCCTCGCATGACCTTACGCGGCCCGGGCTAGTCATCATCGGCGATGCCGCGGGCTTCACCCTCAATACAGGTTTAACCATCCGCGGCATGGACCTTGCCGCCGGCTCGGCCATTGCCGCCGCCAAGGCCATCCTTGGCGCACTGGAGAATGGCTCCTTCGGACAGCAGGCGATGGACCAGTACCCCAGGCTACTGGAGGCGATGTTCGTGGGAGCCGATATGAAGACCTATGCGAAGGCCCCGGAATTCCTGGATATTTCACGAATGTACGAGGACTACGGTTTGTTGCTGGCCGACATCTTCTATGGCATCTACAACCTTGACACCACGCCCAGAAGGCACGTTGTGGCCACCGCCTTGAGCGCATTCCAACAGTCGAAGCTGAAACTAACTGCCACCCTCGGCGATGCGCTGAAGGCCGTGCGGGCGCTCTAGGAGACAGAGAGATGAATGGATTTGGAGATGTAACGCAGCGTTTGGCCGGCAACAACTACACCGTGGACGAGGCGTCACACATCGAAGTGCAGCAGGGCGTGGCTAAGGCGACCGGCGCTGGCAAGCTGCTGGTGAAGGTATGCCCCGCGCATGTTTATTCCGAAAATGAAGACGGCAGCATCGCCGTCTTGTTTGCCGCCTGTATGGAGTGTGGCACTTGCCGCGCGATAGCTGCACCCGAATTGCTCAAGTGGCATTACCCGAACGGCGGATTTGGCATCACCTTCCGCGAGGGTTAAATCAGCAACGCCCGGCCAAGACAGCGAAAAAAGGACCAGCGCCCTTTGCGAGCAGGACGACGATGAAGAGTAATCAAACGACGCCGAGTGTGTGGCCGGTATCGTTGGCCTCAGCTGTTGAGCAGTTCCGCTCGGGCAATCCCGTCCTCTTGCGCGACGACTCCGAAGCTCAGCCGCATGCCTACCTTGTCGCCGAAGAATTTGCCTCTCCCGCAACGGTGCGCGCAATCGCACAGGCCGCATCAGGATTGTTGTGCCTGCTGACAACCCGCAAGGACATGACGATGGTCCGATTGAGGCCCTCGCTGGAGGCGGAATTCAGCTTAGGACTGCGCGTCGGTAGTCACAGCACAGAGTCCGGAGAGGTGGACTATCTCGCGAGGCAGAAAACTCCGATCATTCCAATAACCGAGCGGCTGGGAATTTCACCGCGCCCGGAAGAGGCTACCCGCTGTGGATTGGCGTTATCCTGCCTTGCCGGTAGAAGTCCGACCGTCTTCTTCTGTCAGGCAACTTTGGGTAAAATTCAAGGCACGCAGTTAGGTCTGGCAGGTGTCCGAAATCTCTTCCCGCTTCCCACCATACATCTTCACGTGATCCGAGCGTATTGCCAGGTGTGCTGCTCTGGTGAATGCAAGTCACAGTGATCTGCTGCATTGCAAGTCGCTCGATACCGCACAGAATTACACCGAAGGGACGAGAAACGGTGGGGGGCAACAGGTGGGGCAACTGTCAGGTTCCTCGTTCATGCTCTCTTTTCATAATCAATCAGTTACAACCGCTTCGTTGTAGCCGGTAGCGCTGCCAGTAAATCTGCTTGTCTGTACTCCACAGGACCCATCGCAGCCTTCTAACTTCCCACATCGAGACTTCGGGACCGCGTCGAAGGTGAAATCGTCGTTTTCGTTACCGATCCTCGGACCCCCATACCGGCCGGGTTCACCGTATGTCTGTTGAACGAGAAGTAATTGACGAGTAGGTGTTCAAAGCCTTCTCTGCTCGCAGCTGCTTCCAAACATCGAAAGCAGTGAGCAATCCGAGGAGGAGGACGATACCGGGAATCACAGGTGGTTTGATACCGAGAGGAAGAACGCTAGCAGGCACCCCAGGCTGCAGGTGTACATAGATTGCCACGACCATCTGAGTAAAAAGGATGAAACATGCGATCAGCAATATTTGATCTTTGCTTTTCGCAGTCAGCGATCTCCGAAGCCATGGCAGTAAGAAGAGGACGCCGGTAAGCATCTCCGTCAGCTTGCCCGCAAGAATCGCCTCGTGGGGTAGATGACTCTGTTGAATTTGGACATCAAACCACCCATGGAACGGCTGGAAGAATTTCAGAAAGCCGAACATGAGCATCCAAACTCCCAGGAGCAACGATAAAACCTTGCTTAGGCGGCTAGACATTTTCTTTCTCCACTGTCAACATTCTTCGACTTCCCGGCGCTAATACCCCCAGCAACAACTACTCGCCGCTTTTGACACCGTTAGCGATGGCCGAAAGACTTTTCTATTCGAGACGTCGGCAGCATAAGGCCGAACGTCTTGGCTGCCTTCAGACTTGATCAGGGAATCCAGCTTCGCTTCGTCGCGAGCAACCGGGCCGCCTATATGTTCTCGGTCATAACGCTTTGCCAGAGCCCATCCCAACCCTGGTCCAACCTCGAAGACGATTCGCTGTCTCGCGTGCTGCCATGCGTGTCCCTCCTACGCCTCCCCGCCGCGCAAATCTCGTAGGTACTGGTAGGCCGCGGGGATATTGACAGAGTTATGCGCCCACTCGAACAGGCTGTATTCGCTATAGTGGGACATACCGACCGCCTCGAGCGTGGCCTCGACCGATCGACCCTCTGCGATTGCTGCGCTAACCGCGGTATCAAGCTCACGCAGATACCGAATCGGAAAGTCGATATCAGCCGGCCGCATCGGGCGTCCGTGTCCCGGAATGATCGTCGCGTCTTCGGGGAGGAAATCGCGCACCTTCGTCAGCGTTTCAATGGTGTCCCGGTGACGTCCTTCAAGAAGCCACGGGATCGCCGGAGAAGGAGCCTGGATCATGTTGCCGACCCACAGAACCTTCGCGTCCGGCGTCCAAATCACCAAGTCACCTGGCGTCTGCGCAAACCCAAAATGACGAATCTCGACCGTGCGACCACCGAGATCGATGCTGATCATGTTCGAGACAGTGATATCGGCGCTGCGCGACAGCACGCGCTCAATACCTTTACCTTTGCCCATGAGGCCGAGCATGAACCGGCGATCGTCTTCAAACTTCTCGTCCAGGTAGCGCTTGGTCGCCGGATGGTGGATGACCGCGGTGCTGTCCGGAAACACGTAGTTCCCGTAGGCGTGGTCACCGTGATAGCTCGTGTTGACGAGGAAGCGAATCGGCTTCCAGGTCTCCCTGCGGACAAGTCCGATGAGCTGGGAAGCGAGATCACCGTTCAACATTGCCTCGACGACCAAAACGCTTCGTTCGCCGATTACAAAGCCCGCGGTCGTAGCGACGTGATCTTTGGCGAATACGTCGTCAGGCATTACAGCAAACACGCCGGACGCCATCTCTTTCGAGATGAGGTTTACCGACGCAGCATCCCAAGGAGGTGTCGCCTCGTGCTCGTCTTTCTGTGTCATCGCATGATCTCCTTCGAAACCCTATTTCTTCCAAGACTTAGACTTGATCAAAATCCAAAAGATCATCAAATGGGAAATAAGTACCAAGGGAGCGTAAAACGTATAGATATACCAAGTGGTACCTAGGTTGAAGCTCGGCAAATTCACCCGCAAGACGGTGCGTAATACGTTTAGCGCGTCCAAGAATCCCCACGTGTTGGCCACCCACACCAGAGGAATGGCAACACGCCAGTTTCTCCGGAGAGTAAAGATGGAAGCGAGGGCCAGCGCCGCCTCCAAGAGATCACCGTAAGCACCACTGGAAAGGACTTCTCTGGGCAGTTTCGGATCGACCATACCTGTAACCAACAAAGTCATTCCCACATAGCGGGGCACATGCACCCAGAACAGCGGAATTAGCGCAGAATCACGAGTAAGTTTGGTTAGGTACGGCCAAACGTACCATGCCACGATGATGCCAAAGACGAAAACACTCGTCAGAAGCTGCAACCAGAAAATAGTGACGTTATTCATCTTCGACCCCACGCGCGAAGTCATTTCCGCGCGACCCGCAAAGTGTGCTCATCATCCGGCTCCCTTTCATAAGTTGATATCAAGACAGACATGTCTGTCTTGATATAGAATGAGTATAGACAGATATGTCTGTCCACTGTCAAGATGAATTCGATGAAAACACAAAAACAATCCGATCCGCGAAAGAGAATTCTGGAGGTGGCCGACCGGCTCTTCTACGCAGAGGGAGTCCGCGCGACCGGCACCGAGAAGATCATGTCCATCGCTGAAGTCGCAAAGGCGACGTTTTATCGGCATTTCGAAAGCAAGGATGCCCTCGTGCTCGCGTACCTCGAAAACCGCGATCAAGCTCTTTGGGACTATCTCGCGCATCCCACGCCCCCAAAGGATCTGCGTGAGGCTCTAATCAAATTCGAGCAAATGGCGAACTGGCCAAAAATAATCGGCTGCCCGTTCCTACGTATCGCATCCGAATACCCGGATACTGCCCACCCGTACCATCGCCTGGCGATCGAACACCAGAACAAGATTGTTGACTATCTAACCGACCTGCTGGAGCCCTTCGCAATCGACAAAAGGACGGCGGCGGCGGCGATACTTAGCGTCATCGATGGCGCCTTCTCCATTCGCATGCTCTATGGGAATTCGAAGGAGGTTCCGATTCTCTCGCCCGCCGAGGCAGTACTCAAGAGCTTTCAGAGCGCGCGAGCTCAACACCACAGATGATCGGCTGTCATTATGGAAGCCTCATCATGGTGATACGACGAAAAAGAGAAACAGACATTCCCGAAATCTATGAATTCGTAAGAACGCGTTTGAAACGGTACGAGACTCCGGGTGTTGGCCGAGCGCTGGCGCGTCCACTACAACCCGGTCCGACGGACTCAGCCGATGGTGACAGCTGCTCAGTTCAATCGGGACGCAGCGGGTTCTTGCAGCGTAGCCTTTCTGTTGGAATATCTTGGCGTACCAAAGTAGGCGGAGCATCGAATGGTTAGGAAGCGTTGGGCTGGAGGCGACATGGCAAATGAGATGAAGATACAAATTAGGCAGACTTCGGATTCCGGCTCAGAGGCCGAGATTCGCAAGCACCGGGTGCCGGTCGATCGTCCGGAAGCTAAGGGCGGCCACGACGCGGGACCGATGGGCGGAGAGCTGTTCCTCACTGCCATTGGAGGCTGCTTTAGCAGTACCTTGCTGGCGGCGATCAAGGCGCGCGGCGCCGACATCTCCAGCGTGCAGGTTGAGGTGACCGGCACGCTCGTGGACTCGCCAACGCGCTTCGC
>Ga0181528_10000944_pt1 | contig 18794 bp, 12 predicted proteins | sample PEATcosm2014_Bin_47_FD_119742 | JGI IMG/M metagenome (GOLD analysis project Ga0181528, IMG submission 119742) | Peatland microbial communities from MTU Mesocosm Facility, Houghton, MI, USA - PEATcosm2014_Bin10_10_metaG | ecosystem: Environmental > Terrestrial > Soil > Wetlands > Peat | place...
ACCTTTTCATAGTTCATTCTGACCCGCCTGTTGCGAAGTCGCTGAGCCGCTATGACCCCTCCGCGCGTTAACGAGTGGTTGAATAGGTCGACCTGACTCAAGCAGGCACACAACTCCATTTGCGGCCGATGCTTGGCAGGCTCGCGCAAATTCCCGAGGTGCTGGGCGGCTGCGCCTCATGAAGAAGGAAAGTCAGGCGCCGGTGAGCGATAGTGCACAGCATGAGGGAAGGACGAGTCCTTAGGCTTAGATCAAAGAGGCATCGTCAAGCAACTCCACGCAGTAACCAGTTTTCCTCGCTCTGCCAACCCCGCATCAAAGTTCACCCATCAGTTCTGCCCACCCTTCATGCCTCTGGAGCGGGTTCGCCGGAAGACGAACCCATTCCTCTTCCTGGCCCGTTCCTTGTTTGCAACGGAAGCGTCTGCTTGGATTCCATGGCGGCGCGCGTGGATTCTCGAGTGCTAGGAGCGCGCCCTGCTCTGAATGAGCAGTTTTCGCCATTGCTATAATGATCGCTAGAAAGCAGCTAACTCATGCAGAATCCTGCCATGGTGGATGGGCAGTTGTCTCACCTACGAGTCGCAATCATTCACTACTGGTTTGTCGGACGGGCCGGCGGCGAGCGGGTGGTTGAGGCGATTGCCGAGGTGTTTCCCCAAGCTGATTTGTTCTCACTTGTGGCCGATCGGACGACTCTTGCTCCTGTCCTGCAAAACCGGAAACTCGAGACATCGTTTCTGCAGCGGATACCTGGCGCAAGGAAGTTTCATAGGCACTTTCTGTTTCTGCAGCCGCTGGCCCTGGAGCAGTTTGATCTAAGTGACTACGATCTCGTGATCAGTTCCGAATCTGGTCCTGCCAAGGGAGTAATTACATCTTCGAAGACCTGTCACATTTGCTATTGCCATTCTCCAATGCGCTACATCTGGGAGATGTATCCGCAATACAAGCAGGGAATGAACCCACTGGTGAAGGCAGTGTTTTCACTGGCGGCGCACTATATGCGGCTGTGGGACTACTCTTCGGCGCGGCGCGTGGATTACTTTGTCGCAAATTCACATTTCATTGCGTCGCGCATCCGCAAATATTATGGGCGCGCGAGCACAGTGATCTACCCACCCTGTGAAACAACATCGGGAAGCCTGAGCGCGCCGACAGGCGACTATTACCTGGCCGTGGGTCGACTTGTGGACTATAAGCGCTTCGATCTGGCGGTGCGCGCCTGCACGGAACTTGGACGCCGATTGAAAGTCATTGGTGAAGGCCCTCAGTCGAAGTTGCTTCACCGCATGGCGGGGCCGACTGTGGAGTTCCTGGGGAGAGTGCCTGATAGCCAACTACGCGAAAACCTCGCTGGCTGCCGCGCACTTTTGTTTCCCGGAGAGGAAGATTTTGGGATCGTTCCGGTGGAGGCTCAGAGCTTTGGGCGAGCGGTGATCGCCTATGCTTCTGGAGGCGCACTGGAGACTGTCCGCGGCGTTTTCCCGGGCGAATCAGGAGTGAAGAACCCAACGGGTGTGTTCTTCAAGGAGCAATCGACGGCGGGGCTGATTGAGGCAATCACCGCCTTTGAAGACCAGCAAAGTCTGTTCAGGCCGGAGGCAATCCGAGAACACTCTTTGCAGTTTGACAGCGAAGTATTCAAGAGCAAGATCAGGGAGTTCGTCGGACTGGCGCTTGAAGACTTCAAGAAGCGCGGGGCGGCGAGGGATTTCTCCATGACCCCGCACGGAGCGTCTGATTGAGGCGGGGCCAGAAAACAGTCGGGTTGACGGTCTTAGCGAAATCCCAGTCGCAATTTCGGATATGCGCGAATCTCGAAGGTCGTCGCGAAGTCGCTTTTTCCAGTGGGAGAAAGGAGCGGGAACTTCCACTGCTCAAACTGACCTGAGGCTGAGACTTCAATGCCAGGTTTTAGCATCCAGGTTAGGCTGGCGGCAATATCGTCAAGCCTACCGCCCTGCAAGTAAGACTTATCCGCTGACATTTTGCGATAGCTTATCGATGCTTTGTTTCGCGGCGAAAACCAATAACTTGTAGACGCCTGTCCGCCGTCCCCTTGCCTGCCGATCCAACTACCCATGATTTGGCCATAATTTGTATATCCCTGAGGATAATGAAGATTCCAGTAGAAGTAGGCAATATCGGGGAGGTTTGGAAGATTTGTGTAGGCCCCTTCCATGCGCAGGTCCAGTCGATCCAGCCCTGGAATTCTCGGAATATAGAGCCCAGGGGCCATTGCATAGCGCGCCAGGAACTTTCCTTCGATTGGATCATCCCACGCCATGTCTTCGCTGTAGAGGACGACGCGCCTTCTGAGTCCTGGAGGATGGTACGTGAGATTGAACTCTGTGACCCTTTTCCCTGGATCAACGGCCTGGCCATTCCCAAAGATTGAAAAAGTGTGGAGGAATGTCCTGAGGTTAAGCGGCCGACCATAACCGGCAAAGATCGTGGTATGGGCAAACCCAATCTCCAGATTGGCAGTCGGCTTGATGGAGAACGCCATGCCCCAAAGGTACGGAGGAGGATTTAACGGCTGGCTGGGGTTTCCGTAAAGGATGAACGTCGGGCCGAGGCCCACATAATGTATTCCGCCTTCTCGCGAAAAGAAGAACTCAAAATGCAGGGGGCCCATCCAGGCGAGCATGCCCGGCAGGTGGGCCGGTTTTACCCGTGCAAGCCTGAGCATCGGCATTGCCTCAGCATTGTTCGACAGAATGAGGGAAGTGAATCTGTCCGGACCCCACCACAGTGCCTGCTGGCCAAAGCTGAGTTGCCAATTGGCGAGATTGAGCGCCGCATAGGCCTCAATAGGGCGCGGCCTGCCGGTTGTGCCAGATCTGAGACTCCACCCGAAGGGAAGCGCGTCATAAGAGGCGATAGTCTGTTGGGCGGCAAGGCTGTAGTCGGGGATAGCCGATGCATATTGATACTCGCCGCGAAAGTAGACTGAAAAGCGACCGGCCTCAGCGCGCGCAGAAAGCCCGCTGATCGCATTTCCGCCTTTGCCGTAGGGACGGCCGAAGTCATCGGAAATCGACTGTGCGAAGTGGAATGCATCGCGGAGTGGGGTTCCGCCAAGCTCCGTATATCGGGCATATGTGCTCTCCACCTGTGCTGCTGCATTTCTGGACCCGCCATAGACGCTTGTTTCATGTGCGAATTCCGCGTCGAGCGCCGCGAACACAAGCAATGTAGTTTCGTCAGCCGCATCCGTGTTAGTGTGGGCCTCGGCAAGCAAACGCGCTGACTCCAACCGGGTCCAGGGACGCACGGTTGCAGAACTCGTGGGCAGATAGCCGAGCGCGGCCAAGCGATCAAAGGCTGGATATATCCAACTATCCAACGGCACATAGCTTGAAGCCTTGTAGCCAGTGCTGTCAGACTCATCGCCGTCTGCGTCCGGGCTGGCTTTTGCCGAGTCGGACCCACCGATCAATGATTCAACGCGCGAATTCGGTGCTGCGGTCGTTACTGCAGCATGGTTAGTTAAAAAACCTCTTTGCTCGGGTCCGGAGTTCATATCCGACTCGGCTGTACTTGAAGCCTGGTGCAGGAACACCTGCTGAGATTGCAAATAAACATTCAGGATAGGTGTGAAATTGACGACCTGGCGAGATCCGTCGGGTTGCGCTTGAGGTGCAGCAGGTATTTCGGCATCAATCGACGATGCAGATTGCGCATGTCCGACACAACCAATTGTGGCGAGCAACACTACAGCTATCCGATTCATTACTCCGACCCACCTGAAGTTGAATTGAGAAAAGCAACGCCGATCCTGGTCAGTGTGGCCTGTCATAACCGCTGATGAAATCCTCTGGAGATCTGCTCTCAAGGGGCGCCGCCCAACTGATGATAAGCCTGTTACAAACGCGTACCCCAGTTGCTTACTTCAGACGATTCGCAAATCCAGTTCCCTATCCCAGGCCACAATCGCGGCGCCGCTGCGAGATAGGATTGAATTGCCCTTGAGCTTTGAAGTGACGCAGCGGAACAAAGCGCTCTATGGCGCGAATTGCTATTGACCTGATGACTTTCTAAAACGAGTGTATCGCCGCGGCGCCCAAGGCGAGTTGTGAAAATATCTGCGTCGTATCAATGAAATTGCGCAATGCGGTGGGACGCAGTGTCTTGTCAGGCACAACGAGCGTGTCGCCGGCGTTCAAACGGATTTCCTCGAATGACTTACCCCAGGCGCCAAGGTTCTTGATGGTCATGCGCCCAATCACGGATCCGTCGGCGCGGATGACGAAAGCACGGTGCGAATCGGCGTCGTGTGTAGCTCCGCCGGCAAGTTTCAGATAATAGCTAACGGTACGACCACCATTGTAAAGAAACGAGTTCTGGTCGTAGACAGCGCCAACCACGTTCACCGTCACGGGGAGGGGCGGGACGATGAACTTGTCCCCATTTTCCAGGCTGATGGCGGGCAGATCATCAATGTTGGACGTTCCGGGCTTCAGTTCGAATACAATTCTGCCGGTGGCACGAACCTGGCTGAGGCGCGCAACGAGATCCTGTCCAATCGTGCGGGAGGCGGCTACATCCGACATGCCTGTTCCGGTCGCACTTCCGGAGATTGCCAGGGCCTGCGTTCCGCGCTCGGCCTCTATGCCAAGGGTACGGACATACTCGTCAAGGCGCTGTTGTTGCAGAAATCGGGTGGATTCCCGGTCAAATTCCGAACCGTAGAGATATGCCCTTGGGGTAAACCCTCCGGCTCGGCGGATCACGTCGCGCAACGTTTCGCCTGGCTGCACGCTGTAGATGCCGGCATGGACAATCTCACCTTCCAAGCTGACGTACTTTGTCTGCTGGTCGAGCGGGACATGGATATCAGCCTGCGAAAAGACCGTAATTGTGTCTGACGGCTGGAGGAGCAAGTTCTGGCTTGGGTCGTGATTGAGGACCAGTTTGCCCAAATCGAAGGGGATGAGCGAAGACTTGAGTGTGTCCGGATCAATCCGCTCAATTACGGCGTAATCCCAATCGATATCGGGAGCTGCCAGGTGCACTTCAGTGCGGCTTGACTGACTGGCACTACCGGCTGGCAGCGCCTGCAAAGTTTGGGCGGCGATCGATCCGCTGGCGCCTGTCTGGCTCGCACTGACTGTAGTCTTCGAAGAATCCGGATGATTGCTGGATTCCAACGCGGAGGTCAGGGTCTCCTGCGATACCGATGCCGTGAATCCCGCGGTGTTCGATTCAAGCGTCGCGGGATTTTTCCCGATCGAAGAGATAAGGGGTTCAAATTCCGGGGATGGCAAACCGAGATGGCTACGCTTCCACCAATAATCCCTGCTCTCAAGGGATTCACGGTCTGGAATCAAGTCGCTCAAGTGAATGCCGGGGCGCCAGTTGAACCGGCCCGGATTGGCCACATTCCCACGAAGGGTTATGGTCTTCTGATAGGCGGGAACGATGGGATAGACGCGCAACACGTCAGTATCGGCAAGAGGAGTAGCCAGCCCATTGGAATCGAGTGAAAACTCCATTGCCTCGCGTAACTGCCCCGGTTCCACGCGTTCGAGGGACACGCGGGCATTGGAGGAAAGTGCGCTAGTGCTTCCCGCCGTTTCAATGAGATCGCCGATGGTTTCTCCATCGAGCAACTCGTAGATGCCGGGAGTAGCGATGCTCCCGGTGATGGCCGCCTGGTGTCCGGCTGGGGCAATATAGAGGACGTCTTCCGGGAGCAAGTGCACATCATGCGACTTGTCACCATGAAGCAAAAGCGCATATAGGTCGAAATCAGCTACGGTTTTCCCGTCGCGCTTGAGCTGAATATGGCGAAGGGAGCCATGTGGCGATGGGCCGCCGCTGGCAAACAAGGCATCGACAAGTGAACTGAGCGCACTGACGGTGTAAACCCCGGGTCTACGCGCGTGGCCGGTGACGTAGACCTGTATCGATCGAATCTGCCCGACATCAACCGAGAGGTCAAAGTTACGGTACATTTTGGCCACCGCTGCCCGCACATGCTGGTCAAGCTCAGCGAAAGGTAAACCCGCCACATGAACGGCACCGGTCTGAGGAAGGTAGATGTCGCCAGAACGATCAACTCGCAGGTTTCCGCTGTAGTTAATTTGTCCCCAAATGCGAACACGCAGCTGATCATCCGGCCCGATGAGGTAGTTTGAGGTCACTGGGGCCAGGTTGATGGGGGCGAAGGTGGAGGGCACGTTGCGAAAGAGATCAACCCCATAAATGGGAAGAAGCTGCCCGGTAGTTGCCGCAACGAGTTTTTGAAACTCAGTTGGCGGATCGGGTGGCAGCGGGGAGGAGGCCATGGCCCTTTGGCCGCCTTGCTTTGGAGCAAGCGATGAGTTTTCTGATGGGAGAGCACTGGTTCCCTGGTTGGGTCGAACTGAATACTCTTCCGACGTCAGATTTGGGGCGGTCAGATTTGGGGCGATGGACTGTCCCTGGACGCATCCCTCACTGGCGGCAGAAGGGTCAGTCGCGCAGTCTGCCGAGGGACTCGGCTGGACGTCAGTGGTCTGGCTGCCATCCGGATTCTGAGCGCAAAGAAGGCTTGGCGCCAAGAGGAAAAGCAGCGCGAAACAAAAGAAGTGAGGTTTTGCCATAGAGATACTGATCGATTCAATACTAGAGGATTCTACTTAAGGGCCGCAACAAAACAGCAAAACCTGGGATTGTACGTCAGTGAGTTGCCGCCTGATAGTTGCTACCTGTTGAGTTCAGCACAAAAAGAGGAGCAAATCCTGTCAGTGCTGAGGCCCACATCGGGCGCACTGACCACGCGCCCATGGGCGTGCGCTAGCACGCCCCAGTTTTCCTCAAAACAGCGGGGATCGTTTGCTTAAAGATGTCGAGGTCCAGCTTCAAACTCCAATCCATGACGTAGGAAGCATCAAGAGCGGCTCGTTTCGGGTAATCGATGTTGGAACGCCCGGAAACCTGCCAAAGGCCGGACAGTCCTGGGGTAGCCGCCAGGTAGTAGGGCAGCAAATCCCCATAAAAGCATGCTTCTTCCTCGACGATGGGCCGCGGCCCGATCATTGACATCTGGCCTTGAAGGACGTTGAGGATCTGCGGAATTTCATCGAGGCTCCAACGACGCAGGAAGCCGCCGACGGCAGTGATTCTGGGGTCATGTTGATTCTTGCGCGTCCGATAGACGATGTGCTCTGCGGCGGAATTCGGGCCATGCTGTTTGCGTTGCTCCGAATCCTGCACGGCCATCGAGCGGAACTTCCAAATCCGAAATGGGCGGCCATAACGACCAAGCCGCTTTTCGCGATAAAAGACCGGCCCCCGCGACGTTACGATTATCGCAGCGGAAATGATAACTCCAGGCACGAACAGAATCAGTAACAGTGCGAATGCCATAATGGCATCAATGGTGCGCTTTACGTACGCGTAGTGCCATGAGTCGACCGCAGTCTCATTACGTTCAAAGTAAGCCGGCGAGTATGGTGCAACAAATTCCTGGACTGTAGCCGACCCATCACTCCCATAATCTTCGATTACGACGAAGCCCTTATCAGAAGACTGAACATCAAATCCATTCATATGATCCTCACTGGCAGGTTGACCTAAGAGTGGATACCTTCTACACCGAAAGAAACGTCCCGAGAGAGAGGACAAATTAATACAAATAGCGGGAGGTTCCAGTCAACGCGGAGCCTTTGCCCGGCAAAATTATACAGAAGTTCTACTGAATAGAAATATACAGTAGGCTTTAGACTTTGAACTATGAAAATTATAAACATCCGCGAACTCCGTCTGGGCAATGTTTGCAAAGTAAACAACAAAGCTCCCAATTCTGGCAACTTAGCCTGTTTTGGGAACAAGTTGCGTCATGGATGCCTGTTGACGTTTTGACCACTATATCGGATTCTCCTAGAGTGGGATGTAATCCCAGTCACATCTCCTGGGCAATGTGGCCTGTTCTCAGCATCTTGGCGAATTGGACGCGGAGGAAGAGTTCGGGTTAGTAATCAAGTTCAAAGGCTGTCTAAGCGTAGGCGAATTGGATCGGCCTGGCCGCGAAGCCCGGGCAGAACTGCCGGCGATCACTACAAACGGGCCGCGAATGCCCCCGGTGCGGGTCTCATGGGCAGGTGGCCTCGGCCTTGGAAGTTTGACCGCAAGGCTTGGAGTTTCTTCGATTTCGGGGATTCTGGCGCCCGCCCTCTTCGCTGGCGTGATGTGTTCCCAACTGGCCAGCAGTGAACATGCGACAACAAAGCGCAGCCTGAGCGAGATTGGCACCTCGGTGGCCGTTGACTCAGTCAAATGAGAACTTTCGCGTCGCCTATAATTGGTAGGCAGAGACCAAGTGGCCTGGGCTTCCGCGGCCAAGGCTGCATCGATTGGAAAAAACGGTACATGGACATTCATTGGCGGTTTGCTAAGAACGTAGTTGCGAACCTGGGACGACGGAGCGCGGCTGCGGTAGTGGCACTGCTATTGCCTCCTGTGCTTGTCCGCCACATGACACCGCCCTCTTATGCTGTCTGGGTGCTGGTTCTGCAAGTTGCGGCCTATGCGAGTTACCTGAGTTTTGGACTGCAAGAGTTTCCTGTGGCCTAGTAGCTCACGGAAGGGCAAGTCCGACATGGATCCCCGAGCATCTTTGTTTCCAGGCTCAATTGCAAGAAGGGTTGCCATGTAATAGCAATTTACAATTGATGCTTCGAAAGGCGAGATTGAGTGTTTGATTTTTGGCGCAAACTGGCCCGTATGCGCAAGAGTTCGTTGGCCAGCAACACCGGATGGATGATCGTCGGCCAAGGAACCAATTTCTTCCTTCAGGCAGGTTACTTCATACTGCTTGCCAGGCTGCTCGGGGTGACGGAATACGGTGTCTTTGCCGGCGCTTTTGCCTTGGTCAACACCGTGACCGCTTATTCCTCGCTTGGTTCCGGGATGATCTTCATGCGTTATGTGAGCGGGGATCGCGGATTGGCAAAGGTGTATTGGGGCAATCTGCTGACGATCACAACAATCTTCAGTCTGATACTGGCTCCGAGTCTAGCATTCGCCGGCGAGAGACTGTTCGGTTACAGCAGCATTTGGCTCATTACGGTTTTGGTGTTTGCGAATTGTTTGATGAGCCAGGTGATCCTCTGCGCCGGCACTGTCTTTCAGACCTTCGAGCAGTTAAAAGCTACCGCGTCTCTACAGGCGCTATCGAATTTTCTGCGCCTGCTCGCCATCGGGACTCTACTCATCTGTCTCCATCGCGCCACAGCTTTTCAGTGTGCGCTAGGCATCCTGGCATCCTCAACCATTGCTGCCATGATCGCAATCGCGCGGGTTCGAAAGTACATTGGTGGATTTACAGTCAGCGGAAGATTGATTCGTTTGCGATTTTGGGAAGGGATTGGATTCTCTTTTGCGGGGTCTACGCAGGCAGTTTACAACGATGTTGATAAGATAATGCTCAGCCACTATGGTATGAACGTGGCGAATGGCATCTATACCATGGCCTATAGAGTTGTCGATTTCGCCACTACGCCCGTATCTGCGATCGATGCCGCCGTGCTGCCCCGCTACTTTGCGTTACAGCGGGAAGGCATGTCAGGGACTGGCCGCTTGGTGAAAAAGATACTTCCCATAGCAGTGCTTGCCGGGTTGGCTGCCGCAGTCTTCACGCTTCTTGCATCTCCACTTTTGGTTCGCATGGTCGGGCATGGGTTTGCGAATGCGCTGCTTGCCATACGCTGGCTATGTTGGTTGCCAGCGCTTCGTGGAGTCCATCAATTGGCGGGAGGCGCCCTGACCGCCACAGGGCGGCAGAATTACCGCACAGCGGCCCAATTGCTGGTCGCTGTGCTCAATGTTGTCCTGAACCTGCTCTGGATTCCCACGTACGGTTGGCTAGGTGCAGCCTGGGCAAGTCTAATCTCCGACGGTTCGCTGGGGTTGCTCAATCTATCGTTGGTAATCCTTATCTCCTTCCGTACGAATCATTATCCGCAGAGCGCCCACTGCAAGGAGCAAGCGAAGTGAATCCACAATCAGTCTGTGCGGTGGTCGTTACCTATCACCCCAACATGGAGATGCTTGGGAACATGCCCAATATCATCAACCAGGTTCAAGGGATGGTTGTTGTTGATAACGGATCCCCCGCCGATGAACTCGATGGATTGCGCGAAGCGAGCCGAAGCCTCGGCTTTCATCTGATCGAAAATGATGAGAACCTCGGCATTGCGGAAGCAATGAACCAGGGTGTCCGTTGGGCGAAGAGCAGAGACTATCCCTGGGTAATTCTCTTCGATCAGGATAGCAAGATTACGGATGGGTTTATTAGCCAGATGTTTGCCGCATGGCATTGCCATCCCGAGCGCGAAAGAGTGTGTTCAATCCACCCCAGGTATGTCCATCCAGAAACGCATTTAGAGGGGAATGTACGGCGCGCCAAAGACGGCGGACCAATAAAATCGATGACCTCGGGATCGCTCATGACAACATGGATCTTCGACAGAATCGGATGGTTTGCAACCGAGTACTTCATTGATGAAGTAGACACTGAGTACTGCTTTCGCATTCGGGCAGCAGGATACTTGCTGGCGGACTCCAGGAAGGCGATTCTCTTGCATAGTGTGGGCCAACCCGAAGTGCAATCCCTTTTCGGCTTCAGCTTTCGCCCCACAAATCACAGTGCGTTGCGACGCTATTATATGTCGCGCAACCAATTGGCCGTTTATCGAAAGTATTTTCGCAAATTTCCGCTCTGGGTCTTGCACTCGGCGTATGAATCTTTTCGAGAAACGGTCAAGTGCTTTCTCGGTGAACATGGCCGCGCACGCAAACTTCGCAATACCCTTCGTGGGGTCTGGGATGGCCTGACCGGCAAAATGGGAAAGCGCGAAGGGCTATAGCTATACGACTCGGCTTGATAACTAGTTGATTGGATTTTGAGAGGCACATAAGCAATGCGCAGTTATGTCATCGTTCTCAACTGGAACGGATGGAAGGATACAATTGAGTGCCTGGAATCGGTATTCCGTCTCGACTATCCCGACCTGCGTGTGGTAGTTTGCGATAATGCTTCTGAAGACGGCTCCCTCCAAAAGATCAACCAGTGGGCCCGCGGAGAGCTTCTAGCGGAGTCCTTTAACAAGAGCTTGTCACGCTTAAGTGCTCCTGCCATCCCAAAGCCAATTCCAGTTCAGGAACTGACGCGGCATCAGGCGGAGTCGGGTGCAGCGACCTATCGCTCACGGCTTGTTCTGATTCAAACGGGAGCGAATGTCGGGTTCGCGGCAGGAAACAATGTTGGATTGAGATATGCGCTCGGTGACCCGGAGAGCGCGTTCTTCTGGCTACTGAATAATGATGTAGTAGTAGAAACCGGTTCGCTTGCAGCGATGGTTAAGTTGATGGATGAGATGCCAGATATAGGGATTTGCGGTTCGCTGAATATTTCATATCATCATCCGGATGAAGTTCAAGTTCAGGGTGGAAGACTGTATACACGTTGGACAGGACGAGTGAAGACCCCACCATCGCTCAAGGTCGGGAAGCTAACTTCCTGCCCTGCACGAATGGACTTTGTCAATGGCGCATCAATGTTGGCCAGTCGTGCCTTCCTCGAGCAAGTTGGCTTGATGGAGGAATCCTACTTCCTCTACTTTGAGGAGTTGGATTGGGCGATGCGCGCAAGAGGCAAATTCAAACTCGGATACTCTAGGGAGAGCGTGATTTACCACAAAGAAGGGGCGGCGATTGGCACAAATCGGGACCGAATGAAGCGCAGCCTCCTTTCTGAGAAGTATTTATCGCGCAACAGGATAATCTTCACAAAATGGTTCTTTCCCTGGGCACTGCCCAGTGTGTTTGCCTCCACGTTCCTCGCCGCTTTACATCGACTTTGCCATGGCGACTGGGAACGCGCACGAGTGATAGTTATATGGTCACTTCGAGGTCTTTTTTTCAGGAAGCGCGAGGAATGAGGTCCGCTGCAGACTTTGCTAAAGCTATGTTTATGGTTCTTACTGGAGTAGACGGATGAGACAGACCAATTCCACTAATCCCACTGCCGATTTGCCAGGCAAGCGACGGGGCGCATTCACATGGCGCCAGTGGTTCGGCCATGCAAGCCTCTTCCTGCTCGTCACACTTCCGTCCGTTTGGGCAGGCCACTTGCTTCGATGGTTGAAGGGCCGGCGATACAACCGCAGTTTGTCAACTGACCCCGCGAAGGTTCGGTCGATCTTGGTTGTATTGGTTGAGAATATCGGCGATGTTTTGCTTGCAGCGGGCTTTCTGCGCGATCTACGAGCACACTATTGTGAATCTCACATTTCATTGATTGTTTCTAGCGATAGTCTTGCGGTTGCTTCTTCCTGCCCCTATGTCGATGATGTCTTGGGAATCAATGTCGCTGGATCTGCGGTGCGGCGTGCGTTTGTGGGTCCTCTTCGTGCATGGGCATTTGCCAAGCGTAACCTGTGGAGCCGGAAGTTCGACATGGTCTTGAACCCGCGGTGGGACGTTGATTCCCGGCATGGCTCGCTTCTGGGTCTGTACTCATTGGGAGCTCAGCATGTTGGATTCTGTAGCAAAGACGGAAATGCGAGAAAGCGCGTTATCAATCGCGGTCTGGATAGGGCTTTTAGCTATGTGAGCACAGGTGTGACTTTGTGTCACGACGCCGAGCGGGGAGGCGAGCTCCTCGAGTCAGTCGGGATTTGCTCTGGATCCCCAATATGCGAGGTCTGGATGTTGCCAGAGGACTTGCGGTTTGGCGACGAGGAACTGAACGACAGCTCTCGACTACTGATCGCATTTGGGGTTGGCGCTAGTCAGCGCAAGAGACAATGGCCCGTGCGGCGATTCATTGATCTTGCAGAATTGCTGATACTGAAGTATCCGAACGCCAGCTTTCTGGTTGTCGGAAACAAGCAAGATGCAGCGATAGGGGAGGAGATCAAGGGCTTCATTGGTGACAGGCTGCTGAACTACGCTGGCCGTTGTACGGTCCTGCAGTCGGCAAGTCTACTGAAGCACTGCCGCCTTTACATTGGCGCAGACAGCGGACCGATGCATATAGCGGCGGCTGTCGGAGTTCCGGTGGTGGATATCTCTTGTCACCCGGTGACTGGCGCGCAAGACCATGCCAACTCTCCTAGGCGCTACCATCCAGTCAATGTTCCTTATGTGGTGCTGCAGCCTGCCAATTTCACATATCCTTGCAGTTATGCATGCAGTGCTACCGATGCACATTGCATTCTATCAATTACGACCAGTCGAGCTTTTAGTGCCGCATTGCAACTCCTGCATTGAGGCGTCAGACGGCGTCTTCAATGCCCGCGGAGGTATCTTCCATTAAGCTTATCCATTGCTTCTTGAAGGGAATTGGCGAGGTAGAATGTCCAGCTCTTTTTCATCGCCGATACGTATCGGGTTCACATATCTTGCAGAGCGTTTGAGAAATACATACTCATAACCTGTTAGGAGAAATGCAGAAACTAGCATGATTTCTGCTGGCGCATCCAATAAGTAATTCGTCCCCAGCCAAAACAGTATGCAGAAACCGAACCACGGGTAGAGCACTATCCCGCAAGCTCTTCCGCACTTACACCAGTTCCAAACGACACCGTAAAGAAGTCCATATCCGAAGACAAATGGAAGTGAAAACCATCCGAGGTCCGAAAAGATATAGCCGAAGGCTCCTGACCAGATCAGATTCCCATCCAGCCCAGCTTGCGAGACAGCGCCGAACTCCGATCCCCAGATTGCCAGGGCGTCGGGAGGGGTGAAGATCTTAGCAAATGGGAGAAGCCGAGTGTGTGCCGCGACGCTGCTGAGATAGGCGCCAGACCCGGCGAAAGGATAGTGAAGTCTTCCATTAACGACGGCGGCGAGGCGATTGTAAGAAGCGGCCGTATATCCGAGCAACCCATGGACCTGGTCGTTCCAGTTATCGGTTCCGCGCAAGAAGGAAAAGGCAAAGAATATCAAAGAAACGGAGAGAACGACGTTGAGGGTTCCCTTCAAAAGGAACTTCAAACTCGCAGGCTGCTTTGATCGGTGATGCAAGGCATACAGGATTGTCATGCCGCAGGCGGCCGGCATTAACAAATTCCGGCTCATCATGAGAACGGATGCGGCGACTACAGTCAAGACCCCTATCACCAGGAAAAACGCGACACCGCGCTTTTTCCACCCGGCGATGTCAAGATCGAAGTATCGTGAAAATGCCCACCAGCAGATTGCCGTTAGCAAGAGCGGGGCGAAGGTAAATCTCCCTTCCACTTCGAATGCGAGGGCCTCCTTTACGTCCCCTCCTTTCTGCGAGAGCACCAGAAGAAAGAGTGTCGGGACCTGTTTGAGCAGGAGAAACATTGAAACCGATGTAATTCCAATACCTAGAATCAGCGGAGCGAGCAGGAAGAGGACCGGAGGGGTCCGAGTTTCCAACCTTCGTTTGAGGAACTGCGACGGGAAAAGGCAGGAGACAAGCCATACGCCAGCCACAAAGCTCGCAACACAGGTGGTATAGAACAGGATTGTCGCCGGGTCCAGAAACATCAGATCCGGCTCGTTCATGTAAAGTGTGTAGACCGAGGGAGGGATAAGGCAAGAAAAGAGGAAAAACGCATAAGAGATCATCGCCAATCCGTAGGGAGAGACAATGTTGTTCACAATCCGGCTTTGCCTGTTTTGCGCCATGCAGCCTTCAATCTTTGCCATCGAAATCGGCAGCGTTAATTCTTTCGGAGGAGTTGACGCAGCGTTTGAATCTTGTCCCTCTTCGCAGGATCGAGTAGCGTCCGCTGCCATCGATTTGTCGCGAGCACCCAGAGAAGAGAAGTCAAAAATGCAATCAGAGTCATCAATACAACGGTGATGGCGCGATGCGGTGACGACTTCTTATCCGGCGGGAGGGCAAGATCAGCCACCTGAATGATTGCACCTTGGCGCGCTTCATCCAGCTTGGCCATTTCGAGCTGTTTTGCGACAAGCTCCACGATGGTCTCGTAATACTTTTCATCCCGCACCTTGCGGAGATACTCCATGCCGGCCTGGGGGATGTTTCCTTTGGGCACAATGATGTCGGACCCGGAAGAATCGGTGGTGCCAGAGAGCGTGGCCAGCTGTTCCTTGAGCGCGCTGAGTTGCTGCTCAGCCACCACCATCTGGGGATTGTCCTCCGTGGCAAAGGCGCGCATGCCCTGGAGCTGAACCTCTTTGGCAGCAATCTGGGCACGCAGAGTGGTCGCAGACTCGATGAGGGCTCTGGCCTGGCTGTCGATTTGCAACACACCAGTGGTCTGTTCGGTGTGTTTCATTGCCTCTTCCGCTTTTGCGAGTCCCTCATTTGCCTCAAGCAATTGCTGCTGGAAGAAAACACGGCGTTGCGATGCCTCGGTGATCGCCAGAGTTTCAGAGAGCTTACGAAACTCTTCGACATAGCCATTTGCAATGTCAGCTGCGAGCTTAGGATCGTGATCTGTCACGCTGATGCGGATCAGTCCGTCCTTGACTCCGAGGACCACGATGGAACGAGTCTCGAATGCAGTTCGCGTGTCGCTCATCCTCTTCTGGCGGTACCTTGCCATGAGGTCGAAGCGGCGGATGAGAGCGTCCTCAACTGTCTGGCTGCGAAACAGGGACACGTACATGTCACCGGAGCTTTTAATGCCAAGGCTTGCGCCGGCAGCAGATGCGAGCGCACCTGACCCGCCCAACTGGCCGAGCAAAGCGGAACCGATGGAGGAGCTCTGGGCCGGTGGTAAAACGAGCGTCTCCGCGGTGTACTTGGCCGGAATGATGAAGACGATAATCGCGGCCAAAATTCCAGCGCCGAGAGTGAACCACAAGATGAACCGTCGTCGCTTCGCAAGGATAATGAACAAATCCAGCACATGTACGCCCGAATCGGGCGTGCCAACCGGCTCTGCCTCATGCGCTAATTTGTTCACCGCTTCGGAATTCATCCTGGACCTCTCCCTCGTTCATTTTACTGATACTGCGCGGAGTTACGTCCGTGAACTTGTTGAAATAGCTACCATTTTTCATCGCTGGGCAACGGGCCGGAGAATCGACTTGCGCGAGGATGGGGGTGCGAGCGGCATCCGTTGCCCCGTCTTGCTGGAACACTGGGCGCCCGCAGAGCAGCCTCTTGGCTCTAATCATTTTTTGACCGACAAAGCCGCGCACTTTGGGGTGCGGAAGAACGGATGGACGCGTCAGGGTTCGGAGCGTGTGCGCCACTTTTCGGCTAGCGGCTTGTCGGCCAGGACCTTGATATAGATACCGCCGACTACGGAGCGGGCCTGGAAGCCGATCTGGCGGCCGGTTTTCGTGTCGTACCAGTCGGTCAAGGGGACGCGACTGGGGCCCTGGTTGATCCAAAGGCCGATTGGAGCCATGATCTGTGCGAACTGGTCAGGCTGGCCGGTCTGGGGCTTGTCGGCGAGGGTGGCGGTCCAGATGGACCAGTCGAGCTTGGTGTAGTCGGCACGGTTGTCGAGTGGCAAACCGAACTGATTGAGGTGCTGGAGATAGAAGGCCAGTTCGGTATTCCGGACCTGGGGCGGAAAGAGCTTGAGATCGAGGATCTGGTCCCAGACAAGGTTGTACTTTTGGCTCCAGGTGCCGGGTTTGTCGAAGGCCAGACGGTAGTGGTCGCCCGCGCCTTGATTTGTATCCAGGGCCATGGTTTGCCATTTGGCGGCCATGTCTTTGGCGAGACCCGCGTACTGATCGGCAACATCCGTCTTGCCAAGCGCACGGGCCATCTGGGCGTAGGCGGCAAGAGCCTCGATTGCCTTGATGGAGAGGTTGGCGTTATGAGCGAGGTGGCCGGCGAAATCGTCTGTGGAGAGCTGGTTGGAGGGGTCGAGGCCCTTGTCGCGGAGATACTCGGCCCACTGGGTGAACTGGGGCCAATACTGGCGGGCGAAGTCCCAGTTGCCGAGTTCGGGCTCCATAGCTGCAACCAGAATGAGCAGGTTGCCACTTTCTTCGACGGGCATCTGGTCGTCTTCCGTCCGCTCGCCGCCTCCGTAGACCTGGCCGTTGGCGAGTGGGTAGGTGCCCAAGTCATGAGGTGCGAAAGGCCACTTCCAGCGCGGGAGTGCGGCGTATTCGAGAACCGGCTTTAGTTGGGCCTGGAGCAATACGGGATTAAAGAAAAGGAAAAACGGCGCGGAGGGGTAAAGGACATCGACGGTGGAGATGCAGCCGTTGGAGAAGTTCTCCTTCGGGAAGAGCATGGGGGTGCCGTCGAAGTCGGCGGCAAAGCCATGGGCGGCGAGGGTTTGGCGGTAGGCGAGGATTGCAAGTTGGGTATAGGCTGGGCCCCCGGTCGCTGTCAGGTCGGAAGTCAGATCGCGGTCGAAGGCTGCGCCGCGAGCTTCGAGGGATGGGAGTTGGGCTTCTGCGGCGGCAAGCATGTCCTGGACAGTTAAGCCATTGCGCTGCCAGTAGGGACGGAGCTTTCGGCCGAGGTACTCGATTGGGTAGTCCTCAGTGTAGGAGAGCAGGACGTGGCGGCTCATGGGCTCAGAGCGGAGCCTGCCGTAGGGAAGCAGGACGGCAAGGCTGGCGGCGCCTTCGCGGGGCATCTTTGGCATGTCCATGTCGTCGGCGGGGGGCAAGGCGCCAGTGGCGGCAAAGTGATTGAGAACGTTCTCGCTCAGGACAAACTGGGGGGATTCCGAGTCAGGAGCGGCGAGGTGGAAGTAACCCCAGTCAATGCGGAGGTCGTCGCCGGGACGGTTGAGAACGCTCTGGTCGCGGGAGCCGGTGTTGAGGACGGTGAGTCCCACAGCGCGGGAGCGGCCCCACGTGACGGGTTGGTCAGCAGAATTGACGGCAATGACGGGGTCCACGTCGATGAGAACTGAGAGGTCGTGGTCTCCCTGGCCGGAAGCGGCAACGGTGAGGTAGCTAACGGGACGGGAGAGGACGTCAAGATCCTTGGGCAGGGCGGGGGTGAAGAAAGTGACGGTGAGCGCGACGCCGGAGGCCTGGAACTGGTAGATGGTGTGGGTAGGGGTGACCTGGAGCGAGGTCTGCTCCATGGCGGGGACCTCGCGGGGATCTGCTCCCATGAAGCGCCAGGTCTTGCCGTCTATGCGGGCGAGGCCGTCGAGGGGCTGTTCGCGGCCCGTCCAGTGTTTCGTGTTCTGGTCAGTAAGCTTGTCAGCCATGGACCAAACGCTGAAGTAGGGATTGTGGGCGATGAGCGGAACGGCTGGGGGGCGCTGCTGGGCTGTGACGAGGGCGGCGGCGAGGAAAACCAGGCAAGAGAGGATGCGGTGGGTGGATTTCATGATTTCGCGGGCTCGCCTTCGGGTGAAATGAGTGAAGAGAGATTGTAGCGTAGGGACCGGGAAATAGGGAGTTCGTTCAATGGACTGGAAACTAGGAGGCATGTGGGTTGGCGAGCGGGAGGGTGAAGTGGAACTCTGCGCCATTGCCCAGTTCGCTTTTGGCCCAGACGTGGCCGCCGTGGGCTTGGACGATGTGCTTAACGATGGCCAGGCCGAGGCCGGTGCCGCCGGACTCCCGTGAACGTGCCTTGTCCACACGATAGAAACGCTCGAAGATTCGGTCGAGGTGCTCGGAGGCAATGCCTGGACCAAAGTCGCGCACGGTGAACTCGACGGCGTCTTCGACGAGTTGGGCGCCGACGCAGATACGCTTGCCCGCACCGGCATATTTGAGCGAATTCTCAATCAGGTTCCCGAAGACCTGGTTCATGGCGTCGGGGTCTGCCAGGACCAGAGTGTCCGGTGCGCCGGTGGACTCGAGCTCTATCTCGGAGTCGACGACAATGCCGCCGAGGCTTTCGATGGCGT
>Ga0181528_10000945_pt1 | contig 18782 bp, 15 predicted proteins | sample PEATcosm2014_Bin_47_FD_119742 | JGI IMG/M metagenome (GOLD analysis project Ga0181528, IMG submission 119742) | Peatland microbial communities from MTU Mesocosm Facility, Houghton, MI, USA - PEATcosm2014_Bin10_10_metaG | ecosystem: Environmental > Terrestrial > Soil > Wetlands > Peat | place...
CTCAACGAGATCGAGACGGACTTGGCCGCCATCCCGAAGATCACGGCGGCGCCCAACTACAGCCAGGCCGGCGAGCTCAAGCGGCGTGAGACGTTCAACGCCAGCGGCATGATCCTGCACGAGTTGTACTGGCTGAACCTGTGTGCCGGCGGCGCGCCGCGCGCCGACACCATGTCGGTGAGCGCCAAGCTGGCGGCCGATTTCGGCAGTTTGGCGCGCTGGCAGGAAGACTTCGTGGCCACGGCCAATACCCCCAACGCGGGCTGGGCCATCCTGGCCCTGGCGCCGTACGACGGCAAACTGCACAACTACGCCTGCCAGTTCCATGACATGGGCGGCGTGTGGGGCACCGTGCCGATCGTGGCGCTGGACGTATGGGAGCACGCTTACTACTTCGATTACGGCCCCGATCGCGGCAGCTACGTCTCATCGGTCCTGCGCCTGCTCAACTGGCCGTGGATCGAGGAGCGCTACGCGAAGGCGGCGAGGAGTCTGGCCTGATGCGTGTGGTGTGGGCGCCGGCGTGGGCACTGTCAGCCGCGGCGATGTTGATGTTGGGCGGCTGCGGCCGGCCGGTGCTGCCGGCGGCGGACCTTTCCGAAGGTCCGTCGCGGCAGAGCTCGAGCAGCGACGTGGAGGGCGCCACGCCCACCACGTTCGCGCCGCCGCCGGCCGCGCCGCTGGCCGATGCTCCCGTGCCGGCGCCCATGCCGGCGCCCGCGCCGATGGAATCCACGCCGCCCGCCGGTGGGCCGGCCATTCCGGAAGAAATCGGTTCCACCGGCGCGGCGGAAGTGGCGCAGCCCAAGGGCGCCGAGGCCCTCGGCGGCAGCGCCCAGGCCACGGCCGCCGCGCCCGCGGCCTTCGACGCCGCGGCTTCGAGCACCAGCGCGCCGTCCGTCAAGGGCAGTGACCTGCTCACCGTCATCGCGCCCACCGACGCCATGGTGGTGCCGGCGGGCAGCTTCATCGGCGAGCTGCAGACGGCGCCGGGGGTGAGCAGCGCGCTGGTCATCCTGGACAACCACGACCCGCGCATCGTGACCACCGACGCCACGGAGCTGAAGGGCATCGCCCCCGGCCCGCACCTCTTCCGCGCCGCGCCACTGGACTCCGTGGGCGCCCTCTATCCGCTGCCGGGCGCGCTCACGGCCCGCACCTTCACCGTCGGCTCAGCGGCCGTCAAGCTGCCCGGCTTCAAAGCCGACGGGCCGATTCTCACCGTCGGCCGGCCGTTCGGCAAGGCGCCGCCGGAGGCCGACGGCAACGTGCCGTTCGACGTGCGCGTGGATTTCGTCAACCTTGCTCCGGGTGGCGCCGTGCTGCGCTGGCAAGTGGACGGCAAGGGCGGCGGCAGCCTGGAGCAATGGCCACCGCCGCACCGTCTCGGCCTGGGTCCCATCGGCCCCGGCCCGCACAAACTCACCGCCTGGCTGGAGGACAAAGGCCAGAAGCTGGACAATGCCGGTTACGCGCGCGTGGAGCGCGATTTCGTTGTGGAGGCACGCTGACAGGCTCGTGGCGCTCAAGTTCGTCCGCCGGCGGTCGATAAGGACAAACCGGCTTGGCGCCCAGGTAGAGAGCCAGTGTTCGATTCCCTCATGCTCACCCTCGTCTGGACGTTCAATGTGTCGGCCATCACGCTGGCCCACCGCGCGGACCTGCTTCGCCGCGTGGTGTTCAACAGTTGGGAGCTGCTGGTGCTCCTGGCCGTGGCCCAATGCGTGTGGTCGCTATGGATCCTGTACGTCGGCGCGCCGGCCGTGGTGGCCATGGCGGCCATCTGGCTGGGGGTCAACCTGCTGCTCACCGTGGGCCTGGTGCAGCGGCACGCGCGCGATCTGAGCGGCGGGCAGATTGTCCTGGTGTGCTCCTGGTGGCTGGGGCTGCTGGCCATGCTGCTCCACGCCCTGCACCTCGGCGCCCACCCCCCGTTGGAGCCATGACCCATCCCTTGCGTTGGCCGCTACGAGCGGCCGTGGCGGCCACGGCCTTCGGCACGCTGGCCTACGAGATCGCGCTGACGCGCATCTTCTCGGTGCTCTTCCGCGCCCCGTACGTGTTCCTCATCCTGTCCATCGCGGTGTGCGGCCTGGGCCTCGGCGCCGCCTTGGCCGCTTGGCGACCGCCGGCGCCCGAGGACGATGACGACCGCTCGCTGGGCGCGCCGGTGCTGGCCTTCGCCCTGCTCCTGCCGCTGCCGCTCATTGCGCTTTTGACCATCGGCCGGCCCCTCATCGCGGGCGCCTATGGCACGGCGGTGGCGTTGGTCACGGCGCTGCCCTATCTGGCGGCCGGGCTCTTTCTGGCGCGCGCCTTCCGCGCCCACAGCGCCGATGCCGGCCGGCTCTACTGCTTCGACCTGGGCGGCGCGGGCCTGGCGGCGCTGGTGACGGCGCAGTTGCTCAGCAAGATCGGCGGCATCGCCGTGCCCATGGCCCTCGGCGCGCTGCTGGCGGTGGCCGCCATGGGGCTCAACCGTGGTCGCCGGCGCCTGGCCGCGGGGCTGGTGCTGGTGCTGCACCTGGCCTGTCTCGGCGCGCAGGTGCGCACCAACCGCCTCGGCCTGCCACCGCTGCACGTGGCCGACAGCGAGCAGACCGAGCAGCGCGTCAAGGCCTTGTTCCGCGAGCTGGGCGATCCCAAGCAGGGCGCCAAGGTGCTCTACACGGAATGGTCGCCGGTGGCGCGCACCGACGTGGTGGTCGACAAGGGCAGCGACACGCATTTCATCTGGACCGATGGCGACGTGCCGACGCAGATGGAGCCCTTCAACGGCGACCTGGCCTCCATGAAGGGCTATTCGCAGTTCCTGGGCTTTGTGCCGTATGGCTTGCGGCCCAATCCCGGACGCGTGCTGTGCATCGGGCCGGGCGGCGGGCTCGACGTGCTGCTGGCCCTCCTCGGCGGCGCCAAGAAGATCGAGCCGGTCGAGATCAACCCCGCCATCGCGCACGTCGTGGCGCGCTTCCGCAACTTCTACGGCGACTTGTATCGCCGGCCCGAGATCGATCCGGGCCTCATCATCGACGAGGGCCGCAGCTACATGTCGCGCTCCAAGCGGCGCTACGACGTGATCTACTTCGCCCTCGCCAAATCCGCCACCACGCAGCAGGGCGGCATGGCGCTGGTCGACAACTACCTCTACACGCAGGAAGCCTTCAGCGCCTACTGCCGGCACCTGTCGGATCACGGTCTCCTGGCCCTCGTCTTTCAGAATCAGGCCCTCACCGACCGCTGCCTGGTGACCGCTGTGGCGGCCCTGCGCGCCCTCGGCGTGAGCGGGCCGAACATCGCGGATCGCCTGGCGTACGTGGCCATCCCGCAGAAGTTCATCGACCAGGCCTCCACGCCCTATCAGTACCTCATGCTGCTCAGCGCGTCGCCTTTCAGCGCCCAGGAGCGCACCGTGCTGGAACGGCTCGGCAAGGCCGGCCTGCAACTGCTCTACGTCCCCGGCGTGGCCGAGAAGGCGCCTTATGCGCGGCTGCGCGAGCCGGACCTCAGCGCCGATGGCTTCGCGCGCGCCGTGGCCGGTCAGGACGACTACCTGGTGCGCCTCGTCGACGGCGGGCCGTGGGTGCGCCTCAAGCTGAGCGTGGTGACCGACGACCGGCCCTTCTACGCCGACATGGCGCCGGGCCTCAATCCCACGCTGGCGCCGGTGGTGTGGGGCAGCCTGTGGGCCGGGCTGCTGGCGCTGCTGGCGGCCATCGTCGCGGCCGGGCGCGCGCCCGGCGCTTCGCTGCGGCAGGCCGCCGCGCCGATGGTCTATTTCGCGGGCTTGGGCATGGGCTTCCTGCTGGTGGAAGTGGCCCTGGTGCAGAAGCTGGTGCTGGTCCTCGGCTATCCCACCCTGTCGCTGACGGTGATCCTCTTCACCCTGCTGGTGGGCGGCGCGGCGGGCGGCTGGGTGGCCAATCGCGGCACGCCGGAAGCCGCCCTGCGCCGGCTGTTCGTGCTGCTGCCGCTGCTGGCCGCTTATCAGATCGGCTTGGGCCTGGCCGCGCCGCGGCTCGGGCTGATGGTGCTGCGCGCCGCCTTGCCGTGGCGCGTGGCGGCCGTGGCGGCGGCCATCGCGCCGCTCGGCTTCCTCATGGGCCAGCCTTATCCCACCGGCCTGCGCTACCTCGGGGCGCGGCGCGCTCAGTGGGTGCCGCTGGCGTGGGCCGTGAACGGCGTGCTGAGCGTGACGGGCTCGGCCCTCGCGGCCGGCCTGGCCTCGCTGGCCGGCTACCGCTGCGTGCTGGGCGCCGGTGCTATAATCTATCTCGCGGTGGGTTTCGTGGCGGCGCGCTGGCGGCAGGCGGGAAGTGAGGCGGGAGTTGAGCGCGAGGATCCTGGTGGTCGAGGATGACCGCGTCATGGCGCGCATCGAATCGTCGGCGCTGACCCGTGCCGGCTACGAGCCGACCTGCGCCTACTGCGCCACGGATGCCCTGGACATCGCCTCCGACCAAGCCTTCGACCTGGTAGTGATGGACCTTTTCCTGCCCGACGGCGACGGCCTGGCGGTGTGCAACCAGATCCGCGCCTTCCAGGAGGTGCCGGTGCTGATGGTCTCGTGCCTGGAGGAAGACCTGGGCCAGCCCCTCACGCAGTCCTTCCTCGGCCCGCACCGCTTCCTCAGCAAGCCCTTCAGCATCCAGGAGTTCGTGGCGGCCGTGGGCGAGATGCTCGATACGCCCTCGTAGGGGCGACGCACGCCGTGCGTGACCCAGATATCGTCGAACGGACGCTCATTCCGCGTTCAGGCGGAGGGTCTCCCCGAACGGCGCGCCCGCCGCCGTGGTCAGCCGCGCCGCGATGGTCTGGCCGGCGCGCAGTGTGACGCCGGCCAATGTGACGCGGCCGAAACGCGGCACGTCGGCGGCCATCTCGACGCGTTTGCCGCCGATGGTCAGCGCGCAGCCCGACCACGCCGCCTCGCCGCTGTTGAGCAGATGCACCTCGACGCTCGCCGTCACGCCCGCCGGCAGCTTGACGCTCCCGCCGTTGTCCACGTCGGCGCTGCCGCCGGGCCATGTGACGTGCATCGTTTCCACCTCGGCATTGGCATATTGCAGCGGACCCCAGCCCGCGTACGGCACATCGCCCACCTGCACCAGCGGCATGGTGCGCGTCGTGGTGCCGGTGCCGGCGGTGACCAGCACGACGTCCGCGCCGCGCGCCTTGGCCGCCAGATACTCCGCCTCGTGTGCCGGCCACAGGCCCGCCAGGGCGCGCGCGTCGGCGTCGCGGTCGATGGTGAGGCGCTCTTGCGTCGCGGGCGGCGGCGCGGGCAGTCTCTTGCGCCAGGCGGCGGCTCGCAGCAGGGCGGGCCGCGGCGTGCCGTCGGGACTGAGCACGCCGTAATCGCTGCGCTCGTCGACGCGCCAGCCGCCCGGCCACCACCAGCCGGCGTCGGCCGCCGCGCCGGAGTCGGCGCACACGTGGAGGGTGCTGTCCCAGATGGCGGCCTGGGTCGCCAGCGCCGCGGGATTCCCGCCGCGCGCCCCGATGCTCTGGCCGAACTCCGCCCAGAACACCGGCTTCCCGGCGCCGGCCCACTTGCCGTAGGCCGTGACGAAACCCATGCCCCGCGCCTTGGCCCAGTCGTCGCTCATGCCGTAGCCTTCAGGCGACACGAAGTCGAGGTGCGCCGCGCCCGAGGTGAGGTCGTAGGCCATAACGCGCGCCGGCCATTCGTGGCCCGTGCCGCCGTAGCCGGTGCGCGCGCCGAGCAGGGTGTCGGGATCCATGGACTTCAGCGAGCGGCACACGCGGCCGTAGCGGCGACTGATGAGATCGTCCTGGAAACGGCGATAAGCGGCCACTAGGATGCGGTGCGGGCCGTCGCGGCTGACCTGGTCGTCGCTGGGATTGGTGACCTGGCCGTCCTCGATGGGTGCGGCCATGCCCCAGGCGGCCTCGGCGGCGGCCACCGAGCCGTACTGCTCGACGATCCAGGCGCGCCAGTCGGAATCCCACTTGCGCCGCGCCGCGTGGTCGCCGAAGTGCGGCTCCCAATGCAGATCGTAGAACGCCACCGTGTCGTTGCCCGCCAGCCGCGCCGCGTCGATCAGGGCGCGGTCATGATCGGGCTGGAAGCCCAGGGCGTTGGCCGAGCCGAGGTAGAGGTTGGTGTAGACGCCGTGGCGCCGGCAGCGCAGCAGGAAATCCACCAGGCAGCGGCCCTGCGCGGGGTCGCTGTAGTGCAGGCTGATGAGATTGAGCCCCAGGCGCTCCATCTCGGCCAGATCGGCCTCCACCAGCTCGGCATCGTAGTTCTGCGGCAGCAGCCAGCCGCGCGAATAGCGGCCCGGCTCCATGCCGGAGACGTAGCGCGGCCAGTAGTTGACGCCGTCCAGGAAGATGGGCTTGCCGCCCACCTCGAAGCGATCCCCGTGGGCGCGCACGCGGCGGTCGGCGTGCTTCAGACCCTCGGGATCGATGATGCGCAGCGGGCCGGTGACTTCGTCGGCCACCTCGCCGTCGACCTCGACGGTGGTCGTCACGGTACATTCACCAACGGGTAGAGGCAGCGCCTCGAACACTTTCAGCGCGGTGCTGGTGCCGCGCAGCGCGCCGGGGGCCAATGATATGTCCCTGATATGGGTGACGGTACCGGAGCCGGACCAAACCCGCGAAGTGAGCTGCGCCTTGACAGGTGCGGCACGCGTGTTCAGCAGCCGCGCGCCGAAGACCGGCTGCTCGCCATGCCACAACACCGGCTCCTGCGGCCCGCCGTTGAGCAGGAACACGCCGCGCCGTGCCCGCTTCAACTGCTCGACGAGCGCCGTCCGACCGTCCGCCGAAAGGTCCGTCGACGGCAGCCACCACAGGCAGCCGCCACTCACCAACTGATAGCGCGTGGCCTCCGGCGCGGTGACGGGGCCGATGCAGGCGAAGCGGCCCTCGGTCTCGGCCGCCAGCGTGGCGCCGCGCGGACGCGCCACCGGCACGCGCACCGTCTTCCCGCCGCGCTGCGTCTCGTACTGCTTGTACCAGGGGCTGAACGTCTCCCACACCGGCGGCTTGACGTCGGCCAGCTCGGCCGGCGCGGGGGCCGTCATGATGGGGCCGAGGCTCATCTCGAACGGCCCGTCGTGGGCGCCGAAGCCGTTGGCCGGGCCGAAGCTGAGGGCTTTGGCAGCCGCTGGCCTGAAGGTCGTGTCGCGCCGCGCCGGCGGCGAGCCGTCGGGCCAGAAGACGAAGTCGGCGGGCCGCAGGACGTGCTTGCGCCAGTCGGCGGTCAGCGGCACGGTGGCGATCCAGCGGCTCTCGTCGCCCTCCTTCCATTCCACCGTGGTGGCCTGGCCCGGCGTGCCCTTGACCCACACCACCGTCAGGGCACGGTCGGCGCCGAAGGGGCTGGCGTCGAAGAACTTGGCGAGGGTGAACCAGCCGGCGAAACGCGGCAGGGCCAGCGTCAAAGCGTCAGCCGCGCCGGTCGGCCCGCGCTGGCCGAAGGTCAGGGTGACGTCGGGCTTGGCCTCGCTGGAGGCGTGGCGCAGCGGCAGGTCATGGCTGGGATCGAGGGCCGTGGCCACGCCCTGCACCGTCGCCAGCACCTCTTCCGCCGTCTTCCACTGGCCGTCGGCGGTGCGATGCAACGTGGCGGCGAAGGGCTCGCCGCCGGTGGCCAGCAAGGCGCCGCCGTGGGCCACCCAGGCCGTCACGGCGTCGAAGGCCGGGCGCGGCAGCCGCTCCAGGCTGGGAGCCAGCAGGAGGCGGTCCCCTTGCGGATCGAGAGCCGTATCGAGGGTGCCGGCGTCGGCGCGGCGCACCGCGTAACCGGCGTCGGCGGCCAGCTTGGCCAGGCGGTCGGTGACCTCCGGACGCGCCGCATCGGCCATCACCACGGCGCCGTCGCCGCTCACGGTGCGGGTCACGGCGGGCGTGCCGCTCACTTCCACGTCGCGGAACAGCGCCTCGGCGTCACCGGCCCACAGCCCGGGCCGGCCGCCGCGCACCGCCGTCACGCCGCCGAAGGTGGTGCTTGCCGTCCACGCCCAAACCGCGGCGGCGACCGGCTTGGCGCGCGCCGTGATGCCCGTGTTGCTCCACTCCAGCTCGACGCGCAGCGCGCCGCCCCACTGCCAGGGCAAGGCGCCGTCGACGTGCATCTCAAGTCGTGTGTCGGGCTCGGTCTGGGCCTGCCACGTCTCGTCGTACATCTCCACCAGCTCGACGCGGCGCGTGGCGCCGTCGGGATCCTCGACCACGTCGAGCTGCCAGTAACGGTTGGCCACCTCGATGAGGCGCAGCGCCGCCACGGCCCAGCCGCCGGGTCGCAGGCGGGTGCGTGGCGTGAGCGTCACGGCGCAGCGCCCGGCGGCCAGGGCCGGGACGGCGGCCAACTCGGCGCCGCCGTCGCGCCCCACCAGGCCGCCTTCATCGGCGCGCCACGGCCCGCCGTTCACCAGCCAATCGCCCGCCGCCTGCCAGGTGGGCGGCAGCGACGCCAGCGAGGCACGGTAATCGGTGGCGGGCGCCGGGGCGGCCACACTCAGCGCGCCGATCAGAAACCACATGAGCGTCTCCGGAGCGCCACGTTGGCCGCCGCCGGGCGCCGTCCTCCCGCCGGCCGGCAAGAGCTGCCTTGACAGAGGCGCCCCGCGCCACCCATAATCGCGGTGAGAGGTTCCGCTCGGCCGCACCGCGAGCGTCCCGTCACGAGAGAGGAGCCCATCATGAAGCACCGCGGCGGATTCACGCTGATCGAGCTGCTGGTCGTCATCGCCATCATCGCCATTCTGGCGGCTATCCTGTTCCCCGTGTTCGCCAAGGCGCGCGAGAAGGCGCGCATGACGAGTTGCCTCAACAACCTCAAGCAGCTCGGCCTGGGGATGCTGCAGTACAGCCAGGACTACGACGAGAAGAACGTCATCACCTGGGTCGGCGCGCCCAACTATTCGCAGAACGGCGTGGCCTACAAGTGGATGGACGAGATCCAGCCGTACGTGAAGAACACCCAGATCTCCACCTGCCCCGACGCCCAGGCCCTCGCCGCCGGCACGGGCAGCACGGGCATCTACATCCCGGCCAGCCAGTTGGCAGGCGCCGATGCCAGCCACTGGGGCAGCTACGGCGCCAACGTGGCCTACTGGAACGCCGGCAACGCGCTGAACAGCGGCCCGTGCATGTCGCCCAGCAACGGCGGCCCGACCGCCCTCTCCACGCTCATCGGCCCGGCCTACACGCTGTGGGCCTTGGACTCCGACAACTCCTTCCAGTGCGCCTGGCCGGACACCAGCACCGACGGCTTGGTCATTGCGGCCACGCCACCCTACATCGGCACTTACGGCGGAGACGGCAAACCAACGGAGGGCAGCGTCGTGGCGCGCCATGGGGCCAACGATACGGTCAACGGGCTGTTCTGCGACGGTCACGCCAAGGTGGAGCACCTCACGGAGCTCGCGATACGCAACTCGGCGGGCTACTATTGGCAGTTCACCTGCGGGGCCAACCCCAACTAGCGGTCGCCGAGCCAGTCCCGCACGGCGCGCGCCAGTCCCCGACCGAACCGGCGCGCGCTGTCCGGTGACGTCTCCACCCCATCCACCAGCGCGTAGGGAAACTCCAGCGAGGCCGACACCGGCCGGCCGGGCAGGTTGCGCGCCGCGGTGGTGAAGCTCACGCCGCCGCCGTAGTTGGCGGCCGTGTTCCAGCCCTGGCCAAAGGGCAGGCCATGACTCGCGGCGTAGGGCAGCGGACCGTGCTCGGCGGCCTCCAGAGCGGCGGCGAGGCGCAGCACGCGGCGCCAGTTGGCCTCGTCTTCGCCGCCCACGAAGTAGATGTGCTCGTTGCCTTCGCCGCGGATCCACGGGCAATGCAGGTCGAGCGCCAAGTCGAAAGGGCCGTCGAGGGCCATCACGGCAGCCACCTCGGGGTACAGCGGCTGGTCGTCGTAGTCGCGGTTGTGGTCGCGTGGGCGGCGGTTCTTGCCCTGGTCGCCCTGCTCGACGCCGTCCTTGTCGACGAACGGCACGGCCACGACGTCGACGGTGGGGTGGGCGATGGCCTCGGCCAGGAAGCCTTCGAGGACGAAACTGGCCATGGTTTCGCAGGCGTGATGCCGGGCGGTGAGCAGCACGCGGCCACGCGGCGCCGGGGCCGACCATCGCAGCAACTCCACGGGCCGGCCGGCGCGCGAGGTGCAGAGCACGCCGCGCGCCACGTCGTCTTGAGGCGCCAGCCAGGCGTCGAGGTCGGCTTGTGTGTAGGGGATGGTCATGGCGAAGCGCACGTCCTCGGCGCCGCGCGGCACGTGGTACGTGAATCGCCGGCCATCGACCGGGCCCAGCCAGCGCCAACTCGCGCCGCCGTCGTCGCTGACGGCGGGTCCGCGGCTGGTGAAGGGATCGCTGCCGGTGAAGGTCACGTCGAGGGTGCGGCCGGCGGCGCCGCGCACGCGGAAGGCCCAGTAGAACCAGTCACCCTCGGTGTCGCGCAGATCCTGGTGGACGAGCAGACGGTCACCGTCGAGGGCATCGACGAGGATGTTGCCGCCCGGGAAGTCGGCGTCGACCATCATCACCGCTCACGCCTCGGCGAAGAGCGGCGCGAGAGGGAGGGCGAAGCCGGGCAGCAGGTCTTCGCAGGTCAGGGTGTCGTCGGGGCCGAACGTCTGCATGTCGCCGGTTTCGTGGTGGACGACGAGCTTTCGGCGCCGCGGCCACAGCACCCAGACGACATGCACGCCGGCCGCCAGCCATTCGGCTACTTTCCCCAGGACGTCTTTGGGCCGGTCCCTGGGCGAGACGACCTCAAGCACGAGATCGGGGACGACTTGGCAGAAGTGGGAACTTCTGGGCGGCACGCGCCACGCGACGATGAAAGCGCCGTCGGCGCAGCGCACGGTATCCGGGTCGCGGCGCAGCAGGAAGCCCGTCTCCCCCGACCATACGGAGCCGAGATCGCGCTGGCGGGCGTAGACCAAGACTTCCGCCATCAGGCTCATCGATGCGCGACCATGGTCATCGCCGGCCGGCGCCATCTCCACCACCTTCCCCTCGATCAACTCGCACAGCCCGCCGCCGTCGGGCATGGCGAGCAGTTCGTCGGCCGTGACCAGACCTCCCGCGACACGCGATGCAGTCATGGCGCGCACCTCCACCCTCACATTATGCCCCCGCTCACTTCTCCGCGAACAGAGACGCCAGCGGCAGGGCGAAACCGGGCAGCAGCTCCTCACAGGTCAGGGTGTCGGCGGGTCCGAGCGTCCGCACGTCGGCTTGGCCGTGGTAGATGACGAGTTCGCGGCGCTCCGGCCACAGCACCCACACGACGCGCACGCCGGCATCCAGCCATTCGCCGACCTTGTCGCGGATCGCCTTGGGGCGGTCGGTGGGCGAGACGATTTCCAGGACGAGGTCGGGCACCACCTCGATGAAACGTCTGGACATCGGTGGCACCCGTGCGGTGACGATGAAAGCCCCATCGGCGCAACGCACCGTGTCGGGGTTGCGGCGGAGCAAAAAGCCGCCGTCCTCCGACCACACCTCACCGAGGTCGTGCTGCTCGGCGTACACCCCAACCCACCTCATCAGCCGAGCTTGACGCCGGCTGTGCTCGTCACCGGCCGGAGCCATGGCCACCACCCTTCCCGCGACCAGCTCACACAAACCGCCGCCATCGGGCATGGCCAGTAGTTCTTCCGCTGTAACCAGGGCCGGCGTGGTCTTTGATGTAGCCATCGCGTGTACCTCAGCGGTCCGCGAACAGCGGCGCCAGCGGCAGGGCGAAGCCGGGCAGCAGCTCCTCGCAGGTCAGGGTTTCGTCGGGGCCGAGCGTCCGCATCTCTTCGAAGTCGTGGTAGACGAGGAATCGGCGGCGCTCGGGCCACAGTACCCACACCACGCGCACGCCGGCCTCCAGCCATTCGCCCACCTTGGCGTGGACTTCCTTGGGTCGGTCGGTGGGCGAGACGATTTCCAGCACGAGGTCGGGGACGACTTCGACAAATCCTTTGGACATCGCCGGTACGCGCGCGGTGACAATGAAGGCCCCATCGGCGCAACGCACCGTGTCAGGGTTTCGGCGCAGCAGGAAACCGGTTTCCTCGGACCACACCTCACCCAGGCCGTGATCTGCGGCGTAGACACCGAGCCGGTTGATCAGTCGCATCTGCACGCGACCGTGGGCATCTCCAGCCGGCGCCATCTCCACCACCTTCCCCTCGATCAACTCGCACAACCCGCCGCCATCGGGCATGGCGAGCAGTTCCTCAGCCGTGACCAGTGCTTGGATGGCCTTCGATTCAGCCATGGCGCGCCTCTCCGTGCCTCCATTATGCCGTCAGGTGTTCGCCACCAGCCACGCCAGGGCCTCATCGGCTTCGCGCTCGCTGCCGGCATGGGCGTCGTACCACAGCAGCCGCGGGTCGAGAGCGGCGTGGTAGTAGGGGATTTCGCTCACGTGACACGGGATCCAGACCGCCGTGCCGCGGCTCTGGATGTGCTTCAGGAGGTCCAGCCACTCCGGGAAAGGCTTGTTGCGCGCCCCGGTGGTCCATTGGATGCAGTCCAGATGCGGGATGGCGCACAGATCGTCGAGGTGCACCAGGCACTCCGGCCCGTCCAGGTGATAGACGCAATGGCCGAGGTGCGCGGCTTCCTGTTCCAACGCCGGCGCCACCCAGCGGCGGAACTGGCGCGGGCCGATGAGGGCGGCGAAGTCGCACTGGATGGTGTTGGTGCGCACCGGGTGATAGGCCGGCACCCAGCCCACCGTGCCGGTGCACGCCATGTTGCCGGCGTCGTGGACGGCATCGTAGATGGGTCCGTAGGCGGCGCGCACGTCGGCCATGGCGCGGTCGATGGTGTCGGGGACGTCGAGCATGTCCATGCACAGCCGCTCGCCGCCGCGCATGGCCAGCAGGGTGTCCATGTTGCTGTGCAGATCGAGGTGCGACAGCACCAGCCGCCCATCGAAGGCCGCCGCCATGGCGCGGTAGAAGGCCAACATGCGCTGCCACCAGTAGTTGTCGTCGTCCACCCGCAAGGGCAGGGCCGCCTCCCAATCCTCGATGCACGGCACCACCCAGTCCGTGCCATAATCACTGTCAGCAGGCGGCACCACCAGCTCCGCGCCGCAGAAGGCCGCCATCTGATCGGGGCCGAAGCTCGGCGTGTAGGACGGCACGCTGTCGCCGGCCCAATAGACGGTCTCGGCCCAGGCCAGCACCTGGTCGATCACGCCCTGGAAATCGTCCACCGCGCCGGCCAGGTAACGCGGCCCACCGGCCGGTGTCGCGCCCTCTTTCGGCGCCGTGACGCGGCATACGGGCCGGTCGATGAGATCCTGGTCCCAGAACGCCAGCCAGCGTTGGGTGGCTTCCGCCAGATCGGGCTTGAGGGAAAGGGTCGCGGTCTCGGCCATCGCTGCGCCTCCGTCTGCTCCGCGCATTGGAGCATCGGCGCGGCGGCGTGTCAAGCTCGGCACGCGGAGAAGGGGCGCCTCTACGGGCGGCCAATGCGACGCTGTCCGGGCGCGGTAGGGAGAGGACCATGACGAGACTCATGCTTGCGGTGTGCGGCGCAATGCTGGCATCCTCGGCGATGGGCGCCGAGGTTTATCCCCTGGCCGGCGAAGGCGGGGCCAATCGGCTGACGAATCCCGGCTTCGAGCAGCGCGACGGCGATCAGCCACGGGGCTGGAGTGCCTACGAAGCGGGCGGCGTGGTGGAAGCCGGCGCCGGGCGCAACGGCTCCGCCGCGGCCCGCGCGCGACGCACCAGCGCCGCCGATCCTGGCGCCGGCTTCAGCCAGAGCGTGACCCTCGACCAGACCACCCCCATGCCGCTGGTGGCCACCGGCTGGAGCCGCGCCGAGGGCGTCGACGGCGCGCCGGACAGTGACTACAGCCTCTATTGCGACCTGGAATACACCGACGGCACGCCGCTGTGGGGCCAGATCTCGGCCTTCGACGTCGGCAGCCACGACTGGCAGCGCGCCCGCGTCACCATCGTGCCCGAGAAGCCGGTGCGCCGCATCACCGTCTACGCCCTGTGCCGCCATCACCTCGGCACGGCCTGGTTCGACGACTTCAGCCTCACCCAGGTCGCCACGCCGCCGGGCGGCGGGCGGCTCGACACCCTGGCCGTCCAAGCCGCCGCCACGCCGCGCGGCGACGGCGGGAACACCTCCGCCGCGGATCGTCTCGCCGTGACCTTCGACGGCAGCCGCGTGACAGGCGTGAAGCTGGGCGGCGCCGACGTCACGGGCGCCTCGCCGGGCGGGTTCTTCGTGCGTGACGTGGCCGCCGACGGCGGCTGGCACGGCTTCGACGGCGGGCATTGCGCGGAGCTGGGATTGCACCTCGATCTGAGCGTCAAGGAGCATCCCACGCACCTCGAGCTGTCCGGCCGCGTGGTGGACGAGACGGGCCGGCCGCGGGCCGTGACTCTGCTGTTCGCCCTGCCCGTGCGACGCGGCGGCTGGCAGTGGGGACAAGGCCCGAGCACGGCCCACGACGCCGACTCCGCGCCCGAATCGAGCAACGTGGTGGGCGTGGAATGCGGCTCGAACGGGCTGATTTCGCGCTACCCGTTCGCCAACCTGTCGCGCCAGGAAGGCGGCCTCAACCTGGCCATCGATCCGGACGCCCCGGCCCAGTTCCGCCTCGGCTACTCGTCCGGTCCGAGCCTCTTCTACCTGGCTTACGACTTCGGCCTCACGCCGGTGACGAAGGCCTTCCCGAGCGCCGCGCCGTTCAAGTTCGCGCTCTTCGCCAGTGACGGGGCGTGGGGATTTCGCGCCGGGCTGGAGGCGTGGCAGAAGGTCTTCCCCGATGCCTTCCGGATGCGCACGCCCGACCAGGGCATCTGGATGGCCTTCGCCGCCACCAGCCGGGTGCAGGGCTTCGAGGACTTCGGCTTCAAGTTCAAGGAGGGCAACGGCGAGCCGGCCTGGGATTGGGCGCACGGTCTGCTGCCTTTCCGCTACAGCGAGATGGGCACCTACTGGATGTCGATGCCGCCCGCGGTGCCGCGCACCTATGAGCAGGCCCTGGCCATCCTCCAGGCGCAGGCCGCCGATGCCAAGCATGCCTGGAGCCAACGCCAGGCGCAAGCCATCCTCGGCGGCGGCAGTGAGGATGCCCAAGGCCGCCTCCAGCTTCGTTTCGAGAACGCCCCGTGGTGCAACGGCTGCGTGTGGAGCAACAACCCCTCGCCCTACCTGGAGGCGCCCATGACGCAAGCCAAGATGGTGTGGGACGATGCCGCCCGCGCCCCCTACGAGCCGGGCGCCAAGGTGCCGCTGGCGGGTGAGTATCTCGACAGCCTGGAAGGCTACGTCACGGCGCCGCTCAACTATCGGCCCGACCATCTGGCCGCCGTTCACATCCCGCTGACCTTCGATCTGCGCGAGCGGCGGCCGGCGATCTACAAGATCTTCTCCATCGCCGAGTTCGCCCAGTACCTGGCGGCCGACCTGCACGCGCGTGGCAAGCTGATGTTCGCCAACGGCGTGCCGTTCCGCTTCGGCTTCCTCGGCGCGTATTTCGACGTCATGGGCACCGAGACGGACTGGGGCCGCGAGGGCAAGTGGACGCCCGACAGCGACGAGGATCTCCTCTATCGCCGCGCCATCTGCGGGCAGAGACCGTATCTATTGCTGATGAACACCCACTTCGAGAACTTCGGCCCCTATGTGGAGCGCTATTTCCAACGCGCCCTGGCCTACGGCATGTACCCCAGCATGTTCAGCTACAATGCCGCCAACGATCATTACTTCGAGCATCCCGAATGGTACAACCGCGACCGAGCCTTGTTCCGCAAGTACATCCCGCGCATCAAGGCCCTGGCCGAGAAGGGTTGGGAGCCGGTGACGGGGGCGCGCATCGACAATGCCGCGCTGCGGGTGGAACGCTTCGGTCGGGCGACGTTCACCGTGCACAATCCGAGCGCCAAGCCACGGAGCGGCAAACTGACCGGCGATCGGGTACCTGCGCCGCGAGAGGTGACCGTGGACGCCTACGGAACCGAGATCGTCGAAGAATGACTTCACCACGGATCGCACCGCTGACACAGATGGTGACGGCATGGCTCTCCATCTGTGAAATCGGTGCAATCCGTGGCTGACCTTATTGCGGCCGGCGCCGCGGCTCACATGCCGGGCATACCGGGCATGCCACCGCCGCCGCCGCCGTCACCGACGATGGTCTTGACCTGGCCGGCCAAGTCGCCGGCCGCCAGATCGGCAAAGCTGGCCTCGACTTTGTGCCCCTTGAAGAGCACCACCGTGTTGGCCACTTGGCCGTTGATCTTCCAGGGTTCCAGGCTCTTGTCGTCGGCGGCCACGCAGGCGGCTGCGACGGGCAGCTTCTGGTCCTTGATCCAGGCGGTGAGGGCGTCGGCTTCCGTGCCGCCGCCGAGAACCACGATGTCGGCGTGCAGGTGCCGATCTGCGGCGGACTTGGCTTCCTCGGCCAGGGCCGACAGCAGCTTCTGCGCCGCCTCGTCGTTCTTGGTGACGAAGGCCACCACCAGCGGATCGAGGCCGGCCTGGCAGGTGACGCAATAGGCGTCGCCATCCTGGTTGAAGGGTTTGATCATCAGCATCGGCGCCGAGCCCTTGTCGGGCCCCGACGTCTCCGCCGCCCACGTCACGGCGGACACCAGCACCGCGGCGAGCGCGGCGATGAGCGATACGGTGCGCATGTCGATAGTCTCCTGGCAGCCTGAGGGCGCGCCGTGTGCGACGGTCGGCGCCGGTAGTGTCAAAAGCACCTTCACCGGCGGCACGGTTCCCCCTTTCTTGTCACGCGCACGCCACAATGGCGCACGCCACAATGGCGCACGCCACAACGGCGCCCGCCACAACGGCGCCCGCCACAATGGCGCACGCCACAATGGCGCGCTCCATAATGACGAGCCATGGGGCAATCCTACGATCTGGTGGTCATCGGCTCCGGTCCCGCCGGCGAGAAGGGGGCGGCGCAGGCCGCCTACTTCGGCAAGCGCGTGGCACTGGTCGAAAAGGCGCCGTTCCTGGGCGGCGCCGGCATCAACACCGGCACCGTGCCCTCCAAGACCCTGCGCGAGACGGCCCTCTACTTCTCCGGCCTGCGCCAGCGTGGGCTCTACGGCATCGATTATTCCCTGAAAGAGGGACTGACGGTGGCCGAGTTCATGCACCGCAAGCAGGTCGTCACGGACAACGAGCGCAGCCTGGTGGAGCGCAACCTTGCCCGCCATGGCGTCGATCTGCACCGCGGCACGGCGGCCCTGGTGGATGCGCGCCACGTGAAAGTCACCTCGCCCGAGGGCGGCGAGGAGGTGCTGGCCACCGAGGTCATCCTGCTGGCGCCCGGCTCCTCGCCGCATCGGCCGGCGGGCGTGCCGTTCGACGGCGAGGTGATCCACGACAGCGACACCATCCTCGATCTGAGCCACATTCCGCGCACCATGGCGGTGGTGGGCGGCGGGGTGATCGGCTGTGAATACGCCTCGGTGTTTACCGCCCTAGGCGCCCAGGTGACGCTCGTCGAGGGCCGCGACCGGCTGCTGCCCTTCGTCGACGCCGAGCTGGCGGCGCGCCTGCGTCTGCAGCTCGACTGCCTCGGCCTGCGTTTCCTCTTCAACCGCGAGGTGGCGAGCATCGCGCGGACGGCGGACGGCGTGATCTTGGGCCTCAACGACGGCTCCTGGGTGGAGGCCGACACGGTGCTGTACGCCGCCGGCCGCCAATCCAACGTCGGCGGCTTGGGCCTCGAGGCAGTGGGCGTGGCGACGGGCAAACGCGGCGTGGTGCTGGTGAACGAGCGCTATCAGACCAACGTGCCCAACATCTACGCCGCGGGCGACGTGATCGGCTTTCCGGCCCTGGCCTCGGTGAGCATGGAGCAGGCGCGCGTGGCCATGGTGCACGCCTTCGATCTCAAATACAAAGAGTCGGTGTCGCCAATCCTGCCGCTGGCGGTCTACACGGTGCCGGAAATCGCCATGGTGGGGCTGACCGAGGAAGCCTGCGTGGAACAAGGCGTGCCGTATCTGGTGGGCCGCTGCGGCTACGAGCACAACCCGCGCGGCCAGATCATCGGCGATCTGAGCGGGCTGGTGAAACTGGTGCTGGCACCGGAAGACGGCCGGCTGCTGGGTGTGCACCTGCTCGGCGAAATGGCCAGCGAGCTGATCCACCTCGGCGCCCTGGCGCTACGGCACGGCGACTGCGTGCAGACGTTTATCGAGAGCGTGTTCAACTACCCGACGCTATCGGATTGCTACAAGTATGCGGCTTATGATGCGTTGGGGGCCATGCAGCGGTGGCGGGCGGGATCAAAGTAGCTCGGGACCGACGGTCCGTGCCTCGTCGCCGGCCGGACCGATGATCATGGTCAGGCTGCGGGCCAGGGCACGCTTGAGCCGGCGCTCCACGGTGCTCGGAACTCGAAGTTGCCGGTCCAGAAGGCCGCCTACGGCGCAGGGGTACGTCTGGCAGTGGGCGTCGTTGGGACCGCCATCGTCGTCATCGCCCAACGGGTCATCGACCGGCACCCAATCGTAGGCCACCACCGGCAACCCGCTCGTCGGCGCGCCTTCGACGTGTTTCGGAAGCCGGTCCGCGCCGACGCTCGCCACATGGGTATAGCCTGGCCGTGCAGCGAGCATGGCGGCGGGCGCAGTGCGGTACTTCTCGCGAGCGAAGGAGCAGCCGGGCAGGGTAATGGCCGAGCTCCGCACGAGGCCGGTCTCGTGGTCGACCCACTCCGGCCTCAGGGCGCGATAGAGGCTCTCGCCATCGAACTCCGAGTCGAGATCGCGTGGCGGCATGCGCTACGCCGCTTCCTCGGCC
>Ga0181528_10000946_pt1 | contig 18772 bp, 14 predicted proteins | sample PEATcosm2014_Bin_47_FD_119742 | JGI IMG/M metagenome (GOLD analysis project Ga0181528, IMG submission 119742) | Peatland microbial communities from MTU Mesocosm Facility, Houghton, MI, USA - PEATcosm2014_Bin10_10_metaG | ecosystem: Environmental > Terrestrial > Soil > Wetlands > Peat | place...
CGAACGTGAGAGAGCGGCCAAGCGTCGCTTTGCGCATAGGGCCGCTCTTTGACATTCGCGGTTCTGTGCTGGCTGTGGGTAAGCGCGCAGAACACGGTTTATAGAAACCGTGAAACAGCTTTAGTTGCCCTCAGCGGCTCCGGCCGGCTTCTTTCATCCCAACGAGATTCCGCCCATGCGGGCACACGAACGCCAGTCTCCAGATCGGCGCGGACACCGCCCGCCTATTGCTGCTGTTGCTGCTGGATCTCCTGCTCCCGCTGCCACTCCGTCATCTTGTCGGAGGTCGCGTTGAGCGCCAGCACATCGTGCGGGAAACTCTGCTCGTCCGGCAGCACCAGTTCGGCCAACTCCGGCGGCAGTTGGCCGCTGGCGGAGACGCTGACGGCCACGGCCATCGCAGTGGCGGCGTCGCCTTTGAAGACGCCTCGGGTCGGCGGAACGTCCGCGTAATCCCGGCCCACGGCCGTGCGAATGTGCCGCTCGCGGGCCAGCAAATCGTTGGTCGGGTCGAATCCGGTCCAGCCCAACGATGGCAGCCACACTTCCACCCAGGCGTGCGTGGCGTCTTCGCGCGAACGGTCGTGCTCAATGTCGCTATGGTGCAGGTAGCCGCTTACGTAGCGGCAGGGAATCCCGAGGTTGCGCACCACCGCGATCATGATATGCGCGAAGTCCTGGCAGACGCCCTTCTTCTGTTTCAGGGCGTCGTCGATGGGCGAGTCCACGGTGGTTGACTCCGGCTCGTAATCGAACCAGTCGTGAAGCCGCGTGTTCAGCTCCAGCAACAGTTGCAGCGGATCGCCGCGCCGCACCGCGTCCAGCCTGTCCACCAGTTCGAGCAGCAGCGGAGTAGGGCGCGAAAAGCGGCTGGCGAGCAGCATCTCCCAGTAGTCGCCGCGCTGCACTTCCGCGTCGATATCGGCCCAGGCGCTGGGCGCCAGCGACTGGGGAAACCCGGCGAAGTCTTTCATCTCGACGACGGACTCGGCCATGATGTTCAACTCGTTGTGCGGTGCGGGCACGCCGAAATGATGGACCGAGTTGCCGAGGAAGTCGCGGTAGACGTGGACGCGCGCCTTCGGCGTCACCGCCAGTTGATAGTCCAGGCAGCGTTGCCGGCCTTCCGTGCGCGGGTGCATCCGCACCTCGGTCAGGCTCTCATGCACAGGCGCGCTGTAGTAGTAGCGGGTGCGGTGGCGAATCCGGTAGTACATCTCAGACCTCCAGCGCGGCCTCGATGGGATAGCTCACGAAAGCTTCGTGCACGCAGTTGTGAATCTCGTAGCAGCTCTCGCGGATATGCTGCATCGTGTTGGCGATGCCTCGATCCATCACTTCCTCGATCTGAGTGAAATTAAGCTCCGCTTGCAGCCTGCCGGCTATTCGCTGCACCCGGTTGACGCGCCTCCCGGGCGAGAGCCGGCCGATCGCTTCCAGCGACGCCTGAAGGGTGTCCACGACGAACCGGATCGAGTGCGGGAACTGCTCGTCGAGCAGCAGAAACTCCGCCACACCCAATGGGTCAATGGCCGCCGTGTGGACTTTGCAATACGCCTCAAAGGCGGTGGCGCATTTCAGCAGCCCGATCCATTCCAGGTATCCGGCCGCGTCGGGTCCCCACTCCGAATCGAAGCTCGTCTCCTGGTAGAACTCGCGGTAGTGCACCTCCAGAAGCGCGGCCGTATTGAGCGCCCGTTCCAGCGATTGGCCAAGCTGGATGAACTGCCATCCTTCTCCATGGCTCATCGTCGAGTCTGAGAGCCCGTGGAACAGGTGCGCGCCGTCCTTCACCGCCACCAGAAACTCTTCGATCTCCCCGTTATGGTCCTCGTGATCGGTGTGCCGAACCGCGTGGTACAGCCGGTTCAGTTGCTCCCACATTTCGCTCGAGATCTGTTCACGAACCTGCCGCGCGTTGTTCCTGGCTGACTCGATGGAGGTCGTGATGGAGCACCGGTTCTCCATCCCGAAGCAGATCTGCGAGAGCAGGGAATTGGTGACACTTTCGACTGGCGCCTCCAGGGAGAGCGATTGAAACACGCGCTGCCAGCGGCCCGCGTTTGCCTCCTCCGCCTGCTCCAGTTCCAGGTTGTGGTGCACCAGCACGATGCGGGCGATGTGCTCGGCGCGCTCCAGGTAACGGCTCATCCAGAACAGGTTGTCCGCCACCCGGCTCAGCATGGCGGCCTCCTGGGAACGCCGATCTCCAGATCGGCTCCGTTCCGGCCGTTTCTCTCCCCCAGCACCGAGCCGCGAACGTAAGAAAGCGGCCATAACGCACGCGCTGGGATCCAACAGCCAGACGGACCACCCTCCGCGTTCTCCCTCAGTTTTGCAGTACCCATGTGTCCTTGCTGCCCCCACCCTGACTGCTATTGACCACCAGCGAACCCCTGCGCAGCGCGACGCGCGTCAACCCTCCCGGAACGATGGTGACCTTCTCGCCGAAGAGAATGTACGGCCGAAGATCGACGTGCCGCGGCTCGATCGATTCGCCCTCCACCAGGCATGGCGCGCACGAGAGCGCCAGAGTCGGCTGCGCGATATAGTTGCGCGGATTCGCGAGGATTCTTCGCCGGAACTCCTCCTGGTCGGCCTTGGTGGAATGCGGTCCCACCAACATGCCGTAGCCGCCCGATTCGCCCACGGCCTTCACCACCAACTTGTCGAGGTTCTCCAATACATAGCTTCGCTCCTTGTCGTCCGTAAGGATGTACGTTTCGACGTTAGGCAGGATGGCGTCCTGGTCCAGGTAGTACTTGATGATTGCCGGCACGTAGGCGTAGACGGCCTTGTCGTCGGCTACGCCCGTGCCCACGGCGTTGGCCAGCGTAACGTTGCCCGCGCGGTAGGCATTGAACAGCCCCGGCACGCCCAGGATCGTGTCGCTGCGGAAGACCAGCGAGTCGATGAAATCGTCGTCGATGCGGCGGTAAATCACATCCACGCGACGCAGGCCGGAGGTCGTGCGCATGTAGACGATGTTGTCGTGCACCAGCAGGTCGCGGCCTTCCACCAGCTCGATGCCCATCTGGCGGGCGAGATATGCGTGCTCGAAGTAAGCCGAGTTGAACACACCCGGCGTCAGCAGCACGATCACCGGCTCGGGCCGGCCCTCCGGCGCCAGCGAGCGCAGCGTCGAGGAGAGCGCCGCGCCGTAGTGATCGATCGGCCGCACCTGGCACTCTCGCAGCAGAGACGGGAAGACGCGCTTCATCACCTGGCGTGAGGTCAGCATGTAGCTGACGCCGCTGGGCACCCGCAAGTTGTCTTCGAGCACCGCGAACTCGCCCGACGGCAGCCGCACCAGATCCGTGCCCGCCACGGCGACGTACGCATTGCGCGGCACGGGCACGCCGCGCATCTCGCGCCGGAAATGCGGGCAACTCGCGATCAGTTCGCGCGGCACGACGCCATCGTTGAGGATCCGCTGCTCGTGGTAGATGTCGCGCAGGAATTCGTTGAGCGCCGTGATGCGCTGCGTCAGGCCGAGTTCGATTTTGGACCACTCGGCGGCTGTGAGGATGCGCGGGATCAGGTCGTGCGGAAAGATCCGCTCCGTGCCCTCGCTTTTGCCGTAAACGGTGAACGTGATGCCCTGGTGCAGGAAGCTCAGGTCGGCGGCCTGCTTCTTCTGGCGGATCTCGTCCGCCGGGAGATGTTCGAGCACGCGCATCAGCGGCTCGTAGTGCAGGCGCGGCTCCCCGCCCGGATGGAACATCTCGTCCCACGCCGCTCCGTACCAGTAATTCTGAAAAGGCGCCTGCGTCACCATGCGATTGTCTCCGCGTGCTACTCCCGGTTTGGATTCCCCAACACCTTGATGAGTTGCGGCGAACGCTGGCGCTACTCGGCTGGTAAAGATCAAAAGTCTAGCACAGCCAGGGCCATGGAACGCAATTCGAGCAACAGTAAGCAGTGAGCAGCGCAGTGTCAGGCGTGATCCGGCTCCCGCGCAACTGCGGCGCGACCGGCCCAATGCACGAGAAGACTTATCGTAAATCACCCGCTTCAACTCCCAGTGCCGCGCGATTTCGAAATGCCGTGGCCGCCTTTGGCCATGATCCGAGCCGAGTCGCACGGCCAGTCCTGAGCAGTCGAACCGACTCAAGTCGTCTCAGAGCTGCTTGCGTCTTCTTGTGCGAACGGACCAGCCTCATGGGCGGCGAAACGGTGGACGTGGCATAATGCAGCGAGGAAAGCGCATGGTGAATACCGTCCAGGATGGGATCATGGCCATCGAGCCGACAGAGATTCGGCCTGACGTGTTAATTTATCCAGCCTCCGCAACCACAAGGGACCAGCGCATCTTGGAGTGCGTTTGTTTTGTTGAGCGCAAGAACTTTTCGAAGGTTTTTCTCTACAAGAGCCCAGAGGAGACTCCCGGTGTTCAGCGGATTGCTGCAGACCAAATAGAATCAGTGCTCGAAAGCACAGTTCGGCTGCCCGCTAGATTCGCGAATCAGATATATCAAGCCGGAGAGGCAGGGATGGGATATTATTTGTTCACGCTCGCTTTCCCTTTCTTTCTGCGTCGCACTTATGTGGTTTCAGGAATAGTTGATTTCTTATACTACCCACTTTGGTTTAAGCCGGGAGACGTAAGAGCCGTCGTCGGGTCATACGGAAGGGCACGGCGACGAGCAAGACCGAGACCGATGCCAGAAGTGAACTGGTGCGTCTTCTAGCGTGGGCTGGCGGCCAATCGAACTTGCCACGGAGAACAACTGGTCACGCGTTCGGAGGAAAGGTATGGGGGATAGGCCGAGCCGGGCGTGGTGGACCGCGCTATCTGAAACTGACTCGCTGCTCAACAGTCGGGCGGCCCCCCTGGCCGCCCTCTTCGACTAATCAACGTGCGGCCGCCTACCAGACCATCACATAGCACTTACCCGGCAGTTGTTTGACCAGGCCCATCAGTTCCAGATCGAACAGCACGGCGATCGTCTCCGACGCGCTCGTGCCGGGCAGCGCTTCCAGCAGATCGTCGAGCGCGGTCGGAGTATCCGGGCGGAGCAGCTTCACTACCCGCTTGGCGAGTTCCTTGGTCGCGGCCGGCGCTTCACCATAGGGCAGTTCCTGCTGTGCCGGTTCCTCCCGTTCCTTGCGGGACGAGGCCAGGCGCAGCCGGGCATCTTCCGGCAGTTCATCGAGGATGTCGGAAGTCTGCAGCACCAGGTGCGCGCCTTGCCGGATGAGCAGGTTTGGACCATAGCTCATCCCGGAGGTGATGTTGCCGGGCACCGCGAACACCTCGCGGCCCTGGTCGAGCGCCAGCCGGGCCGTGATCGAAGAGCCGCTGTACTGCGCGCCTTCCACCACCAATACGCCCGCGGAGAGTCCGCTGATGATGCGATTCCGGACCGGGAAGTTCTGGGGGTAAGCCGGCGAACCGAACGGGTACTCGCTCAGCAGCAAGCCATCGAGCGCAATCCGTGCCGCGAGTTTGCGGTTCTCGGTCGGGTAGACGAGGTCCAGCCCGCAACCGAACACGGCGATGGTCCCGCCTTGGGCCTGTAGCGATGCCTCGTGCGCGGCCGTGTCGATGCCGCGCGCCATGCCGCTGACTACGGTCACGCCCGCCGCGCACAGCTCGGCGGCGATCTTCTGGGAAACCGCCTTGCCGTAGGCCGTCGCCCGGCGGCTGCCGATGATCGCGACCATCACGGTTTCCAGGAGTTCCACGCGCCCCTTCGCAAACAGCGCGATGGGCGGATCGTAAATCTCGCGAAGCTGCTCCGGATACAGCGGATCGTCCAGCGGGATCAACACCGCGCCGGCTTGCTTCAGCCGTTCATGCTGCGCGGCGGCCTCTTCGAAAGCGACGCCGCTCGCCAGATTGCGCGCCGTGCCGCTGTGCAGGCCGAAGCTCTCCAGCTCGCTCGCCGAAGCCCGAAAAATGGCGTTAGGACTGCCATAGCGCGTGAGCAACTCGCGCGCTTTGCGAGGGCCGAGACCCGCCGTCAGCGATAGCGCGAGCCAGTGCAGGGTGTCTTCTTCAGTTCGTACGGCGGCGGCTGCGGACATGCTCTCCTTCTCTTCCTCTGAATGAGTGCGCGCGACGCCGTGGAATTCTCCTATTCTTCTCCCAAAAAGACCCGGGGGCTTTGATAGGCTCGGTATGAGTCATGCGGCAAGACGAGAAGTTCTTTGGCGACCAGGATCTGGCGCTGGTCTACATTGCGAAGAGGTTGCGGGAAGCCAAGCGTCTGGAAGCGATCCTGACGGCGGCGAACCTCGACTACCTGGTCGAGACGGACACCTATCGCGGAGGCTTCATCTTCGTCAGCGAGCGGGTCGGCGCCTTCTTCTACGTGCATCCGGACCACGAGGAAGAATGCCGCAACGTGATGACGCAAAGCAGCTTCAAGCCCTACCTGGCAGACTGAGATATACGGCTCGAGCCGACGCCTCTTCCGGGCCTCCGCCACGCCCTCCTCAGGCATCCCCATCATCATCGCCTGGCATGACTCGGGAGAAGGCGGCCACCTGGAGCCTGACACCGGGAACCGGTTGAGTTACCTTGATGGGGTCCACTCCGTCTTTGGTAGTCAGTCAATGGGGGTGGCGCTTCATTCATGCCGAAATACGTAACCCCGGGCGGGATGAACGTCGTCCAAGGATTGACTGCGAGTTAGAATCCGGCTGTTGGCGGCCGTACGCGCCGCAACCGAAAGGATAATTCCATGAAGAGTTCCGCGTGGTTGATTGGCGGCCTTGCGCTGGCCGCGACGCTCTGGGCCGGCGACGTCTGGAAGGAAAAGAAACCGGCCGATTGGCCACAGAAGGACTTGCAGAAGTTCCTGACCAAGTCGGCGTGGTCCAAGACCGTGCCGATGCAGATGGATCCCAGCCGCATGAACGGCGGCCGTGGTAGCCGTGGCATGGGCGGTGGCGGCGGCTATGGTGGCGGAGGCGGCATGGGTGGTGGCGGCGGAATGGGCGGCGGAGGCGGCCGCGGTGGCACGGGTGGCGGCGGCGGATATGGCGGCCGTGGTACGGGTGCGGAAGGCGGTGGACTGGAAGGCGCTGGTGGTGGAATGCCGGAACTGCCGGCGGCCGTCGTGCGTTGGGAAAGCGCGCCCTTGGTTCGCGAAGCTAACGCCATCGCCGAATCCAAAGGGTTCAATGAAGCCGTCGCCGGCTTCTCGAAGGACTATTACGTTATCTCAGTGACTACGGTGGGACCCGAACGCCAGGGTGGTTGGCAAGGCCGTTCGGGCGGCGAGGCGGATGATCCGCAGCAGGCTGAAGAGCGCCGCGCGCAAATGGTGGCGCGCCTTGCGGCATCGACCTTCCTCCGGCGAGGCGGCAGTGAATCCCGATCTCCAGAGCGGGTTGAAACCCTGAAGGACTCGAACGGCCGGGTGCTGCTCTTCCTGTTCCCACGCGCGCTGGCGCTCGAGAACGGCGAGAAGGAACTGAACTTTGAAACCACGATGGGCCCGATGATCATCAAGACCAAGTTCAACCTGAAGGATATGGCGCAGGGCTCGATCCAAGGGCTGTAGAAAACACGCAAAAATCACGAAAAAACAGGCAAAAAGGCACCATTATTGACGTTTTTTGCCTGTTTTTCGAAGTGCCGCGGTTTTCGACGCCGGTTGCGCGGAGCCTATGCCGCGGACAGCGTCGAGAGCTTCGACTCGCGTTTCGCCTCATACGCGGCGATCTGGTCCGTCTTCTTGAGGATGTAGCCGAGTTCGTCCACGCCTTCGAGCAGGCACGTTTTCGAAAACGCATCGACAGGGAAATGGGTGGTCTGATCACCGGCGTAGGTTAACGTTTGCGTAGCCAAGTCGACCTTCACCGTCCCCGAAGCAGCGGTTTCGAGCAGCTTGGCGTGTACTTCGCGCGAGACTTCAACGGGCAGCAGGCCGTTTTTCAACGAGTTGTTCTTGAAGATGTCGGCGAAGCTCGTCGAGATGATCGCCCGGAATCCGAACTGCGTCAGCGCCCAGGGGGCGTGTTCGCGTGACGAGCCACAGCCGAAGTTGTCGCCCGCGAGCAGCACCTGGCACTGCTTCGCGCCCGGCTGATTGAGGATGAAATCCGGTTTTGGTTTCCCCTCGGCATCGTAGCGGTAGTCGAAGAAGAGCTGGTCGCCGAGGCCGGCCTTGGAGATCGTCTTCAGGAAGCGCGCCGGGATGATCTGGTCCGTGTCGATGTTGTCGACGGGGAAGATGATGACCTTGCTCTCGAATGCGGTGAACTTTTCCATTTCCTGTTTCCTTAAGAAAGCGATCTAGCGGAGCAGCGTGCGCGGGTCGGTTACGACGCCGTTCACGGCACTGGCGGCGGCGGTTAGCGGGCTCGCGAGGAACGTACGCCCGCCCTTGCCCTGGCGTCCTTCGAAGTTACGGTTCGACGTCGAGACGCTGTACTGGCCGGGCTGGAGTTGATCGCCGTTCATGGCGATGCACATGGAGCAGCCGGCCTCGCGCCACTCGGCTCCGGCTTCACGGAAGATCTTGTCGAGACCCTCGGCTTCGGCGGCGCGCTTGATGGGCTGCGAGCCGGGCACGACCAGGGTCCGGACGTTCGGATTCACTTTGCGGCCTTTCAAAATCGAGGCGGCGGCGCGCAGGTCCGAGAGCCGTGAGTTGGTGCAGCTTCCGATGAAGACCACATTGACCGCATGGCCGAGCAGCGGCTTGCCGGGTTCGAGGTCCATGTAACGGAGCGCCTTGGCGAGGGTCTCGCGTTCGGTGAGATCGCCGATTCCAGCCGGATCCGGGACGGAGCCGGTAATGGCCATACCCATGCCGGGGTTGTTGCCGAATGTGATCATCGGCTCCAGCGTGGAGGCGTCGATGCTGGTTTCCAGGTCGTAAGTCGCGCCTTCGTCGGTCGGCAGAGCCTTCCAACGGGCCAGAGCAGCGTCCCAATCGGCGCCCTTCGGCGCGGCGGGACGACCGTTCAAATAGTTGTAGGTGGTGTCGTCGGGAGCGACCAGGCCGGCTCGCGCGCCGGCTTCGATGGACATGTTGCAGACGGTCATGCGCTCTTCCATCGACAGCGCCCGGATAGCCGAGCCGGAGAATTCGAAGACGCAGCCCGTGCCGCCGCCGATGCCGATTTTGGCGATCAGGGCGAGGATGATGTCCTTGGCCGCGACGCCCGGGCGCAGCGTGCCGTCCACCTTGACTGCGTAGCTTTTCGACTTGCGCTGGAGCAGGCACTGCGTCGCCAGGACGTGCTCGACCTCGCTGGTGCCGATGCCGAAAGCGAGCGCGCCGAACGCGCCGTGCGTGGCGGTGTGCGAGTCGCCGCAGACCACGGTCATGCCCGGCTGCGTGTAGCCGTTCTCTGGTCCGACGACGTGGACGATGCCGTTCCGGTTGCTGAAGAAATCGAAGAGCGGGATACCGAATTCCGTGCAATTCGCCGTGAGCTGTTCGACCTGGGCGAGTGCGATCTTGTCGACGATCGGCAGGGACTTCTCCGTGGTCGGCGTGGAGTGGTCGCAGGTCGCGAGCGTCAGGTCGGGGCGGCGGAGTTTTAAACCGCGCTGGCGGAGCCCGGAGAAGGCCTGGGGCGAGGTGACCTCATGGACGAGATGGAGGTCGATATAAAGCAGCGCGGGCGCTGCTTCGTCGGAACGGAACGCAAGCGCTCCTTGCGGCTTGTCGACGACGTGCGAATCCCAGAGCTTTTCGATGATGGTACGGGGGTGGGACATGTTTTTCAGTGCCAGGCTTTCTATTCGATTTTATGTGAGTTGCGGGGCCTGGAGGCCCCGCGCGGCTCTGGAGAGCCGCCCCACACAACACTAAATTGCTTCGCAGATCGCGTCGCCGACCTGCGTGGTCGTGGCCGGAGCGGCTTTCGGTTTCAGGTCTGCCGTCACACGGCCGCTATCGAGAATCGTCTCGATGGCGCGGTTGACCGCGGCGGCCTCTTCCAGCAGGCCGAAGCTGTATTCGAGCATTGCCGCAACGCTTCCGATTGCGCCGAGCGGGTTGGCCTTGTCCTGGCCGGCAATGTCCGGCGCGGAGCCGTGTACAGGCTCGTAAAGGCCGGTGAATGCGCCCGAGGGCCGCTTTTCGCCGAGCGAGGCGGAGGGCAGCATGCCGATGGAGCCGGCGATGACGGCGCCCTCGTCGCTCAGGATGTCGCCGAACATGTTCTCGGTAACCACGATGTCGAAGCGCCGTGGGTTCAACACCAGTTGCATGGCGCAGTTGTCGACCAGCACGTGCTCCAACTCGACGTCGGGGTAACCTGTGGCGACCTCGACCATCACACGGCGCCAGAGCTGCGAAGTCTCCAGGACGTTGGACTTGTCTACCGAGGAAACCTTCTTGCGGCGCTGCGTGGCCAGGTGGAAGGCCATGCGCCCGATGCGCGCGATTTCCGAGCGCGTGTAGGTCATCGTGTTGGTGCCGCGCTCGGTGTCGCCGGAGCCTTCGATGCCGCGCGGCGTGCCGTAGTAGATGCCGCCGGTCAGCTCGCGGACGATGATCATGTCGGTGCCTTCGACGCGCTCGTTCTTGAGCGGCGAGGAGTCGATCAGAGAACGATAAGTCCGGACCGGGCGCAGGTTGGCGTAAACGCCCAGAATCTTGCGGATGCCGAGCAGGCCGCGTTCCGGACGCTGGAGCGGCGGCGCGTTGTCGAATTCGGGGAGACCCACGGCGCCGAGCAAAGTAGCATCGGCCTCGCCGGCGAGACGAGCGGTTTCATCCGGCATCGGCTGGCCCGTTTTATGAATGGCGATGCCGCCGAGCAGGCCTTCGGTGAGAACGAGCGTGTGGGAGAATTTCTCCGAGACGCGGCGGAGGACCTTGACGGCCTCCCGCGTGACTTCCGTCCCGATGCCGTCACCGGGCAGCGCCAATACTTTCAACTGCATCTAACTATTATCAACTCCTCAAATTGGGGCCGGGGATAACGGAGGACGGCAGGCTGCGGGGAGCCCGCCACGCCACCGCACGGAACGGGCGGGCGCTGGAGCGCCGCCCCACACAGATCTCAGTCGCCCGCGACGGCCGCGTCCGTCTTCATCCGCTCGCTGGCCTTCAACGTGAGAAGGATGGCCAGGATCTCCTGGTCGGAGACGTTCTTCTTGCGGTCGGCGATTTCGATGAAGCCCTTGTAGACGACGTCGAGCTCTTCCTTGGAAACCTGGTAGCCGAGGTGCTCGCATTTCGACCGAAGCGCGTGACGGCCGCTGTGCTTTCCGAGCACCAGGCGCCCCTCGGGAATGCCGATGCTCTTCGGATCGATGATCTCGTAAGTCGACTTGTTTTTCAGGTAGCCGTCCTGGTGGATGCCCGCCTCGTGGGCAAATGCGTTCTGCCCGACGATCGCCTTGTTCGGCTGCGGTCCGAAAGCGATATATTCGGTGAGCAACTTGCTTGCCGGATAGAGATGCTGAGCGTGAATGCCGGTGGAGTACGGCAGTTGATCCTGACGCACGCGGAAGGCCATCACGACCTCTTCCAGCGCGCAATTGCCCGCCCGCTCGCCGATGCCGTTGATGGTGCATTCGATCTGGCGGGCGCCGGCCACGACGGCGGCAATGGAATTCGCCGTCGCCAGGCCCAGGTCATCGTGGCAATGCACGCTGATGATGGCGGTATCGCCGACCGCCGCCGTCATGCGGGCGATCAATATGGCGTATTCGTGCGGGACCGAGAAGCCGACCGTGTCGGGGAGATTGACGGTGCTGGCTCCGGCGGCGACCACGGCGCGGGTCACCTGTTCCAGATAGTCGTAGTCGGTACGCGTGGCGTCTTCGGCGGAGAACTCGACGTCGTCAGTGAACTGGCGAGCCAGTTCCACGGCCGCGCAGGCCTCTTCGAGAACCTGCTGGCGCGACTTCTTCAACTTGTACTTCAGGTGGATGTCGCTGGTTGCGATAAAGGTGTGAATGCGAGGCCGGCGCGCCGGTTCCAGCGCACTCGCCGCCCGCTGCACATCGAGCGTACAGGATCGCGCAAGCGCCGCGACACGGACCCACGGAAGCTCGTTAGCCACCGAGCGGACCGCTTCGAAGTCACCCTCGGAGGCGATGGGGAAGCCCGCCTCTAGGATGTCTACCCCTAGCTCCGCCAGCTTGTGCGCCATGCGAAGCTTTTCGGGGACGTTCATACTGCACCCGGGGGATTGCTCGCCGTCCCGGAGTGTGGTGTCAAAGATATAGACGCGATTTTTGTCCTGCGTTTCGGCCATGGGTATGAGGCTCTCCTTTTTGCCGGAATGCGGATGGAAGCCATCCGGCTACGGGTGATCCCGCCGGGCGGCCTGTTTCTCCGGCGCGGCGGGGGACTTTCCCTATTGTCATCGCGCGGACCACGATTCGACAAATTTATAGTGCCACGATTTCGTATAAAGCGATCGAATTTGATAAACTTCGCAAATGTAAGGTCGCGTTCGCATTCGAATCCTAAGGACCGACGATGGAACTGTATCCTCTAAAGGTGTTTTTGACCGTCGCGACAGAGAGAAGTTTTTCTCGCGCTGGGGAGAAGCTGCTCCGGACGCAGCCTGCGATTTCGCTGGCAGTTCAGCGGCTGGAACACGAACTGGGCGAGAAGCTGCTGGACCGGACCGGCCGCGAGATGATCCTGACCGACGCGGGGAGGATCGTGCTGGAGTTCTGCCGGCGCTTTGAAAACCTCGAGCGAGAGATGGAGAACTCGCTCGCCGAACTGCGCGACATGGCGTCGGGCCGATTGGTGATCGGCGCCAATGAAACGACGTCGCTGTACCTGATGCAGCACATTGTGAGCTACCGGCGGCAGTATCCGAAGGTGAAGGTGCAGGTGCGGCGGTCGCTGTCGAGCCGCGTGCCCGCGCAGTTGATCGATGGCGATCTGGAACTGGGCGTGATCACCTACGATCCGGAGGACGACCGGCTGGAGTCGAGGGTCATCTTCAGCGATCATCTGTGCTTTATCGTGAGCCCGGCGCACCGGTTCGCCCATCGCGAATCGGTCTCGATCCGCGAACTCGGCATGGAGACTTTCATCGCGCATAACGTATTCTCACCGTATCGCGACATCGTACTGAAGGCGTTTCAGCGGGCGAAGGTGCCGTTGAACATGGACGTCGAGATGCCCACGGTGGAGACGATCCGCAAAATGGTGGCGCGCAATGAAGGTGTGGCGTTCCTGCCCAAGATGTGCGTGGAACACGATTTCGAGCAGGGCACTCTGAAGGAAGTGCGAGTGGAAGAACTGAGCATGGAGCGCAAGATCCGGCTCGTCTACCCGGCGCGGCGCGCATTGAGCCATGCCGCGAGAGCATTTCTGGAGATCGTGATGGGGCCGGAAGCGGCGGCGCATGAGGCCAATGGATCGAGTCCTGTACACACTGGTTTAAAGGCCTGAATCAGCAACGGTGTTCGGTGGACGAGTGTTGTGGCGCACGCCTCCAGTGCGCCGGGTCGAGATTCGTCTCGACGCTCGTTATGTCGAAGGCATGGCGGCAGGAAGGCCGGTTCGGCACGCCAAAGCGTACGCCACAGACTCTTCTCTACGCCGCCATGTTGACCACTTCAAAGTGGAAGCGCTCGGGCGGAAATGCCGGATTGGGCGCCGGACTCAATTGCGCCCAGGTCTCAAACGCCGTGGTGGCGATCTTGCCCTGCAAATACATCAGGAACTGATCGGAGAAGCATCGCAGTGGCGGAGGCTGGCGGAAAGCGAGCCGCATGCCGACGGCGCTCTCGGGCTCGATGCCCTGCGTATCGACGTCCTTGTCGCGCAGCAGCGTGACGAAGCTCACCCGGCTCGCGCGCGGCCAGAGATCGGGCCGCAGCAAGGGGCGCAACTCCAACCGCGTCTCGAACGTGGTCTCGCACTGGCGAATCCATTCGAGGATCGAATCGCCCAGCCGCCACTGGTTGACCAGCCCCTGGTAGTGCTCCACCAGTTGCAGCGCCAGTTCCAGCTTGCGCTGTTCGAGCATCTCGGAAATCTGCGCAATTTCGATCACCGGCGGCGGGAGCATATCCTCGCTCTCAACCACATGACTCGCCATCAGCATGGCCCGCTCCATCTGATTCGCCTCTCTTGCCGGGCGGATCAGCAGCGGGGGGAGTTCATGTGTCCGTTCCCCAGGTATCTCGACGAATTGGCGGCCACCTACGATATTCATAGAGCCTCCTCTTTCGGTCTGCGGCTACTGGGCCGGTGTCTTCCGCGAGGTCTTTTCTGACCAGCGCGGAAAAGCGTCTCTCGATTGTAGGGACGAAGCGGTCGGTATACAAGGTTCCATTCGATTTAGTCGTAACTTTGATGGCGCTCTCCGTAGGTTGCGGCCAGCCAGCGGTGCTCGGCGCAGCGACGACAATAGGAACAATGGCCCACAAGCAGACTCATCCCCCGGTCGCGGCGGTCCGCCCGCACGCCATCACGCAGCACGGCGAGACGCGGGTCGACAACTACTTCTGGCTGCGCGAAAAAGAAAACCCTGAAGTTCGCGAGTATCTCGAGGCCGAGAACGCCTGGACCGCGGAACAGATGCGCGACACCGAGCCGCTGCAGGAGCAGCTTTATCGCGAGATCGTCGGCCGCATTCAGGAGACCGATACGTCGGCGCCGGTGCGCAGCGCCGGCTGGCTCTATTACAGCCGGACGGTCGCCGGTGCGCAGTACCGCATCTACTGCCGCAAGCGCGATGGAAGCAATGGCGAGGAAGAGATCCTGCTCGATGCAAACCAGGCGGCCGAGGGTTTCGCCTACTTCCAACTGGGCGTGTTCAAGCCCAGTCCCGATCACACGCTGCTCGCCTACTCGATCGACACCGAGGGCGACGAGGACTTCACGGTTTTCTTCAAAAACCTGCGAACCGGAGAACTGCTGCCCGACCACATCACGAACACTTATTACTCGCTCGAATGGGCGACCGACAATCGCACCGTGTTTTACAACATCCTCGATGAGGCGCGGCGGCCTTACAAGGTGATGCGCCACACCCTGGGCGAGGATCCGTCAAAGGATGTCGAGGTCTATCACGAGACCGACGAGCGCTTCGAGGTGGACATCGACCGCACGCGCGATCGCGCATATCTGCTGCTCGACAGCCACAGCCATACGACTTCGGAGACGCGCTTCCTGCCGGCTGGCCAGCCTACTGGCGAATTCATGCCCATCGTCGAACGCGTGCAAGGCGTCGAGATGGACGTCACGCATCACGCAGGCCGCTGGTACATCCGCACCAGCGACGGCGCGCCGAACTTCCGCCTGGTCTCGGCGCCGGTCGGCAATTCGGTGAAAGCAAACTGGCGTGAGGAGATCCCCGCGCGACAAGACGCGACGATCGAGGCCGTCGATGCGTTCTCCAGTTTCCTGGTGGTCAGCGAGCGTTTCGACGCGTTGCCGCAGATCCGCATTCGCGACTTTCGCACGGGCGCCGAGCACTATGTGCAATTGCCCGATCCGGTCTACACCGTCGAGGCGGAGCCAGGCGGCGATTATGCCACGCCGGTTGTGCGACTGACTTACTCGTCACTGACCACACCTGAGACGGCGTACGACTACGACATGGGTGCGCGCACGTTGGCCGTGGTGAAGCGCGAGGCCGTGCTGGGCGGCTTCGACCGCGAGAACTACGCGACCGAACGGATGGAGGCAACGTCGGCGGACGGAACGACCATCCCGATTTCGTTGCTCTACCGCAAGGGCCTCAAACGCGACGGCTCGCATCCGGCGTTGCTCTACGGTTATGGCTCGTACGGCATCAGCATCGACGCGAGCTTCTCGCACGTGCGCCTGTCACTTGTCGATCGCGGGTTCGTGTATGCCATCGCGCACATCCGCGGCGGCGGCGACCTGGGCAAGAGTTGGCACGAAGCCGGCCGCATGGCCAACAAGACGAATACGTTTCAAGACTTCCTGGCCGCGGCGGAGGCGCTCATCGGGGCAGGCTTCACGAATTCAAATCGGCTCGGAATCATGGGCGGCAGCGCCGGCGGGCTGCTGATGGGCGCCGTGTTGAACCTGCGGCCGGACTTGTTTGGAGCGGCCATTGCGAAGGTGCCCTTCGTCGATGTGCTGAGCACTATGTCCGACGCGACGTTGCCGCTCACTGTTGGAGAGTACGAAGAGTGGGGCAACCCGGAGCAGCCGGAGCACTACGCCCGAATCCGCACCTACTCGCCTTATGACAACGTGCGTGTGGCGGACTACCCGCAACTGCTGGTGACCGCCGGGCTGAACGATCCGCGCGTCAGCTATTGGGAACCGGCCAAATGGGTGGCGAAGCTGCGCGCCTGCAGTTCGAGCTCGAAGCTGTTGCTGCTGAAGACCAACCTGGGCGCCGGACATTTCGGGGCATCGGGCCGCTACGAGCGCTACCGCGAGACGGCGCTCGACTACGCGTTCCTGCTGCAGGCGTTGGGGGACAAACCAGGCAAGTGACAGGAGAAGCGCCCCATTACGTGGGAATGCAAATCTCCCGGTTTGATATCATTCGGCTTCATGGCTCCGACGACGCCGTACTCCATTGGAGTGGATCTGGGCGGCACGAATCTACGCGCTGCCGCTGTGGACCGCGCTGGCCAATTCCTCGGCAAACAGGGCGGGTCTATCCGCCTTCGGGAGGGCCGCGAGTCGGTGGTGAGCGACATCGTCGCGTCCATCCAGGCATTGCGAGAGCGTTTTGGCGAGCAGGGATGCGCGGGAGTCGGCGTGGCCGTTCCCGGTTTCATCCGACTCAAAGAAGGCATCGTCGAGAACTCGGCGAACCTGCCGTCGCTCGAAGGCTTTCCGTTGCGGGATGAAATTAGCCAGCGGCTCGGTACGCCGGTCATCCTGGAGAACGACGCCAACGCGGCGGCGCTCGGCGAGAAGTGGCTCGGAGCGGGCCGTGACGTGGACGACCTGGTGCTGCTGACGCTCGGCACGGGCATCGGCGGAGGCATCATTCTCGACGGCCGCATCATGCGCGGCCGCGATGGCATGGCCGGCGAGTTCGGGCACATGACCGTGATCCCCAATGGCAACCCGTGCGGTTGCGGCAACACGGGCTGCCTGGAGAAGCATGCTTCGGCGACGGCCATCTCGGTGATGGCGCGGCTGCTGCAACTCGGCGAACTGCTGACGGCCGAGCAGGTGTTTCGCATCGCCACCGAAGGCAGCGGCGAAGATGCCCTCAAGGCGAAACGGATATTCGAGTTGATGGGGGTCGCGCTGGGCATCGCCATCGGGAACCTGGTGAACGTCTTCAACGCGCCGCTGTACCTCTTGAGCGGCGGCCCGCTGCCGGCCTGGGATCTTTTCGCTCCCACGATGATCGAAGAGGCGCGCAAGCGCAGCTTCACTTTTCGGAGCACGGGGACGAGGATAGAGAAGGCGCTGCTCGGCAACGAGGCTGGTTTATACGGAGCGGCCTATCTGCCATTTCTGAACGTGGGCGAGCCCGCGGGAGTTTAACAATGAAGCGGGCGGGCCCGCTGAGCTTTCATAATAGGACTGTGGCCTCATCCAGACGCCGCGAACGACGGAGTTCAAATTCATGTACTGGCTAGGAATCGACATTGGCACCGGCGGCAGCCGCGCGCTGCTCATCGACGAAAAGGGCACCTTCGTGGCGGGCTTCACCGCTCCGCATCAGGAGATGGCGATGGAGCGTCCCGGCTGGGCGGAACAAGACCCGCGCGATTGGTGGGACGCCGCGCAGAAAGCCGTCAAGGGCGTGCTCGAAGCCGCGGGGGCCAAGGGCGAGGACGTCCAGGCCATCGGCCTCTCCGGCCAGATGCACGGTCTCGTGCTGCTGGATGCGGCCAACGAGGTCATCCGGCCGTCGCTGATCTGGTGCGATCAGCGCAGCCAGGCGCAGGTCGATTTCGTTAACTCGAAGGTTGGCAAGGACGACGTCGTCACCTTCACCGCGAACCCAATGCTGACCGGCTTCACGCTGCCCAAGTTGCTGTGGGTGCGCGACAACGAGCCGGCGAATTTCGAGCGGGCGCGCAAGTTCCTTCTTCCGAAAGACTATGTGCGCTTCCGCCTGACCGGCGAGCACGCCACGGAAGTCTCCGACGCCTCCGGCACGGGACTGCTCGACGTGGTGCGCCGCCGCTGGTCGAACGAAATGGTCGAGCGGTTGAAGCTCGACAAGGGCCTGCTGCCGAAGCTTTACGAGTCGGTGGACGTCACCGGCAAGCTGAGCAGGTTGGCCGCCAAGGCGACGGGTTTGAAAGAGGGTACGCCGGTTGTGGGCGGCGCCGGCGATCAGGCCGCGAGCGGCATTGGCAACGGCATTGTCTCGCCCGGCGTGGCGTCGTGCACCATCGGCACCTCGGGCGTGGTCTTCGCTTACCTCGACAAGCCACAGTACGACCGCAAGGGCCGCGTGCACACCTTCTGCCATGCCGTGAAAGGCAAGTGGCACGTGATGGGCGTGACGCAGGGCGCGGGGCTGAGCCTGCAATGGTTCCGCAACCAACTTGCACCTGGCACGGAGTATGACGCGCTCACGGCCGAGGCTGCCACCGCGCCGCCGCTCAGCAACGGCCTGTACTGGCTGCCGTACCTGATGGGCGAGCGCACGCCGCACCTCGACCCGTACGCCCGCGGCGGCTGGATCGGACTCACCAACAAGCACACGCGCGCGGATCTGATCCGTTCCATCATGGAAGGCGTCAGCTTCAGCCTGCGCGATTGCCTGTCCATCATCCACGAGGATATGAACCTCGACATCGCCAAGGTGCGCGTTTCCGGCGGCGGCGCGAAGAGCCCGTTCTGGCGCCAGATGCTGGCCGACATCTTCTCGTCGAGCGTGACCACGCTGGCCAACACCGAAGGCTCGGCCTACG
>Ga0181528_10000947_pt1 | contig 18772 bp, 32 predicted proteins | sample PEATcosm2014_Bin_47_FD_119742 | JGI IMG/M metagenome (GOLD analysis project Ga0181528, IMG submission 119742) | Peatland microbial communities from MTU Mesocosm Facility, Houghton, MI, USA - PEATcosm2014_Bin10_10_metaG | ecosystem: Environmental > Terrestrial > Soil > Wetlands > Peat | place...
CCGCCGTGGCGCCGTGTCAATCGGAAAATGTTGTAGACTTTGCAAAGGGGCGACGGTAGAGTGTGGGTGGATTTTGAAGGGGGGTTCCCACATGGTAACGTGGCTTTTGGTCGCTTGGGCCGTGTTTGCCGCCGCCGGGGTCGTCATGTTCATCAATCTGCCGGATTGATGCCCTGACGCAAGCTGAGCGCATCATCGCTAGATTTGGCGGTATCGGGCAACTGGCGTCCGCCATTGGCCGAGACGTGTCCTCGATATACCGATGGACCTATGCCCGCAACGCCGCCTCTGTCGGCACCGGAGGGCTGATCCCGCTGGCGGCCGTGCCCTTGGTCAAAGAGGCCGCGGTGCGACTGGGGATCGAGTTGACGGCGGAGGATTGGCGGCCATGACCGCCTGCATGGGGCCATGCGACCCAGACAGCTTCGAGCCATATGACTGCGAACCAAAGAGGGGGATGGAACCATGAACAACATGCTCAGAAATATCGCGGTGACTATCCTCCGATTCCGTGGAGTCTAGGCAACGATTCGTAAACGACGCAATCAGGATAGGAACCCCTTGGGCTTACGCCATAGCTGGAATCTTCTCCATATATGCCGCAGCCATAATCATTGCCCTGCTGGACGTCATCCCATGAGTTCCAATCAAATCGAACCCATAGCCTACATTCTGGAAACATGGGTATCCACAAAACCATTCCCATACGGAAAAAAACGTTGCTTCGCCTCATATGACGACGCAATCGCATACGCCCGGAAAATGTCCAAAAAACTAGGCGTCCAAATGCACATCATTGGAATCTCATTCAAGGGAACAATGTCGTGTCAGTGAGCAAAACCGAGAACGTCGCTACCGCCTATTACAATGAGTGGGACCCTTATGCCGCGGCGTGGCTGCGGAACCTGATCGCGGAAGGACTGTTACCCGATGGAGACGTTGACGAAACCGATATCAGGGACGTCTACCCCCTCGACCTCGTTGGCTACACCCAATGCCACTTCTTCGCCGGAATCGGTGGATGGCCGCTCGCTTTGCGCCGCGCCGGCTGGCCTGACGATAGGGATGTTTGGACAGGATCGTGCCCTTGCCAGCCTTTCTCCACGGCAGGCGCAGGAGGCGGGTTTGCTGACGAGCGGCACCTATGGCCGTTCTTTCACCAGCTTATACGGGTTTGCCGACCTCACGTCGTCTTTGGCGAGCAGGTTGAAGTTGCGGTTGCCCACGGATGGCTTGACATCGTTTGCGATGACTTGGCGGGAGAAGGATACACCTGCGGGGCGGTCGCTACCCCGGCTTGCGGCGTCGGGGCGCCGCACATCCGGCAACGCCTATGGTGGGTGGCCGACAACATGTGGGCAGGACGGTCCGAACGGCGGGCCGGCGCAAGGGACGGACAGGTTGCCGGGAGCGGCGGACTTGACGGGGTGGCCGACACCAACGGCGCGCGATCACAAGGACGGTTCGTCGGAGGGGACGGTGCCGACGAACGGGCTGCTCGGCCGGCAGGTTTGGGAGGTTTCTGGTCTGACGCTGAATGGCTCCCCTGCCGAGACGGAAAAGCCCGGCCAACTAAACCCGGCATTTTCCCTCTGGCTCATGGGGTACCCGCCAGAGTGGGAAAGCTGCGCGCCGCTGGCAACGCCATCGTCCCGCAAGTCGCGGAAGATTTCATCCGAGCGTACTGTGAGTCGAGATGATCGTTCTCGGGATTGACCCCGGCCTGTCAGGTGCGCTCGCTTTCTACGACTCCGAGCGTGACGACCTGACCGTAATCGACATGCCGACGTTGAAGGCCGGCACCGGCGGAAAGAGGGTGATTGATGAGGATACGCTGGCACGCGAAATCGACTGTCGGGCCGAACTCGTCAGTCACGCTTTTCTTGAATTGGTTGGGACGCGACCTGGAGAGGGTGCGGTGGGAGCGTTCTCATTCGGTGTGGGCTTTGGAATGCTCCGTGGAATCCTGGCCGCCAATTTTATCCCGAGAACGCTGGTCCGCCCCGCGGAATGGAAACGTGTTCTCCGTGTTCCGGCTGAGAAGGATGGCGCGCGAGCGCGAGCGTCCCAGTTGCTGCCGCGGCACTCAGGGCTGTGGGTTCGCGTAAAAGATGATGGCCGAGCGGAGGCGGCAATGCTCTGTCTCTGGGGTGTACAGCAGTTGAAGGAGGGGGCGGCGTGATGGAACGCGACAAGGTTCTCGATGCGGTCAAGTCTCTGATCTGCGGCGACCGCGATGTGCAGTACGGTTCGCCTGCGACGAACTTCGCCGTGTCGGCTGATCTGTGGAAGGCATATTGCCGCCAGCGGTTCGGCCCGACGATTAACTTCGAGGCTTCGGACGTAGCGTCGATGATGGCCTTGTTCAAAATCGCCCGCATCGCCGCCGACTCCGGCAAGGAGGATTCGTGGCTTGACGCCATCGGCTATCTGGCCTGCGGAGCGGAGGTGGCCGGTGAGTACTGATAAACGCGCCGCGCGCCCGCTTTCGTACGAAGACCACATCCGCGCCGAAATCCTCGCAGCGGCGTGGTACGCCTGCGCCTCCACGCTGAAATCCTACGTCTCCGCCATCCCTGACCGCCATATCAAGTCCCTCACCAAGCTTGACATCGAGCGGATCGTCGAGGAGACGTTGGCGGCGTACGAGAAGGCGATTTCAGCGGCGGCGGAGAAGGACTGGCGCAAGGACAAGCTCGCCGTCGAGGAGATGGGCGCTTTTATCGCCTAGAATCTTGTTGCGAAGTTTGCATTGTCGGATTAGCCTTGGCAAAACCGACGTAAACGTAGGGGTACATAAAATGATCAGGATTGAATTGGAATTCGCCTCGCTGGCCGAGGCTTCTCCGGTATTCGCCGCGTTGGCGGCGGGGGGCTCAGCCCCCACGCACGTCAGCTTCGCCAAGATCGTAGCGGACACGGGTGACGAGCCGCACGCTGATGACACTCCCGCCGAGGCGGAAGCTAAGGAAAAGCGCAAACGCCGGACCAAGGCCGAGATGGAAGCCTACCGTCTCCAGCAGAAGCTCGAAAGCGGCCCCTCTGAAACTCTGGCGGCGGCGCAGGTGTCGCCCACTTTTTCCGGGCAACCCGCTTCCGCTTCGGGCCCGGTGACGATTGTCGGCGGCGCGGCGGGGCCCATCGAAAAGCTGCCCCCTGGCGGCGACGACATTTCGGACATCCACGCGGAAGCGTCGTACACCGACGCCCTCGCAGAGTACCTTGTGGTTTATCCCGACAAGGACGAGGCCGCTTTCCTGCGCGCCCAACTCCACCGCGTCGTCGATGTCGCCGGCATGGACGGCGTGCAGGCGTTCATGTCGGATAACGGCTTCCGGAAGGTGTCCAATATCCCGGCCGAGGATCGCCAGCGGTTCTTCGAGGCCGTCAACGCCCTGGTGTCGAAGTGAAGAAGGCGCACTCCCACATAGGGGCGAGCGGAGCCGAACGCTGGTTCGCCTGCCCCGGCTCCGTCGCCGCCTGCGCCGATCTTCCCAACACCGAGAGCGAATATGCTTTCGAGGGCTCGCGCTATCACGGCCTCGCCGCCTACTGCCTGGAGCACGGTTTCAACGCCGACAGGTTCCTCGGTTGGGGTGTCTCCGACAAGGACCAGATTTACAAGCCGGGCGTCGGCGAGCAGCCGGAGAAGGGGCTGCTTGTCACCCAAGAGGGCGCCGCCGCCGTCCAGACCTACCTCAACGCCGTGCGGGAAATCGCGCAGGGTAAGGAAATGGATGTCGAGGTGAAGTTCCACCTCGCCCACATCCACCCAGACCTGTACGGCACGGCGGACTGCGTGATCTACGATCCGAAGACCTACGGGCTGTGGGTCATCGACTTCAAGTACGGGGCCGGCGTGGTCGTTGATCCCGAGGACAACCCCCAGCTTCTCTACTACGCGGTGGGGGCCGCCTTCGCCAAGTCCAACCGAGTCGTCAAGGAAGTCCATCTAGGCATCGTCCAGCCGCGCGCGATGGGCGCCGATGTGAAGTGGTGGGCTGTGGACGCCATCGACCTGCTGGACTTCGCTGAGACGCTGCGGGAGAAGGTGACGGCGACGGAGGCTGACGACGCCCCGCGGCACGCTGGCGAGCATTGCCGGTTCTGCCCGGCGGCGGCGTTGTGCCCCAAGCTGGCCGAGGTGGCGGAAGTGGCCCCGGTGGACGAGTACAAGCCTGGACGGGCCTACGATCCCGAGGCGCTGTCGGAGTCGTTGGGTCGGATCAAGGCGCTTAACGGATGGATCAAGGCCGTCGAGTCCTTCGCTCTGTCCGAGATGCGGAGGGGTGCGGAAATCCCCGGCTACAAGATGGTCGAGAAGCGCGCCGTCCGCACTTGGAAGGACGTTGACGAGGCGAAGCGGATGCTCTTGGGCGACGGCCGTGCCGAGGCCGAGATTATGGAGCCCGCGTGCTTGCGCTCCCCGGCTCAGGTCGAGGAACTGGTTGGCAAGAAGACCTTCGCCGAACTAGTCGGCGAGTTTGTCGCCGCAACCTCCTCGGGAGTGACGTACGCTCCGGTGAGCGACAAACGACCGGCCGTCAACAAGAATCATCTGGCCGACTTCGCCGAGATGAAGACCGCGTAACCGTGCGGCCGATTTCGGAAAACGGGTAAACGAGAAGGACTAATCCTATGGGTATTGAGCTAAAGTTTCCGGAACTTCCCCGGTTCCGCGTGTCCTACGCCACTCTGGAGAAGGCGCGGAAGGTTCCAGGTTCCGACAAGGAACTGTTTTCGGTGATGGCTCTGTTCGAGCTGGGCACCGATCTATCCGCCGTCAAGAAGGCGATGCTGGCGGCGCTGACGGAGAAGTTCGGGGCCAAGGCGGAAGCCGTGGCGAAACACCCGAAGTTCAAGTCGCCCTTGAAGGACCAGGGCGATCTTGTCAGCGCCGATGGCGAGCAGCGGCCGGGCACCAAGGCTGGCGCGATCTTCATCAACCTGTCCTCCAAGGACAAGCCCCTGCTGCTGGGGCAGGACAAAATCCCCACCGACGATCACCGGGTGATCTACTCAGGTTGCTACGCTGTCGGCAAGGTGGAGGTTTACGCCTGGGAACACGAAACCGGCGGCAGGGGCGTGTCGTTCAACCTCCTCGGGCTGATGAAGGTCGGGGACGGTGAGCGGCTTGGCGGCTCCGGCGCTCGCGCCGACGTTTCGGATTTCGAGGGCGTTCCCGTTGAGAATCCACAAGAGGCGTCCGACGTGTTCGGCTGATAACACAGGCGGGGCGCTTCGGCGTCCCGCCATTTTCCCTGGAGATTTACCATGAGTGACGAAAAGATCGGCGGAAACGCCGCAGAGAAATTGCGTTCGCTCGTCGAGCGCGTGGAGAGATTGGAAGAAGAGAAGAAATCTCTCGTTTCCGACATCAGAGAAATCTACGCAGAGGCGAAAGGTGACGGATTCGACGTGAAGATTATCCGCAAGCTGGTGACTCTGCGCCGGCTGGAGAGTGAAGTGCTGGAGGAACAGCGGCGGACAATCGAACTTTACGCCGACGCGCTCGGGATGGACTGCTTCAAGTAGGGGAGGACACCATGTACGGGGACCTGACTGAAAACGATCTTCTGGACATCGAACTGAGAAACAAGGGGAACCGGGACGTGGAGGATTTGATCTCCGCCGTGAAGATGCTCCGCGACGAGGTGTGGGGTATCGCGGACGAGCACGAGCAAGAGTGCAAAGCCTGCCGCCTCGACCGTCCGGAGTACTGAGATGTCACGTTTCGTCCGAGACTATGAGACGCGCTCGGCCGTCAATCTCAAGCTCTCCGGCGTCCACGCCTATGCGGAGGACGAGAGCACGGATGTCTGGTGCATGTCCTACTGCGTAGATGATGGGCCGGTGAAAATTTGGAAGAAGGGCGAGCCCTGCCCGCCGGAGTACATCGCCGCGGCGACCGAGGACGGCTGGACAGCCTCGGCCTTCAATGCGGCGTTCGAGCGCGCCATCGAGTCGCACATCATGGTAACGCGTTACGGCTGGCCAGCCATCCCGGTAACGCGTGACCGCTGCACGATGGCGATGGCCTACGCGATGGCCCTGCCGGCGTCGTTGGAGAATTGCGCGGCGGCACTTGGTCTGGACATCCGAAAGGACATGGCCGGACGGGCGCTGATGCTGAAAATGGCGGCGCCGCGCAAGTGGCTTCTTCCGAGCGACGAAGGCTACCTTCTCGCCCGCGCCCAAGCCGCCGACGATCCGAGCATGGCTACGGCGCTGTCGGACGGCGTGGTGCTGACGTGGTGGGGTCTGCCCGAATACCGGGAGAAACTGTACGCGTACTGCATCCAGGATACCGAGGTGGAACGCGGCCTGTCGAAGCGCTTGATGCCGCTGTCGCCGTTCGAGCAGGACTTATGGGCGCTCGATCAGGCGATCAACAACCGCGGTATCCGGGTGGACATTCCGGCGATCAGAAACGCCCTCGCCGTCGTAGCAGTGGAGAAGGCCAGACTCGACGGCCTGATGTCACGCGTTACCGGCGGGGCCGTAAGCGCGTGCTCTCAGGTTGCTAAGCTGCTGGAGTGGGCGGCCTCGCAAGGGGTGGATTTGACCGCCTCGGCCAAGGCCGACGTGATCGACGCTTTGGAAAGAAACAACCTGCCGCCGGCGGTGCGGGATGCGCTGGAGTTGAGGCAGGAAGCGGCTCGGTCGTCCACGGCTAAATTGAAGGCGATGCTGAACGGCGCGTCACGAGATGGCAGGGTGCGGGGGACGATGCAGTACCACGGCGCCAACACGGGCCGTTTTAGCGGACGGCGCATCCAGCCGCACAACTTTCCTAGACCATCGCTTCTCGATTCTATCGGAATAGTAGAGCTACTGGATTTTCTCCATGACGCCTGATCAAATGGCTGAGCACATCCGACTGTTCTATGGCCCTCCAATGGCGGCGCTGTCGGACAGTCTGCGGTCGTTCATCGTCCCCGCCCCCGGCAAAGACTTCATCGTTGCCGACTACGCCAACATCGAGGGTCGAGGGCTGGCATGGCTGGCCGGCGAGGATTGGAAGCTCGACGCCTTCCGGGCCTACGACCGAGGTGAGGGAGAGGACCTGTACCTGATCGGTGCCACGCGCATCCTGACATCGCTTGGAAAGCCGCCGGAAGTCCCTCTCACTAAGAAGTCTCCGGAACGCCAGTCCTACGGCAAGACCCCGGAATTGGCCTGCGGATTTGGAGGGTCAATTGGTGCCTTCCACACGATGGCCCGGAACTTCAACTTGGCGTTCACAGACAAGGAGGCGCAGTCCATTGTGCAGGGTTGGCGTAAGGCCCATCCAGCCACGAGACAGTACTGGAAGGATTTGGAAACCGCGGCTGTGGAGGCCGTCGAACGGCCTGGCGAGATCCGCTGCGCTGGCGCCCTGGGACGGCAAATCAGGTTCAGGAAGGCGGGTTCGTTCCTGTGGGCTCAACTCCCCAGCGGCCGATGCCTTTGCTACCCTTATCCCGGTCTTCAGGACGGGTATTTCGCCCGCGCCAACGAGGCGGATTTGGCTGATGACGAAGTGGCTGAGGTCCGCAAAATCCTCCGATCCGAGATGGAGGAATACAGGAAGGCGGGATGGGATACCTGGACGATGCCTGTGCTGACGTTCATGGGAGTGGACGGGCTGACAAAGGCGTGGACGCGAATGACGACGTACGGCGGCTCGCTGTGCGAGAACGTCGTTTCCGCCACCTGCCGGGACATCCTCGCTGCCGCCATGAAGCGCCTCTCGAAAAAAAGCTATGACATTGCGTTTACCGTACATGATGAGGTTGTCACGGAGGTTCCGGAGTGCTATGGTTCTTTGGACGAGATGATTTCGCTCATGTGCGAATTGCCGGATTGGGCCGCTGGGTTTCCGATCACGGCGGAGGGCTACAGAGCGAAACGTTATCGCAAGGGGTGAAACTGATGAAAACGTTGTATAGGCGCTATCGCCAGATGATCGTTCTTTCCGCGCTCGCCGCGCTGCTTTTGGCGCGCTACGCCGAGCCATACCGTCCGCTGCCGCGTGAAGCCTCTGCCATCTACAAAGTGTGCTACTACGCCGCGCTTGGGGCACTCCCCATGTGCGTCGATGCTCCTGGCGATGACGATGCCGAAGGAGAGGCGCCATGATCTACCGCCTCCCGCTGGCATGCTTCGCTGTTTGGTTTGTGATCACGTTTGGCGCGATCTTGATCGCGTGGATGAAGGGGTGGACGCTATGACCACGATTGATGATCTGCCAGAAATCCTCGAAAAGCACCGCCTATGGCTTAGCGGCGATGGGGGGCAATGCGCCAATCTGGCCCGCGCCAATCTGGCCGGCGCCTATCTGTCCGGCGCCTATCTGTCCGGCGCCTATCTGTCCGGCGCCGATCTGGCCGGCGCCAATCTGTCCGGCGTCAATCTGTCCGGCGCCGATCTGTCCGGCGCCGATCTGGACGGCGCCAATCTGGCCGGCGCCAATCTGGCCGGCGCCAATCTGGACCGCGCCAATCTGGCCGAAGCCAATCTGGACGGCGCCAATCTGGACCGCGCCAATCTGGACGGCGCCAATCTGGACCGCGCCGATCTGACCCGCGCCAATCTGTCCGGCGCCAATCTGTCCGGCGCCAAGTGGGATTCCGAAGGCGCCATCAAAACCACCATCGCCCCCGTCATGTTTTACGGATCGACGTGGCCCATTATGATCTTTGACCGCCACATCATGATCGGATGCCAGACCCACACGACCGAGGAGTGGGCGGCATTCGATGACAAGGCCATCGCCAGAATGGACGGGACGAACGCCCGCCAGTTCTGGAGGCAGTGGGAGACGGCGATCCTGGCAATGGCTGAGGCGCATCAGAGCAAAGTGACGGAAGGGGAAATGGAATGATCGCCACGATTGATGACCTGCCGAAAATTCTCGAACAACATCGCCTCTGGCTTAGTAGTGGTGAAGGTGGTCAACGCGCCAATCTGTCCGGTGCCAATCTCGCCAGCGCCAATCTGGACCGCGCCTATCGGGCCTGCGCCAATCTGTCCGGCGCCAATCTGGCCGGCGCCAATCTGTCCTACGCCGATCTGTCCGGCGCCAATCTGTTCTGCGCCTATCTGTCCGGCGCCAATCTGTCCCGCGCCGAGCTGGCCTGCGCCAATCTGGTCGGCGCCGATCTGGACGGCGCCAATCTGGCCGGCGCCAATCTGTCCGACGCCGATCTGTCCGGCGCCAATCTGGCCGGCGCAGATCTGTCCCGCGCCAATCTGGCCGGCGCCAATCTGGACGGCGCCAAGTGGGATGCGGAAGGCATTATCAAAACGGCCTCCGCGCCAATCCAGATTTCCGGCACCCCGTGGCCCATTATGATCTTTGACCACCACATCAAGATCGGATGCCAGACCCACACGACCGAGGAGTGGGCTGCGTTCGGCGACGAGGCCATCGCCAGAATGGGCGGAACGCACGCGCGCCGGTTCTGGGACCAGTGGAAGACGGTGGTCCTGGCAATGGCCGAGGAGCATCAGAGCAAAGTGACGGAAGGGGAAATGGAATGATCGCCACGATTGATGACCTGCCGAAAATTCTCGAACAACATCGCCTCTGGCTGAGGGGCGAAGGTGGGCAACGCGCCAATCTGGCCGGCGCCAATCTGGACGGCGCCAATCTGGCCGGCGCCAATCTGTTCTGCGCCGATCTGTCCGGCGCCAATCTGTCCCACACCGATCTGGCCGGCGCCAATCTGTACCGCGCCGATCTGTACCGCGCAGATCTGGCCGGCGCCAATCTGTCCGACGCCGATCTGTCCGGCGCCGATCTGTACCGCGCCGATCTGTACCGCGCCGATCTGGACGGCGCCAATCTGGCCGGCGCCAATCTGTCCGACGCCGATCTGTCCGGCGCCGATCTGTACCGCGCCGATCTGTACCGCGCCGATCTGTCCGGCGCCAATCTGTCCCGCGCCAATCTGTCCGGCGCCGATCTGGCCGGCGCCAATCTGGCCGGCGCCAATCTGGCCGGCGCCAATCTGGCCGGCGCCAATCTGGCCGGCACCAATCTGTCCGGCGCCGATCTGTCCGGCGCCAATCTGTCCGGCGCCGATCTGTCCGGCGCCAATCTGTCCGGCGCCGATCTGTCCGGCGCCGATCTGTCCCACACCGATCTGGCCGAGGCCCATCAGAAGAGCAAAGTGACGGAAGGGGAATTGACATGAAAGCCTGGGAACTCAAGAAGCTTGTTGATGCAATCGTGGAAGTAGCGCCAGAGGCTACGGTCAAGACGCGATGCGACAAAAAGCGCGTAATGCCAAAGATGTTGAACGGCGTGACGTTGAGAGTACTGAACGATCCGAACTCTCACATAGCGACGGCATACCTTGAACTTGTCGAAAGTCGATAGAAGGGGTACCGGACATGGCTGACGAAATAGACCTGCATCGGCGTGTCGAGACTGCCTACGGCCTGTTGTGGGAGGACCGTCCCACCGAGGCCCGTGCGTGGCTCCTCAAGCACTGCCTGCTGAACGACAAGGAGCGGCAGGCTCGCGGCATTCTCATAGCGAAGGCAATGGGGAAGTCTCTGCCGCGAAAGCACCCGTCCCCGATTGCGCGGGCGCTAGAGGCGCTGGAGAAGGCCGAACAGCTTTGCGCCTACATCGGAGGTGATGCCGATACGGAAGAGGTTGAGGCGGTCGGGTTCCGCGTGGCGAGGTTCGCGCTCGAAGACTGGTCTATTGGGGTGAGCGATGGAATGGAGGCGGGGTCCGACAAGGATTCACTGATCCTCTGCATCGCCTCCGCGTGGCTGCACGGCACTATTTCGCGGGGCCGAGCGGCAGAGCTTGCCAAAACACTTGGGGTAGAGTTCTCGGTTGTGGAGAACCTGAAGTTCCGCGAGGAAGTCGAGAAGGAGGCAGCCAATGACTGATCTGGTCAAAGAACTGCGCTCCAACAACGCCGACCGGATGCGGAAGGCATGTCGCCCCGCCGCTGACGAGATCGAGCGGTTGCGGGCCGAACTGCTGGCGGCGCAGCGGGCGATCCAGTGGCTGTCCCCCACGGTGGCCGAGTCGGAAGATGGGTTGCCGAAGACACCGTTCTCGGAGCATCGAGCGGCCGTTATCGCGGCGCGGAAGGCGACTGAGGACATGCTGGCGGCGTTCCAGGACGACCTACCGGATTGGCTGGACGAGCCGTATGACGACAAGCATCTGATCCGGCTGGCTACCGCCGCCATCCGAGCCGAGAAGGACACCGACCAATGACCACCCTCACCGAACTGCGCGACCTTCTCGACGCTGCCACGGGGCCGAGCCGGGAGTTGGATGGCGACATCATTGCCGCGCTGAAAATGGAGCCAGACCGCGCCAAAGAAGGCCAGCATTGGGAGCGTGGCGGGTTTGGCTCTGCCGACTGGCATCTGGTAGGACGGTTGGGCGCGTCCACCAAGACGTGGCACGCCCCAAAGCTCACCGCCTCCATCGACACCGCCCTGGCGCTGGTTGAGCGGCTTCTTCCGGGGTGGCGTGCGGTCCTAGAAACCTTCGGGAAGGTGAAAGTGCAATCGTTCTGCACACTGAAACACGTTGACGTATGGGGTTCGCATTTCGGTGCAGCCCCCACCGCCCCGCTCGCCATCCTCCGCGCCCTGGTGGCGGCGCTGATTGACCAGGGGGGCGGACATGCCGCCGCCAGCACATACGCCAAACATTTCAACAAGGAGAACTCGAAATGAATATCGACGATTTGACCTTCAAGAAATGAAAAAGCGTGACGGCTCCGGCTCCGGCGAATGAAAGGACACGCCATGACTGACAAATGGGACGCAATGGCCCGGAACGCGGAACTCCGGGCAGAGATCGAGTCCTTGCGGGCGCGCGTGGCGGAACTGGAGGAGGAGGCCACGGCGCAGTGCGATCAGCGGGTGGCGGTGATCAAGGAGGTCCGCAATTGTGTGGAGGAACTGGAGGCCGAGCGTGACGCCGCGTGGGCGCAGGTCGCGCTGCTGCGGAAGGCGGCCGAGGATGTGGGACATGACGATCAATGTGGCGCGGCTTACGGGCCAATCAGCGCTTGCGACTGCTGGAGGAAGGAGCTAAGGGCGGCGCTTGCAGAGACGGAGCCGAAAGTTGGCTAAGGGCCTCGCCTGTCGCCTTGACAGCCAAGGAGTTAAAATCTGCCCCGCCCTCAAGCGCCTGCGCAGACAATGGGCTCTCGAAATGCTCAAAGTGCCCGGCACGCGTCAGAAGACCGTGGCGTTTTACGCAGGCACCTCGACTTCGATCATTTCGCGCTGGCTAAGCGAGCTACGGAGAGGCGGGCAATAGCGGATCGTCAAACTCCGCCACCAGCCCAACCGCAGCCCATTGCTCGGCCAGCCCGTCGAGGTCGGAGGGAAGGTTCCCGCACCACGCTCCTAGGGTAGCGTGGTGCGGCTGAGCCAGCCACTTTTTGCAAAGCCGCTGCTTGACCGGCTTTGCTGCGGAGATCATCACGTCGGCACCGTCCTCGGCAGTCGTGGCAAGGCACGCCCCGCCGCCAATGGCGGTGCCGACAACCGCAGGAACTGCCGCCGCGCACCCAGAAAGGAACGCGGCGGCGAGGATTACGGCTCTGGTCACTGAGCCGCTACGACGGCAGGCTGCGCCAGAGCGTGGATCGCCAGCGTCTGCTCGATGATCGCGGCCACGGCCGATGTGGTGTCGGTCGGCGGATTCGCCAGCGTGCCGGCCGAGCACAGGCCATTCCCGGTCGTCAGGCCGGTGAACACCTGTAGTTCGGTGGCCTGCTGCGCGGCGACCGCAGGCTCAAACGCCGCGGCGACGAGGAACAGGTCATGGGCCGCGTTGACGGCAAGACACGCCTGCGGCAGCGACTGGGATGCCGTCTGCACAGCGGCGTCTGCCTTGACCTTGGCCGCATTGAGGTCGGCGGTCGCGGAGGCGCAACCGGCCAGGGCGAAGGCGGCGAGGAGTGCGAGCTTACGCATTGGTAGGCACCTCCGGCTTTGCGGCCTTCGGCGGCAGGGTGGAAATCCAATGGATGCCGACGCCGAGCAGCGTCCCGAGCGCAGCGGCGACTTCACCCGGCACAGTCACGTGGTACTGTCCGGCAATCCACACGATGATGACGACGAGTGCGGCGGCGGCGCCGCCCGCCGCGCCGGCAGTACCAATGGGAGTAGTGTTCATTTCGAGGAATCCTCTTCATCAGGGCTGAAGACGAAGGTTTCCAGCTTCAGCTTCTGGAGTCTCCACAAGGGTTCCGGCAACATATGGATGCCGTGGTCGAGCCCCGTGTGATGCTTTTTACAGACTACGAGATTCGCGTTCCACTCGGAGTCGATGAATGTCTCAGGCTTGGTGGGGTCGAAATCTTTCCAGTCAAAATCCGGAACCTCTTGGGCCACCTTGCCCCAATCAACCGCCGAACTATCGCACCATTCTACGGTTCTATGATGGAGTTCGAGGCTGTCCTTGGCTCCACAGATGTAGCAACAGGCCGCGGGGTTGTCTCCGATCAGCTTGCGCCGCGTGGCGGCGAAGATTGGCGTGGTGGTCCGGTCCGGATGATCGGGGATGAACACCTGAACAGTCAAGGTTTGCTTTTGAAGATGTTCGTTCGTTGGATCGGTCATTTCACCACGTCTCCTATGACTGAGCACACCAGCAGAAGTTCTTGGGGGGTGATCTTGTTGGCAGGCGTCTCCAGCTTCTTGATCGCTCCGGACGCCTCTAAAGCCGCACAGACCAATTCGCTGCAAAACCACGCCCCGTCGTCGTGCCAATCCCGGCCGGCGATGAACCCCGCGATGCCCGTCAAGTCGTACGGCTTGCCTAGCTGGTTCCGCATAAAGCCCCAGAACGCCGCTTCCTGCGCCGGCGTAGCCGACACCAGCACCCGAATGCGGTTGGTCATCCCGCAAGAGTCGCCGTAGTCCTCCAGCCGGATTTGAACCCCGCTTGGCTTGCCGCCCAATCCCGTTTCGTTCTGCGCGCCCCACAGGTTTCCGGCGTCGTCAACTGCGTCAACATGTGCGACCGTGCCCTCGGTGCCATAGGCGATGAACCTGGACACCAGGGAGTCGAACGCGCAGAATTGGAGCAGGATAGCCATGTGTCAGCCCCCGTAACCCTTCGGCCAGTTCCCCGTCAAAAGCATCGACGCCGTTCGGGCCGCCCGCTCTGGGACTTGTTCGGCATACGTGGACGCGAGACAAGCCTCCGAAGCCGCATCCCACTCTTTAAAGTTGACCGCCAGAAGCATGTGGCGAAACTGCGCCAGTCCAGCCGAACCAAGCTCGTAGCACATGTCAACAAGTGCCGCTTGCCGCACAGGATCGAGTCCCAGAAATCCTCGACCAACCACAACACGAGCGGCCGTTTGGGCATCTGCGTAATCCTCGGAAAATTGGCTGTCGGCCCGCTCTTGGGTCCAGACCGTCCCCGGCGCGATGCTGGCGGAATTGTGCCCCCAGCCAATGACCTGATTACCGCCGAGATCGGTCTTGGCGGTGAGGTCGCAGCTTTCACAGGTGCGGGTGTATGAGGGTCCGTCCATCATATCTTCCGAATGTCCCGGTCGTCGATGGTCACGCTAACCGGATCGGTCGCCCGGCGGCGCGGAGCATGGGGGTCGTTGCGAGCTTCTTCCAGCTTCTGCGCGCGCTCACGCTCGGCGTCCCGTTCGGCCTCGACCTTGCGGATTTCCACCTTCAGGTCTTCAATCTCAATCTGGAGCTGGATCATGTCCCGCTCGTACTTAGCCTGCACAGCGTCCAGCTTGCCCTCAAGCTTGGCGCAGGCAATCAGCGCGTCGTTGCGCTCCTGGTAGGCCCGGTCCAGCCATTCATTCTGCTGCGCCTGATAGTCCGCCGCGCGCTTGATTTCCGACTCCAGGCGCTCGGTGATGCGCTTGATTTCAGTTTCCATGCGGTCGATGACGCCGGAATGGGCGTCAGCTAATTCGTCGGCGTTGCGGTCCTCCCGCTTGTCCTCTTTCCACTTCCTGTAGAAGTGGTAGAAGATAGTCAGCGCCCCGCCCGCACCGGGGATGGCGGCGTGCCACGGTTCAAGTTCGTATCCGCTCACGCCTCGTCCTCCCAGCACCGGTGCCCACAATATGGCCGGTAGTCGGCCGAACGTATGAAGCACCACCAAGAGGCCAGCCCATACAACCCCATGCTAACCTGAAAATTGGTGAAGTGAAACTCAACAGTTGCCATGCAGGCCACGAAGGACCAAAAACCTCCGGCTAGGAAGCTGATCCACGGCCGAATCTTCGACACCCAGTTGACCGCGCTGAACAGCGGCGTGCTCATTTGGAACAGTCCGAGAACCCCCATGACGCCCGCCCAGTAGTAGGGGTGCATCAGCGACCACATGCGGGTGTACGGCTCCGAGATCAACCGCTCATGGCTGGACAGGACGGCAAGGGCGGAGAAGAAGCTGGTCGTCCCGATAAATAGCTCCAGCGGCGTCGGATCGGTGTGGAAGACCACGTACTTGTAGAAGCACAGCAGACGCCGATGCAGAGGGCGATCACAGCCCCGGCACGCTGGGAAACTAAACCTCTTGAAGCACCGTCTCGGCATCACGGAAGCTCCGCGGGTTGCGCGGGCGGTGCCCACCCGCCGCCGGCCTCGGCAGTCGCCAGCGCCATCGTCAGCGCATCGACATACTGGCCGATGGCAACGGCAAACTCGGTGAACAACGCGGTATTTGGGAAAATGTGGATCGTCCCCGACGCGTCAATCCACGGCCGGGCTGTCTGGCCGTTGGTGAATTGGTTCTTGGTGAGGATGCTGATCTGCTGCGCCTGAATATTGGAGATGGCGCTGTCGCTGATCGAGTATGTGCCATTGATCGCGGGCGTCGAGGCGCAGGTGATGACAACCCCGGCGTTGAGAGTGGCGGCGTAATCTTGTTGGGCTACAGAGACTGCCGATACCGGATCGGGCACGTTGCCGGCCGCCAGCCACTGAGCATACCAAACGCTATCGTTAGTCGGCTGCCCCACTGGGACGTGGGTGCCGTCGGCTGCTCGAATGACGGTGTTTGGATCAAGCGTCAGTTGGAATTCCGAGGCCATCAACTTTTCCTCCGGGACTTGTGTTCGCCGCACCAACCGAAGTTCATCATCGGTGGGAACTGCCAGTTGCTTTCAAACTCAGTCTCCCCACCTTCCTTGCGGACTTTCACCGAGGCGAGCGTCATGGCCGGGGGATAGCGCCGGCAAACGCCCGTTTCGAGGTCGCTGTGCAGGAAGAAAACGCACCCGTTGCATTCGGCCATTTCACAAATCCGCTGAAAGAGTGAGGGTTTGCACCGCGCCGCTGGTCTGGTAACCGACCAGTGATGTCGCGCTGGTGCCTGTTGACGCGAACCCACTGCCGCCGCCGCTGACGCTGGGTGTCGCCCGCATGTGCAGTGAGGCGAGGTTCTGCGCCGTGGTCGCAGGGACGTAGACGCTTATGACCGCGGCGCGGGTCTGGCACTCGTACAGGTCGATGTCGTATTGCGGGAAGTCGTAGACGCTCCCGACGCCCGAGGGCTTCAGCGCCACGCCCTGGATTTGGAACCAGTCGTTTGTCGAGGCGGTGCCGACGGGGGTGTAGCCGATGACGATACCGATCTCGGTCGCGTTCGAGGGGATCGTCCCGGTGAAGCTGTACTGGACGAGGCTAGTCGTGATCGCCTGGGTGGCGTTGACCTGAGCGGCGTAGCCCGTCCAAATTCCACTCTCCAGCGCGATTGCGCCCTCGTCCGTTCCGGTGCCGGTGGCGAGGAGAACGGAAAGGTTGTTCGACGCGGCGCTGAAGTTAGCCCCGGCAATGGCCCAGAATGACAGCGTGAACGCACTTCCCTGGAAGCGCGTGCAGTCAATCGACCGGATGACTTGGCCGACCTGATGCTTGCCGTTTGCGGTGTTTGCATTCGGGCGCTGCATTTGCAGGCCGTACTTGTAGCCGTTGCTGCCGGAAACCTGCGAAACTGTCGCATTGGATGATCCGCCCGACCCGGCATTCGCAGAGGCAAACCACGTGTCGGCGGTATACGTTGCCCCGACTGCAGGAGCGTACTGGATGATAATCAGGCCCCCCCCGCCATTGCCGGACCCCACTGAATAGGTACCGCCGCTACCGCCACCGTACGCGCCGCCCGAGGCGCTACCGCTTGCACCACCACCACCCGATCCGCCACCCGGACCGGCGGTGCCGCCGACCGTGGCCGTATAGTCGGCACCATTGCCTCCGCTGCCGCTCTCTACCGAGCTACTCCCGCCACCTCCACCGCCACCAACTGTGCCGTTCCCGCCCGTTCCCGATCCGCCGCCGGCGCCTGCCGCGTTGTTGCCGCCATTGCCGCCTACATTGCCGGACGCGTTTGCGCCATTGGCGCCGACCGTTCCCGATCCGCCACCACCCGATCCGCCACCACCTCCACCGCCATAGGAGCCCGCGCCCGCCCCGCCCGCACCTCCCGCGCCTTGCGCGCCTGCCGCACCGCCGCCACCTCCACCGCCATAGGAGACCCCGCTCGTCCCTCCAGCCCCGCCAGAGTAGACCGTACTTCCGCACGAATTGGCGGCCTGACCGCCCGCGCCGCCCGTGGCCCCCGATCCGGGCGAGCCACCCTTGGCGCCGACCTGATTTGATGTTCCGCTGGCCGGCATGGAACCGGCATTAAACCATGTGTCGCCGCCCGCGTTGCCGGGGTCAGAGTTTCCTCCTAGGCCGCCGGCGCCAATCTGATATGAGGCCGAGCCGCCACCGGTCAACGTGATGTTGGTCCGCAGCGCGAACGCGCCGCCACCGCCGCCGCCCGCTCCTGAAGTGTCCTTAGCGCCGCTCGCACCCCCGCCGATGCATATGACCGTGTTGTTGGCACTATTCCAGTTAGCCGGGACTGTGTAGCTCTGGAGCGATCCGGTCGGGGATGTTAGGAAGATCGTCTGAAGCGTGCCACTCACGATGCCGGTGAAACTCGTCCCGCGCTGCCAGACTTGGAGCGCACCGTTGACGATGCCCTGCTTCCAGCCTCCTCCGCCAGGCGCGTTTGTCAGAAACGAGGAGTCGATTAAACCACTGACATTCGCCTGGACAACTGCATTTGCCGATGACGTGCTGGCGACCGCCGGGCCCGCAGCCACGCCTTTAGAACCGTTTCCGGTCACAAGATACGTGTTGGTTAAGCTACCCGCCGCCGTCACAACGTTGGCCGCAGCCACGCCACTGTCTTGAAGCACGTTGCCGTTAGTGTTCGAGAAAGAAGGCAAATCCCCCGAAGTGGAGGACGCCGGACCCTGCACGGCATTAGGGGTGTAAGCCATTAGAAAGCACTCCACGCGCTGCCGGTGTAGATCAGAGACACGGAACCGTAGCCTTGATTGAGTACGAGGGTTGACGCCCCGTCGATGTTGCCCGCCGCCGGAGTCAGAGTGATGTTGTTGGTCTGACTGTCGCCCTTGCAGTCCTTCACCACGTAGGTCTGCCCGGTAACCGGAGTCGCCGGCAGGTTGACAGTGGTGGCGGCACCGACCGTTTTATTGACGCAGATGAAGTAGTCCGTCAACGCGACGGTGATCGCCCCGGCCGCCGTCACCGTACGCGACTGATTGACTGTCCCGCCGCCGAGCGTGATCCCGTTCGTTCCCACGACGAGGTTGCCGCTGCCACCAACCACTGTGCCGTTGCCCGTGTAGTATGCGACCTGCCCGGCGGTACCCGACGACACCGTACCGCCGCCGCCGCCAGTGGTGCACGCCCCGCCCGCCGCAGCGAGGTTCCCGTTGGAATCGAACTGCAC
>Ga0181528_10000948_pt1 | contig 18770 bp, 13 predicted proteins | sample PEATcosm2014_Bin_47_FD_119742 | JGI IMG/M metagenome (GOLD analysis project Ga0181528, IMG submission 119742) | Peatland microbial communities from MTU Mesocosm Facility, Houghton, MI, USA - PEATcosm2014_Bin10_10_metaG | ecosystem: Environmental > Terrestrial > Soil > Wetlands > Peat | place...
CAGCTATGCACACAGGTGTTTGTTGAGGAGAGCGTCCTGGAGTTCCTGCTCAGGATTGTCGCTGCGACACGCACCGAGGCAGAGTTCAAGGCGGGAGCCAGCGTGCGCGGAGGCCTGGCGCTCAAACGGGCGGCCCAGTCCCGTGCTTTGCTTTACGGGCGGGACTTTGTGATGCCGGAAGATGTGACCGAGCTTGTCCTTCCGATCCTGGGTCACCGGCTTGCGTTGGCGAGGCCGAGTTCGGATCCATTGGAGGAACGGAACACCGTGACGGCCGCATTGCGGAGGATCTTGGGGGCGATCGCGGAACCGGAGTGAGGAGGAAGCGGAAAGGACAAGCGCCAAGTACCAAGGGACAAGGACCAAGGGCAAAGTAACAAGTAACAAGGATCAAGTAACAAGGGACACGGAAGAAGTACAAAGGGACAGGGACCAAGGGACTCGGAAGAAGGACCAAGTACCAAGGGACAAGGAAGAAGAGGCAAAGGAACGAGGACAAAGGGCGAAGGAACAAGTAACAGGTACCTGGGGCCAAGGAACAATCATCAGGGGCCATGTATCCATTTTCAAAGAACAACCAGCGGGGTGCTGAGCCCGGGAGAAGATCCAAGGGCATCTGCCCTGATGCATCATCATTCGATCTGCTCTGTGTTGCCTGGATATTGAAATTTTTTGCTTTGTCTTCCCTTTTGTGGCTTCCTTGGAATTTGGAGCTTGGGCTTTGGAACTTCCCTTCAGGAAACGATTGATGAATCTCCCGACCAGAACCTGGATTCCCGGTCCCGAACGGATTGGTGCTGATAGCCGGGCCCACCGCGCTGGCTGGTGGAGTGGTTTTCTGTGGTCGCTGATCTACCCGACGACGAACCAGCGCGTGATGCCGACGGTGTCCGGCTGGGTGTTGATCGGGCTCGCATTCGGCATCGGGTCGGCTGCCTACAACGCGGCCAACAACATTCTGTTCATCGCCCTCGCCCTCCTGCTTTCCTGCCTGATTCTCAGCGGCGTGATGTCGTGGGTCAATTTGCGCGGCGTTTCCTGGCTCATTCTGGTATCGCGACCCCTGCGGGCGGGACAGGAGGCGCCGGTCACCCTTGAACTGCGGAACTGCAAGTCGCTGGTCCCGGCATATGGCTTGTGGTTCGACCTGTTGACGCGACCGGTTGCAACGGGCCCGCGCCGGCCCGAGGCCACGATCCGGGCCACCTCGGGACAGATTCGCGCGGCGTTCACCCAGCTGGAGAAACTGACGGTGAGGACGACGCTGCTGCAGCGGGAGCGATTGAATCCGCGGGGCGAGACACGACTCGACTGGACTTTTGTGCCGGCGCGGCGGGGAATGGTCCGGGTGGAGTTGACCAGTGTCGGTTCGCTTTTTCCGTTCGGTTTTCTACGCAAGAGTCATGGCATCGCGCTGCGCCGCGATGTGCCGGTCTGGCCGGCGCCCGTGGAGTATCGTTTTGTCGAAGTCGCCGCGACCCCTCATCCGGCTGAAGGCGTGCGTCTGGCGAAAGCTGGCTCGGGCAACGACCTGCTTGCGCTGCGGAGGTACCAGACCGGCGATTCACACCGGCTGATTCATTGGAAGGCGAGTGCGCGCCTTCGCCGGCTCATGGTCCGGCAATTCGCGGCCGAAAGCACGCCGGGCTATTTCTTGCGGATTGACGCAACTCCAGGCATCTGGCCGCGCGAAGAGCAATTCGAGTTGATGTGCGGGTTTTCAGCAACCCTGGCGGAGGATCTCTTCACGGATGGCCGAATTGTCGGGGCGGTGATCGACTCCGGCTCAGTAATCGAAATTCATCGGGCCGGTGATCTTGAAACGTTCCTCGACCGGCTGGCGGTACTGGAATGGAGACCCTTTCAGCGGGAACCTGCGTTGGCGGCCAAGGCTGATTTGGGAGCCGGAGGAGCAGATTCTGCGGGAATCAACCGGGCGGCCCCGGCCCGTCGCAACATAATCACATTTGCCCCGGAGGGCATCCGGGGCGTGGCTGCCTATGTTGATGGAAAAATCACGGCCACAGCTTAGCGCCGACGAACTGCAGCAGCTCCGGTGGCTGCTCGGAGGTCTTCTGATCCTGATCGCGGTCTCGACGGTCGCCTACATGGACGTCGACGCCTGGCTGCTTGCGATTGTCGCGACCGCGGCCGTGGTGGCGGTCGTGCTCCGGCCCGGTCTGCCGGCGCGCGTGCCTCCCCTGGCTCATCGACTCGCTTTTCCGTTCATCGCCGTGTTTGCCGCGTGGGATTATTATACGAGCGCTGAGCTGCTGCCGGCGATGATCCACCTCGATTTTTTGCTGCTCGTTTACCGAGCGGTCAGCTACAGGAAGAAGCGCGACGATTTGCAGATCATCGTGCTCGGGCTGTTTCTGGTGATCGTTGCGGGGGTGCTCACGGAGTCGCTGACGTTCGCACTGCACATCCTGGTTTTCACGGCGGGAACCCTGGCTTTCCTGTTTGTCATTACGCTGACGGAGTCGGGGATGACGGCCGGTGTTGCGGCTGGCTCCGGTATGGAGCCCGGCAAGAGTTCGGGTCGCGCCGCGCCTCCGGCATGGACGGCGGTCCATTGGCGGCACCTTTTCCGGCGTTTGCGGGAGATCGCGGACTGGCGGTTGATCGCGCTGGGCGGAGCGCTCTTTGTCGGTGTGGTGGCGGTGTCGGCGTTCCTGTTCCTCGTAATACCGCGGTTTCAGGTCAACAGCGGGTTCTTTCTCGACCGTCTCATGACGAAGCGGAGCCGCGCGGGATTCTCGGATTCCATCCGTCTCGGCGACGTGGTCGACATCCAGCAGGACAATTCGATCGCCCTTCGCGTCGATGTTTCTGATCCGAGCCACATTCCCTCGATGCCGTACTGGCGGATGGTTGTGCTGGACGAATACCGCGACGGCGAGTTTCGCACCTCGCGGCGGCTGAAGGATGAACTTGCGCGCAGCACCCGGACGACCGCGTATTTGCGTGGTCTCCCGACGGCTTCGGGATGGCCTGTGGCGTGGACCTTTTATCTCGAGGCAGGGGTCAGCCGGTATCTGCCCATCGAGGGACCGTATCAGCGGGTGCAATTTCGCGAAGCCCAGCAGGTCCAGGAAAACGCGCGGCTGCGGGTCGTGTCGTTGCGAAACGACCCGGTGACGATGACCGCCTATAGAGTGGAAGGATTGGCGGGTGAGGGTTACGTTCCCGACAGATTCTTTGCGGAGGCTCTGCGCCGGGCGCAAAGGATTCCGCCCGCACCGGTCGGGAACGCGGGAAGGCCCGGCGATTCGGGACAGCCGCGCAATGGCTATCCGCTCACGACGTTGGAGCTTCCCGGGAGGCCTGCGGACGTGGCTGCGCTGCAGCGAATGGCCGGGCAAATTGCCGCGGGCGGAGTTCAAAGCGCGGCGGAGTTTTCCGAACGTGCGCGCCTTTGGTTGACCGGGCGGCACGCCTATTCGTTGCAGGTGGAGCTGCCCGGCGGCGACCGCGATCGCGTGGTGGCTTGGATGGAATCGGGTCGTTCCGGGTACTGTGAACTGTTCGCGACCGCTTTCACTCTTCTGGCACGTGCGGCGGGTTATCCAACGCGGGTGGTGACCGGGTTCAAGGGAGGGGATTGGAATGCCTACGAGGATTATTTCATGGTGCGCAACTCGGATGCGCATGCCTGGTGCGAAATCTTTGACGGGCGCGCCGGATGGATCCGAGTCGACCCCACCGACGGATCGGCGTCCGGCAATTCGGGAGCCCAGGCCGCAGCCGGCCAATCGGGCACGGTCGTCCGGCGTTCGGACCGCACGTGGAGCGCTCGTCTGGATGCGGTCCGAATTCTTTGGTACCGACGGATTGTCAGTTTTGACCAACGCACGCAATTCGCAGTGATCGCAGGACTGAAGGATACAACGGCCAATCTCGGAGCAGCGATGCGGGAATTGATGGGCAGCACGCTCCGGTCGCTGCGAAGTTGGGGGAACGGGCCGAGGGCCGGATGGCGGATCCTGTCCTGGTTCAGCGGCGCGACAGCGACAGTCTGGGGAGCCGTGCTATTGTGGCGGCGCGGCAGCAGCTTGTGGTGGCGGCGCGCAGGCGGCTCGCGGCGGGGGAAGATGGATCCGGTGCGCCGCGAGGCCGGTCGTTGGTTGCGCAAGTTTGGAGAATGCGGCGCGTCACCGGTCGAAGACAGCGCGGTGCTGTCGGAGTTGCAGCGTCTGCGTTACGGGTCGCGATCGACCTGGGCGGCGCCGACGGCGGTTTTTCGTCGTGCCCGTCGTGCGATGCGGAAGCACGCGCGGATTCGGTGAAGTCGTGCTTCATTTAGCCGGATCATCCGGAGGCTGCCGGGCTGATGCGCATGCTGAACGGGCATGTCAGGAGCCCGCCGCCGGGGCAAAATCGCACGGGCGGCGACCCTACGCCAGTGACATCAATCGGACTCAGTTGGTTGCCGCGTGGTCTGCCGAGGGTGCTGACGCAGCGCGTTGGGATTTCTCAAACCAGGCCTTGAGCACTGCCTGTGCCACCGGCGCGGCATAATGTCCGCCGGCAAACTGCTCGCCAGGAGTGTCACCCTCGATCGCAACTGCGACGGCGATCTGCGGATTCTCGATTGGTGCAAAACAGACGAACCACGCGATGTTGATCTTGTTGCCATCGCGGGTGGTTTGCGCGGTGCCCGTCTTGCCGGCGATCCGCAGTCCAGGAATGCCATAGGTCGGGGTGGCGAAGATCTTGCCGGTCCCGCGGAGCGTGCATCCCTCCATGCCGTCGACGATCGCCGAGTATTGCGCGGGGGTGAGGCCGATGGGCTCGGTGTGTTGGGTTGCGCGATGCGGGTCGTGGAGGAATGTGGGCTGCGTGGTCGTTTCGCCCCGCGCGAGGGATGCGATGAAGCATGCCATCTGCATCGGGGTGACCCCCACGTCTCCCTGACCAATCGCCATGTTGGCGGTGTCGCCGGCAAACCAGCCCTCATCCTTGACACGCTTCTTCCAGGCAGGGTCCGGAATCAGCATGCGCCGGACTTCGTAGGGAAGGTCGATGCCCGTGGCCTGGTCGAGGTGGAAACGGCGGGCTTCCGTGGCGAGGGCATCCGGGCCGACCAGCAGGCCCACCTTGTAGAAGTAGATATCGCAACTTTGCGCTATGGCTTCGCGAAGCGAGATGATGCCATGGCGGGCGAAGCCGTTTGCGGTCTTGTCGCAGTAGAAAGTGCGGTTGCCTATGCGCACCGTGCCCTCGCAGTCGACGGTAAATGTTTCTGGCGTGATCAATCCCGTGCGCAGGCCCGTGATGGCCGTGATGAGCTTGAACGTCGAACCCGGCGGATACACTCCGGCGATCGCCTGGTCAGTCCATGCTCCGGTCTCGTGAATCTTTTCGGCTGCGGCGGTGCTCAGCCGCGGGGAGAATTCGTTCAGGTCGTAATCCGGTTTGCTCGCGAGGACGAGCACCTCGCCGGTGTGCACGTCGAGTGCGACCGCGGCGCCCTTGAGCGTTTCAAACTGGTCGATCGCTTTTTCAGCGGCGATCTGCAGGTCAAGATCCAGGCTGGTGTCGAGGCGTTCGCCCTGCCGCGGCGGGTGTTTTTCAAGCGGCGGATTGACGCGAAACCCGGCGGGATCAACGCGAAAGATTGCGGACCCGGTCTCCCCCTGCAGCAGGGAGTCGTATTGCAATTCCAGACCGTCGCGCCCGACGGAGCCCTTGAACGCATACGTTTTGAGATCCTGGCCGCCCATTTCGTCGCCGGCAACTTCGTCGGTTGCGCGAACGTAGCCGAGAACATGGGCGGCGGCTGAGCCGCTTGGATAATAGCGGGTGCTTGAGGTATAGACTTGCAGAGGGGACTGCACCGGGAGGTTCTCGATCAGCCGGGCAAACTCGTCGGACTTCAGGTCATCGAGCAGGATGTAGGGCAGCAGCAATTGTTGCTGGAAGTGGCGGTTGAGCAGGGTCATGTCGACCTTCTCATCGCGGCCCAGCAGGATGTTGACCTGGTCGAGGTAACGCTGGACCACCTGTGCGCGGGATATTTGTTCGAGCTGGGCCGGCGAGGGCCGGTCGGTCCGCGCGATGTCTCCCGAAGCCTCGCTTTCTCGGTATCGCCGGACGACCTCGATATATTCCCTGCGGAACTCGCGTCGCAGTTCGTCGAGATAGAGGGTGACGGCGAACCGGGAGCGGTTGCCGACGAGGAGGCGGTTTTCGCGATCGTAAATGTTGCCCCTTGGGCCGGGGATAAGCACCCGGCGCTGGTTCTGCAGGCGCTCGCGCTCCCCGTAATCGCCGTACCGGATGAGCTGGCGGTAAGCCAGCCCGCCGGCGAGCACCAGCAGCATGGCGGCGATCAACGCCTGAAACACAAGCAGGCGAAGATGCTGCGGTCGGTAGGTTTCGATGATGCTCACGTAAGAGGATCCGGACTTGCCCGGGCTGCTGGAAAAGATGAATCGCGCCTGCAAAACGGCAAGATCGCGGCGGAGCGGGGACGTTCAGTAGAACCGGTGGTTTTCCTCGGAAAGATCGAAGTTGCACAGTTCCAGAGCGCGCTGCTGGAGGGAAAAAAACCAGGGGGCGGTCACCAGGATGAAGAGTTGGGACCACCCCAAATCGGCCAGCATGCGCAACGCCGCGGTCCCCGAGGCGGACGGCGCAGCAAGTTCGACATAGATGAAAAAGAGGCCGAGGGACATCCCCAGGTTCGCAACCAGCGCAGTGCCCAGCGCGAACAGCACCTCCTCCCGCGGAAACCGCGTGCGAAGGTGGAAGATAAAGACGTGGGCAGTCGTGAAAAGCAGGAGGTGCGGTCCGTAGAGCAGATGATGGCCAACTGCCGGCACGGGCTCGACGGAGTCAACGGCGAGGGCAATGAGGATCGTTGCGGTCAGGCCGTTGCGCAGGTTCAGGCGCAGGGCGGCGAAGGTTACCATCAGTCCGCCGGCGGAAATGAAGACTGAATACGGAGCGAGGCAATGGTTGAGCTGGCCGACGAGCGACCAGAGCAGCAACGTGGAGGCGAACACAATCAACCAGCGGCGGTACATGGGCGGGAGGATGCGGTGGAGGAGAAAGGCGGGGATTGCTGGCGAAGGCTCAGCCCGGTGGTAGCGGGACCAGCACGGTGACTTCCATGAGCTCCGTCAGGCGGGGATCGAGGGTGACTTCTCCGCTTTGGAACAATCCGTCAGGGCTCGTATCAAGCCGCGACACGTAGCCGATGGTCAGGCCTGCGGGAAATTCACCAAGGCCCGAGGTGACGAGGCGCCGCGGGGCGGTGGAGTAGATGACGATGTCCGGCGGCACGAATTCCACGAGGCCGCGGGCAGGAGCCAGCGGCGGATTGCTCCGCCCCTGGTAGCTGACCGGGCGCGTGTCGTCGTCGAAGGTCGCGGCGAGGCGTAGCTGCGGGCTGGATACGAGGTCAACGTCGGCCTCGTACAGGCGGACCTCCCGCACGCGCCCGACCACGCCGCCGGCGTAGACGACGGGGGCCCCCACCGGAATGTCGTAGTTGGAACCCTTGCGCACGGTGAGCTGCTGCCACCAGCCGGACAAGTCGCGCCGGCAGACGCGCGCCGGCTCGTAGCGGTAGCGGGGATTTGACGGGAGGTGGAGGAGCCGCTCAAGGCGGTCGATCTCGGCCTGCTGTGCCTCGGTTCGCTGCGCCTGAAATTCATAGCCGGCGTAGACGTGCCGGAGGTCGCGGGCCGCCTCGATGAGCTCGTCCTTTGAATGCGTGCGGTCCGCCCAGAACTGCTGGAGGTCGCGAACATAGGAGGCGGTGACCTGGCCCGGGGCCTGCAGCTCGGCGAAGGACACCCGCAGAAACGATTTCACCGCAACCGGCAGCATGAGCCATCCGAGCATGATGATCCCCAGCGTGAGAAAGGGTTTGGCCTGATCGAAGCGCTTGGATGACACGGTCAGCCGGACACTCTTAATCCACTGGCGGCGCGAATCGATCCGAATATTTCCAGGCGGCCGCCGCGGATGCCGAAGGGCTCATGGGGCGGGCCTGGGCGGGGCGCAGGTGGGTCAGCTCTTCGCCTCGTTCGTAAAATGCGGCAGCAGGAAGCTCAGGTCGCTGAGCACGACCCCGGTTCGATTAGCCACGGCGCTGAGCGGATCGTCGGCCACGGTCACGGGCAGGCCGGTTTTCTCGCTGAGGAGACGATCGATGTTGCGAATCAGCGAGCCGCCGCCGGCCATGACAAATCCCCGGTCGACCAGATCGGCCGAAAGTTCCGGGGGGCAGCGTTCGAGGGCATTGCGGACCGCGTCCACAATAGACGCAATCGTGTCGGCGAGCGCTTCGCGGACCTCCTGAGAGGTGATATGAATGGTTTTGGGAAGGCCGGCCACGGAATCCCTGCCCTTGACCTCCATGGCGAGTTCCTCCTCGAGCGGGTAGGCGGAGCCGATCCTGATCTTGATCTCTTCCGCCGTGCGCTCTCCGATGAGGAGATTGTAGGCCCGCTTCATGTAATTGATGATCGCGCTGTCGAGCTCGTCGCCCGCCACGCGGATCGATTTTGAAAAGACGACGCCCGCGAGCGAAATGATCGCAATCTCGGTCGTGCCGCCGCCAATGTCGACGATCATGTTGGCAGCGGGTTCCTCGACCGGGAGGCCGACGCCGATTGCGGCTGCCATCGGTTCTTCAATCGTGAGGACTTCCCGCGCGCCGGCGTGGGTCGCGGATTCCTTGACCGCGCGCTTTTCCACCTCGGTGATGCCGGAAGGAATTGCAATGATCACCCGGGGCGCAACGCGGAACGTGTTGCTATGCACCTTCCGGATGAAATACCGCAGCATTGCCTCTGTGATGTCGAAGTCCGCGATGACGCCGTCCTTCATGGGACGAATCGCCTGAATGTTGCCAGGCGTGCGACCGAGCATGCGTTTGGCCTCGTCGCCGACGGCCAGAACTTTGCGCGATGAAGTGCTGATCGCGACCACCGATGGCTCACGCAAGACGATGCCTTTGTCCTTTACGTAAACCAAGGTATTCGCAGTACCGAGATCGATCCCGATGTCGTTGGAGAAGTAACCAAACAGATTGCTGGCCATGACGTTAGAATATCGCGGCGGGTGGGCCGGCCGTAGCAAGGCAATCGTTGCGCCCAGAATTGTCAAAGGTATTTCCGCTGCGACGGCAGCGGACCGGGCGTTGCACTCAACGCCGGGGCAGCAAGCGCTGCATCCTGCTATTCCTTGGCGCGACCGCTGCGGCGGCGCGGAGGCTCGTCATCCTCGTCGCTGGACTTCTTCGTCTCCTTGCCATCCTCCTCTTCCTCATCGTCGTCGTCCGACTTCTCCTTGCCCTCTGCGTCCTCGTCCTCGTCGTCTTCATCATCCTCATCCCATTTTAGGGACTGGTCATTCTTGAGACGCTCCTCCTCTGCCTCATCGAGGGCGGGAAGATCCTGGTCATCGAGTTCGTCCTCCTTGCGCGCCGGTCGGTCGCCCTCTTCTTCACCCTCCCAGCCGGCCGGAACGTAATCAAGGATGGCGGTCACCTCGGTGAACACATGAACCGCCTTGCCCTCCATGAAATCGACATTCCTGGCTTCGCGAATCTCGTCTTCAACCTCATCCACACTCAGCGCGTGCTCGAAATCAAACAGGTCATTCAGCATCTTCACCCGCAGCCGGGTGATGTGGTCGAGAAAGTCCGCATAGGGGCCGTTCTCCTCGTCGAGCAGGTCGGGCAGGGCGAACAGCTTGTCCTCCGACTCAAAGAACGAATCCTTGACGCGCGTCAGGCGCACGCGACCGGCCCCCAGATCCTTCTCGATCCGGAAAGGGAAGAAGGCGCGTTCCATCAAATCCTGGTCGAAGCTGTAATCGCGCAGCGGATCGACGAGCTCGATGATATGCTGGACCTGGCGGGGGTCGATAATGCTGAGCCCGTCGACATCCCATCGCACGGGATCGCTGACTTCCTCGACCCACCAGTTGTGGTCGTCTCCAAGTCGGACAATGCACCATTCGAGTTTGGGGGCGGATCTGGCCATAGGTGGTGGAAAAGATGACGGATGTTTTCGTGCACCAAAAAGCTGCATTGCCGACAGAGTCAATCCCTCAGCGCAAAAAAAATCAGTGATGGTTTGCAGAACGTCCCTCCCCAGTGGCGCGGGACGAAATCGGAGCGCAGGGTGGGGGGGGTGAAGCAAATAACAAGCACAAAATCATTCCGTTTTTTCCGTCGCAAAATGGCGGGTGCCGGCCGGCTCCCGGGGCTTGAGTTTTCGGCAGCTGGTTAGCAGGTTTGTGGCCATGGGGTTTCTTTACGAAAAATTCGTCCGGCCGGTGCTGTTCCATCTCGATCCGGAGTTCGCCCATGAGCGGGCGGTTGAGGCGATGGCATTGGTGGGCGTTGTGGCGCCCCTTCGGCGGATGCTGGAGATTGCGACGCAGCTGCCGCCCTCCGCCAACCGGCCGATCGACTGTCTTGGCCTGCGGTTTCCGAATGCGGTGGGGCTGGCGGCCGGGTTTGACAAGAACGGCGTGGCATGGCGCGGCGCGGCGGCGCTGGGGTTTGGTCACGTGGAGATCGGGACGGTGACGCTGATGCGGCAGCCCGGCAACGACCGGCCCCGCGCCTTTCGCTATCCGCAACAGGAGGCGGTGATCAACCGGATGGGTTTCAACAACCAGGGCGCCGAGGCGGTCGCGCGCCGACTGGCCAGGCTGGCGCCGGCCGGGACGCGGCGGATTCCGCTGGGCATCAATGTTGGCAAATCGCGGGCGGCGCCGCTCGACAAGGCCACGCAAGACTATGTTGGAAGCTTCGAATTGCTTGCGGACCACGCGGATTATGTCGTGATCAACGTCAGCAGCCCCAATACACCGGATCTGCGCCAGCTTCAGGAAGAGCATTGGCTGCGGGAGTTGCTGCCAGCGTTGACTGGAGCAAACCAGGCGCGGATCGGATCGGGCAGGCCGCGGCGCCCGCTCCTTCTGAAGATCGCCCCGGACCTGAGTTTTCCACAGATTGACAAGGTGCTTTCCGTGATCGCCGAGTTTGGGCTCGATGGAATCGTTGCCACCAACACGACGCTCGCGCGGCCGGGGCCATTCAGCGCCGTCAGCCAGGCGGGCGGCCTGAGCGGGCGTCCGCTTCGCTCACGGTCGACGGAGATCGTCAATTATCTCGCGCGGGCCACGAACGGAAGATTGCCGATCATCGCCTCGGGCGGAGTGACGGATTTCGTCTCGGCGGGCGAGAAACTGGATGCCGGCGCGACGCTGGTGCAGCTCTACACCGGCCTGATCTACCGGGGGCCGTTGTTCGCGCGGGACGTGGCGCGCAGTCTGGCCACCCGGCACGACCGGGTATTTGGATTCTAGCCGTCTCCCTTCAAAGCAGGAAGCGCACTCGCGCGCGATTCCGAGGCTCGGAAATCAAATGACCCAGTCGGCTCCGTCTCTCAGGTCGGCGGCGGTCACCACGGAGGCTTCCTTCTTCCGGCGCGGGCGCACGATCAGGTTTTCACCGTTGTAGTGGGCGATGCTGTTGGCCGGAATCGATTTCAGTATCCACACGCTCGCTCCCACAATCGAATGCGCGCCGATGCGCGTGTCGCCCCCAAGGATCGTGGCGTGTGCGTAGATGGTCACATGATCGTCGACATCGGGATGGCGTTTGACCCCCTTGATCGGATCGCCGGCGGCATCGACCTCAAACGACTTTGCCCCAAGAGTCACCCCCTGGTATATTTTGACCTGCGCGCCGATGCGCGTGGTTTCGCCGATGACGACGCCGGTGCAGTGATCAATGAAGAAGTGCGGCCCGATTTGCGCGCCCGGATGAATGTCCGCCCCGGTGCGCTCGTGGGCATATTCCGTCAGCATGCGGGGTAGGAGCGGCACGCCGAGCTGATACATTTCATGGGCGATGCGCTGCAGCGAAATGACGAGGACGCACGGGTAGGCGAGAATGATCTCCTCCACGCTGCGCGCCGCGGGATCGCCGTGATAAGCCGCCGTGACATCAGTCTGGATAATCGCGCGCACGGCGGGCAGGCGGCTGAGAATCAGATCCGTGAACTCACGGGCGTGGACATCCGGCTTTGGGTCGCGCGCGAAGCGCAGGCATTTCTCGATCTCGGTCACCAGACGGATGGAAATCTCCTCGAGCCGACGCGCGATCACCGAGCCGATGTTCTGCTTTGTGACGCTGCTCTGCTCGAAGAAGCCGGGGAAGAGCACGTGCATCAGGTCCGATGCAAGGCGGTTGACCGACTCCTCTGACGGCAGGTTGGCGCCGTCGAGATGGTTGATGCCTCCATAGGTCTCATAGGAGGCAAGAAGCGCCTGTTTGGTTAGGTCGAGGGACATGGCCGTGAGGCCGACAGCTTCGCCAGGGATTCAGGAAGGTCAAATCGGATCAGGAGGCCGGATACGTGTCCGTTTCTTGACAGCGGGGACCTTTGCGGTCGATTCTCCTGGAAAATCCCAATCCTCACATGCCGCGCGACACACGTCCCAAGCCCATTCGCTCCACTGCGGAATTCGCCCGGTATGTCGGGTTGGCGCGCACCACCGTGTCGCGGGTGCTCAACGGACAACCCGGGCTCAAGCAGAAGACAATCGACCGGGTGCATCATGCCATGGCTGAGACGGGCTTTTCCCGGAACGCCTTCGCCCTGCATTTGAAAGGGAAGCCGACTGCGTCCGTCGGGATCTGCATGGAAAGCCTGTTGCGGGCTCCGGCCATGCTGAAGCTGGCCGCACTCCAGAAAATCCTGCGCGAAAGGAACTACACGTCGCTGATCGAGGTGCTGGATCCTGATGGAACTCCGCGCGCGGTGTCGCACTTTCTTTCCATGCGGGTCGAGGCGGTGATCTTCATCGGGTACTTCGCCGAAAGGGAAATCGCACAACGCATCGACGAGTTGTCCCGTGTGGGCGTCCCGCACGTTGTCATCGATCACCCAGGTGTCCCGGGGGCTCACACCGTGACGCTCGACCGGCGGAAGGCGATGGAGGAGGTCACGAACCACCTGGTCGGTTTGGGCCACACATCATTCGGGCTTTTGGGTCTCTCCGAGGCGGCGAAATCAACCTGGGACCGGTTGAATGGGATAAGCGATTCACTGGCGGCGCACAAGATGAGCCTGGAAAGCAACACGGTCTCGTTCGACCACCTGCACCCGCGCAGCTACAATTATGAATTCGGACGCTCGCTTGCGACGCGTTTTGCGACGATTCGTTCGAGGCCGACTGCATTCATGGGTCTCAATGACGAGATCGGTGCCGGCGCGATCCGGGGGTTCCGGGAGGCCGGTATCAATGTCCCGGGCGACGTCTCGGTGACGGGCTTCAACAACCAGGACCTCTGCCTGGTTTCGACTCCGCAGCTCACAAGCGTCGACCAGCAGATCGGCCGTACGGCAGAGGCGGCCGTGACGATGCTCTTTGCGCAGATCGGAAAGCCTTACCGAAGCCGGCCGATGGTTGAACTTATCAGGCCGCAGCTCGTTGTTCGCGAGTCGACGGGGCCAGCCGCGAGAGGCTAAATCCTTGCGGTGGCCGAGGTAGGCGTCGGGATTAAGACACGAGTCCCAGCTGAGAAGCGCGCCCTGCGGTCCCAACGATCCGGGGCGACGGCCGGACTACAAATCTAATGGAGGCGCGGCCCCGCGGCCGCGTACCCTGTGGCCGGGTCCGTCGCCGGCATTCAGCGTCCGCGCACGAGTGAATCCAGGCTCGGCGCTGCCGGCCGGTGGACCCCGCCCGGGAGGATGGCATGCGAAGCGTTTCCGGCTTCCGTCGAGCCAGGACGGAAAAAATCTTTCCGGAACTGCAAAAATGTCCTTGACGCGGACAGGTGTCCTAATTTCGTTTCATCAAACCCCTAACCCATGAAAACCCTGATACGACGGTGTCTTCTTCCGGAACGGCTGGCGTTTGTAATCGCCATGGCCGCTTCCTCGTTGTCCGCTCAAGTTGCCACGACTTCATCGGCGCCCCCTGTTCGCGGCGATGACGAGGTCATCACCCTGTCACCCTTTGAAGTGAAAGCTGTTGAGGAGCACGGCTACCAGGCCTCGGAATCGGTCACGGGCACCCGGATGGCGACCAAGATTGCCGAAACGCCATTCGCAGTCGACGTGGTGACCCATGATTTCATCAACGACTTCATGGCGTTCGGCCTGAACGACCAGCTGGCGTTTGTCCCGAGCTTCTCTCCGTCCGAGGTCTTTGGAAACTTCCAGCTCCGCGGGTTCACGTCGCCGGTCGTTTTCGTGGATGGTTTCCGGCGGGTTGGCCTGGTCGACACGGTTGACATCGATCGGATCGAGGTGATCAAGGGGTCGGCTGCGTCAATTTACGGCGCGATCCAGCCGGGCGGCGCGGTGAACATCGTCACGGTCAAGCCGACAATGGTCCCAAGCCAGGACCTCACCATCGGCGCCGGCAGCGATGGATTCATGCGCGGCGCGCTCTCCACATCAGGTCCGGTTGGGAACAGCGGGAAGCTGTTCTATCGGGTCGATGCTGCGGAGCAGTACACGGAATTTGGCGAGCAGTTCGCGAGCCGGCACCAGTCCGACATTTCAGGGAAGCTTCTTTATAAGCTGAACGAAGACACCAGTGTCACCGTGAACCTTGAGCACTCGGAATTGTATGAGCATCCCTTCAATCAGATTCTGACGAACACGGAGAAGCAGACGATGCCCTGGGCGGGGAACAACGTCACCGAGAGCCAGTACTACGGCATGGCGACCACGACTCTCCATAACTACGATTTCGCCGGTCCAGAGAGCGTGGACCACAACCGGGTCAACAGCGCCACCCTGACGGCGGAACACCGCGTCAACGACGTCTGGTCGATGAAATTCGGCGCCAATTTGTTCAAGCAGCAGTATGACGATCAGATGATCGGCAGCGGCGCGTACTATCCTTACGGCACAGGCAATGTGACGGTGGTCAACGGTGTCGTGACGAATGCCTTCACTCCCGAGGTTAAAGACCAGCCGCAGGCCGATTGGAAGCCGCAGCGGGGCGGCGGGGCCCAGCTCGACAATTTGTTCGAGTTCAAGACCGGTTCGGTGTCCAACCGTTTCCTTCTGACGGGAGATTACTACGAGGTGTCCCAGGGACTGAAGACCCTCGCTCCCACCGTCGCCGGAAGTCTTGCGACTGACTACTATGCCACTTACAGCCCCTACAGTCCGGCAGGAGCCTCCTATTACACGATGCAGAGCACCTGGTCGCCGGCCCTCGGATATGGCTGGAACACGACGACGTACAACCAGAATCCGTCGCTCTACAATTTTGCCAGCACGGACAACTGGACGGGCTCGGACGATGCGGGAGTGTTCGGGAGCTACTGGGCTAATATGTTCAACGACCGCCTGAAACTCATGGCCGGCGGCCGTTTTGACTACGTGAAGAACGAGGTGAAGAACTACAACATCTCCTCGACGGGCGTTGTGACGAGCGCCGGGAATCCGGTTGAGCCGGCCACGTATCAATCGTTCGCCTACAATACGCAGGCTTGGACCTACCAGATGGGCGGTTCCTTCAAGGTGGTGGATGGCGTCAACCTTTACGCCAACAAGAGCTCGGCCTTCAATCCGCAGCCGCAGCTCGATTCGTACACCGGTCTTCCTCTGCCAAACAACAAGAGCACGGGTTACGAGTTTGGCATCAAGACCACGATGCTGCACGACCGCCTCGATTTCTCGGTCAACCGGTTCGTCATCGACGAGTACAACGTGGTGCAGAGCGAAACCGATCCGATCACCGGAATCAAAGACACGATTCTCAGCGGTGAACAGCAGGCCAAGGGCTACGAGGCGGAGCTCCAGTACCAGATCACGACAGGGCTGCAGGTCATGGCTGACTGGGGTTACACTCCGACGACCATTCTGAAGTCCCAGACACTGACCTTCCTCAACGGACTGCCCGCACGCCGCGTCCCCCGCGACAATGCCGGACTCGCCGTTCGCTATCAGTTTGGCCACGGAGCGCTCAAGGGATTGTACGTGATCGCCGACGTGAAGTATTTCAGCAAGTCGCTGGTCAATCTTGGCTCTGGAAAGAGCCTGATTCCCGGACCGGCCGGCGCCACCTCGGGTGCCACGGTAAGCATGTACTATGTTCCGTCGACAAACCGGACTTACCTGACGGACCCGAAGCTCGCGGGTGAGGACAAGATCACGGCCACGCCGCTCATCAACGCTCCGTTTCCTGGCAACAGCCTGCTTCCGATTCCGACATTGCCGGCAAATGCGCTCGTCAACTACCCGGTTGACTCCACCGGAACGGCCCTCCCGCTGGTTTCAGGCACCGGCACCAAGGCAATCTACGCTGGCGAACCCGAAGGCGTGTTCGTCGATGACGGCAGAGAGTACAATTACAATGCTCCTGCCGCGGTGTGTGATATCGGGTTCGGCTACGAGTGGAAGATGGGCAGGCTGAACAACACCATCAGAGTCAATCTCAAGAACCTGCTGGACCGCCAATACACCTGGGGATCGGGTGTCCCGGGCATGCCGTTCCAGGTCTTTGCCACGTACGAAATGCGATTCTAGTCATTTTTGACAGGGGGTCAGTTTGAACAAGTCAGTGTTGTAATCAGGGGACAGGATTCGCGCCATTTTCGATGAATGACCGGATCCTGTCCTTTCTTGTTTTTTTGGCCGCCCTTGCCGGCTCGGCTGGCTCGCTCTTCGCACACGCAGGGCGGGCGGCCGATGCTGTGGTGGCGACTGATGGATCTGGCCAGTACGCCTCGATTCAGGACGCCATCAGCGCGGCGCCAACGATGGGCGGGACGGACCGGTCCTGGCTCATCCACATCAAGCCCGGCATCTACCGGGAGCGCGTCTATGTGCAACGCGAACGCGGAAACATCCTGCTCGAGGGCGAGGATGCCGCGCGGACTGTGATCACCTTCAATCTCCACGCCAACACGCCGGGGCCGGACGGAAAGCCGATAGGGACATTTCGCACAGCGACCGTGCAAATCGATGGGGATGGTTTTGCCGCGGAGAACCTGACGTTTGCCAACGCTTCCGGTCCTGTCGGACAGGCGCTGGCCTTGCGTGTGGATGGCGACCGGGTGGCCTTTCACAAGTGCCGCTTTCTCGGCTGGCAGGATACCATCCTGGTGAATCGAGGCCGGCAGGTATTCTCGGACTGTCATATCGAGGGGCACGTGGACTTCATCTTCGGGGCGGCCACAGCGTTCTTTGATCATTGTGACATCTATTGTCTGCGCGACGGCTATATCACCGCGGCTTCGACTCCTGCTGGCACCGCTTATGGCATGGTCTTCGCGGACTGCCGCATCACCGGAGCGGACGGAGTGAGAACCTATCTGGGGCGGCCGTGGCGCAACTACGCAAAGGTGGTTTTTCTCCGGACGGAGATGTCCGGAGTGGTCCGGGCGGAAGGCTGGCACAATTGGAATAAAGCGGAGGCGCAAAAAACGGCTTTCTTTGCCGAGTTCGCCAATCGTGGTCCCGGGGCGGATTCCAACGCTCGCGCGCCTTGGGCGCGCCATTTGACGGCGGAGGAGGCCGGGGCGATGACGATGGATCGCGTGGTCGGCGGAAACGACCGGTGGAATCCGACGGCGATTTTTCGGCAGACCTCCGACAGCGCATCGCCGCCGTCCGGCAATAGCGGCGGTCGGGCCAAGAACCCCGTGCTTCCTGACGTCAAATCCCAGATGGCCACAATCATTCAAAGCAACTAGTGTGCTTCCATGCAGAACCCATCCATGACTCCCGCGAATTATCTCAGCTCACTCTTCGGTTTGAGCGGCAAGGTGGCCGTTGTCATCGGCGGCACAGGCGAACTGTGCGGTGCCATGGCGGAGGGACTCGCCGCGGCCGGAGCCGAGGTGGTCATTGTGGGCCGAAATGCCGACAAGGCCAGGGTGCGCGTCGAAACGATTGCAGCGGCGGGCGGCGCCGCCTGGTTTCATTCTACGGAGGCCACGAGCCGAGGAGAACTCCAGGAACTGCTCGCGGCCGTGCTTAAGCGGAGCGGGCGGGTGGACATCGTTGTCAACGGGGCCGGAGTCAATTCCGCCACTCCGTTTCTTGAGATTACCGACGAGGAGTTTGACCGCATTGTCCGGGTGAATCTCAAAGGCGTCTTCCTGGGGTGCCAGGTGTTTGGGAGGCATCTGGTGGAGCAGAAGCAGGGCGGATCGATCATCAACGTGGGTTCGATGTCCGGGATTGTGCCGCTCTCGCGTGTCTTCACCTATTCGGCAACCAAGGGGGCGGTTCACAATCTTTCCCTTAACCTTGCGCGTGAGTGGGCGCCGCATCGGGTCCGTGTGAATGTGATCGTGCCCGGTTTCTTCCCGGCCGAGCAGAATCGCAAGGTGCTCACTCCGGACCGTGTGGCAAGCATCATGGGACACACGCCGATGAAACGCTTCGGTGGAGCCCGCGAACTGATCGGGGCAACCCTGTTTCTTGCAAGCGATGCAGCTGCCTCGTTTGTGACAGGAGAGGAGCTGATCGTCGACGGGGGCTACCATGCGATGACGATCTGATCATTTTATGAACCGTCCGATTAACCTGTTTCTCCTCAAGAATGGGCTGCGCATCGCGCAGAACCCGTGCATCAGCCCGGACTGCTGCCTCGACTGGCCCTCGCTCGCCGGAAAGCTCCATGCCGGACAGCCGTTGCAGGTTTGGACAAAGAGCCTCTTTGCCACGGCTGCCGGGAATTGGACGCTCGTCGAGGACGGTGCGACGGGCGATTGCGCCTGGATTCTGCAGTCACCGGCCAATGCGTCTGCGGCG
>Ga0181528_10000949_pt1 | contig 18751 bp, 16 predicted proteins | sample PEATcosm2014_Bin_47_FD_119742 | JGI IMG/M metagenome (GOLD analysis project Ga0181528, IMG submission 119742) | Peatland microbial communities from MTU Mesocosm Facility, Houghton, MI, USA - PEATcosm2014_Bin10_10_metaG | ecosystem: Environmental > Terrestrial > Soil > Wetlands > Peat | place...
ACCCGATCACCGGACGGGCTCGGGCCCGCCGAGCAGCTGGCCGCCATCGCCGAACGGGTGACCGACCTGGTGGCCCGGCAGAGCCGCGTCTACGCCGACGGGGTGGAGCCCCGGCTCCGCGACGCCGGGATCCTGATCGCCGACTGGCACACCCTGGACGGGGTCGACCGGGCCCACCTCGACGACGTCTTCCACCGCACCATCTTTCCGGTGCTCACGCCCCTGGCCGTCGACCCGGGCCATCCGTTCCCCTACATCTCGAACCTGAGCCTCAACCTCGTCCTGCGGGTGGCCGACCCCGGCACCCACGAGCAGCGGATCGCCCGCGTCAAGGTGCCGCCGTTGCTCCCGCGCTTCGTGACGCTGCCCGACGGGAACCGTTTCGTGCCCGTCGAGCAGCTGATCGCCGCCCACCTCGACACCCTCTTCCCGGCCATGACCGTCATCGAGGACCACGTCTTCCGGGTCACCCGCAACGCCGACCTGTCGGTCGACGAGGACGACGCCCAGGACCTCCTGGCCGCCGTCGAGCTGGAGCTCCACCGCCGCCGGTTCGGCCAGGCCGTCCGCCTCGAGGTGGCGTCGGGCATGTCCCACGACCTGCTCGAGATGCCGGTGGCCGAGGTCGACGTACCCGAGGACAACGTCTTCGTCACCGACGTCCCCCTCGACCTCGGGGGGCTGTCGGCGCTCACCGGCCTGGACCGGCCCGAGCTCGCCCCCGAGCCGTGGGCGCCGCTCGCGCCACCCCAGCTGGCCGCCGGACGCGATCTCTTCGAGGTCCTCGCCGAGGGCGACGTCCTGGTGCACCACCCCTACGAGTCCTTCGGGGCGTCCGTCGAGGCCTTCGTGTTGCGGGCCGCGGCCGACCCCGACGTCCTGGCCATCCGCCAGACGCTCTACCGGACCGGGACCGACAGCCCGATCGTGGCGGCCCTCATCCACGCCTCGCTGTCCGGCAAACAGGTCACCGCGGTGGTCGAGCTCCAGGCGCGTTTCGACGAGCAGGCCAACATCGCCTCGGCCCGGGTGCTGGAGGAGGCCGGAGTCCAGGTCGTCTACGGACTGGCCCGCCTGAAGACCCACTCGAAGATGTCGCTCGTCATCCGGCGCGAGGGGGACGTCACGAGGCGCTACTGCCACGTCGGGAGCGGCAACTACAACTCGGTGACGGCCCTGACCTACGAGGACGTCGGCCTGCTGACGGCCGATCCCGACATCGGGGCCGACCTCTCCGAGGTGTTCAACCTGCTGTCGGGCTCGGGCAGTGAGCTCGAGCTGCGCCGCCTGATCGTGTCACCGGTCAGCACCCGCCACGAGGTGATCGCCGCCGTGGACGCCGAGGCCGCCGCCGGGTCGGCCGGTCGCATCGTGATCAAGACGAACGGCCTGACCGACCCCGACGTGATCGACGCGCTCTACCGGGCCTCGTCGCGCGGCTGCCCGGTCGACCTGATCGTCCGCGGGCGCTGCAGCATCCGGCCCGGCGTCCCCGGTCTGTCCGAGCACATCACCGTGCGCTCCATCGTCGGTCGGTTCCTGGAGCACTCGCGCCTGTTCCGCTTCGGGGGCGACCACGGCCGGCCCCTGCGGATCTGGTTCGGCTCCCCCGACATGATGGAACGCAACCTCGACCGGCGGGTGGAGGCCGTGGTGCCGGTGTTCGATCCCGAGGTCCAGGCGCGCCTGGTGGCCATCCTCGACGACGCGCTGCGTGACGAGGCCAACTCGTGGTCGCTGGCCGCCGACGGGTCGTGGTCGCGCAATGCGCCGGCGTCGGGGGCGGGTTCGGCTGCGGAGGCGGGATTCAGCCTGCAGGATCGGTGCCGAGCGCTTGCGCTCGAAGCACTACAGCGGCGCCAGGATGCGGCCCAGGCCGTACCGACGCTGCGGACGGTGGAGGCGTCGACGGCACCCCCGGAGGCCGCGTCACCGACCCGTCGCCCGGATGCGCCGGTGCCGGACCGTCCGGGTCCCCGACCGGCGACGTCGCCGGGGACGTCGCGGCGGTGGTGGCAGCGTCTGTTCGGCCGGTCCGGGCGAACGCCGTAGCCAGGACGTCGACGGTGCGGGCCTGGGCGGCCAGGATCCGCCGCTTCAGCCGGATCCGGACCGAGCGGTGTTCGAGCTCGATGGAGGCGTAGGCCAGGCCGCCGAAGGGGATCGGCAGCCAGAAGTTGACGGCGCGGTAGGCGAGCACGGCGGACAGCGCCTGCCCGTCGGTCAGCCCCGAGCCCGCCAGCATCGACACGAGGACGAACTCCACGACGCCCAGCCCCCCCGGGGTGATGGGGATGGCAGCCAGGATGTTGGCCAGCCCGTAGGCGGTCAACAGGTCGACGGGGGAGATGACGTGGGCGAAGGCCGCCACGAACACCCACAGCGAGGCGGCGTCGAGGAGCCAGTTGGCGGTGGCCCAGCCCACCGCCCGGGCCAGCAGCGGCTTGTCCTCCATCAGCACCGCGAACCGCCGGGCCAGGCGCTCGACCAGGGAAGTGAAGCGGTCGGCGTCGAGGAACCGGATGTGCGCGGCCACGGCATGGATGATCCGCCGGGCCCGTTCCTGGCCGCGGGTGAGCAGGTAGAAGAGGCCGCCGAAGGCGCCGAGCAGGACCACGCCGACCGCCGCGGCCACCAGCAGCAGGATGGACGCCGACGTGGATCCGTGGCCGTCCACCCCCGGGGCCCGGAACCCGTGCGTGGCCAGGAACGCCACCAGTGAGCACCAGAAGAGGGCGTTCAACACCACGGCCGAGCCGATGCCCTGGGTACCCAGGGCGAAGCCGGCGTCGGCCCCCGTCACCCCCGACTGGGTCAGCAGGCGGTAGCCGAGGGCGGTCCCGGGGGCGGTCCCGCCCGGGCTGACGTGGCTGAGGGCCAGAGTGGACAGGTTGATCCGGAACAGCCGGCGCCTCGATGGCCCCCCGTGGGGGAGGACGGCGTGCGTGAGCTGGGTGTAGGCGACGAGCGCGGCCAGCTCCAGCAGGACACCGAGGGCGAGGTACGCCGTGTTGATGTGGGCCAGGGCGCTGATCTGGCTGCGGTGGCTGGCCATCAGGGGGATCGCCACGTAGAAGACGAACAGGAAGGCGAGCACGGTGCCGACGCTGAACCGGACCTCGCGCCGGACGAAGGGACCGCGGTGCCACCACCGGCCACGCCGCCCGGCGTCCGCCGTTCCTCCCTCCGGCATGTCCGCCGTCTCGGCCACCATCCCCCCCATGTTGACACGCACGAACGCCCGGACCTGCCATGCTGAGGACGTGGCCGTGCCGATCGAAGACACCGACGGCGTCCCCGAGGAGCCGCCGACGATCGTCAGCGAGAGCACCGTGGAGCGCAAGGACCGGGAGGTGGGTCCCGACGCACCCCGGCGCGAGCGGCTGTTCGCCGCGGCGTCGGCGCGGGGCGTCCCCCTGCGGACGATCCTGACGGTGGACGCGGTGGTGATCGCCACGTGGGTGATGTACCGCCTCATCGGCCGGCTGCGCGAGGTGATCCTGTGGATCCTCATCGCCGCCTTCATCGCCCTCGTGCTCAACCCGGCCGTGGTCGCCCTCCAGCGGCACCGGTTACGCCGGGGCGCCGCGGTCGGCATCGTCTTCGCCGTGGCCGTCGTCCTCTTCGGGGGCCTGCTCGGGCTGTTCGGCTACCCGCTGGTGAACTCCCTCACCCATGTGGCCGAGCGCCTCCCGACGATGGTCGACCAGGTCCAGCGGGGTCACGGCTGGTTGGCCCACACCCTGCGTCGCTTCGGCCTGCTGAACTGGGTCCAGAAGAACGCGCCCCGCCTCCAGCAGCTCGCCCACAACCTGAGCAAGCCCGCCCTGTCGGTCGGCGCCAACCTCGGCCGGGCGGTGTTCTCGACGATCATCGCCCTCACCACCATCGCCTTCCTGTCGTTGTTCATGCTGCTCGAGGCCCCCCGGCTGCGGGCCAGTCTGCTCGCCAACCTCAACCCCCGGCTGCGGACCTCGGTGGAGGACATCTCGTCCACCGTGTCCCACTCGGTGACCGCCTACGTCCTCGGCACCGTGGCCCTGGGCCTGCTCTTCGGCCTGGTCATCTTCGTGACCATGGTGATCCTGGGCGTGCCCTTCGCCCTGCTGCTCGGGCTGTGGGTGGCCCTGGTGGCCATGATCCCCCTGGTCGGCGGTCTGATCGCCGCCGTGCCGACCGTGGCCCTGGCCCTTCTGCACTCACCGGCGGCCGGCCTCGTGGCCATCGTCGTGTTCGTCGGCTTCCAGCTGGTGGAGAACCACTTCCTCTACCCGGTCGTCATGAGCCGCACGGTACGCATGAACCCCCTGTGGGTGCTCCTGGCCGTCCTCATCGGGGCCAACCTGGGCGGGGTCTTCGGTTCCAGCCTGGGCGCCCTCACCGGGGCGCTGATCGCCATCCCGGTCGGGGGTGCCGTCCAGGTGGTCTTCCGCGAGGTCTGGGAGCGCACCCGGGCCACCGACGCCCCCGCCACCGGGTCCGGACAGGCTCCCCCGCTCCCCGTGCCCGACGGCGCCGGGATCGTGCCACCCGGGGGCGACTGACCGGACCGAGACCCTCCGGACCCGGCCGGTCCCGTAAGCTGGTTCGATGGATGTCCTGGTGGTGCTGCCTACCTACAACGAGTCCGAGAACATCGACCACGTGCTCCGGCGGATCCGCAGTGCCGTGCCCGCGGCGACGGTGCTGGTGGTCGACGACGGGAGCCCGGACGGGACCGCCGACATCGCCGAGATCGTGGGCAAGGAACTCGGCAACATCGAGGTCCTGCGGCGTGGCGGCAAGTCCGGTCTCGGGAGCGCGTACCGCGCCGGGTTCCGCTGGGGTCTCGACCGGGGCTTCGACGCCTGCATCGAGATGGACGCCGACCTCTCCCACGAGCCCGAGGCGCTCCCGTCGCTGGTGGCGCCCCTGGCCGACGGGCACGAGCTGGTCATCGGGTCCCGCTACATCCCCGGTGGGGTCATCCCGAACTGGGCGTGGCACCGCCGCCTGCTGTCCCGGGGCGGGAACCTCTACGCCTCGACCCTGCTCGGCCTCGGCGTGGCGGACGCCACCGCCGGCTTCCGCGCCTACGCGGCCACCCTCCTGCGCCGCCTCGACCTCGACGCCGTGCGCGCCGAGGGGTACGGCTTCCAGATCGAGATGACGTACGCGACGAAGAACGCGGGGGGCTCCATCCTCGAGGTACCGATCCGCTTCGTCGACCGTGTCGAGGGCGAGTCCAAGATGTCGACCTTCATCGTGGTCGAGGCACTGGGCCTGGTGACCCTGTGGGGTGTCGAGCGTCTGTTCGGGTCACCGAAGCGGGACCGGCAGGTCGTCCGCACCTGATGCCGCCGCCGTGAGCCCGCCGGTGCGAGTCCTCGTCGTCGACGACGAGCCCTACATCACCGACGTCGTGTCGTCGGCGCTCTCGTTCGAGGGGTTCGCCACCGAGGAGGCCACCACGGTGGCCGAGGCCCTGTCCCACGCCCGCACCGGGACGTTCGACTGCATCGTCCTCGACGTGATGCTCCCCGACGGCGACGGGTTCACCGTCTGTCGGACCCTCCGGGAGGAGGCCATCGCCACCCCGGTGCTCTTCCTGACCGCCCGGGACGCCGGCCCGGACAAGCTCACCGGCCTGGGTCTCGGTGACGACTACGTGACCAAGCCGTTCAGCATCGACGAGCTCGTGGCCCGCATCCGGGCCGTCCTGCGTCGGACGGGCACCGCGGCCGACGACTGTCGGCTCCGGGTGGCGGACCTCGTCATGGACACCGAGGAGCGGACCGTGTCCCGGGACGGCGAAGCCATCGAACTGACGGCCACCGAGTTCAACCTGCTGGCGTTCCTGGCCGCCAACCCCCGCCGGGTACTGTCCCGGACCCAGATCCTCGACGTGGTCTGGGGCGACGGCTACGACGGCGAGTCGAACATCGTCGAGACGTACATCTCCTACCTCCGCAAGAAGGTCGACCGCTTCCCGCCGGCGCTCATCCACACGGTCCGCGGCGTGGGGTACACCATGCGGGAGCCCCGACCGTGACGTTGCGACGACGCCTCGTCGTCACCATGGCCGCGGTGGTGGCCGTGGGCCTCATCGTGGTCGACGTGATCACGCTGGCCTCGCTCCAATCCTTCCTGGTCGGTCGCGTCGACAGCCAGCTGGCGCTCGCCACCCACCAGGTGGCCGGCCTCGTCGTCCGCGACCAGAACCGGGGCGAGCCGGTGACCGCCCTCCAGATCCAGGAGCGGATCAGCCCCGACGTCTACGTGGAGCTGCTGAACCCGAGCGGCGTCCCCATCGTGGTGCGGCCGTCCGGCACCCGCCTGGAGGCCGATCCGCCGCCCCGGCTGCCGGCCACCCTCCCCGTGCGGCCCCTCGCCGCCGACTACGACTACGAGCCATCGACCTACCGCCCGTCGGCCGCCGCCACGACCATCGGCTCGGGCCGGGAGGGGACGGGCCGCCACGCCCACCTCGGACCGCAGTACCGGATGATGGCCACATCGTTGCCGGGCAGCACCCTGGTGGTCGCCACCCGGCTCGACTCGGTCTCGGCCACGCTGTCGTCGCTTCGGGCCATCGAGATCGGCCTCACCCTCGGCCTCCTCGTCCTGCTGGTCATCCTGATCACGGTGATCGTGCGCAGGGGCCTTCGACCCCTGGAGGACATGTCGCGGGAGGCGGACGCCATCGCCGCCGGCGACCTGTCCCGGCGCGTCCATCCCGACGACGGCACCACCGAGATCTCGCGCCTCGGACGGGCCCTCAACGGCATGCTGGCCCAGATCGAGACGGCCTTCGCCCTGCGGGCCGGCTCCGAGGAGCGGCTGCGGAGCTTCCTGGCCGACGCCTCCCACGAACTGCGCACCCCCCTCACCTCGATCCAGGGGTACGCGGAGCTGCTGCGCAAGGACGCCCTTCCCGACGCCGAGGCCCGGGAGCGGGCCCTGGCCCGGATCGAGCAGGAGGCGGCCCGGATGGGACTGCTCGTGGGCGACCTGGCCGTCCTGGCCCGGGAAGGCGAGGGCCCGGTGCCCGAGCGCATCCGCGTGGACCTCACCGAGGTCGTCGCCGAGGTGGTGTCCGACGCCCGGGTCATCGACGGGTCCCGGGTGATCTCCCTGGAGCGCCCGGGCCGGGTGCACGTCCAGGCCGACCGGCGCCGCCTGGAGCAGCTGGTCCACAACCTGGTGGGCAACGCCCTCGCGCACACGCCGGCCGGCACCCCGATCGAGGTCCGGGTGGCGGGGGAGGGGGAACGGGCGCTCGTCGAGGTCCGGGACCACGGCCCGGGCATGGAGCCCGAGCAGGCCGAGCGGGTGTTCGACCGGTTCTACCGGGGGGCGTCGGCCTCCCGCGACGGTGGATCCGGCCTGGGCCTGTTCATCGTGGCGAGCCTGGCCCGTTCCTTCGGGGGCGAGGTGCGCGTCGACTCGGCCCCCGGAGCGGGCTGTGCCTTCACCGTGGCCCTGCCGCTCGACACCGGGGAGCCGGTCCGCCCCCGAGGGGCGCCGCCGGCCGCGGCCCGCCCCGGGCAGCCGGCTCCCGCCCCCCGCCGCAACCCCGCCGTCGGACGACCGGTGACCGATCCGGCGGCGACGCGCGGGTGACCCGGGGAGGACTGGCGACCATCGACCGGGGTCGCGGGCCGACGGTCGTCCTGCTCCACGGCCAGCCCGGGACCGGGGCGTCGTGGGACCCGGTGACCGAGCGGCTGACCGAGCGCTTCCGGGTGCTGGCCCCCGACCGACCGGGCTACGGACGGACATCCATGGAGGCCACCGGGATGTCGGACAACGCCGACGTCGTCGCCGATCTCATCGACGCCACCGGCTCCGGACCGGTGACCGTGGTGGCCCACAGCTGGTCGGGCGGGGTGGGCGTCCTCCTGGCCGACCGGCGGCCCGACCTGGTCCACGGGCTCGTGCTGGTCGGGGCGGCCTGCACCGCCGACAGCGTCGACGACGTCGACCGCCTGCTCAACCTACCGGTGGTGGGTGACGTGCTGACCGTGGCCGGTCTGGTGGCGCTGGGCGAGGTGCTGCCCAAGGTCCGCCGGCTCGCCCCCCGCCTGCCCGAACGCTTCCGGGACCCGTTCCGGGCCACGTTGCCCGACCAGGGCGTGCTGGGCGGCGAACGCGGTGCCCTCGGCCGCCACCGCCGCACGTTCATGACCGAGCAGCGGGCCCTGCTGGACGAACTCCCCGACGTCGTGGAGGCCCTCGGGCGGGTGCGGAGCCCGACGGCCGTGGTGGTGGGGGCCTGGGACGTCGTGGTCCGGCCGTCGGCGGGCCGCACGTTGGCGGCCGCGGTCGAGGGCGCCGAACTCGTGGAGCTGCCCCGGGCCGGCCATTTCGTGGCCCGCGACGCGCCCGACGCCCTCGTCGAGGTCGTTACCCGCTACGCCCCCGAGGCCACCGTCAGTCGGTGACGGAGGTGGGGGGCGGCACGGCGTCGAAGGGGACCCCGGGGGCCAACGCGTCGAACACGGCCGTGAACTTTAGGTCGGTCTCGCGCCGTTCGACATCGGGTCGGGAGCCGGACACGATCCCGACCCCGGCCGACAGGGTGGCGGTCGCTCCGACCACCGTCATCGCCCGGATCCCGACCACGAAGCGACCGTCACCCGCTCCGTCCACCCAACCCACCGCACCGGCGTAGGGGCCGCGCGGGCCCTCCTCCAGCCGGGCGATCAGGTCGAGGGCGGCGGACCGGGGCACCCCGCCGACCGCCGGGGTCGGGTGGAGGAGCGCCACCAGGGCGAGCGCCGAGGGCGCCGTCCCGTCGGGACGCCGGCGCAGGGTGCCCCCGATGGAGGTGCCGAGGTGGGTGATGTTGTGCAGGTGGACCAGCTCGGGATGCTCGGGCACCTCCAGTCGCTCACTCCACGGAAGCAGCGCCTCGCGGATGGCCTCGACCACCAGACGGTGCTCCTCGGCGTCCTTGGCCGACTCGAGGAGGGCCGGGGGCAACGTGCTCCCGGCCTGATGGTCACGGTCGGTGGTGCCCGCCAGCGGTCGGCTCGTCACCGTGGTCCCGTGGCGCTCGACGAGCAGCTCGGGGCTGGCCCCGACGAACCGCCCGTCCGGGGTCGGCACCGAGAAGAGCGTGCAGCTGGGCTCGAGGGCGCCCCAGCGGCGGAGCAGGTCGCCGACGTCGGGCACCTGATCGGCCGTCACGTCCACCCGCCGCGAGAGCACCACCTTGGCCACCTCGCCCCGTCCGATGGCGGCCACCGCCTCGGAAACCCGCCTCTCGAAGCCGGTGTCGCCGTCCCGGGGGGTGATCCGCCACGCGGTCGGCCCCGGGCCGGCCGGCCCGCGCCGCGACCGCGCCGCGAGGTCGGCCCTCACCTGCACCGGGTCCGGGTCCGCGTGGCCGCCGTCATCGGTCACCACGGTGACCCACTCGGAGCCGTCCGGCTCCCGGCAGTAGAGGGTCGACGGCACCACCAGGGCACCGGGTCGACGACGGTCGAAGGGCAGGGCCCCGAGGGCCAGCACCGCCCGGAACGGGGTGGTGCCCGCCGCCAGCCGGTCGTCGCAGTCGACGGCGGCCAGTCCGCGCGTCGCCCGTGCGACCGCGTCGGTGTCGTCGAGGCCGCCGGGCAGTTCGAGGCGGACTGCGGTGCCTACTCCCACCAGGACGCGCCCCCCCTCGGCCATCAGCAGGGCGTCGTCGCCACCGGCCAGGATCCAGGGGTCGATGGCGTCACCGGCGGGCAGGGCGGCCCGCCACGCGGTCACGACGGTACGCCCGGCACCCTCGACGCCCCTCCCGGGTCGTCGACGGGTCTCGGTGGTGTGGGCCGACGTCACGGCCGGCCGCTCCGGGTCGCGGTGATGAGCTGGCTGAGCCCGCCCGACAGCGCCCGGCGGTTGACGGCGGAGAAGCCGGCCTCGGCGAGCATGGTCCGCAGCTCGCCCGTCGAGGGGAGGTAGGCGGTCGACTTGGGGAGGTACCGGTAGGCCGACCGGTCCGACAGCAGCCCGCCGATCAGCGGCACGACGTGGCGGAACCAGATCCGGTCGCCGAGGCGGAGCAGGCCGGCGTCGGGCTCGGCGACCTCGAGCAGGCTGATGCGGCCACCGGGCCGCACGATCCGGCCGAACTCGGCGAACACCTCGGCGAGTTCGGTGAAGTTCCGCAGCGCGTAGCCGCAGGTGATCCCGTCCACCGAGCCCGTCGCCACCGGGAGCGCGGCACCGTCGGCCTGGGCCAGGGGGAGGCCGGTGCGGTTGGCCGCCAGCATCCCCCAGGAGAGGTCCATGCCGAACGAGCGGTACCCCCCGGACCGGAGCAGCCGGAGGAAGTCACCCGTGCCGCAGGCGAGGTCGAGCACCGTCGAGCCCGACGGCAGGGCGAGCGCCCGCAACGACTGCCGGCGCCAGCGGACGTCGAGGCCGAGGGTCATGGTGCGGTTGACGAGGTCGTAGCGGGGGGCGATGGCGTCGAACATCGACTGGACGAGGACGGTCTTGTCGTCGCCGGTCGGCAGGTCGGCCTGACGGGCCCGGGCCGCGGTCTCGAGGGAGATGCCGGCCGAGGCCCGGCCCCCGTCGTGGTCGCCGGGGCCGGTCACCGGCTCGGGCTCCCGCTGGCGTCCAGCGGACGTTCCGGCCCACCCTCGGCCCGGATACGGTCCCAGACGGCGTCGCGCTCCTCGGGGGAGCCCTCCTGCTCGACATGGTCGAGGGCCACCCGGACGAGCGTCCGGGTGAAGTGGTGACCGACCAGCGTGTTGACCGCCGGCAGCAGCTCGGCGTACGCCTGCAGGAGGCCGTCGACGGCCGGGTCACCCGTACCTCCGTCGTCCGGTCGACCGGACGCGGCCAGGGCGTCGGGACGGACGCCCGTGCGCAGCGGCTCGCGGACGTGCCGGGCGAACATCTCGACGGCCTCACGGGCGGTGGCCTCGGTGGCCTCGTTGTGACGCCTCGCCAGCTCGAGCAGGTCTGTCAGCGGGATGCCCCACTCGAGCAGTCGCAGGCCCGCCCGCGAGGCGGCCACGTCCTCCTCGGTGTAGCGCTCCTGTCCGGCCACCCGGGTCGGGATCAGCAGGCCCTCGGCCTCCAACGCCTTCAGCAGGGCCAGCGGCATGCGGGTGGCCTCCGCCAGGTCGGGCAGCGTGTACGTGGCTCCCGCCGCCGGAGTGGCGCCGTCCGGGTCGACCGGGCGGTCCGTCGGGCCCGGATCGACCGCGTCGAGGCCGGACAGGCGACCGAGGAGGGCTTCGTCGGCGGCGTCGAGCTCGCCGGAGACCAGGCGGGCGATGGTGGCCAGGGTGAAGCCCCGCTGGCGCAGCGTGCGGATCCGGGTCAGGCGCTCGAGGTGGTCGTCGCCGTACCAGGCGATGCGTCCCTCGCGCCGCGGGGGCGCCAGGAGTCCCTTGCTCTGGTAGTAGCGGATGGTGTCCACCGACACGTCGGCCTGCACCGACAGCTGTTCGACCCGCATCTCCATGCACCCATTCTAGGAGTATCTGCTCGAATTGTCGGAGCAGATGCACCTACGGTGCCCTTGACCAGGACCTCCGTCGGGAGAGCGCCCACCGGTGGCGCCGGGTGCCCCGATCAGGCGTAGTAGCGGTACACCACCTGGGCCACGCAGTTCGGCTTGGCCCCGCCCTCGGTCTCGACGGTGGTGTCGAGCACGACCTGGACCCCACCCGACACGTCCTCCACCTCGGCCACCGTCACGCCGAGGCGGATCGAGCTGCCCACCATCACCGGCGACGGGAAGCGCACCTTGTTGCAGCCGTAGTTGACCCCCATCGAGATCCCCTCGACCGTCATCATCCCCGTGAGCAGCACGGGCACGAGGGCGAGGGTCAGGTAGCCGTGCGCGATCGGCCCGCCGAAGGGGCCGTTCTTGGCCGCTTCGGGGTCCACGTGGATCCACTGGTGGTCGCCGGTCGCGTCGGCGAAGAGGTTGACCTGCGCCTGGTCGACGACGTGCCACCCGGAGTACCCGAGGTGCTGCCCGACGAGGTCCTTGAACGCTTCGATGCCCTGCACGGTGGTTGCCATGGGCCCGACTGTAGGGGAGGGCCCGACGCCCCCACCACCCCGTCGACCCGGGTGAGGGGCGCCTACCGTCGGCGCGCAGTGCGTCCTCACGGGGTCCGGGTCGGTACCATCGACCGCGTGGAAGGCGAGCACCATCACCGCGACATCAACGGCGGCGGCGCGCGGGCCGCCGTCTTCGGCGTCAGCGACGGCCTCGTCTCCAACGTCTCCCTGATCCTCGGCATGGCCGGCGCCCACGCCTCGGCCGGGTCGGTGCGACTGGCCGGCATCGCCGGCCTGGTCGGCGGGGCCTTCTCCATGGCCTCGGGGGAGTACGTGTCCATGCGGGCCCAGTCCGAACTGATGCAGCGCGAGCTCGACGTCGAGCGGCGCGCCATCCTGAGCGATCCCGAGGACGAGCGCCGCGAGCTGGCTGCCCTGTACCGGAGCCGCGGCGTCGAGCCGGGCATGGCCGACGAGCTGTCCGGCAAGATGATGCGCGATCCCGAGCTGGCCCTCGAGACGCACGCCCGCGAGGAGCTCGGCTACACACCGGGTCAGACGGGCCGGCCGGTCCAGGCCGCGCTCTCGTCGTTCGTCACGTTCGCCCTGGGCGCGTTCATCCCCCTGCTGCCCTGGCTCGTGACCGGCGGCACCACGGCCATCCTGTGGTCGGTCGCCCTGGCGGCCGTGGCCTCCCTCGTGGTCGGGGCGGCCCTCTCGTTCTTCACCGGTCGGTGGTGGCTGTGGTCGGCCGGCCGTCAGCTGCTCATCTCGACCGCGGCGGCCGGGGTGACGTACGGCATCGGGCACCTCGTCGGCGTCCGCTGAGGCTCGTTCACGCCCCGTCGCGCAGGTAGGCCCGGTCGACATGGTGGGTGGTCATCCCCATCGACCGGTAGAGCGACACCGCCGCCGTGTTGGCGGCGTCCACGTACAGCATCCCCTCGGTCAGCCCGGCGGCCGCCAGCCAGGCGAAGCCGTCCGCGGTGAGCGCCCGACCCCAGCCCCGGCCGTGGAAGTCCGGGTCGACGCCGATCACGTAGACCTCACCCAACGGTGGATCCTCGTCCCGGTGGATCTTCGTCCAGCACGATCCGGCGATCCGGTCGTCGACCTCGAGGACCCGGAACCCGTCGGCGTCGAACCACGGCTCCCGCTCCCGTTCCTCCAGGATCGTGCGGTCCCAGTGCCCCTGCTCGGGATGGTCGGCGAACGCCCGGTTGTTCTGGACCAGCCAGGCCGGTTCGTCGCGGCCGACGCGGAAGGCCCGCGTGACCACCGGGGCACCGGCGCCGCCCCGGGGCCCGGGCAGCGGTAGCCGGCAACGCAGTTGCAGGAGGTCCCGCTCGACCCGGAAGCCGCGCGCCGCCGCCCGCCGGTCGTCGGTCCCGTCGGCGGGGGAGACCCACCAACGCAGCCGCCCCGGGCCGGCCGCGTCGGCCCGGGTGATGGCCCGGTCGGCCAGGCGCTCGACCGACGACGGATCGTCGTCCACGGTCACCACCTCGAGGACGGGCGTCCGGCCGCCTCCGTCGTCGTCGACCTGGGCCCATCCGATCAGGAGCCCGTCGTCGGGCCGGCGGGCGGCGACGGCCGCCAGGGCCACGGGCTCGCCCCGGACGGCCGCGTCGAGCACGCGCAGCCGGCCCTCGCTCAATCCGGGGACGCCACGCGCCTCCTCGTGACGGACCACCAGGCCGCGCACCTCTGCGGCCAGCCCGTCGGGCACCGGCGCCGCCACGTCCAGGACCCGTGCCTCCACGGCCACAACCTACCGGTATCCTCCGCCCATGGGCCGACCCCGCACACCTGCCGGCCGCGCCCGCGAGGTCAATCGGCGGCTGGGCGAGCGGTTCCCGGGGTCCGCCGCCGACCTGTGCGCCCTCGACCATGCCGACGCCTTCCAACTCCTGGCGGCCACCATCCTGTCGGCCCAGTGCACCGACGAACGCGTCAACAAGACCACGCCCGCGCTGTTCGCGAGGTTCCCCGACGCGGCCTCATTGGCCGCCGCGCCCGTGGAGGAGGTCGAGGAGCTCATCCGCCCGACCGGCTTCTTCCGGGCCAAGACGCGCAGCCTCATCGGCATGGCCGCCGCCGTCGTCGAGCGGTTCGGGGGCGAGGTGCCGACCCGGATGGCGGACCTCGTCACGCTGCCCGGCGTCGGTCGCAAGACGGCGAACGTGCTCCGCAGCGTGGAGTTCGAGCTGCCGGGCCTGCCCGTCGACACCCACGTCCAACGCCTGGCCCTCCGGCTCGACCTCACCGCCGCCACCGACCCGGTCAAGGTGGAGCACGAGCTCGGGGCGATGATCCCCGCCGGCCAGCGCGGCATGTTCAGTCTCCGGCTGATCCTGCACGGGCGCGAGACGTGCCGGGCCCGGTCACCCCGGTGCGCCGACTGCGTCCTGTCGGACATCTGCCCGTCGGCGTCCCTCGGCCCGACCGGATCCGCCCGTCCGGGGGCCTGAACCTCCCCGTTGTTGACAGTTGTTGACACCGGGTGGGGAGCCGACTCCGGAACAGGTGTTGCTCGGCCTCGACCCATCAGTTGCATCGGGACGGCCAAAGAACGGGATCCGTTGTTCGCATCTTGGATACCAACGAAAACTTCGGCACACACGTGTGTCCACGGAATTCCCGTAGAGAGATGACTGGCATTCTGCGTCGTTTTGTGATGAGATGTCCCTCGAACCAGTTCCCGCCAACTGGTTCCACAGAGTAGGGATCGGGATCCGCCGCCCGACCTGCTCGCGCGAAGGCACCCTTCGGGGTGCCTTCGCCGCGTCCGGACCCAGGTCGTTCCGGACACGGGGTCGGTCCGGCCGGCAGGCGTGGCCCGCGCCCACCACGCGCGATCCACCCCCGAGGCGCTAGCGGCGCTGGAGAGTGAGCGCCAGCCGCGAGAGTCGGCGGTTGGCACTGGCCAACGACCGTTCGATGGCGAACAGTTCGCGGGCCGACTCCTCGTCCTTGGACGCGTCGGCGGCCTCGGCGTGCACCGTCACGCGGCGCGTCAGTTCGTCGAGCGCGGTGGCGAGGGAGGACAGTTCGGCGGAGCTGGCGGCCATCGCCCGATCATGGCATCCCGAACGCCACCCGGCACCCGGGGCACCGGTGGGCGTCCGGTAGCATCGACGGGCCATGGCCCTGCGACGACTCGACCTCCGCGGCTTCGACGGCGACCGTCGGGCGCTCACCGACCTGTTGCCCCGGCCCGTGGACGAGCAGGACCGCTCCGCGGAAGCGGTGGCCGCCATCCTCTCCGACGTGCGCACCAACGGTGACGACGCCCTCCGGCGGCTCACCGCCGAGTTCGACCACGTCGACGTCGAACGGCTGCGGGTGCCGGCCGCGGAGATCTCCGCCGCGCTCGACCGCATCCCGGTGGCGCTCCAGGAGGCGCTCGACGTCGCCCACGATCGGATCCTGGCGTACCACTCCCACGAGGCGTCCGACGCGCCCGACGACTTCACCAACGGCGGCGTCACCGTCCGGCACCTGATCCGACCGGTGGCCCGGGCCGGGTGCTACGCCCCGGGTGGAAGGGCCCGGTACCCGTCGACGGTCCTCATGTGCGCCGTCCCGGCCCACGTCGCCGGCGTCCGGGAGATCGTGCTGTGCGTCCCCCCGGGCCCGGACGGACGGATCGACGACGCCACCCTGGCCGCCGCCGCGGTGGCCGGGGTGACCGACGTCTACGCGGTGGGCGGGGCCCAGGCCATCGGAGCCATGGCCTACGGGACCGAGAGCATCGACGCCGTCGACGTCATCGTCGGCCCGGGCAACCGCTACGTCGCCGAGGCCAAGCGGCAGGTCTCCGGGGTGGTGGGTGTCGCCTCGGCGTTCGCCGGCCCCTCCGAGGTCGTCGTCATCGCCGGGCCGGGTACCCCCTCGGAGCTGGCGGCCATCGACCTGGTGGTGCAGGCCGAGCACGGGCCCGACGGCCTGGCCTGGTTGATCACCTGGTCCGAGGAGCTCGTCGAACGGGTCGACGCCGCCGTCGACCGCATCGTGGCCGCATCACCGCGGCGCGCCGACCTCGAGGCCACGCTCGGGTCGGGCGGCTACGCGGTACTCGTCGACAGCCCGAAGAAGGCCTGCGCGGTGGCCAACGTCGTCGCTCCCGAGCACCTCGAGATCCTCACCGACGACGCCGCGTCCCTCCTCGGACACATCGAGTCCGCCGGCGCCGTGTTCCTCGGCACCAACGCGCCGGCCAGCTTCGGCGACTACGTGGCCGGGACCAACCACGTGCTCCCGACCAACCGGACCGCCCGCTTCGCCAGTGCGCTGCGGGTCGACGACTTCCGCAAGCACATCCACGCCGTGAGCCTGGACGACGCCGCGGTGCGGGCGCTCGCCCCCCACGTCGAGACCCTCGCCGCCACGGAGGGCCTGCCCGCCCACGCCCAGTCGGTGCGACTCCGATGGCCGGGCTAGGGCCCGGTCGGCTGCCGCGCGTCCGCCCGGACCTCGGCACCCTCGAGGGCTACCACTCCGCCCAGGTGGACGTGGAGGTCCGGCTCAACACCAACGAGTCGGCGCTGCCCCCGCCCGAGGCCTGGCGTCGCGAGCTGGCCGCCGCCCTCGGGTCGATCGAGTTCAACCGCTACCCCGACCGGGCCGCCACGGAGCTGCGGGCCGCCCTGGCCGCGAGCCACGGCGTGGGTGTCGACGAGGTGTTCTGCGCCAACGGGTCGAACGAGGTCCTCCAGTGCCTCCTGCTGGCCTACGGCGGGGCCGGCCGCACCGTCGCGCTGTTCGAACCCACGTACACACTGCACCGCCACATCGCCGCCGTCACCGGCACCACGGTCGTCGCCGGGGCCCGACGGGACGACTTCGGACTCGACCTCGGCGTGGTGGCGGAGGTGGTGGAGCGCTCCGATCCGGTGCTGACCTTCCTCTGTTCGCCCAACAACCCGACCGGGCGCGCCGACAGTCTCGACGAGATGCGCGACGTGGCCGGTCGGGTCCCGGGACTCCTCGTGGTGGACGAGGCGTACGGCCAGTTCGCCCCGTCGTCGGCGTTGCAGCTCCGCGCCGCGGACCCCGGGGGCATGCGTCACGTCGTCGTCGTGCGCACGTTCTCCAAGACGTGGTCGATGGCGGGCTCGCGGCTCGGCTACCTGGTGGCCGATCCCGAGGTGGTGGCCGCCTGCGAGCTGGTCGTCCTCCCGTACCACCTCGACGCGGCCAAGCAGGTGGCCGGTCGCCTGGCCCTGCGCCACGTGGCCGAGATGGAGCGTCGGGTGGCGGCCGTGGCCGAGGAACGCGGCCGCATCGCCGCCGCCTTCGCCGCCCTGCCCGTCGAGACGTGGCCCTCGGACGCCAACTTCCTCCTCTTCCGGCCGACGGACAAGGACGCCCACCAGGTGTGGTCCGATCTCGTCGGGGCCTCGGTGCTCGTGCGAGACTGTTCGGGTTGGCCGGGCCTCACCGGGTGCCTGCGGGTGACGGTGGGGCTCCCCGAGGAGAACGACCGGTTCCTGGCCGCCCTGACCGAAAGCCTCCGATGAGCACCCCTGACGCCACCCCCCACCGCCGGGCCGCCCGGACATCCCGCGCCACCAAGGAGACCTCGATCGAGGTCTCGGTCGACCTCGACGGCACCGGTGCGACCGACGTGTCCACCGGCCTGCCCTTCTTCGACCACATGCTCAGCCAGCTCGGCCGGCACGGCGGCCTCGACCTGGTCGTCGCCGCCACCGGCGATCTCGACGTCGACGCCCACCACACGGTCGAGGACGTGGGCATCGCGCTCGGGGGCGTGTTCGCCGAGGCGCTGGGTGACAAGGCCGGCGTACGGCGCTTCGCCTCGGTCTCCCTCCCGCTGGACGAGGCGCTCGTCGACGTGGCCCTCGACCTGTCGGGTCGGCCCTACCTGGCCTACGGGATCACCTTCGCACCGGACACGCCGGGGCTGGGTGCACCGCCCTTCGACCCCCAGCTGGCCGAGGAGTTCTGGCGCGCCTTCGTGACGGCCGCCGCCGTCACCCTGCACGTGCGCCTGGTCACCGGCCGCAACACCCACCACATCCTCGAGGCCTCCTTCAAGGCGGTGGCCCGGGCGCTGCGCGACGCCGTGCGGATCGAGGGCGGGGGCATCCCGTCCACCAAGGGTGTGCTGTGACGCGCCACCCGACGCTGTGATCGCCGTCCTCGACTACGGCATCGGCAACCTGCGCTCGGCTGAGAAGGCCCTCCAGCGTGTCGGGGCCGACGCCCGGCTCGTCGACGACCCCGACGCGGTCGCCAGCGCGGACGGTGTCGTTCTCCCCGGCGTGGGTGCCTTCGGACGCTGCGCCGAGGCCCTCGGGCGCACCGGTCTGGGTGCCGCCGCCACCGACGCCGTCGCCCGCGGGGTGCCGTTCCTCGGGATCTGCGTCGGCTTCCAGCTGCTCTACGAGGACTCGGAGGAGGATCCGTCGGCCACCGGCCTCGGCGTCCTGCCCGGCACCGTCCGCCGGTTGCCTCGGGGCGTCAAGCACCCGCAGATGCAGTGGAACACGCTCCAGGTCGGCCGGTCCGAGCTGCTGGCCGGCGTGCCCGATCCGGCATGGGTCTACTTCGTCCACTCCTACGCGCCCGAGGTGACGGCCCACACCACGTCCACGTGCGACTACGGCGGCGACGTGGTGGCGACGGCCGAGGCGGGCCCGGTGTGGGGCACGCAGTTCCACCCCGAGAAGTCCGGGGCCGTCGGCCTCGGCATCCTGGCCAACTTCGTGGCGGCGGTACGCGG